>Ga0207647_10004597_pt1 | contig 10221 bp, 5 predicted proteins | sample KBSCornC2_FD_184295 | JGI IMG/M metagenome (GOLD analysis project Ga0207647, IMG submission 184295) | Corn rhizosphere microbial communities from Kellogg Biological Station, Michigan, USA - C2 (SPAdes) (version 2) | ecosystem: Host-associated > Plants > Roots > Rhizosphere ...
GGTCGCTGCTGCGCTTCTGCGTTCCGTCAGTGGCGCCGGAATCCGGGTTCGCGTGGTCGAGTTGCCGACGTTGCTTCAGCCCGTCGACGCTTATTCCGCCCTTCCCGAATTGGCCGGATTTCATCACCGGATCGGGCTCGACGAGGATTTGCTCTTCAGCCTGTGCCAGGCGGTACCGGTCGCCGGCCGGCGTTTTTCCAACTGGTCCGGCGCCGCGCCGCCCTTCATCCACGGTTACGACCGGGCTCCGCCGCCCGCGGCAGGCCTCGGCTTCACCCAATTGTGGATCAAGGGCCGGCAAAGGGGGCTGCGGACCGATTTTGAGAATTTCTCCCTCGCATCGGTTGCGGCCAAAGCGGGCCGCGTCCCCGTGGCGTCGGGAGGGACCGCGTTTCACGCCGCATTCGGCTACAATCTGGATGCGGGGACCTATTCGGCCCTACTCAAGCATGGCGCCACGCGTGGCGGCGTGGAGTCGAAGGCGGCTACGATCGCCGATGTAGAGATCGAAGGCGACCGGATCATCGCCGTCACACTCCATGACGGCGAGCGGGTGGAGGCGGACCTGTTCGTCGATGCTTCGGGGCCGCGCGCCGCTCTGATCGGGCGGATGCCCGGCGCGGACCTCGAATCCTGGCGCGAATGGCTGCCGTGCGATCGCATGCTGGTCGCGTCCGCCAAGGCGCTCAAGCCGCTCCCCGCATTCAGCCAGATCTCGGCCTTCCGTCATGGCTGGATCGGCCTCTTTCCGCTTCAGGACAGGACGGCGGTGGTCGCCGCCTATAACAGCCGCGAGACATCGGACCAGGCTTTACTCGAGGATCTCCCGGCGCTTGCCAATATTCCGATTGGCGGCGATGTGATCGCGTCTGATCTGAGTCAGGGCGTTCGCGGGCGTGCATGGGTCGGCAATTGCGTCGCAGTCGGCGAATCCGCCTTTTCGCTGGAACCGCTCGACGGCGCGCAACTGCACATCCTTCATTATTGCATTTCGCAGCTGATGACGCTCTTTCCGGTCGAAGCGGCTGCCTTTCCCGAGGCCCAGCTGTACGATCGCATCATCCGCCGATTGGCGGTCAATCTCCGCGATTTCCAGTTCGCCCATTACAAGCTCAATCGCCGTTTCGACATGCCGTTGTGGGATGGTTGCCGCGATGCGGCCGTCCCCGAGACCCTGCAGCGCAAGCTCGACGTCTTCACCGTGCGGGGCCGCGTTCCGCTCAACGATGACGAGACTTTCCAGGAGCAGGATTGGGAAAGCCTGTTCATCGGCCACGGCCTCCTGCCGCAAAGCTACGATCCCCGTGTCGACGCGATTCCCGAGCAGGACCATATCGCGCTGGTCCAAGCGCGATTGAACGATATTGTCGGCCTTGTCGAAGCCATGCCTCCGGTCGATGATTTCATCATCGGCGTGAACGCCCAGCGGGCTGCGGAGGCAAAAGCGGTTGGATGAGGATATCCGCCCTCTCCCGAACCCTGAAAGATTTGGGTGCAGATTGATGCAGCAAGTGAAAGACATTGTCGTAGTTGGCGGCGGCACGGCTGGCTGGATGGCCGCGGCTGCGCTCGCCAAGGTTTTGGGGACCCAGGCCCACACGATCACTCTGGTGGAATCCGAGGAAATCGGCACCGTCGGCGTCGGCGAGGCGACGATCCCGCCGATCATGCAATATAATGCGATACTCGGCATCGACGAGGATGAGTTCGTGCGGGAGACGAACGCGACCTTCAAGCTCGGTATCGAGTTCATCGACTGGCGCAAACCCGGCAGCAGCTACTTCCACCCGTTCGGCCTGTTCGGCGCCAACATCAAAGGCGGCGTCGGGTTCATGAATTACTGGCTGCGATGGGTGCAATCCGGGGGCGACTCGGATTTCAGGCACTTCATCGCGGAAGGAGAAGCCGCCCGCGAGAACAGGTTCGCGCGCATTCCGGCCTCGCCTGATGGACAGCTGCCGCGTCTGAATTATGCCTATCAGTTCGACGCGGCGACCTATGCGGCCTATCTGCGGCGATATGCCGAGCGCCGTGGCGCCATCCGCCGCGAAGGGCGGGTCGTCGACGTCGAGCAAAATCCCCTAAATGGCTATATCCAGGCGGTGAAGTTGGCCGACGGCACGCGCGTTGCCGGCGACTTCTTCATCGACTGTTCCGGCTTTCGCGGATTGTTGATCGAAGGCGTGTTCAACGCCGGGTTCGACGACTGGAGCCACTGGCTGCCGAACAATCGAGCCGCGGCGGTCCCGTGCGAGCGCATCGAGGACCCCGCGCCCTTCACCCGTTCGACCGCGCGCGAGGCCGGCTGGCAGTGGCGCATTCCGCTGCAGCACCGAACCGGCAACGGATATGTCTTTTGCGATTCCTATCTCTCCGAGGATGAGGCTACGCAGCTGTTACTCCAACGGCTCGACGGCGAGCCCATGGCGGATCCGAAGATCCTTCGGTTCACCGCCGGCAAGCGTCGGCTGGGCTGGATCAAGAACTGCCTTGCCGTGGGCCTGTCATCGGGCTTTCTCGAGCCGCTCGAATCGACCAGCATCCACCTAATCCAAGTGGCGATCATGAAACTGTTCGAATTCTTTCCGCTGCGGGAGGTCAACCCGGTTCTGATCGACATGTATAATCGCGAGATGGATCAGCTTTATGACCACGTTCGCGACTTCATTATCGCTCATTACAAGGTAACTGATCGCGACGACACGCCGTACTGGAGATATTGCCGGAATATGACTGTTCCGGATTCACTCGCGGCCAAGCTGGAATTGTTCAGGGAGCGCGGCGAAGCGCGGATGCTGCCCGGTGATCTGTTCAGCGAAACTAGCTGGTTCGCGGTCCTTTATGGGCAGGGCCTCATACCCAGGTCCTATCATCCGGTCGCGAACGCCCTGTCGGAAGACGAACTCCAACTGGCACTGGCGAGGATCAGGACGGCGATCCGACGCCGCGTGGATTCGCTTCCGTCACATGCCGATTTCATCGAAGGCTGCTGCGCCGCCCGGACTGCCGCGACGGCTGCATGAGCGATCCGTTCCATGCCAGCGTGGCGCTCCGAGGCCCCACCGAAAGCACCGTCCATCATCACCGGGAATAGAACGTGCTGCCCCAGATCCACCGCGCGGGAATCGAGAAGACGCCGATCCTCGTGATCGACGACATCATCGACAACCCTGACGCGCTCGTCGACTATGCGGCCTCCTTGGCCCCGTTTCCGCCTGAGGCCGGCAACTATTATCCTGGCCTGCGGCTGCAGTTGCCGCGCGATCCGATTGTGATCGACTATGTGGATACCATCTGCCGCACGCTCGCCAACCTCATGGGAAGCGCCTACGGCCTCCGTGCAATCGCGGTGCAAAGTGTGGCCTTTTCGATCGTTACGAAGCAGCCCGCCGAGCTACAACCCTTGCAGACGATCCCCCATTTCGATTCGGCCAATCCGCTATTTTTCGCGGTGCTGCATTATCTTTCGCATCATGAGGGCAGCGCCACGGCCTTCTTTCGTCATGCGCGGACAGGTTTTGAAACCATGACCCCTCAACGCGCCGGTCCCTACGGCCAGGCGCGTGACAAGGAAAAGGAAATCTACGGCACGCCCAGCGGGTATGTTCGTGGCTCTACGAACGGCTTCGAAGAGATTGGCCGCGTCGAAGCACGCTACAATCGCCTTGCCGTCTATCCTGGCAATCTGTTCCATTCGGGCATTCTGCCAGACGACTATGATTTCAGCCCCGATCCCCGCCGCGGCCGGCTCACCGCCAACATCTTCCTTACCGGCGAGAGGTGATCAGAGCGAGGAAGCACTCTAGAGCAAGATGCGTGATATCTGGATTACGCATCTTGCTCTAAGCTTTTGTTATCGCGTCGCTTTTGCGGAAAACTGGTGCTCACTTTTCCGCGCGGGGCTTTAAGGATCAGACTCTGGCGGCGATCATTCGCTCAATATAGTCGCTCGCCAGCGGGAGCTTGAGCGCGGTCTGCTCGTAGCTTCTGTGTTGCTCGGATATTGCGCGTAGGACTTCAGCCTCGGGCATGGCATCGACAAGCGGATCGACATTCGTGGGGATAACGCCCTGCCCGAGCATCACCGCCACCCAACTCGGAATGTCGAACAATTCATTATTATAACGGAATACGCGGCCATGCTCGCGGAACAGCTCAAACTTGTGCTTGAGCGTGTCGGGCACATCCATCGTTCGCACATGATTCCAGAAGGATCCCGTCCGCCGCGTCGCATGATAGTGCAGAATGATGAAGTCGCGCACCGGCTCGTAGCTGCTGACCATCGCGCGGTTGAATTCGCCCCGCTCCACGGGGCTGATCCCGCGTCCCGGAAACAAGGCGAGCAGCTTCTGCACCGCATGTTGGATCAGGTGGATGCTGGTCGATTCTAGCGGCTCGAGGAAACCGGCCGATAGGCCAATGGCGACGACATTCTTGTCCCACGATTTGGATCGCCGTCCAGCCTTGAACTTGATCAGCCGCGGCTCGGCGATAGGCTTCGTATCTAGCGTGTCGAGCAGGATGCGCCCCGCCTCGTCATCGGACATGTGCGCGCTGCAATAGACGTGACCATTGCCCGTCCGGTGCTGCAGCGGGATGCGCCATTGCCAACCCGCCGGGTGCGCGGTCGAGCGCGTGTAGGGCAGCAAGGGATCGTTGCGCTCAGACGGGACAGCGAGTGCGCGATCACACGGGAGCCAATGGCTCCAATCCTCAAATCGCACGCCGAGCTTGTCGCCCAATAGCAGGCTGCGGAAGCCCGAGCAGTCGATGAACAAATCGCCACGGACCCGCCGATCGTCATCGAGCTTGAGCGCGGTGACATAGCCGGTTTCGCCGTCCTGCTCGACGTCGACGATGCGACCTTCGATCCGTTCCGCGCCCATCCTTTCGGCATGTCCGCGCAGATATTGCCCGTAAGCCGCGGCGTCGAAATGAAAGGCGTAGGCAAGCTGCGAAAGCGGACTTTCCGGATCTCTCGCGGAATGCGCAAAGCGATGCTTCGCAGCGGCGGCCCCCGACATCGAATAAAAGTCGAGCGGCCCGACTGAAGGACGATCGCGATACTTCAACCAGGCTTGGTGAAAGGAAAGGCCGTTCAGGGGCCGGCCGATCTCGCCAAACTGATGGAAGTATCGCCGTCCCTCCTCTGCCCAGCCGACGAACTCGATACCGAGCTTGTAGGTCGCATGGGTGGCGCGGAGATAGTCGGCCTCGTCCAGTCCAAGCTGATGGTTGAACTCGAGGAAGGGAGGGATTGTACCCTCGCCGACCCCGACAGTGCCGATGGCGTCCGATTCCACCAGCACGATACGTCGGCCATTGCCGCCAACAAAACGCGCCAAGGCAGCCGCGACCATCCAGCCTGCGGTCCCGCCGCCGACGATCACGATGCGGCGGATCGGTGCGGGCCCGCTCAAATATCCAACTCTGGACTCTTGGCGCTCCAGGGAGTGAACCGCCGGAACCTCATGTTCCAAGTTACGACCTCATGCCGGTCGCGCCCGGCCCCTCGGCCTCTCATGATCAAGCACACGTCTTCGACAAACATCCGGTTGCCCCGACCCATCGCACCCATCCGGCCGCCGGATGATCTACGGTATGATCCACTCCTAGTGATAATCGCGCACATAAAGCGATCCGTCACCCCAAGGCTACTCCCGAGAATAGCCTTGGGTCACGCGTCATCCTGCAATAAGCCTTATGAGATCACATAAGCTAGTTGGGCTGCTGCGCCGTCTGCGGCTTGGCACGCACCTGCGCCACCAGCTCGTTGAATTTTTCAGCTGTGATACTCAGCAGCAGGCCCTGGTCATCCTTACCAAAGGCGTTCAGCGGGACACCGATTTTAGCCTGGCCGGTGTCAATCACGGGTTGAGTTGGGTCCGCCATGATCTCATTCGAAGAGAGACTGGCGATAGTCCCGATGGCGACGCCTTTGACGTCGCGAACAGGCGCACCCGCCTTAATGTCCTCCGCGGTCGCCGGAACAGGGGAACGATGCTTCGCTGCACCCTTCCGGTCCATATTGTTCACCGCCACACCACGGCCGGCCAGTGTATTGTAATCACTGTCAACTTGGCGATTCTGGGCTGCAACGTCCTGGGGTCGAACCCCGCCTACATTCGACGGTGGCCCGCCTCCAGCCTGTGCATTTGCCGCACTCGATGCTCCGAGCATCAATCCCCCGACAGTACAAAACAAAAGAGCTTTCCGCATCTTCCCGGTCTCCTTCCGACGGTTCTATTGTTTCCGCGCCCTTGCGACGAATGATAGCTTAAGCAAGCCGGGTGGAAGGCGCATTTCGCAAAGATGTTCCCAAACGGACTCTGGCTTTGCAAAGCGGCCCCACACGCAGGGCACGCGGAAATTCACTCGAATTCCGAGTCGGATATCCAATTTTTCGGTAACGCTACCATATAGTTAGCCGTAGACGAAGTGCCGATTTTATGGCCTTCGGCAACTGTATCAGAATAGGCTGAAGCTCAATCAGCGAAAATGGGGATGAGGGGGAGACGAGGTGCCTTGGGCATGGCTTGCTGGATTTCCACGCCAGCTTCAACTTTCGCGAGCACGTAAGCCCGCCAATCGACGCGCAGAATCTGAACAGTTCGGTGGCCCGGCCATTGGAGCACGCTCGCGCGCAGCAATATGGCCGCTGCCGGCTCGCAGGCGATCAACGAGTATCAGGTCCACTCCCACGCGTATTTGGGCCCTGGCAGCGGCTATAGCGCTGATTCCGCTCGGGGAAGCGGGTCCTGCTGCGGCGGCTACTTCGGCTTATAGCTGGCACACGGTTCCCTGGGGCGGCGGCGGCTATGTCGATGGCCTGGTCTATCACCCCAAAGTCAAAGACCTTCTTTACGCCCGTACCGATGTCGGCGGGATCTATCGCTACGACTATGCCGGGCGGCGCTGGATTCCCCTGCTCGACGCTTTGTCCCACGACGATCGGGACATGAACGGCATTTTGAGCGTCGCGCTCGACCCGAACGATCCAAACAAACTCTATATCGCTTGCGGCCTCTATCTCGGCGATTGGGCGCACAATGGCGCGGTCATGCGCTCTGACGATCAGGGCGCGACTTGGGCCAAGACCGACCTGCCGTTCAAGCTCGGCGGCAATGCCGATGGCCGCGGCGCGGGCGAGCGCCTTCAGGTCGACCCGAACAGCGGCAACATTCTGTTCCTCGGCTCCAATCTGAACGGTCTCTGGAAGAGCAACGACAGTGCGAAGAGCTTCGCCAAAGTAGGAAGCTTCCCACGTTCCAATGTGACGCTGGCTTTGTTCGATCCGAATTCCGGCACCAAGGGCGCACCGAGCCAGACGATCTTCGTTGGATCCGGTGAAGCCGGTGGCGGACTGTATGTAAGCCACGATGCCGGTGCGAGCTTCGAACTCGTCCAGGGCGCACCGGCACAGACGCCGCAGCATGCCGTCATCGGCCCCGACGGGTTCCTCTATGTCGCCTTCGCCGCGGGGGACGGCAAGAACAAGAATGAGCTGAACCCGAGCAATATCGTCAAGGGTAGCGTCTGGAAAATGCAGCTCAAGACCGGGAAGTGGGAGGAGATCACGCCGATACGGCCTGCCCCCGGGGGTCCGACCTTTGGTTATTCGGGCATCGACGTGGATCCCGCCCATCCGGGTACGATCATCACCTCCACGATCGATCGCTGGTGGCCCGAGCCTGACGAAATCTTTCTGTCGCGCGATGGCGGTATGCACTGGCTGATGATGACCAGCGTGTCACAGCACGATCTATCACGCTGGGCCTGGATCAACCGACCGGATGCGGGCTTCGTCGCTCCGGGCAAGGACAAGATGGGTAGCTGGACCTCGGACGTGAAGATCAACCCGTTCAACCCGGACGAGATGATCTACGGCACGGGCGGCGGCGTCTGGATGACGCGCAATCTCACCGCTGCGGGTGTGGGCCAGCACGTGAAGTTCGACTTTGCAGACGATAATCTCGAAGAGACAGCCGTCACCGGCCTTGTCTCACCCCCGGGGGGAGCCACCCTTCTGGCGGCCATGGGGGACGTCGGCGGTGGCGGGTGGGATGATCTCACCAAATCGCCTCCGGCCTCGACTTTGTTCTCGCCCAATGCATCGCATCGGTCCGTCGATGTGGCCTGGCTCAAGCCCGGCTTCGTTGCCCGCTCCACCGACGCCAAACCCTACGGCTATTATTCTGAGGACGGCGGGCTGCACTGGACCGCCTTCCCGTCCGCGCCCCCTTTCACCCCGCAGGATCCGAAGGGGAATTGGCGATCGATCGGGCCTCTTGCCGTCTCGGCCGGTGGAACCTCGATCGTCTGGAGCGTCCCGCACGAAAAGGCCTATGTCTCATTCGACAAAGGGGCGAGTTGGACCCCATCAGCCGGATGGCCAGCCACGTCCGACAGCACGCTGGTCCCGGTAGCCGACCGGGCCGTCAACGGCGTCTTCTACGTCCATGACGCGGCGGGCGGCCAGATCCTGATCAGCGTCGATGCCGGCAAAAGCTTCGCCCCGGTAATGAAGGGTATCCCTCCCGTGCCTTCGTGGCAAAGTGCCCAGCTTGCGGCGGTGCCGGGGCGGATGCGCGATCTTTGGTTGGCCGGACCGTTTGGCCTGCTTCACTCGGCCGACGCGAAAAAGCCGCTGGTGGGTCTCATGATGGTTGAGGAAGCTTGGTATGTCGGCTTCGGCAAGGCCGCGCCCGCCGGGACCTACCCGGCGGTCTATCTCTCGGGCAAGATCAAGGGGCAGACCGGCCTCTGGCGCTCGGACGACGAGGGCCGGAGCTGGGTCCGCATCAATGATGAGGTCCATCGCTTTGGCGACGGCGGCATCGTGACAGGCGATCCAATGGAATATGGGACCGTCTACGTCTCGCGTGCAGCGGGCGGCATCATCGTGGGCCGCCCCGCACAATGAGGCCTCGTCGTCCAATGCGACCGGTGTTCGCTGAGCACATGAAATCTGAAGCGGGGGATTTCGCGTACATGTCCGCCAACGGGCTCTTGAACAGCAGCGACTTGCCCAAGCTTACCTCCTTCAACTCGGCACGCCGGCATCGTCTGATGTTAGCGCTGGCAGCCTTATGCCTTGCCTTTGCCTGCAGCCTTGGCGGCCCGGCCATAGCGCGTACGCTGGAGCTGAACGCCGATTGGCGCTTCCACCGGGGCGACCAGCCTGGCGCGGAGCAACCCGCCTTTGATGATCGTGGCTGGCGCACCGTCGCGGTGCCGCACGACTGGTCGATCGAGGATCTACCCGGTCAATCGCACCCGTTCGACCGCAACGCGCCGGGTCGCGCCTCGGTCGCTTATACCCAGGGCGGGGTGGGTTGGTACCGGCTGAAGGTCGACCTGCCCCGCAATGTGGCGTCGCGCACCGTGCTGCTGCGGTTCGACGCCGTCTATATGAATGCGCAGATCTGGGTGAATGGGCAGCGCGCGGGGGCGCATGCCTATGGCTATACCTCGTTCACGCTCGACGTCAGCGACAAGCTGAAGCCGGGCGCGAACATCATCGCCGTGCGGGTAAACAACGAACAGCCCTCGTCACGCTGGTATTCCGGCTCCGGCATCCTCCGCCCTGCCTTCCTCGACATACTCGATCCCGTTCACATCGACGCCGATGGGCCCACCATCACTACTCCGCAGGTTGCTGACGGTAAGGCTGAGGTCCGCGCATCGACCCTCGTCGCTAATGCGTCGGCGCGTCCGGTCGAGGCGCAGCTGGTCAGCGCGATCGTTAACGCCGACGGACACGAGATCCGGCGTACGGAGACCCTCCACACCGTCGCGAGCAAGGCAAGCCTCACCATCGACCAGTCACTGACTCTCGATCATCCGGCGCTGTGGTCGCCCGACGCGCCCAACCTCTACCGGCTGGTCCAGGAGGTCAGGCTGGGCGGCCGTCTCGCCGACCGCCGTGAGACGCGCTTCGGCGTGCGGCAGGTGACGTTTGATGCGCAGCATGGGCTGCGAATCAACGGCAAGCGCTATCTGCTGCGTGGCGGTGCCATCCACAGCGACAATTACATGCTGGGCGGCGTGTCGTTGCCGCGCGCGGACGAACGCAAGCTCGAGCTCATGAAAGCCGCCGGCTACAATGCGGTGCGGAGCGCGCATAATCCGGCAAGCCAGGGGTTACTCGACGCGGCCGACCGGCTCGGCATGCTCGTGATCGACGAGGCGTTCGACATGTGGACGACGCCCAAGAATCCG
>Ga0207647_10004600_pt1 | contig 10217 bp, 5 predicted proteins | sample KBSCornC2_FD_184295 | JGI IMG/M metagenome (GOLD analysis project Ga0207647, IMG submission 184295) | Corn rhizosphere microbial communities from Kellogg Biological Station, Michigan, USA - C2 (SPAdes) (version 2) | ecosystem: Host-associated > Plants > Roots > Rhizosphere ...
ATCCGGAGGCGTAGTTGGCGCTCTACGGGCGGCTCAGCAAGCCGGACTTCAAAACATCATCACGTTCGACATGGGTGGCACGTCGACAGACGTTGCTCTGTGCGATGGTGGAGCAATTCGAACAACCAATGAAGCTGCGGTTGCGGGCTTACCAGTGGCAGTTTCCGTTATGGACATCCACACCGTCGGCGCCGGCGGCGGTTCGATCGCGCGTGTTGACGAAGGTGGTTCGCTTCGTGTTGGACCAGAATCTGCGGGCGCCGATCCCGGCCCGGCCTGTTACGGTCGCTCGCTGCTGCCGACGGTGACTGACGCACACGTCGTGTTGGGTCACTTTGGCGGTGTGGGTTTGTTAGGGGGCGAGTTCAAGCTCGACGAAAAACGCGCTCACGAGGCGATATCAAATCTCGCGAGGGATTTGAGTAAGGTGTCAGGCAAACGCTGTAGTGTTACGACAGCGGCCGAAGGAGTCGTGTCGGTTGCAAACACGAACATGGAGCGTGCGTTGCGCCACATCTCAGTCGAGCGTGGTCACGATCCGCGACAGTTTGCGCTCCTGCCATTTGGCGGCGCCGGTGGGTTGCATGCTGTCGACCTAGCACGGGCTTTGCGAATCCCGATGATAATTGCGCCAACTGCTCCGGGCGCGTTGTCGGCAGTCGGCGTGCTTGTAGCGGATGTGATCAAGGACCAGAGCCGGACGGTGATGCTTACGCACGGCTCCAAAGACACAACGAAACTCGCGAAGGTTTTCAGCGAGATGGAAAAGGAAGCGGCGACTGTGCTGCGCGCCGAAGGATTTTCTGCTTCACGACAACGACACGAGCGCTCGCTCGCCATGCGTTATCGCGGGCAGTCGTTTGAATTGGAGATCAGGAATATTACTGGAGATCTCGGCGCCGAGTTTCATCGTGTTCACCGTGAGCGTTACGGTTACGCGCAGGAACAAAGCGAGATTGAAATCGTGAACGCGCGCGTACGTTCGTTCGGTATCGTTGAAAAACTCGCGCAACCAAAGATCGCATTTGGCAAGAATAGAGCGCGTGGCGACGTCTATAAACGAGAGGACCTCGGTGCGGGGGCCAAATTAAAAACGCCGTGCATTGTGACTGAGTACTCAGCGACGACCCTGATTCCCGCGGATTGCAAAGCACAGATTGACGACTTCGGTAATTTACTTATCCAGTTCAAATGAAAAACTTCGATCCTACGACGCTTGAAATCTATCGCGCGCTCTTCACTTCCGTGGCGGAAGAGATGGGTGTCGCGTTGCGGCGTACAGCTTTCTCACCAAACATCAAGGAACGTCGTGATTACTCCTGCGCTGTCTTCGATGCTTCTGGCCGCGTCATCGCCCAAGGTGATCACATGCCTGTGCATCTCGGATCGATGCCGATGGCTGTCGCTGCAGCGCTTGCTGAGATCGATCTCGTAGATGGCGATGTGGTTGCACTGAATGATCCATTCGCCGGTGGCACGCATCTGCCCGACGTCACGCTCGTGATGCCTGTTGCGAGTCGAAAACGAATACTCTTCTACGTCGCAAACCGCGCCCATCACGCTGACATCGGCGGCGCAACTCCCGGATCGATGGGGCTCGCGACAGATATTTACGGCGAGGGAATTCGCATCCCACCGATTCGCCTCGTTCGCGGTGGCCGGCTTGACGCGGATACGATGCGACTACTGCTCGCGAATGTTCGTGGAAACGTCGAGCGCCGCGGCGACTTCGACGCCCAGATCGGCTCGTTAAAGACAGGCGCCGTGCGTCTGCTGGAGATCGTTGAGCGCCGTGGGGAGAAGGAAGCGACTGAATACGCAGCACAACTGATCGACTACTCGGCGCGTTTGATGCGGCACACAATTGCCTCAATTCCTGACGGTTCTTACGAAGCAGAAGATGCTTTGGACGACGATGGTGTAGACGATCGCGAAGTGCCGATCAGAGTGCGAATAACGATCAATGGTGAGCGCGCGCTGGTTGACTTTACAGGTACCGCGCCGCAAGTTGCGGGTCCGATCAACGCGGTCGAGGCGATCACCGTGTCGGCAGTTTCGTATGTCTTCCGCTGTCTGGTTGGTGGTGAAGTGCCGGCGAGTGCCGGGTTGATGGAACCAATCGAAGTGATCGCACCGAGCGGTACCGTGGTCAACGCGAATCCACCCGCTTCAGTAGCAGGCGGCAACGTGGAAACATCGCAGCGTATTGTCGATACGTTGTTCAGAGCGTTGGCCCAGGGATTACCGGACCGCATCCCTGCGGCGAGCCAGGGCACAATGAACAACCTCACTATCGGCGGCATCGATACGCGGAACGGGCAGGAGTTTTCCTACTACGAAACAGTGGCCGGAGGCATGGGCGCGCGGCCCGTAGCCGACGGCATGAGCGGGGTCCACACGCACATGACGAACAGCTTGAACACACCTGCCGAAGCACTCGAGTACGCATATCCACTACGCGTGCGCGAGTATCGATTGCGCAAAGGCTCGGGTGGTAAAGGGAAGTGGCGCGGCGGCGATGGCGTCATCCGCGAGATCGAAACACTTGTCCCCGCGCGCATGTCGTTGTTATGCGATCGGCGAAAGCGTGGACCGTACGGCTTGTTTGGCGGGAAAGATGGTGCAGTCGGGAAGAATGGAAAACTTCCATCAAAAGGCTCGCACGATCTCAAGGCGGGTGATCGAATCAGAATTGAAACGCCAGGCGGGGGCGGTTGGGGATCCGTTTAATCGGCGGTTAAGTAGTGAGCCGCCGATATATGCCCGGTAGTCGCTCGGGCAACGAGAGAACATCATCGATGATCGTGTAACCAATCTCGCCATAAAGATCGCGGAGCTCGGCTTCGGATTCACGATCGATCGTGATGCAGAAGGGCGTGATGCCTTCATTCTTCGCCTGCCGTAACGCCTCGCGCGTATCTTCGCGAGCATAACGCGCATCCCCGTAATCGTGGTCGTACGGTCGCCCATCCGAAAGCACGATCAGCAACCGCGTGCGCGCATCCTGTTTCGCGAGTCGCGCCGTCGCATGACGAATTGCCGCGCCGAGACGCGTGTTGTTCTGATAAGTGATGCCGCCGATCCTTCGTTTCACTTCGTCGCTATACCTCTCATCAAAATCCTTAACGATGTAAAACTTCACATTGCGCCGTCCCTCCGACGTGAAACCATTAATCGAGTAGACGTCGCCGACAGCTTCGAGCGCCTCACTCATCAGCACAAGACCTTCTTTCTCGATCTCGATAATCCGGCGTCCGGGTCGCGTGTAGGGCTGCAAAGGATGACGGCCGATCGTGCGCGCCGTCGATGACGACTGGTCCAGCAGGAACGAGACCGCCACGTCGCGACGCCGTCGCAATCGTTTCGTGTAGATGCGTTCCGACTGCTGACCATCGGCGCGTCGATCGATCACGTAATCGATGACGGCGTTGAGATCAAACTCCTCACCGTCGACCTCATTGGCAACTCGTATGAGGTTCTCGGGCTTCATCAATTGAAACTGATGGCGTATCGACGAGATGACACCCTTGTGCCGTTCTTTTGTATGTTCGACGAAGTTGCGATCGCCGTGTTTCACTTTCTTTTCCACGACTCGACACCAGCCAAGCCGATGATCCGTCAACTCGCGATCCCATTCGTCGTAGTTGAATGCAACTTCACCTTCGACGAGCACTTGTTCGGGCGTTTCGCTTTCGGACCACGCTTCTGCGCCCATGATCTCGTCAGGTTCGCCTTCCATTGACGGATCGTTCCAGGCATTGAACAGCTCGCGTGCATCGCGACGTTCAGGCATCCGTTCGGCCTGTCGTTGTTGTCTTTGCTCACCTGCCGACTCGTCGTCCGACTCGGTTTGATCGTCAGGCGCTTCGATTTGCTGGACTGAATCATCAACCGGGACGACAGTTTGAAAAAGATCGTAAACACGACTCGTGGCCATCAACGTGTCCGCAACCGTCGACTGCTCGCGCACAAGATAGTCGCTGACGATCGTCTCGAGCTCAGAAACTACCTGGCTGTAAGCTGCACGTGCATCTTCGCGGGCGCCGCCGAGCATGGTGATTTGGAACAGCAGCTCATAGGGAACGAGGGAGTAGGGAAGCTCCATGATTCGTGGCCGGTCGTTGCTGAGATGCTGGCGGATCAAATCGAGATCGCGATTGAGACCACGGTAGGTGCGTCGCAAACGGCGATCGATACGACCGTTTTCGAGTGTTCCGAATGCGCGCCGCGCGAGCTGTGGCATCGGAAAAAGTTTCAGCACGTCTCGGTAACTAACTTCGCCGATCTCTCGGATATCTTCCTGCGCCTTCTGATCGCCATCTTTTTGTAGCTGAACGATTTCATCGGCGATTGAAAAGGCATCGAGCGCCTCGACATTTTCTTCCGAGTATCGCGATGCAATCGCTGAATGGGCCACGCGCAACATGCCGCCACGCTCGTATGTGCCAAATTCAATCTGTCCTGCGGCATGAGCGGCGAGCACTTTGTACAACCTGAAATCGAGCTCGTCGTCGCCAAATTCGTTCACGAGCGAAGGCAGGTGAATCGTGCGCCCGTCGTCGATGCGTGCTTCATCGGGAACGGCCGCAAGCGGCGCCACATCGACTTCGCGTCCTGTCAGTGCCTCGACGTACAAACGCAGCAGATGCTGTACTGATTCGAGTGCAAGGCCCGCTCCACCACTGTGCAAGGCTTCGAAACTTCCACGGGTCTCGAGTGAGAAATAACTACGCCGCGCGCGTGTGTCGGAGCGTCCGGACGTAAGTCCGCGACGCGCCCACGCCTCGAACTGTTCCACCGATACTGACCGCAACGCGCGAGAAGCCGAGCGAAAACAAGCCAGCGCCGCTTCGCCATCAACTGCTGCGATCTCCTTCGTGAGCGCAAGCACGCGACGCGAGAGTTCGATTGCCGCCGCACGGTTCGAATCGGCGTTGAGCAGTCGAATGAATCCGGGGCTGCTGCGAACGAAGGCCACGAGACTCGCGTTGCCGTGCGCTGCGACTACCCACAGCAGCGCGATCCATTCGTCAAAAATTTCAGGCGCGCGCCGCGCGATTTCTCCGCCCGCGATCAAAATGTGAAGCGCCGCGCCGCCACCGCGTTCGAGAAAGTCGTTCGTCGCTGCGAGTAGTCGTGTTGCATCAGACGCTGAAAGTTCTGCCAGGCTCTCAGGGATTGCCGCCCACGCATCTGAGGCGATGCCGCCGGCGCGGGCTGCAAATGCGCCTGCGAGCGCGATTGCTGCTTTTGTCAGAGCAGGGTCGTTGAAACTGTTGAGTTGGTTTGTGACGGCGCTGCTGGCGTTGAGAAACTCGGCGCTGTGTTTCGCCGAGCGCCGCGCAATCTCTGTTGCCACTTCGATTATTGAGCGAAGAAGATCATTCTCGATTGTAGTAGCGAGCGCCGGCAGCGAGTGAAGTGTCTCACGACCGATAGCAGTCGAGAGCACCATCTGTCGCGTGCACAAAACGAAGATGTTCGGTCGAAGCTCCGGTGCGATTGCTTGCAGCGACTCGACGCCTTCGCCGAAGAAACTAACGGCTGACTCGTAGTCGGCCATTGCGAGACGACGGCCCATCTCTCCCCACGCGCGCAACTCTGCAGGTTGTAAGACGTGTGCGGCAGCAGGCGCGGAGCGCAGAAATTCGATGCCGGCGCGAAGTGAGATCGAAGCTATTGAGGCGCTTGTCTCCAGCACCGCGGCGGCCTGGTCCAATGGCAGGCCAGTCAAACTGCGAGTGAGTTCGAGGAACGATTGACGCTCGGCAGATTGATGTTCGCTTTCAGCCACGGATTACACGGATTGTCAGAACGATTAAATCACGGTTGTGACGATCTCGCGGATCGAGCGCTGTAGTTCGCGATCGTCGGTGATGGGGGAGCACATGGCGACGTCGGCAGCGTCGACGGGAGGGATGCCGAGCGCGATCAGTTGTGCGGCGTAGATCAGGAGTCGAGTCGAAACACCCTCTTCCAAACCATGGCCGCGCAGGTTGCGAACTTTTTGACCGATCACGACGAGGTCGCGCGCAGTGCCTTCATCAACGCCGCCTTCACGCGCCACAATCTCCGCCTCAATGTCCGGTGGCGGATAGTCAAACTCGATTGCCACAAACCGCTGGCGTGTTGATTGTTTCAAGTCTTTCAGTATCGATTGATAACCAGGGTTGTACGAAACAACCAGCATGAAGTCGGTCGGTGCTTCGACGACCGTGCCGAGCTTTTCAATGGGCAGGCGCCGGCGGTGATCCGTCAACGGGTGAATGATCACAACGGTGTCTTTGCGCGCTTCGACCACCTCATCGAGATAGCAGATGGCGCCGTTGCGCACGGCCGAGGTCAACGGTCCGTCGTGCCAGATCGTCTCCTCGCCCTCCAACAGAAAACGACCGACGAGGTCTGTCGACGACAGGTCTTCGTGACAGGCAACGGTGATCAATGGTCGCTCCAGCCGCCACGCCATATGCTCGACGAACCGTGTCTTCCCGCAGCCGGTCGGACCCTTGAGAATCACTGGAAGTCGCGCGGAGTGAGCGGCTTCGAAGAGCTCGACCTCGCGGCCGACAGCCAAATAATAGGGTTCGTTCGCGACTCGATAGTCCTGGATTGCGCTTTCGGCCATTTGCGGGCATCTTAACATTTCCAATTGCCAATTGCCGATTTTCGATTGAGGGCAGGGCATGGAGTAGAATCAAATTGGCAATCGGCAATTGGCAATCGACAATGTTATGAAGATCGCGGTAGCAATGAGTGGTGGCGTGGATTCTTCCGCCGCCGCGGCAATTCTTAAAGAGCAGGGGCACGAGCTCGTCGGCTTCACGATGCAGCTGTGGGATCAGCGACGAGGCATCAATGTTGACGAGAATGGCGATCCGTTGCCATCTCGCTGCTGTTCGCTCGACGACGTTTATGACGCCCGACGCGTCGCCGAAGAACTCGACTTTCCTTTTTACGTGCTGAATCTCGAACGTGACTTTGAACGCGACGTCATTCAACCGTTTGTCTCGAGTTATCTCAGCGGAGAAACACCGATCCCGTGTGTATCGTGCAACAGCCGTTTGAAGTTTGCTTCACTCGACCGGCTCGCAGTCAGCTTAGGCTGCGAGAAAGTCGCGACGGGCCACTACGCGCGCGTTGAATTCGACACGGCCACCAATCGCTACAAACTTCTGCGTGGCACTAACCAACAGAAAGACCAGTCGTATTTTCTCTGGGAGCTGACGCAGTCGCAGTTGTCACGCGCTCTATTTCCACTCGGCGAGATGTCGAAACCCGAGGCACGCGATGCCGCACGACAACATGGATTGAACGGAGTTTCTGAAAAGAAAGAGTCGCAGGAAATCTGTTTTGTGCCTGACGGTAATTACTCCGGCTTTATCGATCGTTACCTTGAAGCGGAAAACGCGACGGATCGTTTGCCTGGGTCAGGTGACATCGTCGACACAAGCGGTCGTGTCATCGGACATCATGAAGGCATTCATCGTTACACGGTCGGACAGCGCCGCGGCATGGGCATCGCAAACGAGCGCGCGTTGTACGTGATTTCGATCGATGCTGAAAAGAATCGCGTCACGGCTGGTCCTGCCGAAGAGTTGCTTAGCAGCGAGTTCACCGTTGCACAAGTCAACTGGATTGCGTTTGACGATCCGAAAGAACCGGTGCGTGCTGAAGTTCGAGTTCGATATCGTCACACGGCAGCGCCCGCCACCATCACTGCGCTCGAAAACGGTCGTGCGCGAATCGTCTTCGACGAGCCACAGCGAGCGATCACGCCCGGTCAGGCCTCGGTCTTTTATCGTGGTGACGAGGTCGTGGGCGGAGGCTGGATAGTAAAATCCGCGTAATCCGCGGCTAAAACCTTTTCCGCTGCACTAACGTACTCACAAACTGTATGAATAGCTAAACCGCAACAAAATTGAGGATTTAATGATGTCAGGAACACGTAAGGCAGTTTTAATCATCGTCGGAATTCTGGGAGCCGTCGTCATCGTCGCTCTGATCGGCGTCGCGCTCATCTGGGCTGCGTTTCGCAAAGGCGAACCATCGATTCGCGACAACAGCGTGCTCACACTCCGGGTCGCAGGTTCACTTCCAGACTACAGTCCGGACGATCCTTTTAAGAAATATTTTGGTGGACCGGATCAGTCGTTGACCGGTCTCGTGATGCAGTTTAAGAAAGCAAAGGTCGACAAACGGATCAAAGCCATCATCCTCGACGTGAATCTTTCCGGTGTTGGTTGGGGCAAATCTGAAGAGCTTCGCGATGCGATCATGGATTTCCGTTCCTCCGGCAAACCTGTCTATGCGTACATCGAGTTTGGTTTGAACAAGGAGTATTACATCGCGACTGCGTGCGACAAGATCATCGTGCCGCCGCCGGGCGAGTTGTTCATCAACGGGCTCGCTGCCGACGTGATGTTCTTCCGCGGCTCGCTCGATAAGCTCGGCATCTATCCCGACATTTTTCAGATTGGGAAGTACAAGAGCGCCGGCGATATGTTCACGCAGAAGGAGATGACCGAAGCTCATCGCGAGTACATCAACTCGATGCTCGACGATCTGTACGGGCGTTACGTGAACACGATCGCGCAGGCACGTCATAAGACGCCCGACGAAGTGAAAGCGCTGATCGACAACGCTCCTTACAGTGCAGCAAAAGCAAAAGAAGCTGGTCTCATCGACGACGTGTTATACAGGGACGACGTCGAGAAGGAATTCAAGAAACGGTTAGGCTACAAAGATACAGATGAGTTTGTGGCTGTTCGTGGATCTGATTATCGAGATGTGTCGCCTGAGTCGTTGGGTCTGAACAAGGGTGAACGTATCGCCGTGATCTATGCGAGTGGTGATATCGGTTCCGGTAGCTCACAAAACAGTCCATCGGGAGAGCAGTCGATTGGATCAGATACGGTGGCAAAAGCTCTGAACGATGCGGCTGCTGACAAAACACTCAAGGCGATCGTGTTGCGTGTTGATAGTCCCGGTGGCTCCGGCCTCGCGTCCGACATTATCTGGCATGCCGTCGAAGCGGCCAACGCGAAGAAGCCCGTGGTTGTTTCAATGAGCGACGTGGCTGCTTCGGGTGGTTACTACATTTCCGCGAGTGCCGCCAAGATCATTGCTCAACCATCGACGATAACGGGTTCGATCGGTGTCGTTGCCGGCAAGCCCGTGATGCGGGGGTTTTATGATTGGCTAGGTATCTCGAATGAATACGTCCTGCGTGGCAAGAACGCGGGAATGTTTCGTGAGACGGAGAAGTTTTCCGACGAGGAGCGAGCGAAGTTTGAAGACTGGATTAAGACGACTTACTACCAGGATTTCGTTCCGAAGGTAGCGAAGGGACGCAACAAGGATGCGCAGTCGATCGATGCGGTGGGCCAGGGACGCGTCTGGACGGGTGCGCAGGCGAAGGATCGCGGTCTGGTGGACGACTTCGGCGGTCTCGATAAAGCGATCGAGGTGGCGAAACAGCTTGCGAAGATTCCCGCGGACAAAGGCGTCGAGCGTGTGATCCTGCCTTACCCGACAACGTTCCTGCAGGAGTTGTTGAGTGGTGGTAGTGACACCTCAAACACGCAAGTCGAGCAGCAGCGTGCGGTGTACGCGGCGCTGCCGGAAGATGCGCGACGCGCGTTGCGATACATGCAGTTGATGGACAAAATGAAGAACGGCGAGTCGATGATGTTGATGCCGTACGATATTCGCGTGAAATAAGAGTATAGGTCCTATAAGTCCTATAGGACCTATCCGATCTTTTCAACGCCACCCATATACGGTCGGAGCACTTCAGGAACAATCACCGATCCATCTTCCTGCTGATAGTTCTCCAACACAGCGATCCACGTGCGCCCAATGGCCAGACCGGAGCCGTTGAGCGTGTGCACAAACTCCGGTTTTGCGCCACCCGCGCGACGAAAACGAATCTGCGCGCGCCGCGCCTGGAACGCTTCATAGTTCGAACACGAAGAGATCTCACGAAAAGTATTCTGCGACGGCAGCCAAACTTCAATGTCGTAAGTCTTCGCCGACGCAAACCCCAGATCGCCGGTCGCGAGCGTCACGACACGATAGTGCAATCCCAGCTTTTGCAGGATCGTCTCCGCGTCTCTCGTTAGCGCTTCGAGCTCCTCGTAAGAGTTTTCCGGCAGCGAATATTTCACGAGCTCGACTTTCTCAAACTGGTGTTGCCTGATCACGCCGCGTGTGTCGCG
>Ga0207647_10004606_pt1 | contig 10213 bp, 7 predicted proteins | sample KBSCornC2_FD_184295 | JGI IMG/M metagenome (GOLD analysis project Ga0207647, IMG submission 184295) | Corn rhizosphere microbial communities from Kellogg Biological Station, Michigan, USA - C2 (SPAdes) (version 2) | ecosystem: Host-associated > Plants > Roots > Rhizosphere ...
CGACAATCGTTATGTCGGGCGGACGCTGCAGCTTGCGTTTCTGGCGCCAGAACTCGTGGAGCGACTCGTATCAGGTCGACACGCACCAGAATGGACGGCAGACCGGTTGATTCGGTGGGAGGAAATGCCGATCACGTGGGCGGAGCAATGTACTGCTCTCGTCTAGGAAGCGTAGCAAGGAGCCATTGTCGACCCATGTCGGACTTTCATGACCGTTCCAGGAGATTGTGGCGCGCCCCCTATACGAATTGATGAGAATAGATCGTCTGCCGTAACAATCGGGAAGCAAAAAGAGCCATCTCTTCTAATTTTTCTTCATGTTCCTCAGGATTATCTAGCAATGCCGAATCATCCCAAGGATCATTAACATGTACCCACCGATTCCTGTATTGGCGAAGAACGTGTAATTCAACAATATGGGGCTGACGCAGCCCGCTCTCGTCGATCAGCTGAGCGAACGTTTGGCGACTACCTCGGCTTCCTTCCGAACGCAAGTAAGTTTCTATGCCTGCCACGGCGGTCAAGATTGACGCCAAGAACGCACCCGCAACAAACGCCGCGTCGGCAGAGCGAACTATGAAAGCGCACCATTCTGAAATAATCACTCCGCCCTTTAGAAATTCGTCATCCAGCGCATTGAGGAGATCCCAACGCATCTCCGGAGTCTCTTGTAGGGCATTCTTAGTCAGACGACGTAACGGCTTCATGCAAAGGGTGTTCGGAGGTTAGGCGAGCGAAAAATTGGGGCGGCTGGAATCCCTCATCCACTTGTCTTAGCGCCTTGAGCGTTAGCGAGCTTCGCAAGCGCTTTGATTGTTCGAGAACAAGTGCCACCCCTTGTTCTGTTTCCCCGAAATACGAAAAAAATTCCTGCTTTGATAACCCTGAGACCGAACCGTAGCGTCGCCATAGGGCGTTAGGCGAAGACGCATGGACCCTGTCGATTCTGGCGCGACCCATAATTGATCCGACTGGCAATTTGACGTAGATCCAGAGCGTGGCACCTGGCGAAACGTTCATTGTCCGTCGCCGCAACTCGACTCGCTTGTGGCCTGCGAAAATGTTCTCCGCGTGTCGCGACTCGAGAGAGATCAGAATATGTTCGTTGTTACCCACAACCGAATCCCTCACCTAAAATGGCATGCAGCTGTTCATCCGAAATCGCATGGGTGGTGATTAAATCATTTGGACGCCCGCAACCCAAGCGCTTAAGTACCTTGAGATCGACCGGATTGGGCAGAGGGAAAATATTGTCAAAAACGGTGACGGTTTTCATAGCAGACTTGCCAATATCAGTAAGGTTAGCTGTGGTCAGCACGGACTGCCGCAGGTCTGATATCGCAAACGCGTCGCATCCCTTGAGATACGCTTCACGCACACGAGCCACGGCAACCACTTGGCTTCGTCCGCCGTCCTTGCTGGACTCATAGAAGAGCATGAGCGTGCCGCGCTTGAAGTACTTCAAGGAGCTCGGCTGGCTCAGGTAGATTCGATCAGCATAAAGCGATACAGAGGCCTGCGGTAGGAACGATCCTTGAAGCGAATGGCCAAGCAACGGTTCGGCATAGGCACGTCGGACTGGGCTAATGATTGCAGGCCGTCCTGCTAGGCAGAATAAAGTCGGCGCTAGTAACGATTCAAGGCGATCAAGTGAAACATGGACGCGGTTACCATCGGGAGTGTGCGCGACCAGTTGTTGATCGGGTCCACTATATGGGGGCGCGCGGGCTGGCAGCCGAGGGCCGCCCTTATCCGCCAACGCCGCCCGACCAGCATCCCAGCTTTTCGGCGTCAACACCGTACCCAAGATGGATTTGGTGAGGCGATGAGCTTGCGGTGCCCCTACAAAGCCGAGCAGAGCTCCGACTTCCCGCAGATGCGATTGGTGTGGGGGCAGCTCGAGTTTCACCTGGCGTGGTCCGCTGCTGCGCAATCGATCGACGAGGTGCAGCAACAAGATGCGTGCGGCCTCAAGGGCCTGCGGATGCGACTCATCTACAGCGGCACGGACGATTGTTACGTTGTCGGCCGCAACTAGGGCCGGCCACGTAACGTACCCGACGCAGGACGAACTGCTCCAGACCGCGCAACGAAAGGCGATACGGCCGTGAGTTTCAATCGGCAACCAACCGGCTGCGATGGCAGAGCCAGACAAATGCATTTTCTGGCTGAGCAATGCTCTAACAACGGGTTCGGCTTCATCCGACACCGACAGCAAACGTAAGGTATCCTTCTCAGCGGTTTCAAAGGCTTCGTTGCTGCGCGCTGCAGATTCTTCAAGCTCGAACGCATCAGAAGACAGCACTTGAATCCCGTAGGCTCGTTCAATGGCAGGAGCTGCGGTCAGGAGGGCCGAGTCGTTCGTGATGAGACCTGCCAGATCATTTCGAATAGCAGTAATAACGTGGCGCAGGTCGGACTGTTCGTTGGCTGTCAGTGGCCGCTGCCTGACCACCTGGGGAAAAACGAGCGTTGCCAGCGTAGCAAAAAGGGTGTCGGATTCGTTTTCCCGACCCACCGGAAGACAAGGAAAGGTCTCGATGAATGCCTCCATCGGATCCGTATGTCTTGCCTGCAGGTTGCGTTGCAATTCATCACGAACTTCGCTGCTGATAGCCAGGCGGCAAAAGTTCATGCGCTCAGCTTGGAACAATCCCACGACATTGGAATGTCGCAGTCGGCGAGGCTGCACGTCGAACAGCACATTCATATCCAACAGATACATTGGCAGTTCGTTGGCAGCGGGTTCCAACAAGCCCAGAGGGTTGTGGTCATTCAGACCGCTGGTTGCGAACAGCTGCGGCGAGTCGAGTTCATGGCAGCGGACCAGAATCTGGCGATTCCGCGACGCACCCCCTCTTTCTGATCGCTGCACATAGAAGCGCTGTCGATGCCAGAAAGCGTTGGCGGTTGTCAGGTCTTCTGCTACCCGTGCATAGATGGAGATGAAGCAACTTTGGGTCAGCGAATGGCGGAGGTGATCGAGGAGCTGCGATGCGGCGCCACAACGTCGGTAGGGCGCCAAGATGAACATCTGCCGCACGTGAGCGCGTGGAAAATGTCTATCAAATAATAGGTGCCCCGCGTATTGCAGACCGGTCGGCGTGTGCGCCGACAGCACGTACAGTCCATCGCGACGAGCAAATTGCTCAAAGACGCTTCGCGCTAGAAACCCGAATTCGTTACGATGGGCATCTGAGGCCTTGCAGACCTCATCCAGCCAAGGCTCTGTGGCGCCAAAGCCCTCCAGCACCTCAAATCGCGCGGCTACCGATATGGGCGTGTGCCCTCGGATCATCATCGTGTTTTGCGCCCCCCAAAGCCCCGTCCAATCCTAGCATTGCCTGCGCATGAGACAAGGACCGCAATGCTCAGCCCTTCCGAGAATCACGATTTCTCATTAAAGGCCTTTGTTAGCGTGGCCTGACGGGCGGTTACCCTCGCCCCTGGCCGGGCACGGACGTTCGTTGGTCGTCCGATGCGAAAACGGAGATGTCGCCCATTCTTCGAGCCGGGAATGCCCGCCCTTTCCGTCTCTGGCGACCAACGGAGTTAGAAAAGCCCACGACAAGGCGGGCTTTTCTGGCTTGAAGCGGTTAAATGCTCCGCGCGTCGGACTGAATGGTGGTGGGTGCAGTCCACCTAGAACTCGTCTCCGGTCGAAATTCCCGTTAACAGGGTAATTAACAGGGAATTTTTCGCGAAAACGGCGCCTCTGCGGTCAGCAGATTGCCCTGCAGGCCAGGTCTGACGCCATTTTCGAGTCGATAGATTTTTCCATGGCTCGCTCGTAGCAGGGAAAATAATTTCGCATATCAGGGAAATATCTGGCCGTAACAGCGAAAGCAAGCGATCGGTTGATGCGCACGCCAGCAGCCCACAACCGAGCGCCTACTTTCATTCAAGCTTCTTAATGCGCGGGATACCCAAAGCGGGGTCGGCCGGGTCGAATGGCGGCTTAGGTGCGAGAGTCGTTGAACTCAGATACGACACTACCGCATCGATATCCAGTGGACCTCCGGTTTGATTCGTCCCCTGCAAAAAAACCGTGAAATTGCTCTTGCCTGCAGCAAGGTAGTTGTCCATCGAAATTCGATAGGTCTTCTGCGGTTGATCAACGACGTAATTTGAGACAATTTTTTCAGGCGAAACCGCACCGTCCGTCGTGAGAGTGACGTTTGCTATTTTGTGGCACGGCGCAGCCGAGGCACTCCATTCCACATGCAGGCCCTTAGAGACTTGCAGGATGTTGTCGCTTGTTTGACCGCTGCATCCAGTAAATTGCTGCTCCAACGCATCCTTGATTTGTTGTGCAGTCAACGTCATAGCAACCAAGCTGTTGCCAAACGGTCGCGCGGTAAAAGCCTCTTGGTACGTAACATCGTGGGGATAGGTTGCATTAGGTGTGTTAAAGCCCGGATTGCGTACTCCACTGCCGTTTATGAACGACATGACCGCACCCTCTGCTGAAGTTGCGCTCAGTTGAGAGTCTGCGACCAAATCACCAGCCAATTCCTCTCCACTGGGGTCGGGATTGCTCGGAAGCGCTCTCGCGATAGAGCCGACAACTTGGTTCGCGACAGGAGCGACAGCTTTCTCATAGTCCGCAATCAAGGCGCGAATGGCGACAACGCTCGGAGATGACAGGAACGGATGCACCGCGGAGGTGGCGGCATCTGCAGCTGGTTGACTCACGAGAATATTCTTAGCGACAACCTTTTCCGCCCGACCTGTCGTTGGGTTGAATGACAAATCAACATCGGTGAGCGCGCGACCAAATGCGCTGGCCTGAGTCACGGGCAAGAGCCGACCCACGCTGTTTTTCATCTGGCAATTGTAGGCAACGTGCGAGTGAGCAGAGATCACCAAGTCGACTTCGTCCGGAAGGCCGGCCACGATCTTCTGGATGGCCACCGCACCTGGGGAGTCAACGACACCCTTGCAATCATTGATGCCAGTGCCGGGGGCACTATCTATCGACGCCCCCTGGTGCACTAAGACAACGACCGAATTTACATGCTTTTCGCGAAGCTCGGGAATCAATTGAGACACCGTCTGTGCTTCGTCGCGAAATGTGAGACCCGCGACGCCGCTAGGCAATACGATACTCGGCGTACCCGCCAACACGAGTCCGACAAAGGCAACTCGGAGATTACCGAACGCCCGAATTTCATAGCTCGGGAACAGAGATCTACCGGTCTTATCGTCAATCACATTAGCAGCGAGGTATTGAAATTTCGCTCCGGAAAACTTTCCTTGCTCCAAACAGGTACGCGTCGGCGGAACAAAGCAACCGCCGTGTTGCTTTCGCCGGAGCTCCGCACTTCCCGCGTCGAATTCGTGGTTACCGACCGAAGAGAAATCTAGGCCGAGCAGATTCATGGCCTCGATCGTTCCTTCATCGTGATAGGCGGACGAAATAAGGGGACTCGCTCCGACTAAGTCGCCAGCACCAACCACAACGTGATTGGCATTTTGACTAATACGTTCGGCAACGTAAGCAGCCAGGTAGTCGACACCCCCCACTATTTCTACAGGTTGACCGACTACCTCAGCAAGTTTTCCGGGTGACCGAAAGTTGCCGTGAAAATCATTCAGCGCAACAATTTTTACCGTGGTTGGCGTGATGGTGTCCGCACATGAGCAAAGTAAAAAAAGCAGACTGCCAACGAGCATTCTCGACAGAGCTTTCATTGTGGCCCCTTAGAAATTGAAAACTTCATTCCAAGCGATAGAGAGGTTGGCGCTGCGAACAAGAAAACGGAAGCGCCGGAGCGACCATTTCAAGTCATTGACACGATTTCACCTGCCCTTTGGCCATCAAGTCCTGACACTGCTGCAGCTTGTTCGCGTTGTCGATAATGGCCTGTAGCCGAGTATTTTCTGCCTGACGATCCAGCGTTTCCTTGTCGGTCGGCGGAGCTTTTGTCTGATCTGTCGCGATGGTACTTGCTGTCGTCATCGAGTTGAGGAACACCTGGGAAATTCCTACGCCGGTCGCTTGACTGCCCCAAGACGCATCTGTGATCTCCCCGAAGTCGTTGAACGCAATCGTCCAGCTCGCCTTACCGAAATTCGGTGCGTCGAGTGGCAGGGTTCTTGAAGCGCCAAACTGCGCGAAGGGCAACGTTGTTGGCTTTCCGACCATTTTTGGCGAGAACGTCTTGTCCTTGTTCTGCTCCTGCCTCCAGACCTCTACGGGCATGTAGACCACTTCTCTGAAGAGCGCATCACGCAGCAGTGGGGCTGGGCTTGGCGCGGACGGAGCTTTGTCATCCTTCGTCGGCGCGTTGGGTGGTATTTTCTTGGAAAAATTAACCTGTATGCTCAGCTCGAACTGCCTGGCGATATCCGCATCTGGATCCGTAACCCACCCATTCTTGGTTATGCCGTCTAGCGGAATCTGAAGCTTGCCCACCTCGTGAATGTCGCTTGGTTTCTGCCCGTCCGCGCCTAAAGCACCAAAAACGGGATCGATAGTCAGCGTATCAAGCTTAATCACGAGACGCTGTTGGAGCGTGCTGATCTCCGCAATCAAAGACTTCGCTGGCTTGGTGGTTTGATCCAACATTCCCTTGAGCTTGTACTGATCGGCTTTCAGTTTGTTCACTGAATCTTGTAGCGCGCCGCACCCAGGCGGCTTATGACCGGGAACGACCAAACGAAAGAACGCGCCAACCGATGCAATGTCGGCAATCTTCGCCACTCCACCCAGAATATTCCCCAGTATGGTCCCTGTCTGGTCGGTTGCCGTTGAGTTGAAGCTCTGAAGGAGATGCGTTCCCTGCGCGGTCTTCACATCGAATGTATGGTCCTGCCAGAAGGAATCGGAATGTACGGCGTCAAAGTACACCCAACCGATAGCTGAATCGGGAATCGCATGCGGAGTGATCTTGACGTCCACGTTCGCGTTAACCACGACCGAGCCGTGGCCGTCGGTTGAGCAATCCTTAAACGTCCACGTCGCATCGACATCAAAGGTCGTCTTCGGCAGTGCCCAGCTGTACTGAAGATCGGCGATCGCCGGTGTGTTGGAATACGAATCCGCGTGGGTAGACAAAGCCAGCAGACCCTGGTGACTGCATCCTGTTATGACTACGCACATCGATGCAAGGAGTGCCGTTGTAACCTTAAGCATGTTCATACTGATCCCCTTAAGTTGGCTGCAAAAATCGCTATGACGGAGATACGAGTGAAAGATTGAGCCGACTCGAAATTACTTTGGAGCTTTTCCTGCTAAATTCGTCCCTTGCGATGCCGCAACGCTCGCTTGATGTGTCTCGCCGACATTGGCCGCCACGGCCAACGTAGGTAGCGGAGAAATGGCACCCACGAATCGCGCACGTACATCGTTCGATGAGTGCGTTTGTCTGGCGGGAAATGAGCAGCGGAAGCCCGATCGCTTGGCAGACCTTGGCAAGCAGGTCATCTCGTGCCTGAGCGCGTTCGCTCGCATGTGATTTGTCGTTTAGCTCGACTGCGCAGACGATCGAGAGATCGCTCGATCGGCACACAACAAAATCAAAATGCTTGAACGCGATACGATTCAGTGCGCCTTGGCGAGCAGTACCGCTTAGACCAGGCGGCGTCATTGCCACGTCCGCGACGCGGACCTTTCCAAACACGCGATGCTCAGGCCGACGGCCCGATCGAGAACGCCCAGGAAGGATCGCTCGGCGGGTGAGAACAGCGTTTTGGCCGGTTTGTACGGAAACCCAACGCTTTTTGCGTCCCGCTGCTTCTTTTTGATAGCCGCGAGGACGGCCAGAACCGCCATTACCAGGATGGCGACGAGCGTTATTGATGACATGCGAAGTGCCCCCTGCACCTGCCTTAAGGTAGCAGCCTACGCCGTTTTGCGATTCGAAAGTGTGGAACACGTAGCAGCCGCTAAGTCAGCTGTGTGTCCGACGGCGGCGATCAGGCACAATCCGGCCATCCTGATTTCGATCATGGAAGATACTGTACTTCATTGCCCTGATTGTGTCTGCGTCGCTGCTCGCGCTTGTTCTCGTTCTTCGTCGACGCCGCTGCTTCCTTTTGTAAGCAGCGGACAGTGCCCGTCGCTCGCGTTGACAGCGCTCGCAATACGCGCAAACCTGAGTGGGTTCGGCGCGAAATCATTCGCCTCGCCGCATGGTCGCCGGGGTTGAGTTGCCGCGTCCTCGCTGAAGTCTTCAACCGACGCTTCGCCATCGACCGACGCGAGGCGATTGGAAAGACTTTCGTCGCAACTCTGCTGTGTCAACGCCGCGCCGAAATTCTGCGGCTGCGACGCTCACTCAAGCATCGTACTCCCCGCCCGCAACCTCGCAATCGCATTTGGGCGTTGGATCTCACCGGCAAAGCCGATCTGAGTGGACAACAGAGGCTGATTCTCGGTCTGCTCGATCACGGTACTCGTGCCGCTTTGGTTCTGCGCGAAATCGCGGACAAACGCAGCCTGACGATCCTGCGTGAACTCATCATTGCCTTCAGAAAATATGGATTGCCTCGAACGATACGAGTCGACAACGAAGCTTGCTTCTCTTCTCTGGTCGTGCGCGGCGCCATGCTGTCATTGGGAATACGGTTGCAGCACATTGCGCTTCACCGCCCTTGGATGAATGGTCGTATTGAACGGTTGTTCGGCACGCTCAAACGACACCTCGACTTGATCGCCGTAAACGGCAGTGAAGATCTCGCATCCAAACTGTTGGCGTTTCGGCTCTGGTACAACCACGTGCGACCTCATCAGCATCTGGACGGACGTACTCCAGCAGAAGCGTGGTCAGGCCAACGCAGGACTTACGGCGTGCCGGTCTGGTTCGAGGTGTGGGACAAACGATTGACGGGGTGGTATTTCCGGCCGCCGTGACGGGTATGCCCAACTTCACCTCGACAATACGACGCGACGGAACACGTCCGCACACACGCGCTTCTATGTCATGGAACGGGATGAAAACTCAACAAGAAGGCTCGTCAGTGGGGCAATGGATACCGTTCTAGGACGGAATCGTCGTGGATGTGAGCGCGAGAAATCGCAAAATGGAGCGATTCCTTATCGAGCTATGCTGCGGACAGCGTGCGGACGGGACAACGGGACAGTGCGGACAGGACACCGCGGATACGCGAACGAGAAATCGCAAAAATGGAGCGATTTCTTATCGAGACATGCTGCGGACAGGACACCGGACAACGTCGCTATCGATCAAGGTTTGACGGTCGAAAAGACGAAATTTTACCTTCAGACGTTATCACTTTAGAGAGGGGCAAGTGCGGCCAGACGTCAGTCAGGAAGGCATTCAAACCAAATGCTGCCGCCACCGTACACCTCGTCTATCGAACGATTGAGGGCGGCACCGAGGGATTCCTTATGATTCACGAAAGCGTTCATGCTACCGAAAAGTACGCGGAATTTCTTGCTGAACATCAGCAGCGCGCGGAGAACATACTGCTCGTTCCAGCTGCGATTTTCATTGAGAACCCATTCAACTGGATAGTCCTTTGGAAAAAAGATATCGTGCACATGCACGCGTACACCGGGCTTCAATCGCGGAAGAATTTCGAAATACAGATGATTGACGTCGCTTCCTGTCTTCGACACATGGCTTGAGTCGATAAACAGAATATCGCCGGCCTCCAATTGCTCAAACACCTCATACGGTACGTTCTGAACCTTTTGTTCGAGCAGCTTTATGGACGACATTTCCTTCAAGAATGGTCTTGGATACGGCTCGATGCATAGTACTTCGCACGCACCGGACAAAAACCTGGTATTCACATCGGAAATCAGCAACGTAGAGTAACCAGAGCCCACCTCGATTAGCCGACGTGGGCGCCACTCTCGAAGCAAGACAAACAGAAGTCGCGCATCCAACCAGCCAAACTGAGAGTTCCCTATATAAAAGTGCTTCAGCACACTATCCGGATCCCCCAGTTCGGGATACTGAAAATCTGCGTAGTATTTACTGAATACTTCGCGCAATACGTACACATGATACGGCTCGTTTAGATCGATACCCCTCAAGCTCGGGGCGTCGCTTGGCCATATCCTTTCGATCTCGGAACGCAACTCCTCTGGGTCAACGATAGGTGAATAAAAGTGACCGTTGGGGTGCGCTGTCAAAATGCTATTCATCGTGTAAATTTTGAACCAGTGTTTGGCTACGTCCCAATATCGGTGAACACGTTTCGGGAGAGCCATTGCTACCTTCTTAATCGAACCAGATAA
>Ga0207647_10004607_pt1 | contig 10212 bp, 9 predicted proteins | sample KBSCornC2_FD_184295 | JGI IMG/M metagenome (GOLD analysis project Ga0207647, IMG submission 184295) | Corn rhizosphere microbial communities from Kellogg Biological Station, Michigan, USA - C2 (SPAdes) (version 2) | ecosystem: Host-associated > Plants > Roots > Rhizosphere ...
GCGCGCGTTTATCGCCCCTTCCGGCGGGCTGTCCGGATTGCCGAACGAAGCCGCCTTGGCCGTTACCGCAATGCCCGCGGCGGCAATCGCGCCGGCCGTGCTCGTCAACATCCTGCGTCGAGAAAGATTCGTCATGTTTCCCTCTTCATCATTTCAATTAATCGAATATTCGCTACCGACGTTCACCGCTTTTTCATTTTTCGAAAATCGGCATGCCGTGACGCAAGTTAAATACAAGTCGACTTAAAAATTAAATGAATTATTAAGCTGGATTAATGAGTTAAGGTGATCTGGTTGGGGTTTTGTAATTGTTGCGGTGCAAGGACGTATGCTGCGATGTCGGGCGGGTGCAGAGGCGCCAGCCGGTTTGCTGTGCATACGACGGGCGCGGGCCGCGGCGCAGTCCGATCTCGGCGGAAGCGTGCTCGTCAGTACTGCAATCTATTCGCATCACTTATCAACCGCGGAGACGAGATACACGCAAACCGACGCTCAAGCATTTCAATCGCCGCGGCATGCGTCGGCCTGCGGTTCAGCTGCGGGGCATGTCGATAAACCACCACCGTGCGGCGAATGTCGGGCCGCTAGAGAAGTTGCAAGCGCCCCATCAACCGGCAAATGGCTAGGTCGGCGCGGCGCGCACCTCCGTGGACAGGCTATTCGCAGCGCCGATCGCATAGCTTTTTTTATCTGGCGCCGCTTTTTTTGGCTCTGTCAGATAGATGACATTCGTTCAGCAAACGACAAAGATCTAACAGCCGATGACTTGCGCCTTCGCCCGTACCGTCGAATCCCGCTTTGCCGAGCTGACGCCGACGGCGAAGCGCATCGCGAGCTACATGCTCGCGAACCTCGACCGGCTGGGGCTCGAGACGGCCGACCAGATCGCGCAGCAGGCCGGCACCAGCGGGATTTCGGTCGGGCGCTTCCTGCGCAGCGTCGGCTACCGCAACCTCGACGACCTGAAACGCGAGCTGCGCGGCGGCGCCGACCGGCCGTGGATGATCACCGACCGCCTCGACGAATACCGCCGCACAAACGGCACCACCGGCACCGCCGGCACCCAAGCGACCGCCACCCACAGCGGCGACCGCGCGCTCGCGTCGTCGCTCGATCGCGAACTCGACGCGATCCGCCACGTGTACCGGCTCGCCGAGGAACCGGTGTTCGCGCAGGTCGCGGACCGGATCGCGCACGCCGACGCCGTATTCATTCTCGGCATCCAGTCGACTCGCGGCATCAGCAATGCGTTCAGCAGCTATCTCGAGTACTTGCGCCCGCGCGTGTTCTATTCGGACGGTCAATCGGGCTCGTACGTCGACTCGCTGAATTCCGAGTTCGAGCGGCCGTATTGCATCGTCACCGACGTGCGCGCCTATTCGCGCAGCGCGCGCCGCTATTGCCAGGCGGCCGCGGAGCGCGGCCAGCCGTTCGCGCTGGTCACCGATCTCTATTGCCCGTGGGCGCGCGAATGGCCGGCCGACCTCCTGCAGGTGAAAACGGACGTCGGCCAGTTCTGGGATTCGCTCGCGCCGCTCACCTGCCTGTTCAACCTGCTGATCACCGCCGTGGTCGATCGCCTCGGTCCCGCGATCGACCGGCGCGTCGCGCGCAACCGCGAACTGCAGCACACGTTCGACCAATTCGAATCCTGAGCACCCGACTGCCGATGAACCCGCCCCGCCTCGTCGAAATCACGCCCGCCACGCATCGCGTCGAGATCGATCTCGTCTACGCGACCGAGCGCAACCTGACCGGCAAGCCGATCTATCGCCGCGCGCACTGCCTGCTGCTCGAACCGGCCGAGGCCGCGCTGCGCCGCGCGGTCGACGTCGCCGCGCAGGCCGGCTTCACGCTGCGCATCTACGACGCGTACCGGCCGCCGCAGGCGCAGCAGGTGCTGTGGGATTTCCTGCCCGATCCGAACTTCATCGCCGATCTCGGCCGCGGCTCGAATCACAGCCGCGGCACCGCGCTCGACCTGACGCTCGTCGGCGCGCACGGCGAGCCGCTCGACATGGGCACCGGCTTCGACGAGATGGTGGCCGCATCGGGCCACTTCCACTCGGGGTTGCCCGAGCCAGTGCAACGCAACCGGCTGCTGTTGCTCGGCGTGATGCATGCGGCCGGCTTCGCGCATATCGACAGCGAATGGTGGCACTACGAACTCCCCGGATCGCATGCGTTGCCGCCGATCGACAACGCGGCGAGCGGCCCGTGGCGGCTGATGTGACGACGATGCACGTTTCCCTCACCGTTCACGCCCGACAACTTCGACAACCTCAACGATTTCAACGACAGACGGAGAAGCGCACATGAAACTCCCGACCTCCCGGCTCGTCGCGGCACTGGCCGCCGCGTCCGTTCTCGCCACCGTTCCGCTTCGCGCCGCGCACGCGGAAACGCCGAAGGACATGTTCGTGATGGCCACGCTGCTCGACGAATTCACGACGCTCGATCCCGGCGAGATCTACGAGCTGGTGCCGGAGGAATACGTCGCGAACACCTACGACCGGCTCGTGCGCGTCGACCTGCGCGATCCGTCGAAATTCAACGGCGATGTCGCGCAGTCGTGGACGGTGAGCGCCGACGGGCTGACCTATACGTTCAAGCTGCGCGCGGGGCTCAAGTTCCATTCGGGCAACCCGCTGACGGCCGACGACGTCGCGTGGTCGATCCAGCGCGCGGTGCTGCTCGACAAGGGCCCGGCCGCCGTGCTGACCGGCATCGGCCTCACGAAGGCGAACGTCGCGGCGAACGTGAAGAAGCTCGACGACCAGACGGTGTCGATCACGACCGACCACAAATACGCGCCGACCTTCGTGCTGAACGTGCTCGGCTCGTGGCCCGCGTCGGTGGTCGACAGGAAGCTGCTGCTGTCGCACCAGCAGGGCAACGACTTCGGCAACGCATGGCTGAAGACCAACGAGGCCGGCTCCGGCGCCTACAAGCTGGTCAAGTGGAGCGCCGGCGACAGCATCGTGCTGCAGCGCTTCGACGGCTACCGGCTGCCGCTCGCGATGAAGCGCATCGTGCTCCGCCATGTGCCCGAAGCGGCGAGCCAGCGCCTGCTGCTGGAAAACGGTGACGTCGACGCGGCGCGCGACCTGAGCCCCGACGATCTCGCGGCAGTGGTGAAATCTGGCAAGGCGAAGGTCGCGGCATCGCCGCAGGCGACGCTGCTGTATCTCGGCCTGAACACGAAGAACCCGACGCTCGCGAAGCCCGACGTGCAGGAAGCGCTGAAGTGGCTGGTCGACTATTCCGGTATCCAGTCCAACGTCGTGAAGACGACCTACAAGGTGCACCAGACCTTCCTGCCCGAAGGCTTCCTCGGCACGCTGAAGGCGAACCCGTACAAGCTCGACGTCGCGAAGGCGAAGGCGCTGCTCGCAAAGGCCGGCGTGCCGAACGGCTTTTCGGTGACGATGGACGTGCGCAACGATTATCCGTACACGGAAATCGCGCAGGCCGTGCAGGCGAACTTCGCGCAGGCGGGCGTCAAGGTGCAGCTGATCCCCGGCGACAACAAGCAGACGCTCGCGAAATACCGCGCGCGCCAGCACGACATCTACATCGGCGAATGGTCGGCCGACTACATCGATCCGCACAGCAACGCCCAGGGTTTTGCATGGAACCCCGACAACTCCGACAAGTCGAGCTATAAAATGCTCGCCTGGCGCAACAGCTGGGACATTCCGCAATTCACGAAGGAGACCGACGCCGCCCTCGCCGAGCCGACCGCCGCGCAACGCGCGCAACGGTATCAGGCGATGCAGAAGGAGATGCTCGCGCGCTCGCCGTTCGTGATCATGTTCGAGAAAGTCGCGCAGGTCGCGACGCGGCCCGGCGTGAGCGGGCTCGAAGTCGGACCGATCAACGATCTCGTGTCGTACCGTAACCTGAAGAAGCCTTAAGATTCGCCGCATGTCGACTCCCGCCTCCTCCCTCGAAGCACTGCGCACGCTGCCCGCGCGGCGCCCGGCCGTGCGCTGGGCGCTGCGCGTGCTGCGCTGGGCGCTCACGCTCGCCGTCACGTTCGCGGGCCTGCTCGCGCTGACGTTCGTGATCGGCCGCAAGGTGCCGATCGATCCCGTGCTCGCGATCCTCGGCGATCGCGCGTCGGCCGAGGCGTACGCGGCCGAGCGCATCGCCCTCGGTCTCGACAAGCCGCTCGTCACGCAATTCCTGATCTACGCGCGCGACGTGCTGCACGGCGATCTCGGCATGTCGCTGCTGACGTCGAACCCGGTGCTCGACGACATCAGGCGCGTCTTCCCCGCGACGCTCGAACTCGCGACAATCGCGACCCTGATCGGCATCGCGCTCGGCGTGCCGCTCGGCGTCGCGGCCGCGGTGAGGCACAACCGGCCGATCGACCACATCGCGCGCTTCGTTGGCCTGATCGGCAATTCGGTGCCGGTGTTCTGGCTCGGGCTGATGGGGCTGCTGCTGTTCTATGCGCGGCTGCACTGGGTCGGCGGCCCCGGCCGGCTCGATCCCGTGTACGACGGCATGGTCGACCCGCGCACGGGCAGCCTGCTGCTCGACTCGGCGCTCGCGGGCGAGTGGGACGTGTTCCGCAACGCGGTGTCGCACATCGCGCTGCCGGCCGCGATCCTCGGCTACTACTCGGTTGCGTACCTGAGCCGGATGACGCGCTCGTTCATGCTCGACCAGCTGAGCCAGGAATACATCGTCACCGCGCGCGCGAAGGGCCTGTCCGAGCGCCGCGTGATCTGGCGGCATGCGTTCGGCAACATCGCGGTGCCGCTGCTCACCGTGATCGCGCTCACGTACAGCAACCTGCTCGAAGGCTCGGTGCTGACCGAGATCGTGTTCGCGTGGCCGGGGCTCGGCTCGTACCTGACGGGCGCGCTGCTGAACGCCGACATGAACGCGGTGCTCGGCGCGACGCTCGTGATCGGCGTGATGTTCATCACCGTCAACCTGCTGACCGACGCGCTGTATCGCGTGTTCGATCCGCGTGCGCGCTGAGGGCCGCTTCGACATGACCGCTGCCACCCTGCTTCTTTCCTCGTCCATGCCGAAGGTCGTCCGATCATGAATGCCGAGCGTCTCACGCTGCGCGCGTGGCTTCTCTCCGATGCGCCCGCGTCGCGCTCGCAGGCCGCGTTCGGCCTCGCGTACCGCCGCTGGCGCCGCTTCGCGGGCAATCCGCTCAACCTGTTCGGACTCGCGATCCTGGTCGTGCTGATCGTCGTCGCGATCGTCGGCCCGCTGATCATGCCGCACGATCCGCTGCGCCAGGTGCTGTCCGACCGCCTGCTGCCGCCCGGCTCGGCATCGCACTGGCTCGGCACCGACCAGCTCGGCCGCGACATCCTCTCGCGGCTGATCGGCGGCTCGCGCCTCACGCTCGGCATCGCGCTGCTCGTCGTCGTGATCGTCGTGCCGATCGGCCTGATGATCGGCACGACGGCCGGCTATTGCGGCGGCTTCACCGACAGCGTGCTGATGCGCATCACCGACATCGCGCTCGCGTTCCCGAAGATCGTGCTCGCACTCGCGTTCGCGGCCGCGCTCGGGCCGGGCGTGATCAACGCGGTCGTCGCGATCTCGATCACCGCGTGGCCCGCGTATGCGCGGCTCGCGCGCGCGGAAACGATCCGCATCGCGCAGGCCGACTACATCCATGCGGCGCGGCTGCAAGGCGCATCGGGCCCGCGGATCCTGCTGCGCTACATCGTGCCGCTGTGCATGTCGTCGGTGATCGTGCGCGCGACGCTCGACATGGCCGGCATCATCCTGACCGTCGCGGGCTTGGGCTTCCTCGGCCTCGGCGCGCAGCCGCCGAGCCCCGAATGGGGTTTCATGGTCGCGTCGGGCCGCAACGTGCTGCTCGACGCGTGGTGGGTCGCGACGCTGCCCGGCGCGGCGATCCTGCTCGTCAGCCTCGCGTTCAACCTGCTCGGCGACGGGCTGCGCGACGTCTTCGATCCACGTCATGGAGCGTGACATGCCACTGAATTCCGCCAACGCCGCCGCGCCGCTCTGCGAGATCGACGGCCTGAAGATCGGGTTTCGCGGGCACGACGGCGTCGTGTCCGACGCGGTACGCGACCTGTCGCTGACACTCGCGCCGGGCGAACGGCTCGGCATCGTCGGCGAGTCGGGCTCCGGCAAGTCGCTGACGGGCCGCGCGCTGCTCGGCCTGCTGCCCGACGCCGCACGCTGGTCGGCCCGCACGATGCGCTTCGCGGGCCACGACCTGCTCGCGATGTCGGCCGGCGAGCGGCGGCGCCTGTGCGGCAGCCAGATGGGGATGATCCTGCAGGATCCGAAGTATTCGCTGAACCCGGTGATGACCGTCGCGAAGCAGATGGGCGAGGCGTTCCGGCGGCACGAGCCGAAGTTGCGCGGCCGCGCGCTGCGCGAGCGGATCGTCGATGCGCTCGCGGCCGTGCAGATTCGCGATCCGGCGCGCGTGGCCGATGCGTATCCGCACGAGCTGTCGGGCGGCATGGGCCAGCGCGTGATGATCGCGATGATGGTGTCGACCGGCCCGCGCCTGCTGATCGCCGACGAACCGACTTCCGCGCTCGACGTCGCGGTGTCGATGCAGGTGCTCGCGGTGCTCGACGCGATGATCGCGCGGCACGGCACGGGGCTGATGTTCATCAGCCACGACCTGCCGCTCGTGATGTCGTTCTGCGATCGCGTCGCGGTGATGTATGCGGGCCGCGTCGTCGAAACCTGTGCCGCGCGCGACCTGCGCGATGCGACGCATCCGTACACGCGCGGGCTGCTCGCGGCGAATCCGCCGCTCGCGAACCCGCCCGACGAACTGCCGGTGCTGCGTCGCGATCCGGCGTGGCTGAACGCGGCTTCATCGCCGCCGTCTTCGAATCAATCCCGGGAGGCCGCACGATGATCGATGTCGACCACGCGTCGATCCGTTTTCCGACCCGCACGGGCCATGTCGACGCCGTGCGCGATGCGAGCTTCGCGGTACGCGACGGCGAGGTGTTCGGGCTCGTCGGCGAATCGGGCTCCGGCAAGTCGACGCTGCTGCGCGCGCTGACGGGCCTCGTGCCGCTCGCGGGCGGCAGCCTGTCGATCGACGGCCGGCCGGTCGGCGGCACGCCCGAGCGCGCATTCCGCCGCCAGGTGCAGATGGTGTTCCAGGATCCGTACGCGTCGCTGCATCCGCGCTTCACGGTCGACCAGACGCTGCGCGAGCCGCTGTCGATCCACGGGATCCGCGACGCCGACGCGCGCATCGCTCGCGCGCTGTCGGAGGTCGGGCTCGGCCCGGCATTCCGGTTCCGCTATCCGCATCAGTTGTCGGGCGGGCAGCGCCAGCGCGTCGCGATCGCACGCGCACTGATCGTCGAGCCGCGCGTGCTGCTGCTCGACGAGCCGACTTCTGCGCTCGACGTGTCGGTGCAAGCCGAAATTTTGAACCTGCTGCGCCGCCTGCATCGCGAACGCAACCTGACGATGATCCTCGTGAGCCACAACCTCGCGGTGATCGGCTTCCTGTGCCAGCGCATCGCGGTGATGCAGCATGGCGAGATCGTCGAACAGCTGCGGATCGAGGACGTGCGCGCCGGCCAGGTCGCACGCGATTACACGCGCACGCTGCTGCGCGCGACCGAAGGCTATCGCCGCCTGGATCCGGCGATCGACGCGCCGGCGGGCTGACGCGCGGCGCTCGGCTGCTCGAGCGCTCGACCGCCCGACGATAGTGCGACGCGGCGCGCGCAGCCGCGCGCGTCGCATCGCATGACCCAGGCGCGGCACGCTATGCGGGCCGCCCCCATGCTCCGTCGGCCGGTTATTCCAATCCCGCTTCGCTTCGAATAGCGCCCCGCCGAAATCGGTCCCGCGACCGGTTTCCGGTATCGCATGCTCGCCCACGCGAGCCCTTCCTGCCGTCCCCCCTCCGCCTGGCGACTCCGGCAAAAAACAAATTAGTACGAGTACTAGATCAAATCGATATCTATTAGTACCAGTCAAATTACAAATACCTTACGCAGCTCGCATAATTTCCTCCGAATCGCGCCATTGAGAGATTTAAATTCAATCGGCGCCTTCAAAAACCGAAGTTTATTTGGAGATTTAACTATGCGAATCATCAAGCGCAGCGCCCTCCCGCTCCTGCTCATCGCCGCCGGCGCGGCCTTTTCGTCGGCCGCCCACGCGGCGGACGGCACCGTCACCTTCCGCGGCAACATCATCGCGTCGACGTGCAGCGTCGATGGCGGATCCGATCTCACCGTCCCGCTGCCGCCGGTCAGCACCAGCGCGCTCGCCGATGTCGGCTCCGTCGCCGGTCGCAGTGCGTTCTCGCTGGCGCTGACCGGCTGCACGGTCGGCGAGAACAACCCAGTGAAGGTCGGCGTCATGTTCGAGAACGGCACGAACGTCGATCAGTCGACCGGTCGACTGACGATCGACTCGGGCGCGAAGGCCGCCGAAGGCGTCCAGATCAACGTGCTGGATTCGCAGCAGAACCACATCCCGGTCGGCGCGCAAACCGGCGCGAACACCGAGATGGTCGCGATCGATGCCAACGGCAAGGCGAAGGTGAATTACTTCGCCGAGTACTACGCCGCAAGCGCCGTGAAGGCCGGCGACGTCACGTCGCGTGTCGAGTACTCGCTCATCTATCAGTAAGGGCCGCGCGTGGAGATCGCCGCTGCGGCGATCTCCGCCCGTCACGCCGCGCGACGCGGAACCCGCTGTTTCCGCCCGCTCCCTGCCCCCAACGATCCGATTCTCACGCCCATGAAACTGTTGAAGCTCTTCCGTACGTTGACCCTCGCGGTCACAGCGTTCGCATCGCAGGCCGACGCGAGCGTCGTGATCGCCGGCACACGCGTGATCTTCCCGTCCACGGAGCGCGAAGTCACGATCCAGCTCACGAACGACAGCAAGCGTCCGGCGCTGGTGCAGGCGTGGCTCGACGATGGCGACAGCCGCGCGTTGCCGGAGAACATCGACGTGCCGTTCACGCTCACGCCGTCGATGTTCCGGATGGAAGCCGGCAACGGGCAGACGCTGCGCCTCGTGCATACCGGCGAACCGCTGCCTGCCGACCGGGAATCGCTGTTCTGGCTGAACGTGCTCGAAGTGCCGCCGAAGGCCTCCGCGACTGAGAACAGCAACCGCATCCAGCTGGCGTTCCGCTCACGCATCAAGCTCATGTACCGCCCCGCCGGGTTGGCCGGCAACGCGGACGACGCCCCGATGCAAGTCGACTGGCGCGTGGTTCGCGGCGACGGCGGCTATGCACTCGAGGCCAGCAATCCGACACCGTACGTCGTCAATTTCGGCAACGTGCAACTGAAGTCCGGCGGCCGCAAGCACGACGCCGGCATGGGCTACGTGCTGCCCCGAAGCACGCAGCGGTTCCCGATCAAGGATCTCGCCGGCGCGCCCGCCGCGGGTGCAACCGTCGAGTTCGGCAGCATCAACGACTGGGGCCGGGCAACCGACATCGAACGTCCGGTCAGCGTCGAACCGTAACGCGACCGAGGCCGGCAGCGCCTGACAACGGCGCGCGCCGAGCGTTCTCCCCGTTTCGTGCGCCGTCGCTTCGGCCGTTCCGACCGACCGCCACGAAACCCCTGATTCGCCATTCGCCGCCGCGCGGCGCGGCACCGTCGCGCCTGCGCCGGCGAAACGCGCCCGCTCGCCCCGAACCTTTGTGGAGTATTGCGCATGACCCCGACCCGACTGCCTCGCCGCGGCGCGGCCGACATGCCGCACGTCAAGCCGATCCATCTGCTGGTGGCGGCCTGCGTCGCCGCGTGGTCCGCCCATGGCCGCGCGACGACGCAGGCCGCCGCCGAAAGCACGCTCGCGCAAGTCGAGTTCGACGGCGCGTTCCTGCAGAGCCGCCTGGGCAAGCATGTCGACGTGTCGCGCTTCGCGCAGCGCAACGTGACGGCGCCCGGCGTGTACACCACCGACATCCATGTCGGTCCCGACTGGATCGGCCGCTACGACGTGCGCTTCGTGGCCGCGCCCGATTCAGGCGACGCGCGGCCGTGCTTCGACCGCACGCAGCTCGAGCGCGTTGGCGTCGATTTCGGCAAGCTCGCGCCGGAAGTGCTCGCGCGACTGGACGGCGACGGCGCCTGCCTGCAACTCGACCAAGTCGTGCCGGGCGCCAGCGCGGCATTCGACTTTCCTCGGCAGACCCTGCGGCTGTCGATCCCGCAGGCGTCGCTCGTACGCAAG
>Ga0207647_10004618_pt1 | contig 10202 bp, 8 predicted proteins | sample KBSCornC2_FD_184295 | JGI IMG/M metagenome (GOLD analysis project Ga0207647, IMG submission 184295) | Corn rhizosphere microbial communities from Kellogg Biological Station, Michigan, USA - C2 (SPAdes) (version 2) | ecosystem: Host-associated > Plants > Roots > Rhizosphere ...
CCCCGCTGAGAGGATACCGCCGATGAACCCGGCCGAAGTGACCCAATCGGCCCTGCCGATGGCATCCGCCGACGTTTCGCTGATTGCGCTTTTTCTGCAGGCTCATTGGATCGTGAAAGCGGTCATGCTCGGCCTGTTGAGCTGTTCGGTGTGGGTATGGGCGATTGCCATCGACAAGATGTTTCTCTACGCGCGCACCAAGCGCGCCATGGACCGCTTTGAGCAGGCGTTCTGGTCCGGGCAGTCGATCGAGGAGCTTTACCGGGCGCTCTCGGCGAAGCCGAGCCAATCCATGGCCGCCTGCTTTGTCGCGGCGATGCGCGAGTGGAAACGGTCATTCGAGAGCCATTCCCGTTCCTTCGCCGGCCTGCAGATGCGGATTGAGAAGGTGATGAATGTTTCCATTGCCCGCGAGATCGAGAGGCTGGAGCGCCGGCTTCTGGTGCTGGCCACCGTCGGCTCGGCCGGCCCCTTCGTCGGACTGTTCGGCACGGTCTGGGGCATCATGTCGAGCTTCCAGTCGATTGCGGCCTCCAAGAACACCTCGCTCGCGGTCGTCGCTCCCGGCATTGCGGAAGCGCTGTTTGCGACCGCCATCGGCCTTATCGCCGCCATTCCGGCCACTATTTTCTATAATAAGTTCACCTCCGAGGTGAACCGGCAGGCCCAGCGGCTTGAGGGTTTCGCCGACGAGTTCTCGGCGATCCTGTCGCGCCAGATCGATGAGCGGGCGTAGGGGTTCGGGGATGACGGACACGCAGCCGTGGCCTGTGAAATCGGGGATTTAGCGGGGATCAGTTCATGGGCATGAATATGGCAGGTTCGGCCGGTGGAGGTCGCCGTGGTCGTCGTCGTGCCGCTGTCATGGCCGAGATCAACGTGACGCCGATGGTCGACGTGATGCTCGTGCTTCTGATCATCTTCATGGTCTCGGCGCCGTTGTTGACGGTTGGCGTGCCGCTGGATCTTCCGCAGACTCAGGCAAAGAGCCTGGACCAGCAGGACAAGACGCCGCTGCAGCTCTCGGTGGATATCAAAGGCAAGATTTTCATCAACGATACCGAGGTGTCGATCAATGAACTCGTGCCGAAACTAAAGGCGATCACCGACGCCCGTGGCGGCCTTGACGAGCGTATTTTCATGCGCGCCGACAAGAAGGCGGACTACGGCACCGTGGCGCGGGTGATGGGACAATTATCCGGTGCCGGCTTCAAGCGGCTGGCGTTGGTGACGGAAGTGGAGCAGGGGTCTTAGCCGGGTGACGATCAAGGTCGACAAGACACTGGTTGCGTCGATTGCCCTGCACGTTCTCGTGCTCGGGTGGATGCTGGTGTCGTTTTCGTCTCGGGCCTTGGAATCGCACCCGGAAGAATCTTTGCCGGTGGACATTATTTCCTCCGACCAACTGGCCAGGGTGGTCGCCGGCATGAAATCCGGTAAGAAGGAAAACCCGAAGCCGCTGGTGGAGAAAGTCGCCGAAGCCAAGCCGGTCGATGATGCCGTCGGCAAGATCTCTGAAAAGCCGCCCGTCGTGACCGACACCAGCCCGCCACCCATGCCAAAAACCGAGGAAAAGCCGGTCGAGAAAAAGCCGGACCCGCCAAAGCCGGTGGCCGAGCAGAAGCCGAAGGAAGAGCCGAAGCCGGTCGAGAAGAAACCCGACCCGCCGAAGGTTGATCCGATCGCCGAAGCCTTGAAAAAGGACGAGAAGAAGCCGCCGCCGAAGCCGCAGGCCCAGGCGGCCAAGCCGCCCGAGCAGAGGCAAAAGATTGTTGAACGGCACTTCGACGAAACGAAAATCGCGGCACTGCTCGACAAGCGCGAGCCGACCCGCCAGGCCGCGGCCGGAGAAACCCTGAATTCCAATGCAGCGCTTGGATTGGCCAAAGGCACGGCGGCCGACAATTCGGCGACCTGGGGCGCGATGTTCAAGTCCCAAGTCGAGCGCTGCTGGAAAAAACCCTATGGCGGCATCGAGGCGCAACAGAGCGAGGCGGCGTTCGAAATCAGGCTAAAACGCGATGGCACGCTCGAGGGCATGCCGGTTCCCGAGGGCACGCCAGCGACACCTTATCTTCGCGTCTATCAAGAGAGCGCGCTTCGCGCGATCATCGAATGCCAGCCCTACAATCTCCCGGCGGCCTATTTCGATGAATGGAAATATTTCGCTCCCGTGTTTACCGAACGAAAGACCTAAACGCCATGTCAAGGTGTGGCCCCTTTGAAAAGTCGATCATGATGACCGAGCACAGCGAACGAATGGACCTTATGCTGAATCGCCGCAGCGTCGTGTCGGGCATGGCCGCATTGGGTGTACTTGCCGGCAGTTCGCTGCAGAGCGCATGGTCCCAGGCGCCGAAGCGCGTGCAAATTCCGGATGGTGAATTCGCGCCCTTGCCGATCGCGATTCCGAATTTCGTCGCGGGGACGCCGGGGGATAGCGAAGTTGCTGGCGGGGTGGCGGATGTCATCACCAACAATCTTAAGCGCAGCGGCCTGTTCGCGCCGATCGATCAGGCGGCCTATATCGAAAAGATCAGCAATATCGATGTCGCCCCGCAATTTGCCAACTGGAAGACGATCAACGCCCAGGCCCTGGTAACGGGCCGCATGACGCGGCAGGGCGATGGCCGGCTGAAAGCTGAATTCCGCCTGTGGGACGTCAACACCGCCCAGCAACTTGCCGGCCAGCAATATTTCACCTCGCCCGAATATTGGCGGCGCATCGCCCACATCATTTCCGACCAGATCTATGAGCGGCTGACCGGCGAGAAGGGCTATTTTGATTCTCGCGTCGTCTTTGTCGATGAAACTGGCCCTAAGGAGCGTCGGGTCAAACGGCTGGCGCTGATGGACCAGGATGGCGCCAATGTCCGTTACCTCACGCGCGGAACGGATTTGGTGCTGACGCCGCGCTTTTCGCCGTCCACGCAGGAAATCACGTATATGGAGTTCGGACAGGGCGATCCGCGGGTCTATCTGTTCAATGTCGAGACGGGCCAGCGCGAGATCGTGGGCAATTTCCCCGGCATGTCGTTCTCGCCGCGTTTTTCGCCGGATGGCCAACGCATCATCATGAGCCTGCAGCAGGGCGGCAATTCAAACCTGTTTGTGATGGACCTGCGTTCGAAATCCACCACACGGCTGACCGATACGCCGGCGATTGATACCTCGCCGTCCTATGCGCCCGATGGCAGCCGTATCTGTTTTGAATCCGATCGTGGCGGCAAACCGCAGATCTATATCATGGCGGCCAATGGGGGACCGGCGCAGCGCATTTCATTCGGCGACGGCAGCTATTCGACTCCGGTGTGGTCGCCGCGCGGGGACTACATCGCGTTTACCAAACAGGGCGGCGGACAATTCTCGATCGGCATCATCAAGCCGGACGGCTCCGGAGAGCGAATTCTGACCACCGGATTCCATAATGAAGGTCCGACGTTCGCTCCCAATGGCCGCGTTCTCATGTTCTTCCGTGATCTCGGCGGCAATGGCGGTCCGCAGCTGTTCACGGTTGACATCTCTGGCCGCAACGAGCAGCGGGTGCCGACACCCGGTTTTGCGTCCGATCCAGCCTGGTCACCCCTGCTTTCGTGAACCGAACTCCGGATTGTTCCGGGGGTTACGGGGGATCTCGGCAAAACCAACCTATATCATTGATTGTTTGCGGCTATTCTTGTTGCTGCGAAGCAAAAAGAACACTCCGGTAACGATGTTCGCTCAGAAAGGGTTCATCTGCTGCGGGTAAAGCTACGCTCCTTCAGAAGGATGCGTGTTCCCGATGCAGTTTGCCGGGCAAGCCAAAGAACTCGACCGGGAAATGTCGCCGTCAATTTACGCGGCGCTTGTCGATTCCCTGTTTGACAATCCCACGCCAATGGTGGCCGGAGCGGTCTGCGCGGGAATCGCCGGCCTGATGACTGCCGTCAAGACCGGCAATCAATTTCTGTGGCCACTCGCCTTTCTGATCGTGATGGTCGGCGTGTTCCGGGCCATCGAGATCAGCAAATACCAGAAGACCAAGGCGGCGCTGACGCCTTCTCAGGTCGCCCGCTGGGAATGGCGCTACATGCTCAGCGGATCGGTTTATTCTGGCCTGCTGGGCCTGTGGTGCTTTGTGGTCCTCGTTGGCAACGATCCCGTTGCGGACATGCTGGCCACTGCGGTGACCGTTGCCTACACCGCCGCTGGCGCGGGCAGAACCTACGGTCGCCCCTGGGTCGCGCAGTTGCAGGTCCTGCTCGCTTGCGGTCCGATGACACTTGGACTTCTGCTGCACGGGGACCTTTATTACGCTGGCTTTGCGCTGCTGAATGGCCTTTTCTTTGTAGGCCTTCGGCGGATTTCACTGAGCCTCCACCAAGTTTACGTCAAAGCCCTCGTTGCGACAGAGCGGGTGGTCTCGATCGCGGGCCAGTTCGATACGGCGTTGAACAATATGCCGCACGGGCTTTGCATGTTCCGGTCCGACGGACAACTCGCGGTCGTCAACCACCGCTTTGGCGTGATGATGGACGTTGTCCACCACGAGATGCTTGGCAAAACGGCCTCCGACATCATCGGACTCTGCATCAATGCGGGATCGATCTCGTCCGCTACTGCCAATTTGATACTGAGCGAAATCGACAGATGCGAGGCGAAGGGCATTACGACGACTGACGGCGAGCGCTCACTGTCCTGGACCTTCCAGCCTATGGTGGATGGTGGCACCGTCGTCCTGGTGGAGGACGTTACTGAACGCAAAAACGCCGAAGCCCGCATCAGCCATCTGGCGCGCTTCGACGAATTGACCGATCTGCCGAACCGCGTCAGCTTCCGCGATGAAATCGAGAAATTGCTGGTCGCACCGAGGCGCGGTGATTATTTCTCGGCCCTGCTGTTCATCGATCTCGACCAGTTCAAGCAGGTCAACGACACGCTGGGCCATCCCTGTGGCGATAAATTGCTCTGCGCTGTTGCTAACAGGCTGCGAGAGATGTTGCGCCCTGAGGACCTTGTGGCCCGTTTCGGCGGCGACGAGTTTGTGGTGTTCCAGCAGAATATCTCTTCCCGGGATGATGCTGCCACCCTCGCCCGGCGTATCGTGGAACGTTTGAGCGAACGCTACAAGATCGGCAACCACCTCGTCGAAATCGGAGCGAGCGTCGGCATTGCCCTGACCGCTTCACGCGCCGATAGCGCCGACACGCTGCTCAAGAATGCCGATATGGCATTGTATCGCGCCAAGGCCGACGGGCGCGGCACCTTCTGCTTCTTCCGCGAGGAGATGGCCCAGACTGTCGAGGCACGTCGCGTTCTCGAATTGGATTTGCGCAAGGCATTGGCCAACGACGAGTTCGAACTGTTCTATCAGCCGCTGATCAATCTGAAGTCGGGTAAGATCACCACATGCGAGGCGCTATTGCGCTGGAATCATCCGGTCCGTGGAATGGTGTCGCCGATTGATATCATTCCGGTTGCCGAAGACATGGGGCTGATCGTCGATCTCGGGCGCTGGATCCTGCGTAAGGCCTGCATGGAATGCATGAAGTGGCCGGCCGGGGTGAACGTTGCGGTCAACTTCTCGCCGCAGCAGTTTCATCAGCGTGACGTAGTCAGCGAGGTCCGGTACGCGCTGGAGGTTTCGGGCCTGCCGGCGCATCGGCTTGAGATCGAAATCACCGAATCCTCGTTGCTGCGCAATACGCAGCTGACTCACGATGTGCTGGCCCAACTGCACGCGTTGGGCGTGCGGATTTCGCTGGACGATTTCGGAACGGGCTATTCGAGCCTGAGCTACCTGCACAATTTCCCATTGCAGAAGGTCAAGATCGACCGCTCCTTCCTGGAGGGGATCGACACCGATCGCCCGCTGATGCTGCTACGCGGTGTCGCGCGACTGAGCGCCGATCTCGGAATGTCCGTCGTAGTCGAAGGCATCGAGACCAACGAGCAGCTTGAGCTGATCACCGCCGACGGTACCGTCACCGAAGCTCAGGGCTATCTGTTCAGCCGACCGGTGCCTGTGCCGCGCATCCGTCAATTGCTCAATGCCTCGCACGGACGGCGGTCGGAAGAATTGGTCGTCATTCCCTCTCGGTCAATCGCCTAAACCGGAAGCCTTAAGCTCGCGATCACGGCGCTCGGTCTGAGCCGAGCACCGTATTCTTGCGGGCAAGAAACATTAACCGTAACCCGCCAATTGCTTTGACATCCATTAAGATACAGTTAACCTTCTCTACACGGTACGGTTGGTGGGGACGGGCGGTGAGTACTAACGCGGGTAATTCGGTTCAGCGGCACAGTGGTCTGCTCCATCGGATCGAGTACCGTCTCGCCGCGTCCGAGGCGGACAAGGAAAAAATCTTCGATTTGCGATATCGCGCCTATCTTCAGGAAGGGGCCATTGAACCGCGCGCGGATCAGCAGCTAAGGGACCGGTTTGACGACCTCCCCAACTCCTGGATTTTCGGGGTTTATCTGGATGGAGCGCTGGCAAGCTCGTTGCGCGTCAGCCTCGCCACTCCTGAGAATCCGGATACACCCGCCGTCGAAGCGTTCGGGGATTTGCTGAGGCCTGAATTGGCCAAGGGCAAGGTGATCGTGGACCCGAACCGGTTTGTCGCCGAGCCTGCAAACAAGAACAAATTCCCCGAATTGCCCTATCTGACCGTCAGACTGGGCTACGTTGCATGCGGTTATTTCAACGCCGATATAGGGACCGCGACCGTCCGGGCGGAACACCAGGCATTTTACCGCCGGGTTTTTCTGCAAAAGTCCCTCTGCGAACCACGCCCGTATCCGACCCTGACAAAACCGCTTTGCCTGATGGCCGCCGACTATCCTTCGGTTCGCGAGCGGATTTTCAAGCGCTATCCCCATTTCCGTTCGACAGAGGCCGAGTGCCGGGCATTGTTCGAACGTAGCAGTGGACCGTTGGCTCCTGCCAATGTGCTCAGCTTTTCCAAACTGAACGCGGCTGCCGCCCGGTCGATCAAGGCTTAATCTGATCGGGCGCGCTTCGGAGCCGTCGATATCGCGTCCTGTGCGCCGTGCATCCCGGTGTTCTCCACCCTTGCGCCACATTTACAGCGGATTAACCATCCCGGTTGCTTTTCGCCGTCGGGTCGCATTTGATCGGGTTTGGCAACACCTCATCAAGGTTGACGGAACGTTCGCTTAACCATCGCCCTGTAGACCGGATCACAGTGGAAAAAACGTGAGCGTGGAGGCTCCGGAATGAAATATCACAAGCGTATCCTCCAGGGATTTCAGCTGGCGGCGGTATTGGCTGTGGCACTGACGATGGGCGCCTGCGCCAACAAGAATCCGCTCGGTGCTGATGGCGCGATGGCGAGTGCGGCAACCCCCGGCAGCCAACAGGATTTCGTGGTCAATGTCGGCGACCGTGTGTTTTTCGAAAGCGATCAGACAGACCTGACGCCCCAGGCGATTGCGACCCTGGAAAAGCAGGTTCAATGGCTGCAAACCTACAACCGCTACACCTTCACCATCGAGGGCCATGCGGACGAACGCGGCACCCGCGAATACAACATCGCGCTTGGCGCGCGCCGTGCTCAGTCGGTCCGCACCTTCCTGGCTTCCCGCGGTATCGACCCTGGCCGCATGCGAACCATCTCCTATGGCAAGGAGCGCCCGGTCGCGGTCTGTAACGACATCTCCTGCTGGTCGCAGAATCGTCGCGCGGTCACGGTGCTCAGCGCCAGCTCCTGAAGCTCGTCCCGCCTGTTTTGAATGTGATCTACCGGCGCCCTGTTGGGCGCCGGTTTTGTTTCGACCAGCGGTATTGCCCGTGCTAGGTGTCGTGCCGGCGGCCGAATGTGAGAGCATTTTCCCAGTCACATTTTCGGCGTACTCCAGCCCTTTAGGTGTCCGCTTTCGATGTCCCGTTGCTTTGCACTGCAGGCCGAGATGCCACTATCCTTTTTACGATCTGCCGGCATCGCGCTCGCCGCGATGCTGTGGTTTTTGCCGCCAGCTTTCGCGCAATCCGACGATATCGATCCGGAAATTCGGATCGAGCAATTGGAAAACCGACTCCGGCAGCTCACCGGCCAGAACGAGGAATTGCAGTACCGGAATCGTCAGCTTGAGGAGCGCCTGAGGCAGTTGCAGGCGGGGCAGGGCGCGCCGCAGGCAGGAATGGGCGCGCCGCAGGCGGGACAGGGCGCGCCGCAGGGCCAACCGGGCGGTATGGCCGCCATGCCCCCCGCATCGCAATCTTACCCCCCGCAAGCCCCAGCGGCCCCATCCCAGACCGCTCAGCCGCAGATCGCAGCGCCAGCGCCAATCGTCCAGGAGCCGGCCGCGCCAGCGGCGGGAGGCCGCAGAGGGGATGCCTTCGATCCCAGCCAGAATCCGAATGCGCCCGGCGCGCCGCGGGCGCTTGGCGGCGGGCAGATGCCGGTTCCCGAGCAAGCACCCATCGGGGCCCCCGGCGGCCGCGGAGCCGGCGAGCCGCTGGACCTTGCCAATACCAGCCCCCGCGGCGCCGGCGGCGGCCTGACGACCCTGCCGCCCTCCGCGACGCCGAAGGACGAGTTCGATCTCGGGATTGGCTACATGCAGCGTAAGGACTACGCGTTGGCGGAGGAGGCGATGCGCAACTTCGCGCAAAAATATCCGACCAATCCACTGGTGGCGGATTCGCAATATTGGCTCGGGGAAAGTTTCTTCCAGCGGCAGCAATATCGCGATGCCGCTGAAGCTTTTCTTGGCGTGACCACCAAATTCGACACCTCGGCCAAGGCGCCGGATGCGCTGCTTCGGCTCGGACAATCCTTGGTGGCGCTGAAGGAGAAGGAGGCGGCGTGCGCTGCCTTTGGCGAGGTGACCCGGAAATATCCGCGCGCATCGGCCGGCGTGAAGGCTGCCGTTGATCGTGAACAGAAGCGGTCGAAGTGCTAGCGTCGGCCCATTAAAGCGGATCGCTAGTGCGGTGAATTTGAAGTTCCTATCAGTTTCGCGGCAGTCTCGCCATAGGAACTTCAAATTCAAAACCGCACTAGGATCATATATTTGCTAGGGCTCCATTGATTCCGAAGTTCGCAAAAGAATGTGCCGCAAAATGATGCGAACTTCGGAATCGGAGCACTAGCCGGGCTCTGCCATGTCGCAGGACGACACTCACGCGCCGATTTCGTTGCACGAGGCCAAGCAGCTTTTCGCCGATTGGAAGGAAGCGCCGGCTCTGGTGCTTGCGGTGTCTGGCGGACCGGATTCGATGGCGCTGATGTGGCTTCTCGCCTGCTGGCGGCGGTCGCTGAAGCGCGGGCCAAAGCTCGTGGCGGTGACAGTTGACCACGGGCTGCGCGCTGAAGCCGCGGCGGAGGCACGCATGGTCAAGCGGGTTGCGCGTCAGCTCGAGTTGCCGCACCGCACCTTGCGTTGGCCGGGTGTCAAGCCAAAGGCCGGATTGCCGGCGGCAGCGCGCGAGGCGCGCTACCAGCTGCTTGCCGAAGCGGCGCGTTCCCACGGCGCCAGCTATATTCTGACCGCGCATACGAGGGACGATCAGGCCGAAACGCTTATCATGCGTCTAATGCGCGGCAGTGGGCTGGTCGGCCTTGCGGGAATGGCGCGGGTCACCGAGTTGGCCGGCCTGTCGCTGGCAAGGCCATTGCTTGAAATTCCGAAGTCACGGCTTCTTGCCACTCTGGACAAGGCGAAACTGGCGTTCGCTGATGATCCGACCAATCGCGATCGCAATTTCACCCGGCCGCGCCTGCGGGGCTTGATGCCATTGCTGGCGGCCGAGGGCGGGGATGCGCGCAATCTGGCGCGGCTTGCTTCGCGTCTGGCGCGCGCCAATCGCGCGGTCGAAGCCCTGGTCGATGGCGCCGAACGCTATCTGGCGTTGACCGGCCGGATGGCCGATCGAGGAGCGGGCCGGGTTCGCGTCTTCGATGCCAGAGCCTTCGCCGCGCTGCCCGAGGAGGTGCGGCTTCGGATGCTGTTGCGTACGATCGAACGCCTCGGCCATGAGGGACCGGTCGAGCTTGGGAAGGCCGAGCACCTGCTGGTGGCTCTGGATGAAGCGCTCACAAACGAACGGACAAAAGCTGGCGGGGTCCCCGGGCGTGCGGCAAAGGGTGGTGGTGTATCAAGGAATTTGCCCAAACGGTCGCTTCGCCTTCGGCAAACACTGGCGGGCGCGCTGATTAGCCTCTCGCGGGGCGAGCTTGTGATCGAGCCCGCCCCAG
>Ga0207647_10004619_pt1 | contig 10201 bp, 6 predicted proteins | sample KBSCornC2_FD_184295 | JGI IMG/M metagenome (GOLD analysis project Ga0207647, IMG submission 184295) | Corn rhizosphere microbial communities from Kellogg Biological Station, Michigan, USA - C2 (SPAdes) (version 2) | ecosystem: Host-associated > Plants > Roots > Rhizosphere ...
CACGGAGGGCGATGGCCCACGGGCATTTCATGTGGTGCTGATGGACAATGCGCGGACGGAGATTCTAGCGGATAAGGATGGCAGGGAGACGTTGAATTGCATCCGCTGCGGCGCCTGCCAGAATGTGTGCCCGGTCTACCGGCAGACGGGCGGTCAAGCCTATGGCAGCGTATACGCCGGTCCGATCGGCGCGATCCTGACGCCGCAACTGCAGGAGATGCACCATGCAGAGAGCCTGCCGTTTGCCTCCTCGTTGTGCGGCGCCTGCTATGAGGTTTGCCCGGTGAAGATCAACATCCCCGAGGTGCTGATTCATCTGCGCGGCAAGGTAGTGCGACAGAAGACGGCAGGGATTGCGGGCCTGTTCGACGTGGAGGCCGTGGCGATGAAGGCCATGGGCATGATCTTCAAGAGCGAGCGGCGGTTCCGGGCGGCGCAGCGGCTGGGCCGTATGTCGGAGACGCCGCTGGTGCGCAAGGATGGGCAAGGCGTGGGATGGATTAGCTGGCTGCCGGGAATGCTCGGCGGATGGACCCAGGTGAGGGATCTGCAGGAGATGCCGAAGGAGACTTTCCGGGACTGGTGGGAGAAGCGGGGGAAGCATGGAAACTGAGGCGATAACGACCTCTGCATCGGCGAGAGCCGAGGTCTTGCGGCGAATCAGGCTGGCGAAGGGCGGCACTTCGGATGCGAATGCCGCGCGGGCGGGTTGGAGCAAGATCGTTCGGCTGTATCGCCGGGAGACCGCGCAGGATGCGAGTGCAACGCTGGAGATGTTCGAAGACCGGTTGCGGGATTATGACGCTCATGTAGCGCGGGTAGGAAGGGCGGACGTTGCTGGAGTTGTGGCGAGGATGATAGCCGGACGCGGGAAGCGGCGGATGGTGATTCCATCCGGTCTCCCGGCCGAGTGGCTGCCGCCGGGGCTTGAGTTTGTGGTGGATGAGGGAATGAGCGCCGTGGAACTCGATGCGTTCGACGGTGTTATGACGGGCTCGACGGTCGCGATTGCGGAGACCGGGACAGTGATATTGCAAAATACAGCCGGACAAGGGCGGCGGGCGATCACGCTGGTGCCGGACTATCATCTGTGTGTCGTCAATGCGGCGGACGTGGTGGAGACGGTTTCGGAGGCGATGGAGCGGTTGCGCGCGACCTCCGGGCTGGCAACAACCTTTTTTTCCGGGCCTTCAGCGACGGCGGATATTGAGATGACAAGGATCAAGGGAGTGCATGGACCGCGGCATCTCGATGTTGTCCTGATGACATAAATTGCTTCGGAAATCTCTTTGACAAAAGCAGGCGCAAGGTGCAGTCTTTGTATGTTTCAATAGAGAGTATATTTCTACTTTAAATGGATTCTGCGTTGAAGGGGTTTAGTAATGACAACAAACGGTGCAGGTACAGCGGGAAGAGACGCGGAGAAGGTATGGAGCGCGCTGGATAGCTTTCGCATCGAAGTGCCTTCGTGGGGGTTCGCTAACACAGGAACGAGATTTGGAAAATTCGTGCAGGGGGGAGCGGCCACGTCGACGGAGGAGAAGTTCGCCGATGCTTCGCAGGTCAACCAACTGACTGGTGCAAGCCCTACCGTCGCGCTACATGTGCTGTGGGACCTTCCCGGTGGGAAGGCAGATGTTCCGGCGATTCAGGCGCTGGAGAAGAAGTACGGGGTGAAGTCGGGTGGCATCAACCCGAACCTGTTTCAGGATGCGGAGTACAAATATGGCTCCATTGCAAATCCCAGCGCTGAGATTCGCGGGCTTGCGTTGAAGCACCTGCTGGATTCGGTGGAGATCGGCAAGGCTCTCGGCTCGAAGGACGTTTCGCTGTGGATTGCCGATGGATCGAACTATCCGGGGACACAGAGCGTGCGGCGGCGCATCGAGTGGATGCGCGAGGTGCTCGGAGCGACTCATGCCGCGCTGGGCCCCGACCAGCGGATGCTGGTGGAGTACAAGCCGTTTGAGCCGGCCTTTTACCACACCGACATTGCGGACTGGGGCATGGCGTTGGAATTGGCGCGGAATGCGGGACCGAAGGCCAAGGTGCTGGTCGACACCGGGCATCACTATCAGGGAACGAACATCGAGCAGGTTGTAGCGTGGCTCCTGCACCTTGGAGAACTGGGCGGCTTTCACTTCAACGACCGCAAGTATGCGGACGATGATCTGACGCTGGGCTCAATCGATCCTTACCAGTTGTTCCGCATCTTCCACGAAATCGTGAGCGCCAGCGCGAAAGAGCGCGAGAGCATTTCGTTCATGATCGACCAGAGCCATAATTTGAAGGGCAAGGTCGAAGCGATGGTGCAGTCGGTGGTGACGGCGCAGGAGCTTTATGCGAAGGCCTCGTTGATCGATCAGGAGAAGCTGGCGGAGTTGCAGGACGCCTGCCGCTTGGTGGATGCGGAGGAGTGCTTCCGGTCGGCCTTCTGGCAGGATGTGCGGCCTCTGGTCCGCGAGTGGCGCACAGCGCGCGGGCTGCCTGCCGATCCGCTGAAGGCGCTGGCTGAGAGCGGCTATGTGGAGAAGATCACGAAAGAGCGGGGAAGCAGGAACGCCCGCAGCGTCTCCACGTATGCGTGACAGGCGAGGGCCTGACTAAAAGGGTGTCCAACCGTTGTAAAGGAGCGCTGAATTCATCTGACTATGGCGCCGCCTCTGCCTGTGCAGGGCGGCGCCTTTCTTTGCTTATTCGTAGCGTAGGGCCACGACGGGCTCTATTTTGGTCGCACGGTGACAGATGTTTGCCGGAAAACGGAATTTCCGGCTTGCCTGCTGATTTCATTAACGAAACTCGGTTCCTTTGTCGCATAATGGAGCGGCTGAGTGGTTGTTCCTCAGACGGGAGACGAATGCCGGTACGGAAAACGACGAAGAGGCTTTATTTGATTCCAGTGCTCTCGAAGGCGCTGGACATTCTTGAACTTCTGCAGGAAGAGAATCACCCGATGACGCTTGAGTCGATCCATCGGAAGACCAGGATCTCGAAGACCACGGTCTATCGCATCCTGAAGACGTTTGTGCATCGGGGATATCTGTCGCAGTCGCCCGACGGACTTTACCGGCAGGTGACACGACCCAAGAAGATGCGCTTTGGCTTCGCCGGGCAGAGCGCGGACATGCCTTTCTCGAACGAGGTGACGGAGAGCTTAAAGGATGCGGCCGCTTCCGTGGGCGTCGACCTGATGATCCTCGATAACTGCTATGACGCGGCCACCGCATTGCGGAATGCAGACGAGTTCGTCCGCAGCAAGGTGGACCTGGTGATCGAGTTTCAGGTCGAGCAGGAGATTGCGCCGATGATCGGCGACAAGATCGCTGAAGCCAACATTCCCCTGATCGCCATCGACATTCCCCATCCCCACGCAACTTACTTTGGCGTGGACAACTACCGTGTCGGTATCGAAGCGGGCGAAGCGTTGGCTGCCCACGCGCTGGCGAATTGGGAGGGCAAGGTCGATTGGGTGATCGGCCTGGACCTGGCGGAGGCCGGGCCGCTGGTGCAGAGCCGCATTACCGGCGCGTTCGAGGGAGTGCGCAGCGGAATTCCCGATCTCCCGGTAGAGTTGTTTGTCCGGATGGACGCTCGCGGAATGCGCGAGCACAGCAAGAAGCTGGTCGCGGACTTCCTGCAGCGGCATCCCAAGGACAAGCGCATTCTCGTTACCGCGGCGACGGACTCGAGCGCTCTGGGCGCGGTCGATGCTGTCCGCGAGCTGAAGCGGGAGAAGCAGGTCGTGGTCGTCGGGCAGGATTGCATCGCCGAGGCGATCGCGGAGATGCGCAAGGACCGGTCGCCGCTGATAGGGTCGGTGTCGCACGAGGCGAGCTCTTATGGGCCGAGCCTGGTGCACCTTGGCTTGCAGCTATTGCGCGGCCAGACCGTGCCGCCGTACAACTATGTCGCGCACAAGATCGTAACTCGCAAGATGCTCGAATCGGCAGGGTGAAGGTCTTTTAATTCGGATAAGACACGGCTCGGATCGTTGGCGCCAGCAACTATTTCGTATACGAAATAGTTGCTGTATTGGCTCAATATATGGAATGATAGTTGGGCAATAGATCGAGTGAAGGGGCAGCACATGGCGACGAAGAGTGGACTGCGGTTTCTTGAGGACCGGTGGGATGATGCGGTTGCGGCGAAGCTGGATGAGCCGGAGTTGTTGCGTTACCGGTCAAACCTGCTGGGATCGGATCTCAGGATTACAAACTTTGGCGGGGGAAACACCAGCTCGAAGCTGGCGCAGGTCGATCCTCTCGATGGCGTGACCAGGCAGGTTCTCTGGGTGAAGGGCAGCGGGGGCGACTTGGGGAGCATCAAGCGCTCGGGTTTTGCGACTCTCTATCTCGATAAGCTGCTGGTGCTCGAAAAGGCCTATCGCGGCGTCGAGTTCGAAGACGAGATGGTGGATATGTATCCGCTATGCACCTTCGGGCACAACCCGGTTGCAGCCTCGATCGACACGCCTCTGCATGGCTATCTGCCATTTCCACATGTGGATCATCTGCATCCGGACTGGGGGATCGCGCTGGCGGCCTCGGCTAACGGCAAGATCAAGATGGAGGAGTTCAACAAGGAGTTTGGCCACAAACTGGCGTGGCTGCCCTGGCAGCGTCCCGGTTTTGAACTGGGCATGATGCTGCGCAAGATCGTCGCGGAGACTCCCGGCTGCGATGGCGTCGTGCTGGGCGGACATGGGCTGTTTACCTGGGGCAATACACAGCGCGAGAGCTACCTGAATACGATTACGATCATCGACCAGCTTGGGCAGTTTATCGAGCGGCATGGCGGCGTGGCCGGTCACAAGCACTTTGGTGGCAGCCAGGTGAAGAGCCGCGAAGACCGCGCCGAGATTGCGCTGCGCATCATGCCGCATCTGCGCGGAGTGGTATCGCGCAGGCAGCGCTGGATCGGCAGCTACTCGGATCTGCCGCAAGTGCTGGAGTTTGTGAACTCGGCGCAGGCGGAGAAACTGGCGCATCTGGGCACGAGCTGCCCGGATCACTTTATCCGCACCAAGATTCGCCCGATGTTTATCAAGTGGAATCCGGCCGGCGATCCGGCGGAGTTGAAGGAGTTGGTGGAGACCGCGCTTGAGACCTATCGTGCCGAATATGCGGAGTATTACAAAAAGCACGCGCTCAAGGATTCCCCCGCTCTGCGCGATGCCAGCCCGACGGTCGTGCTCGTGCCGGGCATAGGCATGTTCAGCTTTGGCAAGAATAAGACCGAGTCGCGCATTACCGGCGAGTTCTATACCAATGCAATTGGCGTGATGCAGGGTGCAGGCGCGCTGGGCGCGGGAGTGGACTGCAAGGAGATTCCGCAGGCAGGTCCGGCAGCGTCAGCCGATCAATTCACCGTTTACTCTAATTACGTGGCGCTACCGCCGAGCGAGGCCTTCCGCATCGAGTACTGGAAGCTCGAAGAGGCGAAGATTCGTCGCCAGCCTGCCGAGAAAGAACTGAGCCGCAGGGTCGCTCTGATCGTTGGTGGAGGCAGCGGCATTGGCCGCGAAGTCGCTTTGCTGGCTGCCGAGCGCGGAGCGCATGTCGTCATTGCCGACCGCGATGTGAAGGGCGCGGAGGCAGTCGCGGAAGAGACGAAGGCGATTGCGGGCAAGGAGGCGGTGAGCTGGGTGAGCATCGATATCCGCGACCGCAAGACAATCAAGGCCGCTCTGGCCGCGACCATCAAACAATTTGGCGGTATCGACATTTTGATCAATACGGCGGCGCTGTTTCCGTCGTCGCCGGATGGCATCATCAGTGATGCGCAGTGGGCGCTGACGCTCGAGGTCAACGTCACCGCCAATTATCTGCTGGCCGATGAAGCTGCGAAGGTATTTACAGAACAGGGAATCGACGCCAGCGTGGTGCTGACCAGCTCGGCGAATGCTGTGGTTGCCAAGCGCGGCAGCGAGGCCTACGACGTCAGCAAGGCAGCGTTGAGCCACTTGGTGCGTGAGCTAGCGATCTCGCTTTCGCCGAAGGTGCGGGTAAATGGTATTTCGCCGGCAACCGTGGTGAAGGGATCGACGATGTTTCCGCGTGACCGCGTGATTTCTTCCCTCAAGAAATACAAGCTGCCGTTCGACGAGAAGGACACCGATGACGGCCTGCGCAACGAGCTGGCGAAGTTCTACGCGACGCGCACTCTGACCCATCAGCCCATCGATCCGAAGGACTGCGCGCAATCGATCATGTTTCTCGCCGGACCTCTCGCCCGCTGCACGACTGGCCACCTGATCCCGGTCGACGGTGGATTGACCGAGGCCTATCTGCGATGAAGCGACGGGCAGACACCGTGTTCTTACCGGCGGATAGGCGAGCTTCGGTTGCGGTGGACCTGGGGGCCGAGAGTTGCCGGGTATCGCTGCTTCGTTGGATGGAAGGCCATCCGGCGATCTCGCTGGTCCACCGCTTTCAGAATGCCCCCCGCGAGGCCGACGGCTTGCGCTGGGATCTGGCGATGATCGAGGCCGGCCTCGACGAAGGACTGCGGCGCTGCGCCGAGATTGCAATCGAAGGCATTCGCTCGATTGCCGTCGACGGCTGGGCGGTGGACTATGTGCGCGTGGACGCCACAGGAACGCCGCTGGCCGATCCTTTCTGCTATCGCGATGAGCGGACGGTGAAGGCGGAGCGGTCGCTGCACCGGCGGATCAGCCCGGACAGGTTGCGGGAGTTGACCGGCGTGCAATTGCTGCGTATCAACACGGTCTATCAGCTTCATGCGGATCGTTTGCAGAAACTGGACGAAGGGCGGCAGTGGCTGAACCTGCCGGAGTATATTCTGTCGCGCTGGGGCGGTGCGCGGGTGGCGGAGCATACGAATGCGACGCACACCGCGATGGTCGAGCTCTATAACCGGGAGTGGTGCCGCGAGATCTTCAGCGCGGCGCAGCTCGATCTGGCCAGCGCGCCCAAGCTTGTCCCTCCGGGAACCGAACTGGGCAAGCTGAGCGGTCCGCTGGCAGAGTTGCCGGCGCTGCGTGATACGGTATTGATCGCCCCGGCGTGCCACGATACGGCTTCGGCGATTGCCGGAATTCCGGCGACGGGAAACGACTGGGCCTACATCAGCTCGGGGACGTGGTCGCTGGTGGGAACGCTGGTCGAGCAGCCGCGTAACGGGAAGGATGCCGCCGACGAGAACTTTACGAACCTTGGCGCGGTGGGCGACAGGATCTGCTTCCACAAGAATGTGAATGGCATGTGGCTGATCAAGCAGTGTATCGACTATTGGGCGGAAGAGGAGACATCAGACGGGCGTGTCTGGGACGTGTCCGAATTAGTCGCGGCGGCGGAGAAGGTGGCAAAGCCGCATGGCATGCTTGATGTGGACGATCCCGAACTACTCCTGGCGGGGCGGATGCCGCAGCGCATTAACGCCCAGCGTGTGCGTCGCGGACTGGAGTCTCTCGATGAGGGTTCGAAAAATGCTCCCGCGTTTGCCAGCCTGATCTTTCACAGCCTGGCGGCAAGATATGCGAAGGTGCTGGATCGCGCGGCGCTCTACGGCGGCAAGAAGCTGAAGCGGCTGTTTATCGTGGGCGGAGCCAGCCAGAACGAGTTTCTCAATCGTCTGACCCAGGAGGCAACCGGTCTGGAACTGCTGCGCGGCGCGGCGGAGAGTTCGACGGTGGGTAACTTCGCGGTTCAGATGGCGGTGCTCGAGGGCAGCCGCGATGCGGTCACCGGAGTCTATGCGGAGCAGGTTTCGCGTTGGGCCGGAGTGTTTGTCGCGGCTCTGGAGCGGTCTTAAAGGAAGGCATTTTCTCATAGCTAAGGAAACAAAGCACCGCGATTCCGTGTGAAGAATCCGGTGCTTCTCCTTTTTGCGGCTGCTCAGCGGTTCTTTTTGCGCGCTTGGTGCCAACCTGAACCATAGTTAACAACCTCAAAGATAAACAGGTGGTTACATCCTCCACGCCAACCACTTTCATGTTTTAAGCGGGGAGTCGTCTAAGTGAGCTGCTGCGGCGGAGCCGCCTATCGACGGCTGGCAAAATCACTGAAAAGGAGAACGTATGCAACTGGGGATGGTTGGACTGGGAAGGATGGGAGCGAATATGGTTCGCCGGCTGACGCGGGACGGCCACGAGTGCGTGGTCTTCGACATGTCACCCAAAGCTGTCGAGGAACTGGCAAAGGAGAAGGGAGTCACCGGCTCCTCATCACTTGCCGATTTCGTCGGCAAGCTTGCCAAGCCTCGCGCAATCTGGCTGATGATCCCGGCAGGCGTCGTCGAGAAGTCGGTTGCGGAGATTGCTCCTCTCCTCGAAGCAGACGATATCCTGATCGATGGCGGCAACTCTTATTATGTCGACGACATCCGTCGCGCCAAAGAACTTGCTCCCAAAGGAATTCACTATCTGGATGTAGGCACCAGCGGCGGCGTATGGGGACTGGAGCGCGGCTACTGCATGATGATCGGCGGCCCGAAGGCCGCGGTCGAGCGCCTTGACCCCATCTTCAAGACGATTGCGCCGGGCATCGGCAGTATCCCTCGCACTCCCGGCTACGACAAGTTCGGCGGCACTGCCGAGCAGGGCTATCTGCACTGCGGCGAGAGCGGCGGCGGCCACTTCGTCAAGATGGTGCACAACGGCATTGAGTACGGCATGATGGCTGCTTATGCTGAGGGGCTGGGCGTGCTCAAGGCGGCTAACGTCGGCAAACAGACCGGAGATGTGGATGCCGAGACCACGCCGTTGCGCGATCCCGAACTCTATCAATACGACTTCAATCTGACCGAGGTCTCCGAGGTGTGGCGGCGGGGCAGCGTCATCGCTTCCTGGCTGCTCGACCTGACCGCGACGGCGCTCGCGGAAGATCCTGCGCTCTCGAAGTTCGGCGGCCGAGTCTCGGACTCGGGCGAAGGCCGTTGGACGGTGAAGGCCGCCATCGACGAGGGCGTGCCGGTCCCGGTCCTGACCACCGCGCTCTACGAGAGATTCGAATCGCGAGGGCAGGCAGAGTTCTCCGATAAACTTTTGTCGGCCATGCGCTACGAGTTTGGCGGCCATCTTGAAAAACCGGCATCCAAGTAGCTTGTAAGGCTGAAAAGGGAGAGATAGAAAGATGGATCCACAGCATTCCGACGCGCTGGTCTTCTTCGGCGCTACTGGCGACCTTGCGTACAAGAAGATCTTTCCGGCTCTACAATCGATGGTCAAGCGCGGCGGCCTCGATGTCCCGGTCATCGGCGTGGCCAAGGCCGGATGGAACCTCGACCAGCTCAAGGAGCGCGCCAAGGACAGCCTCGAACAGCACGGCGGCCTAGACCCGGCGGCATGGCAGAAGCTCAGTTCACTGCTGCGCTACGTCGATGGCGATTACGCTGACGCGGCTACTTTTGCTGCCGTGCGCAAGGAACTCGGCTCGGCGGAGAGGCCTGCTCATTACCTCGCGATTCCGCCGTCGCTCTTTGAGAAAGTGGTCGAGCAGTTGGTGAAGTCCGGCTGCTCGAAGGGCGCGCGCATGATCGTCGAAAAACCCTTCGGCCACGATCTGGCCTCCGCGCAGGAACTCAATCGGATCCTGCTCTCCGCGTTCCCCGAGTCATCCATCTTCCGCATCGACCACTATCTGGCGAAAGGGCCGGTTCATGCGATGATAGCCTTCCGCTTCTCGAACTCCTTCCTCGAACCATTGTGGAACCGCAACTACATCGAGAGCGTTCAGTTCACCATGGCCGAGAACTTCGGCGTGCAGGGCCGCGGCTCGTTCTACGACCAGACAGGCGCGATCCGCGATGTGGTGCAGAACCACATCTTCCAGGTGATGTGCAATCTTGCCATGGAGTGTCCGGCGCGGCGGGACAGCGAATCCATGCGTGACGAGAAGGTCAAAGTCCTGAAGGCGATTCCAGCGATTGAGCCGAAGAACCTGGTCCGCGGTCAGTTTCGCGGTTATTTGGACGAGAAGGGAGTTGCCCCGAACTCGCAGATCGAGACCTTTGTCGCGCTCAAACTGGAGATCAACTCCTGGCGCTGGGACGGCGTGCCGTTCTACATTCGCGCGGGAAAGAATATGCCGGTGACGTGCATGGAGGTGATGGCTCGCCTGCGCAAGCCTCCGACGACCAATATGACCGAACCGGATACACCGCAGAACTATATGCGCTTTCGCGTCAGCCCGGAGATGACGGTCGCCATGGCAGTTTCGGTTGCTCCGCCGTCTGGGGCCGG
>Ga0207647_10004621_pt1 | contig 10199 bp, 12 predicted proteins | sample KBSCornC2_FD_184295 | JGI IMG/M metagenome (GOLD analysis project Ga0207647, IMG submission 184295) | Corn rhizosphere microbial communities from Kellogg Biological Station, Michigan, USA - C2 (SPAdes) (version 2) | ecosystem: Host-associated > Plants > Roots > Rhizosphere ...
GGCCGCCCGATTCGCCGGCGGCGGCTATGCGCCGACCAGCGCGCGCGTCGTGAAGAACAGCAGCGACGGGCCGAGCAGGCAGCCGACGCCCGTATGGAACGTCGCGACCAGCGCGCCATACGGCACGAGCCGGCGGTCGGTCGCGGCGAGGCCCGCGCTCACGCCGCTCACGGTGCCGGCGAGGCCGCCGAAGATCATCGCGGAGCGCGGCGTCTTCAGGCCCATGAAGTTGGCCGCGACCGGCGTGCCGACCATCACGATGATCGCCTTGACCAGCCCCGTCGCGATGCTGAGCGCGATCACGTCGGAGCTCGCGCCGATCGCCGCGCCCGTGACGGGCCCGACGATGTAGGTCACGGCGCCCGCGCCGATCGTCGTCATGCTGACCGCATCGGTGTAGCCGAACGCGCGCGCGATGCTCGCGCCGACGATGAACGGCAGCACGGTGCCGAGCAGCAGCGACACGACGCCGACGAGGCCGGCCTTGCGCGCCTCGGTCGGCTGCACTTCGAACGCGGTCGCGACGATCGCGAAATCGCGCAGCATCGCGCCGCCCATCAGGCCGACACCGGCGAACAGCCGCACGTCGGCGAGCCCCTTCTCGCCGCCGGTGAACGCGCCGCCGACATAGGCGAGCACAAGGCCGATCACGATCGCGATCGCGGAGCCGTGTACGCGGCCGAACGTGAGCTTGCGCGACGCGATCGACGACAGCCACATGATCAGGCCGACCAGCGCGAACGACGCGACGAGCCCGTTATGGGCGACGGTTTTTTCGAGCATCTGCAACATGGCGGCCTCCTTTACTGTTCTTCGAATTGCGGCACGCCCGCGAAGGCCGTGTCGTCGCGCCCGGTGCGCACGAGTACCGCGATGCAGCATGCGCAGATCGCGACCGCGCCGACGGCGGCCAGCAGCGCGACCGGGCCGCCCTTCAGCGCGGCGACGACGTTCTGGTTCGCGGCCATCGCGACGACGACCGGGATGTACATCGCGCCCCAGAAACCGACGCCCGCTTCGGTCTCCTTCGGCAGCCAGCCGCGCCGGTGCAGCCACAGGCGCAGGCAGATCAGCAGCAGCATCGCGATGCCGACGCCGCCGACGTTGGTCTTCACGCCGATCGCGGCGCCCAGCAGGTCGCCGAGGAACAGCCCGGCCAGATGGCAGAACGCCAGTAGCGCGGTTCCGTAGATGATCATGAGTCGTCTCCAGTCTCTTCGTGACGGGCGCCTGACGCGTGCGGAAGCCAGGGCCGCACGCCGGTCCCGGGCGCGGACAGTCTGTCTCCTGCGGCGGGGCGCCGCGACCCGGCGGCTCGTCGTGCGAGCGCGTTCTCGGGCGGTCGATGGGATGATGCGGTTTCGGGCCGGACGCCGGATGGCTTAGACTGACCGATGGAGCTGGCGGCGCGACACGGGCTACGCGTCCGATGTGCCCCCTTGCATGGGCCGCACCGGCGCGTGATCCGATACTAGCGCCGCAAAATCCGGCCATTTATGAAGTTGTCGAAACCGATTCAGTGGATTTAGCAATGCGTCCCTTACCGCCCGAGTTGCTGCGCAGCTTCGTCGCCGTCGCCCAGTCCGGCAGTTTCACCGCCGCGTCCGAGCGGGTGAGCCTGTCGCAGTCGACCGTCAGCCAGCACATCCGCCGCCTCGAGGAGCTGCTCGACCGGCCGCTGTTCGAGCGCGACACGCGCAACGTGCACCTGTCGCAGCACGGCGACGCGCTGTTCCGCTACGCGGTGCGCATTCTCGAACTGATGGACGAGGCCGTCACGTCGGTGTGCGGGCCGCCGCTGTCGGGCAAGGTGCGGCTCGCGATGTCGGAGGATTTCGCGAGCGCGCACCTGACGGCCGCGCTCGCGAGCTTCGTGCAGCGCAATCCGGATGTCGAGCTCGCGATCTCGACGGGGCTGTCGGGCGACCTGTTCGATGCGCTCGACGAAGGCCGCCACGATCTGGTGTTCGCGAAGCGCGTCGCGGGCAGCCGGCGCGGCCGCGTGATCCGCAGCGAACCGCTGTACTGGTGCACCGGCCCCGATTCGCGGATCACCGGCCATGAGGCCGTGCTGCCGCTCGCGCTGCACCCGGAGCCGAGCGTGTCGCGCCGCCGCGTACTCGAGTCGCTCGAGGCGGTCGGCCGCCCTTACCGGATCGCCGTGGTGAGCAGCAGCATCGCGGTGCTGCGCGCGGCCGCGAGCGCGGGGCTCGGGGTGAGCGCGTTCGCCGGCTACGTAATTCCGGCCGGGCTCGCACGGCTCGACGCAGGGCTGCCCGAACTCGGCGAACTCGAATACGTGATCGACCGGCCCGCGGCTGCATCACGCTCGACGCTCGCGCTCGAGGCGACGCTGATCGCGGCGGCCGCCGAACTGTAGCGAGCGCTCAGGGCAGGAAGCTGCGCCGCCGCGCGTCGATCAGCTCGACGAGCAGCCGGTCGCGCTCGGCCGCCAGTTCCTGCATCGAACGCTCGCCCTGGATCGCGCGCAGTTCGTCGTTCAGCTTGCGATCGACGGCCGGATCGAACGACGGCGTGCCGAGGTCGTCCCACCACGTCGTGATCGGCCCCGACAAGTGTTCGAGGAAGTGCGCGATCCCGCCCGCGCCGCCGCCGAGGTGATAGGTCAGGCACTGCCCCATCAGCCCCCAGCGCAGGCCCGGCCCCCACGCGACGGCCTTGTCCGCATCGGCGACGCTCACCACGCCTTCGCCGACCAGGTGATACACCTCGCGAAACAACGCGGCGGCGAGCCGGTTCGCGACATGGCCGGTCATTTCCTTGTTGAGCACGATCGTCTGCTTGCCGAGCGCGTCGTAGAACGCCTTCACGCGCGCGATCACGCCCGGGTCGGTCGCGTCGCCGCCGACCAGCTCGACGAGCGGAATCAGATGTGGCGGGTTGAACGGATGCGCGATCAGGCAGCGTTCCGGATGCTTGTCGCACGCGGTCTGGATCTCCGACATCTTCAGGCCCGACGAACTCGACGCGATCGGCACGCGCGCGGGCAGCACGTCGTCCATCTGCCGGTACAACTCCCGCTTCAGGTCGAGCCTCTCGGGGCCGTTCTCCTGCACGAAATCGACGCCGTCGAGCGCGCGCACGAGATCGGCGTCGAACGACAGCCGCGCGGAAAGTTCGGCGGCGCGTTCGCCGAGAAACGCGGCGAGTGCGTCGCGCAGCCGCGCGTCGGCCTGCGGCGCGGGATCGGTCGCGACGACGTCGAAGCCCTGCGACAGATAGAAAGCCGCCCAGCTCGCGCCGATCACGCCAGCACCCACGATCGCGATGCGTTGAATGTCCATGTCCGTCCCGTCTCCGTGGTCTGTGGATAGCGCGACGATTGTCGCATCGATTCGCATCGCCACGCATTGATGCCGGTTGCAATTTCCCTCTTGAAAACCGCCGCGGCGACCTCTAATTACCCGTTGCCAGGCAGTGCCCGTCACGCGCACCGCCCCCGTTTCGACTCAGCGGAAAACCGCGCATCGCACACGCCGTCGGCGTCGCGTCGTCGCGTCTTTCGCACTCATGTTCCGGAGGACCTTCATGAGCGGCATCCATTACGGCTACGACCTGTTCGACGAATTCGCCCGCGTGCAGCGGCAAGTGGCGAGCCTGTTCGGCGAGCATCCGGCCGGCATCCGCGCGGTGCGGCCGAACGCGTTTCCCGCGCTGAACGTCGGCGCGACCGACGACGCGATCGAGATCGTCGCGTTCGCCCCCGGCATGGCCGCGGCCGACTTCGACGTATCGATCGACAAGGACCTGCTGACGATCAGCGGCGAGCGCAAGCCCGTGCCGCACGACGCCGGCGACGACCTGCGCACCTACGCGCAGGAGCGCTTTCACGGTGCGTTCCGTCGCGTCGTCGAGCTGCCGCAGAACGCCGACGCCGACAACGTCAGCGCCCGCTATGAAAACGGCTGCCTGCTGATTCGCGTCGGCCGGCGCGAGGCAGCGAAGCCGCGTGCGATCACCGTTCAGTAACCTTCAGGAGAACGACATGAATACGAGCCAGATGAGCCAGAACCTGACCGAACGCCGCAACGGTGCCATCCACGCAGCCGCCGCCGAAGCCGCACGCCGGCCAGCGCTTACGCCGGCCGTCGATATCGTCGAGGACGCGCGGCGCGTCACGCTGCGCGCCGACCTGCCCGGCGTGCCGCGCGAGAACCTCGACGTGAAGGTGCACGACAACACGCTGACGATCGAAGCCGACACGCGCATCGACACGCCGGCCGACCTGCGCGTGCGCCATGCCGAAGTCCGCGCGCCGCGCTTCGTGCGCACGTTCGTGCTGAGCCCCGATCTCGACACGTCGCAAATCGATGCGAGCCTGCGCGACGGCGTGCTCACACTGACGATTCCTCGCCGCGAGGAAACGCGCCCGCGCCGCATCGACGTGACGGCCGGCAACGCGTAAGCGCTAGCGCGTGTCCATCGCGTCACGCACATGACAAAGCCCCGCCAGGCATCACACCTGGCGGGGCTTTTTTGCAACGTGCGGCGCACTACGCGCGCGCCGTCGCGCTCAATCGAAATCGAACAGGTCGAACATCGACTTCTTGCGACGCTGGCCGTCGTGCCGGTAACGGTCGTCGTGCGGGCGGCCGTCGCGTCCCCAGCCATCGTCACGCCCACGCGGCGCGTGGGCATCGTGACGCACGGGCGGCTCGTCGCGGCGTGCCGGCACGTCGCCGGTTTCGCGTGCGATCAGCTTGTCGAGTTCGCCACGATCGAGCCACACGCCGCGGCACGTCGGACAGTAGTCGATCTCGATCGACTGGCGCTCGGCCATCAGCAGGTCGGGCGTCTTGCAGACCGGACATTTCATCGCGTTTCTCCTTTCGTTGAGAATTCCGAATCGAGGGCGGGCCCTCGCCCGCCCGCTTGCTCAGTGAGCTTCGCCGCGCGCTGCGCGCTTGGCCTTCGCGCGACGCGCCAGCATGTTCATGCCCTCGACGAACGCCGAGAACGCCATCGCCGCGTAGATATAGCCCTTCGGCACGTGCGAACCGAAACCTTCCGCGATCAGCGTCATGCCGATCACGACCAAGAACGACAGCGCGAGCATCACGATGGTCGGGTTGCGGTCGATGAAGCGTGCGAGCGGCTGGGCGGCGAACAGCATCACGCTCACCGCGACGATCACCGCGACGAACATGATCGGCACGTGCTCGGTCATGCCGATCGCGGTCACGATGCTGTCGATCGAGAACACGATGTCGAGCATCACGATCTGGCCGATCGCGGCCCAGACGGTCAGGCCGGCCGCGCCGCCGGACGCACCCGAGCCGTCGGCGTCATGCGACACGTGATGATGGATCTCGGTGGTCGCCTTCCACACGAGGAACAGGCCGCCCGCCAGCAGGATCATGTCGCGCCACGAGAACGCGTGATCGAACAGCGTGAACACCGGTTCGGTGAGGCTGGCGATCCACGCGACGCTGCCGAGCAGCGCGAGGCGCATCACGAGCGCGAGCCCGATGCCCAGGCGCTGCGTGCGGGCGCGCTGCGCTTCCGGCAGCTTGTTGCTGAGGATCGAGATGAAGATCAGGTTGTCGATGCCGAGCACGACTTCCATCACGACGAGCGTCAGGAGCGCGGCCCAGACGGCGGGGTCGGCGGCAAGCGTCAGCAGATAGTCCATGAATAGGGCCGATTCGAATGTTGGAAAGTCCGATGATAGGCCTTCCATGACTTCGGAAAAATCAGCCAGAATCTGATCTTTGGTTCGGTTTTTCCGAAATCTCGCTCCGATGCTGAATTTTCGCCACCTGTACTATTTCTGGGTCGTCGTGAAGGAAGGCGGTTTCGCGCGCGCCGCCGAGCGGCTCGACATGGCCGTGCAGACGATCAGCGCGCAGGTGCGCGACCTGGAGAAGTCGCTCGGCCACCAGCTGTTGCGCCCGGCCGGGCGCGGCGTCGCGATGACCGATGCGGGCCAGGCCGCGTATGCGCGCGCGGAGGTGATCTTCGAGATGGGCCGGCTGATCCCCGACGAGGTGCGCGCGGCGGCGAGCCAGCCGACCGTGCGGCTCGCGGTCGGCCTCGCGGACGGGATCTCGAAGCTGGCCGCGCATGCGATCCTCGCACCGGTGCTCGACACGCCCACGCTTCGGCTGCTGTGTCACGAGGGCGAGCACGACGCGCTGCTCGCGGAACTGGCCCTGCATCACCTCGATCTCGTGCTGGCCGGCCAGGGGGCGCCTTCGGGGTCGAATCTGCGGGTGACGAGCGAGCGGCTCGTCGCGTCGCCGGTCGACTGGTACGGGCCCGCGGCGCTCGTCACGCCCGCCGCGCGGCAGCGCTTCCCGCACTGCCTCGCCGAGCTGCCGGTGCTGCTGCCGACCGCCCATTCGGCGCTGCGCGCGCGCCTCGACCTGTGGCTGGAGCGGGAACGGATCGTACCCCGGGTGGCCGGCGAATTCGAGGACAGCGCGCTGATGGCCGTGTTCGCGGCGCGCGGCCTCGGCGTGTTTCCGCTCAGCGAACTGGGCGCGAACGACGCGTCGCTGTTGCGCGGACTGCGCCGGCTCGGCCGTGCGGGCGATGTGACCGAGGAAATCCACGCGATCCGCTCGCGGCGCGGCGAACACCACCCGCTCGTGTCGCAACTGCTCGCCGTCGCGCCGCCGGCGCCGGCGCCGGCCGGCTGAAGCAAGCGCGACATCAAACGAAACTATAATGACGCCCCGGCCATACGAGATTGCCAAGCGCCGTGCACCGGCACAGCCGTTGCGCGGCATCGCGTGGGCGGCGCCCGCCGCCCCGCACGGCATTTCGCCGAGCCTTTTGAAAGACGCCATGCACAACCGATTTCGCCTGTTTTCCGTTTCGTGCGCGCTCGCGGCCGCGGCCGTGCTGGCGGCGTGCTCGTCGCCGCCCAAGCCGATCTATCAGCAGGAGCAGTTCGACGCGGCGACCAGCCCGTATGCGCACACGTTCCGCTCGAAATCCGACGCGGCCTGCGAGGCCGCGCGTCGCGCGCTGCTGAGCCAGGGCTATGTCGTGTCGTCGTCGCGCAACGATGCGGTCGACGGCAGCAAGAATTTCCAGCCGAACAACGACATGCACGTCGTGATCGAGTTTCACGTCGTGTGCGCGGACGCGACCGCGGACGGCACGTCGAGCATCGCGTACGTGAACGCGGTGCAGGACCGCTACACGCTGAAGAAGTCGAATACGTCGGCCAGCGTCGGGCTGAGCGTGTTCGGGTCGCTGTCGCTGCCGATCGGTTCGAGCGACGACGCGCTCGTGAAAACGGCGAGCGAGACGATTCCCGCCGGCGTGTTCTACGAGCGCTTCTTCAATCTCGTCGAGCATTTCCTGAAGATCGATCCCGCCCGCCGCGATCGCGCCACCGTGAAAGCGGCCGAGAAGGAGCCCGTCGCGCCGCTGCCCGAACCCGCGCCGACGCCGCAGGGCGAGCCGATGAAGATGACGACGCCCGTCGTGCCGACGCCGCCTGCGGCACCCGTGCCGCTGTCGGTGCCGAGTGTCGCGCCGACGCCGGGCACGCCCGTCGTGCCTGCCGTGCCTGCGCCGGCATCGGCCGTGGTTGCGCCGGGGGCGATGCGCGGGGTCGTGCCGGGGGCCGCGCCGGCTTCGGGTCCGGTGCCGGCTTCGGCACCTGCGTCTGCTGCTCCGACGCCCGCTTCTGCTTCGACGCTCGCTGCTTCGACGCTCGCTGCTTCGATGCCGGCTGCTTCGACGTCGGCTGCTTCGATGCCGGCTGCTTCGACGTCGGCTGCTTCGACGCCGGCTGCTTCGACGCGGGGCGCTTCGACGCCGGCCGCTTCGACATCGGCCGCTTCGACATCGGCTGCTTCGACATCGGCTGCTTCGACGTCGGCCGCTTCGACGTCGGCTGCTTCGACGCCGGCTCCTTCGACGTCGGCTGATTCGACGCCAGTGGCTGCCACGACGGCGGCCGCAACGCCGGTATCGGCCACGCCCGTATCCGCGGCATCCGCACCTGTGCCGTCGAGCGCCACTTCGACGGCCGCAGACAAAGCGCCTGCATCGGCAACTGCCGCTCCCCTCGCCTCGTCCGCGCCGTCCGGCGCCAGCGCGCCCGCCGCGAACTAACTGCACAGGCGCCGTTACGGCTTCTTCTGCAACGTCGTCCCGCTGCGCCGCGTGACGTACGCCGGGGCGTCAGCGCGTTACCGCAACGTCGCGTTCAACGTCTGCAGTTGCTCGACCGTCGCCGTCACGCCGCCGCACACGATCACCGCGATGTCCGACGCCGACGCGAGCACCGGCACCGACTGCTCGAGCGCGGCCAGCGCCGCGCCGCACGCCGGCTCGACGACGATCCGGTGCTCGTCCAGGAACCGCAACGACGCCGCCACCGCCTGCGCATCCGACACGACGACCGGATGAATCGCATGCCGCGTCGCCCATTCGACCGCCGCATCGCACGGCCGCTTCGCGCCGAGCGTCGTCGCGATGCTCGTGATCGCCGGCAATTCGACCGGGCGCCCCTGCGCGACCGAGCGCGCATAGCTGTCGGCGCCCTCCGTCTCGACCGCGACCACCGGCACGTCGTGCCAGCCGTTGCGCGCGAGCCCCTCGAGCACGCCGCACAGCAGCCCGCCGCCGCCGACCGACAGCACGACCGCGCCGGGTTTCGGGCCGGTCAGCGCCATCTCGTCGATCATCGTCGCGTGCCCTTGCCACAGCACCGGGTCGTCGAACGGATGCACGAACGCGTCCTGCGCGCCGACGGCCGCCAGCGCGAACGCGTTCGCCTCCACCCAGCTCGCGCCGTGCACGATCACCTCCGCGCCTTCGACACGAATCAGCTCGCGCGCGCGGGCCGACGCGGTTTCCGGCACGACGACGAGCACCGGCACGCCGAGTTCACGGCCGCAATACGCGACCGCGATGCCCGCATTGCCGCCCGACGACGACACGAACCGGCGCGCGCCGGCCGCATGCCGCGCTTCGCAAACCGCGCCGATGCCGCGCAACTTGAACGAGCCGGACGGCTGCAGCGCGTCGAGCTTCAGCCGGATGTTCGTGCCGAGGCGGCGCGACGCGATTTGCGAACGGATATAGGGAGTCGGGATATGAAGCGGCATGGCGCGGGACACCGTGAGGACAGTCGGGACAAGGGAATCGCACGCGGCCTGTGAACAGGCCCGGCAATGGCGCCCATCGTACGGCACGCCGGCCATGCTTTCCAATACCATCGAATGGCCCTTGCTATGCTTGCCAAGCATATCCACTGAATCGAAACCGGAGCCCACCCCGCATGCGCCAGATCGAACTGCGTCACCTGCGTTACTTCGTGGCGGTCGCGCAAGCCGGCAGCGTGATGGCCGGCGCCCGCGCGGCCGGCATCGTCCAGCCTGCGCTGTCGCGGCAGATCCGCGAACTCGAGGACGCGATCGGTACGCCGCTGCTGATCCGCCGCACGACGGGCGTCACGCTCACGGCGGCCGGCGCGAGTTTCCTGCAGGATGCGACGGGCCTGCTCGCGACGTTGCAGGACAGCCGCGAACGCGCGTTGCGCAGCGCCGCCGGCCAGCTCGGCGAACTGCGGCTCGGCGCGCTGCCGAACTGCCTGCCGCTGCCGGTCGTCGCGAACGTGCTCAAGGCGTTTCGCGATGCGTGTCCGGACGTGAAGCTGTCGATCGCGCCGATGCTGTCGGCCGAGCAGGCGGCGGCGCTGATGCGCGGCCAGCTCGACGGCGGCATCATGGCGTGGCGCCGCGACGAGGCACCGCATCTGTCGGGCGTGCGGCTGCTGAGCGACCGCTTCGTGCTGGCGATGCCCGCACCGCCCGGCGGGCGCTTTCACGCGCCGCGCACGCTCGCCGACGTCGCGCACGAACCGTTCGTGTGGTTCGACGCGCAGCGCTCCGCCGCGCACCATCGCTTCCTGATGGCGCAGTGCGAGCGCGCGGGCTTCACGCCGCGCATCGCGCAGGTCGGCAGCGACATCCCGACGCTGATCGGGCTCGTCGCGGCCGGCATGGGTTGCGCGTTCGTGCCGGAAAGCGCGTCGCCGACGTGCCCGCGCACGGTCCGGCTCGTCGCGCTCGACGAACTCGCGAGCCGCTTCGACATCGAGTTCGTGTTCGACGGCGCGGCGGCGCCCGCTTCCCCTGTCGTCGCGCGGTTTCTCGATGCCGTGCGCGACGCGGCCGGCCACGCGGAGTGACCGAGCGCCGGCGAAATCAACC
>Ga0207647_10004624_pt1 | contig 10193 bp, 7 predicted proteins | sample KBSCornC2_FD_184295 | JGI IMG/M metagenome (GOLD analysis project Ga0207647, IMG submission 184295) | Corn rhizosphere microbial communities from Kellogg Biological Station, Michigan, USA - C2 (SPAdes) (version 2) | ecosystem: Host-associated > Plants > Roots > Rhizosphere ...
TCGTTGCGGTGATCGAGGTGCGGCGCATCAACGAAGCGCACTGCGTCGAGCTTGCCGCCCGCCATGCGACGCCCGACGATCTCGCCCGCATCGCCGCGCTGCTCGACGACGGGCAGGCGTGCGTCGACACGCACGACGTCGAGGGCATGATGGAACTCGACCGCGCGTTTCATCAGGCGATCGCCGCGGCGGCACGCAATACGGTGCTCGCGGAGATCCTGCGCGCGCTGCACGAACGCTCGCTGCGCTTCTGGTTCGTCACGCTGTCCGAACCGCACCACCTGTCCGACGTCCAGCGCGAACACCGCGAACTGGTCGAGCGGCTGTCCGCGCGCGACGCCGCCGGCGCACGCGCGGCCGTCGAACGCCATATCGATTCGTTTCGCGCCACCCTTGTCCAACATCTTCGCCCCTGAGCCGCCCATGACCACTTTCACGCCCTTCCCCCCGCTCGCCCGGCTCGCCGCCGACCTCGCCGCCGGCCGGACCACGAGCCGCGCGCTCGTCGACGTCGCGCTCGAACGGATCGCCGATCCGTCGGGCCAGGGCGCGGCCGTCTTCACCGAAGTCGACGCCGACAACGCGCGCGCGGCCGCCGACGCGCACGATCGGCTGCGTGCCGCCGGCACCGTGCTGTCGCCGCTCGCGGGCATCCCCGTGTCGGTGAAGGACCTGTTCGACGTCGCGGGCCAGGTGACGCGCGCCGGTTCGCGCGTGCTCGACGGCGCGCCGCCCGCGAAGGCCGATGCAGTCGCCGTCGCGCGGCTCAAGCGTGCGGGCGCGGTGCTGGTCGGCCGCACCAACATGAGCGAGTTCGCGTTCTCCGGGCTCGGCCTGAATCCCCACTTCGGCACGCCGCGCTCGCCGTACCACCGCGACGTACCAGGCGACGCGCGCATTGCCGGCGGCTCGTCGTCCGGCGCGGCCGCGTCCGTCGCCGACGGGATGGCGGCCGTCGCGCTCGGCACCGACACCGGCGGCTCGATCCGGATTCCGGCCGCGCTGTGCGGGCTCACGGGCTTCAAGCCGACCGCGAGCCGGATTCCGACGCAAGGCGGCGTGCCGCTGTCGACGACGCTCGACTCGTTCGGCCCGATCGGCCTGACGGTTGCCTGCTGCGCGCTCGTCGACCGGATGCTCGCGGGTCTCGAGCCGCACGTGCCGGCCGCGCGGCCGCTCGAAGGCGTGCGGCTCGGCGTGCTGACAAACTATGTGACGGACGGCGTCGACGCCGACGTCGCCGCCGCGCTCGACGCATCGCTGAAGCATCTCGAGGCCGCCGGCGCGATCGTCACGGAAGTGCGCTTTTCCGCGCTCGACCGGCTGCCGGACATCAACCGCTTCGGCTTCTCGCCGATCGAGGCGTACGCATGGCATCGCCCGCTGCTCGCGCAGCACCGCGACCGATACGACCCGCGCGTGCTGTCGCGCATCCTGAAGGGGGAGCCGGCGAGCGCGGCCGACTATCTCGACCTGCTCGCCGCCCGCCAGGCGATGCTGGACGAAGCGGCACACACGGTCTGGTCGCGCTTCGACGCACTCGTCGCCCCGACGGTGCCCGTCGTGCCGCCGCGCATCGCCGAACTCGAAGCGGACGACGCCGTGTTCACGCGCACCAACGCGCTGATCCTGCGCAACCCGAGCGCGTTCAACTTCCTCGACGCATGCGCGCTGTCGCTGCCCTGCCATCCGCGCGACGCGGCGCCGGTCGGCCTGATGCTCGCCGCCGCGCCACATCGCGACGACGCGCTGCTCGCGATCGGCCAGGCGGTCGAGGCCGTACTGAACACGATCCGGTGACCGCGCAAGCGCAATGACGGTGGACGGGGTGCGGCAGGGTGCCGCACGCGCGCTGTCAGTTTCGTGCCAGATCGTTCGCGCTAAAATCGCGCGATTGTTTATCGGACCGACCAACGACAGGAATCCCGCCGACATGAATGACTCCACGCTCGCACTCCGCCGTGAACGCCGCCTGCTGATGCTGCTCGGCTGGGTGTGCATCGCCTTGCTGGCCGGCGCGCTGTACCTGCAATATGTGAAGAACGAAGATCCGTGCCCGCTGTGCATCATCCAGCGCTACTTCTTCGCGGCGATCGGCATCTTCGCGTTCCTGGCGGCCGGGATACGCAACTGGCGCGTCATCTGGGTGTTCGAGCTGCTGATCGCGATCGCCGCGGCCGGCGGCGTCGGCACCGCCGCGCGACACCTGTCGATCCAGATGAATCCGGGCTTCAGCTGCGGCTTCGACACGCTGCAGCCGATCGTCGACAGCCTGCCGCCCGCCCAGTGGTTCCCCGGCATGTTCAAGGTCGCCGGCCTGTGCGAGACGGTCTATCCGCCCATTTTCGGCATCCTGCTGCCCGGCTGGGCGCTGATCGGCTTCGCCGTGATCCTGGTCGCCGTCGCGTCGAGCCTCTGGCGCCATCGCCGCAAGCTGGCAGGCTGACCGGTCGGGCCGCGTAGCCGCCCCGCGTTCGTTCGGCGCCGCCGGCGACGCCACGCGGCCGCCCTCGCCGCCCGCACTTGGCCAGCCGCACCTCGCCGGCCACGCGTAAACACCTAACCCCGCCGCAGCCCGGATTTCCGGGCGAACGCACATCGCACGACATCCGCCCGACCTCCACGCGCATGCCCCGCCACGCAAGCGTTTCGGCCCGATGCGCGCGCACCGACGCCCCCGATCCCGCGCGGCGGGCCTATGATCGACATGATCGCTGCCTGATAGCGCGGATCACCGCCCGGTGATGTTCCCGCCGCGTTGCGGTGCTATCTTCGCGACTGGATGGCGATCTACGTGCGCGAGGCCAGGCGGTCTCACCTCCTGCGTAACGCGCGCCCGATCCGCAATGTCGACTGGATTTCTCATGACAACGCACACCATCCGCATCCGTCACCCTCATGGCGTCCGCCCGTCCCGCGGCGTCGTTCGCGCGCGCCCGCGGCGCACCGCCGCCGCACCGCATCGACCGTGCGGCCGGGCCGCCTCGCTCCCGTCAGTCCTCGTTATCGCCGCACCCGCCAGCGCGCGCCGCGCGTCGTGCCGCGTCGTCGTGAACGGAGCGTGCTGATGGAAGCGTGGATCGGCGATCTGCAGCAATTGCTCGCGCACGGCGAAGCGGCCGTGCTCGTGACGGTCGCGCATACCGACGGCTCCGCGCCGCGCGAGGCCGGCACCAAGATGCTCGTCACGCGCGACACGGCCCGCCATACGATCGGCGGCGGTCATCTGGAATGGAAGGCGATCGAAATCGCGCGGCATCTGCTGAAGGACGGCGCGCACGTGCCCCACGCGCGCAGGCTCGAACGGCTCGCGCTCGGCCCGAGCCTCGGCCAGTGCTGCGGCGGCGCGGTCGTGCTCGCGTTCGAGCGGCTCGATGTCGGCGACCTCGGCTGGATCATGTCGCTCGCGAAGCGCGTCGCGGCCGGCGCCGCGACCGTGCGTAGCGTATCATTCGGCCCCTCGCCGGGCGCGCCGCTGCTGAGCGAGCCCGAATCGCCCGCCGCGCGTGCCGATTGCCTGCTGTGGGAAACCGGCGGCGTGTCGCTGATGACCGAGACGATCGCGCCGTATGCGTTCCCGGTCATGCTGTTCGGCGCCGGACACATCGGCACCGCGCTCGTGAAGGTGCTGGCGACGCTGCCGTGCCACGTGCGCTGGATCGACGGGCCCGCTGCGGTGTTCCCGCCGGCCGAGGCGCTCGCCGGGATCGGCAATCTCGCGATCGACGCGGTTGCGAGCCCGGCCGACGCCGTCGACACGGCGCCGCCGCACGCGTACTTCGTCGTGATGACGCACGACCACGCACTCGATTTCGTGCTGGCCGAGCGCATCCTGCGGCGCGGCGACTACGCGTACTTCGGGATGACCGGCTCGCGCACCAAGCGCGTGCAGTTCGATCATCGGCTGGCAGCGATCGGCATCGACCCGGCCCAGGTCGCGCGGATGCGCTGCCCGATCGGCGTCGAAGGCATCATCGACAAGGCGCCCGAAGTGATCGCGATCTCGGTGGCGGCGCAGTTGCTGCAGGCCGTCGAGGCGAACGCACCCGTGCAGGCTTCCCCTACCTTCTGACCGACCAAGAACAACGCCATGACCCCGACATTCAAGGACAAGATTGCCCGTGCACCGAAAGCGGAACTGCACATCCATATCGAAGGCTCGCTCGAGCCGGAACTGATTTTCGCGCTCGCGCAACGCAACGGCGTGAAGCTCGCGTACGAGTCGATCGACGCGCTGCGCGCCGCTTACGCGTTCACCGACCTGCAGTCGTTCCTCGACATCTATTACGCAGGCGCGAGCGTGCTGCTGACCGAGCAGGATTTCTACGACATGACGGCCGCGTACTGCGAACGCGCGCTCGCCGACAACGTCGTCCACACCGAACTGTTCTTCGACCCGCAGACGCACACCGAACGCGGCGTGCCGATCGAGACGGTGGTGGCCGGCATCGACCGCGCGCTCGCCGATGCCGAGCCACGCGGGCTGTCGAGCAAGCTGATCCTGTGTTTCCTGCGCCACCTGTCCGAAGACGACGCGCTCGCGACGTTCGAATCCGCGCGGCCGCTGTTCGAACGCTATCGCCACCGGCTGATCGGCGTCGGCCTCGACTCGTCCGAGCTCGGCCATCCGCCGGCGAAGTTCGCGCGCGTGTTCGAGAAGGCGCGTGCGCTCGGGCTGAAGCTCGTCGCGCATGCGGGCGAGGAAGGCCCGCCCGCCTACATCCACGAAGCGCTCGACGTGCTGAAGGTCGACCGGATCGACCATGGCGTGCGCAGCATCGAGGACGCGGCGCTCGTCGAACGCCTCGCGCGCACGCGTGTGGCGCTGACCGTGTGCCCGCTGTCGAACCTGAAGCTGTGCGTGTTCGACGACATGGCGAAGCACACGCTGAAGGCGCTGCTCGATCGCGGCGTGGCGGTAACGATCAACTCCGACGATCCGGCCTACTTCGGCGGCTACGTCAACGACAACTACTTCGCGACGGTCGACGGGCTGCAGCTGACGGACGCCGAAGTGCATACCTTGATCCGCAACGGTTTCGAGGCATCGTTCGTCGACGCGGCAGCGCGCGATGCGCTGATCGCGCGTCTCGATTCGTACTGGCAGGCTGCGTGACGGCCGGCATCGAGGTTCGCTAGACAGATGAAACACCGAGACGACATCCGCTTCGCGACGACCGGTTCGGCCCTGCGCCGCGCCGGCCGCATGCGTGCGCGGCACCTGCACGCCGGCATCGCGCCCGTCGCTCGCGCGGCGACGGCGTTGCGCGTCGTCGTGCACCGAAGCCTGTCGTTGCGGCGCGTCATGCCGCTCGCCGCCGCGCGCGTCGCGATTGCGGCGCCGTCCGCCGGCAACGGCGTGATGACGGCCGCGACGCTCGCGTGCGCACGCGCAGTCCGCGGCGCGCCCGCGTTCTCGCGTCGCAGCATCGCGCATGCACGGGCCGCGCCCTTCAAGCCGTCGCCCGCGCGGCACCGACCGTTTTCTTCTGTTCGCCTTACCTTGATGCAGGACCATTCGTCATGACGCAAACCGCTTTCCGTTCCCAGCTGCTGACCTTCAACGGCGACCCGGCGCAGTCGAGCCAGGCCGCGAACCACGAGACCGACGGCCTGCTGATCGTCGACGACGGCAAGGTCGTCGCGGCCGGCCCGTATGCGCGGCTCGCCCCGACGCTCGCGCGCGACGCGGTCGTCCACGACCTGCGCGACAAGCTGATCGTGCCCGGCTTCATCGACACGCACATCCACTATCCGCAGACGGACATGATCGCGTCGCCGGCCCCCGGCCTGCTGCCGTGGCTCGACAAGTACACGTTCCCGACCGAGCGCAAGTTCGGCGATCCGGAGCATGCGCGCGAGGTCGCCGACTTCTTCGTCGACGAACTGCTCGCCTGCGGCACGACGAGCGCGCTCGTCTACTGCACCGTGCACAAGCAGTCGGCCGACGCGCTGTTCGCGGCGAGCGCTGCCCGCGACGTGCGGATGATCGCGGGCAAGGTGCTGATGGACCGCAACTGCCCCGAGTTCCTGCGCGACACCGCGCAATCGGGCTATGACGACAGCGCCGAGCTGATCGGCCGCTGGCACGGCAACGGCCGCCAGCTGTACGCGCTCACGCCGCGCTTCGCGCCGACGTCCACCGAGGCGCAGCTCGAGGCGTGCAGCGAACTCGCGCGCCGCCATCCGGACGTGTTCGTGCAGAGCCACGTCGCGGAAAACGTCGATGAAGTGAAATGGGTCGCGGAGCTGTTCCCCGGCCACCGCAGCTATCTCGACATCTACGATCGCTACGGGCTGCTGCGTCCGCGCGCGGTGTACGGCCACTGCATCCACCTCGACGACGAGGACCGCCGCCGGATGGCCCAGACGCGCACCGTCGTCGCGCACTGCCCGACGTCGAACTTCTTTCTCGGCAGCGGACTGTTCGACTTCGACAAGGCCGGCGAATACGGCGTGCCGGTCACGCTCGCGACCGACGTCGGCGGCGGTACGTCGTTCTCGATGCTGCAGACGATGAACGAGGCGCACAAGGTCGCGCGGCTGTCGGGCCACCACCTGAGCGCGACGCGGATGTTCTGGCTCGCGACGGCCGGCGCCGCGCAGGCGCTCGATCTCGCCGACACGGTCGGCACGCTCGCGCCGCGCACCGAAGCCGACTTCATCGTGCTCGACCCGCAGGCCACGCCGCTGCTCGCGCGCCGCACGAAGCGCGCGGATTCGCTCGAGGAACTGCTGTTCGCGTTCGCGCTGCTCGGCGACGACCGCGCCGTGTACCGCACTTACGCGGCCGGCCGGCTCGTGCACGAGCGCGGTGCCGCACGCCGCGCCGCCGCCGCGTAACAGGCGCGTTTGCCCGCTCCGGTTCCCCTCTCGCCACGGCGCATCCCGGAGCCGCCGGATTCGCTCCGCCCGCCGCACGCACCGTGCTAGAATTCGGCCCTCATTGGGGAGTAGCCGCTCCGCTCGATGTCCCGCGCTCCCGGCGCGCATCGTGACGGAGGCGTCCGTCAACAGACTTGGTCATTCGGCCATGGCGGACGCAGCCACCGAGGCCTGGCGAGACCGATGGTTCACTGCGCGCCGCATCAGGGCCCGGCGCGCGGTGGATCGTCGCTCGCACGCACAACACCGGCCCGTGGAACCCCATACGTGTCTCAAGCCTTCCTGATCTCCACCGGCGCCGTCGCCCTCGCTGAAATCGGCGACAAGACCCAACTGCTGTCCCTCGTGCTGGCCGCGCGCTATCGCAAGCCCGTGCCGATCATCCTCGGCGTGCTCGTCGCGACGCTCGTGAACCATGGCTTTGCCGGCGCGTTCGGCGAGTGGCTCGGCATACTCGTCACGCCGTCGATCATGCGCTGGGCGCTCGCATTCTCGTTCATCGCGATGGGGTTGTGGATCCTCGTGCCGGACAAGCTCGATGCCGACGAAGCCAATGCGACCCGCTCGCGGCTCGGCGTGTTCGGCGCGACGCTCGTCGCGTTCTTCCTCGCGGAAATGGGTGACAAGACGCAGATCGCGACCGTCGCGCTCGCCGCGCGCTTCCAGGATTACATCGGCGTGGTGGCCGGCACGACCTTCGGGATGATGCTCGCGAACGTGCCCGCGATCCTGCTGGGCGACCGTTTCGCGCACCGGCTGCCGACGAAGCTGGTGCACGGCATCGCGGCCGTGCTGTTCGTCGTGCTGGGCGTGCTGGCGTTGCTGGGCGTCGGGTTCTGACGCATACGACGCAGGCAGTTGGCGCGGCCGAGCGGCCGCGCCGGTGTCGACAGCGCGTTACTTCGCGAGCCCCGCACCCGAGGCCGGCACGGCCGGCACCGCGCGCTCGTTGGCGGCCGGCGCCGCGGGCCCGCCGCGCTTGTCGACCGGCAGCCGCACCGTGCGGATCGCGCCGTTCGCCAACGGGAAATCGGCGAGCGCGCTGCGCGCGAGGAACGGCATCGCATACAGCAGCGCACCGTTGTCGCCGGTGGTGCGCGCGGTCACGTTGTAGACCTCCTTGCCGGTCGCGCGCTCGGTGATCCGGATGCCGAGCGTGTAGTCGAACACCTGGTAGGTCTGCGCGACATAACCGGCCGGCATCGGCCCCCAGGGCCCCCACGGGCCCCACGGCCCGCCCCGCCAGTACGGCCCCGGGCCCGCGAACCACGGGTCGTAGTAGACCGGCTGCGGCACCGTCACCAGATCGCTGCCGACCCCGTAGGTCAGCCCGACCAGATAGCGCGCCTGCGCGGCCGGCACCGGCCGGAATGCGTACGCGGACAACTCGTTCGCGACGATCGGCTCGTAGGTCGACTGCTCGATGCTGTGCTTCTGCGCATCGGTGCGCGTGAAGGCGTAAGTGCGTGTCGCGTCGCTGCCGCTCCAGTCGGAGAAGGCCGTGACCTGCGTCGTCACGTAGCTGGTGCAGCCCGTCAGCAGCGCCACGCACAGCACCGCCGCCCAGCCCGCACCGCGTTGAATCCATTCGCGTTTCATGTCGATCCTCGTCGATCCGTCATCCGTACGTCGCACCGCGCGAACCGCACGGGATGCCGATAATACGCGGACTCCCCGAACCGGTAAAAAGTTCGCTGCGGCACGCGGCCGCAAGCCTTTGTACAATGGCCCGGTTCGCCCGGTCCGCGCTGCGGGTCCGATCCCCACCCCACCGATCTCGACGACCATGTCCGACAACGCCTCCTCCACCGTGATCCGCCGCGCCGACTACACGCCGCCGGCCTTCCTCATCGATTCCGTCGCACTCGAGTTCGATCTCGCGCCGGCCCGCACGATCGTCAGGAATACGATGCGCGTGCGCCGCAATCCGGACGCGGCGCCCACCCCGCATCTGGAGCTGATGGGCGAAGCGCTCGAATTCCTCGGCGCGCAGCTCGACGGCGCGCCGTACGGTGCGGTGCGTGCGCACGAACACGGGCTGACCGTCGAAAACGTGCCCGACGCGTTCGAGCTCACGCTCGAGAGTGCGTGCGCGCCGGACCAGAACACGACGCTGTCCGGCCTGTACGTATCGAGCGGCAACTTCTTCACGCAGTGCGAGGCCGAAGGCTTTCGCCGCATCACCTACTTCCTCGACCGCCCCGACGTGATGGCGTCGTACACCGTCACGCTGCGCGCCGACAAGGCCGCCTATCCGGTGCTGCTGTCGAACGGCAACCTGGTCGACTCGGGCGAGCTGCCCGACGGCCGCCACTTCGCGAAATGGGAAGACCCGTTCCGCAAGCCGAGCTACCTGTTCGCGCTCGTCGCGGGCAAGCTCGTCGCGATCGAGGAGAAGATCACGTCCGGCTCCGGCAAGGAAAAGCTGCTGCAGGTGTGGGTCGAACCGGCCGATCTCGACAAGACCCGTCACGCGATGGATTCGCTGATCCACTCGATCCGCTGGGACGAGAAGCGCTTCGGTCTCGAGCTCGATCTCGACCGCTTCATGATCGTCGCGGTCGGCGACTTCAACATGGGCGCGATGGAGAACAAGGGGCTCAACATCTTCAACACGAAGTACGTGCTGGCGAACCCCGAGACCGCGACCGACACCGACTTCGCGAACATCGAGTCGGTGGTCGGCCACGAGTACTTCCACAACTGGACCGGCAACCGCGTGACCTGCCGCGACTGGTTCCAGCTGAGCCTGAAGGAAGGCCTGACGGTATTCCGCGATCAGGAGTTCTCGGCCGACATGGCAGCGGGCGACGACGTCGCATCTGCAGCCCGCGCGGTCAAGCGCATCGAGGACGTGCGCGTGCTGCGCCAGTTGCAGTTCGCCGAGGACGCGGGCCCGATGGCGCATCCGGTGCGTCCGGAAAGCTACGTCGAGATCAACAACTTCTACACGATGACCGTCTACGAGAAAGGCTCGGAAGTCGTGCGGATGTACCAGACGCTGTTCGGCCGCGACGGGTTCCGCAAGGGGATGGACCTGTACTTCCAGCGCCACGACGGTCACGCGGTGACGTGCGACGACTTCCGTCACGCGATGGCCGACGCGAACGGGCGCGATCTCGCGCAGTTCGAGCGCTGGTACAGCCAGGCCGGCACGCCGCGCGTGTCGGTGCGTACCGCGTACGACGCGGCCGCACGCCGCTACACGGTCACGCTTTCGCAGGGCTACGGCGACGCGTCGCCGGCGGCGCGCGACACGCAACAGGGGCCGCTGCTGATCCCGTTCGCGATCGGCCTGATCGGCCGCG
>Ga0207647_10004626_pt1 | contig 10193 bp, 10 predicted proteins | sample KBSCornC2_FD_184295 | JGI IMG/M metagenome (GOLD analysis project Ga0207647, IMG submission 184295) | Corn rhizosphere microbial communities from Kellogg Biological Station, Michigan, USA - C2 (SPAdes) (version 2) | ecosystem: Host-associated > Plants > Roots > Rhizosphere ...
CGCCAGCCATCCAGGTTTCCCTTAGTCGTGCCTTCAGACCGTCGATTTCTGGTGCGGTAGTAACAGTCGTCATGTTTCCTCCAGTGCATTTGTTTCGTGCTGTGGGAGTCGTGTTGGACCAGACGTTTAGACCTTTGGGGTAATCCTGGCAGCAAAGGATTGCGCCACTATCTTTCCGTTGCGCACAATGAACGTGTCCGTAGCTGCCTCGTATGTGTTGTCGGCAGTTTCCGCACTCCACAAGATGTAGGCGTAGTCTCCATCAGCGTATTGCTGCTGCATGGAAAACGTGGCGCCAGGCTTTGAAAACTCCGCAAGGAAAGCCTGGAAAAAGGGCTTGATCACGGTGAGACCTCTCAGCGGTCCGCTGGGAATAAACAACACCGCATCGGACGCGTAGTCAGCGACTACACCGTCCAGGTCCTTCTGGTAGAAGCACTGCAGATGTTGATTGACAATCTCGCTTGTAGTTGACATCTAGTTATCTCCTCGTGTCCTTGAATTGAAGCGCTTCTCTCAGCTAAACAACGCTTCTACAAGGCTTAACTATGAGTCACTCTCGCAGTCCGTACTTGTCTGCGCGTCCGGCTTTCTTGATCAAGGCCCAGTTGCCGTATGATCGTTTGCTCAAGAGTCCGGAGAAATTTGCCGGGAGGCTGTATGGACGTGCTTTCCGAAGTGTTGAAGGTGGTGAAACTCCAGGGGGCAATGTTTTACAACGGAGAATTTTCCTCCCCCTGGAGCCTTTGTTCGCCCGCCTCCAGCATGGTTGCACCTCATTTGGCGCCAGGTGCGGGACACATCATCATTTACCACTTGCTGACGGAAGGCCGCGCCTTCGCGCGGCTCGTAAGGGGGGAGCGCATAGCTCTTGACGCCGGTGACCTCGTAATTTTTCCCCACGGCGACGAACACATCATCGAAAACGGGCCGCCGACCAAAACGGTCGAGTTGGCGAAGGAAGTAGCTCGAATTGCCGCTCAGGGATTGAAACTGTCGCGCTTCGGCGGCGGCGGAGAAGTCACTAAATTCATTTGTGGCTTTATGGCATGCGACCCACACCTGAGCCGGGTTTTCCTAAGCGGCCTGCCGCCCGTATTCAAGGTCAGTCTCCATGACAACGCATCGGGCAGATGGTTGGAAAATTCGATTCGCTTTTCCGTGGATGAGGCCGACGCCTCTCGCGCCGGCGGAGAAGCAGTCTTGGCCAAACTCTCCGAGGTGCTGTTTGTCGAGACCTTGCGGGCCTACATCGCAGATCTTCCCGCCGACCAAACAGGTTGGCTGGCAGGCGCCCGCGATGCGGAGATCGGAAAAACGCTGGCACTCATGCACCGAAATCCCGCGCAACCGTGGACGATTGCTTCTCTGGCAAAAGAAGCGGGAATATCACGGTCTGTACTTGCCCAGCGATTCCGCCATTATCTAAGCGAACCTCCGATGGCTTACCTCACCCGCTGGCGACTCCAGTTAGGAGCGCAGATGCTGGCCTCAACCAGTTATTCGGTGGCGCAGATTGCATCAGGAGTGGGTTATGAATCCGAAGCGGCTTTCAACCGCGCATTCAAACGAGAATTCGGAAATCCTCCCGCCCGTTTTCGCAGTCAGTCGCGATCCACGCGCAAAAATTCTGCCTGAAAGAGAAATCCAGGTTGACACCGGGCGCGAGATCGAATCGGTGGCGCTATTTAGACCGCGGGGCTTAGTCAGCAATGTGGCCGCGGCGAACCCATCCGGAACTAGGGTAGGTGCTCCCCGTTGAATAAGCGAGGCCTCCCCGCATCGGTTCTAAACAGAAGCCCTCCTTGCGGAGGGCTGTTGGAAGGGCCGAAGTGGTGCTGTGTGCGCTTCTGATCTTTATGCGCTGCGCATCTGTAATGTGGTGGTGGCCGTCTGGATGCCATTCGTCGCTGCGGAGGTCTGCAGTCCATTCACCGCCTCAGCCGCCGCGGCGGCAAGGATGCGATGATGAATGGTGAAGAGCGCGAGTTCCAGCCGGTCGGAGACGCCAGTCTTGTCGTAGACCGAGCGCAGGTAGTTCTTGATCACTTGTTCGGTAGTGCCAAGTCGCTGCGCAATCTCCTTGTTCTTGCAACCCTGGACGATCAGGGCGACGATCTTCATCTCTTTCGGCGTCAGGCGATCGCGAACGCGGGCGCCGACCGCATCTTCATCTTCGTTGTGTGCTGCATCAGCAGGGCGCTGCACGCAGGTCAGGCCATGGATCACCTTGTGCACACAGTCCACCAGTGCGGCGCCGGTCGTATTGCGATAGACCACGCCACGCACACCCTGGGACGTGTAAGAAGATGCCGACTCACCATTTTCCGCAATGACCACTGCGCGGCTGCCAGCCGTTTTGACCCGGTTCATGAAATCCGCCATGTCCGGGCGAAGGGCGGACGCGAAGACCACAATCGAAGAGCGGTAGGTGTCCACCGCCAGCACCATGCGCGCCATATCACTGCATTGTGCGGCTACCCGAAAATCCTCTTCGCTCGCCAGCACCTTCGCGATGCCCGCGCGGAAGATCGCCTGATTGTCACCGAGAATGATCTTATTCATTGCGCCTCGTTTGCTAAGCCCCTTTGCCGACAGATTAGAGTGCGCAACTCACGTATCCACTCCGGTGGAGACAACCCGTCTCGTACAAGAGTTTCGTCTCTTTAACTTCCCACAACGGATGCGCTGTCACCAAGACTTATCGGCAGAATTCGGCAATTCTTCTCTTTACTGTTCGTGAACTGCTCGCTGGACGCTCCCTTTTTACTCACTGCTACGGGTCGTCCTTTCGTCACTTTGACTGCAATGTTGCCCCTTAAAGATCAGCGATAGACCCAGGAGCGGCAACCCCACGATAGTGTTACGGGAGTGTGAGTTAAGCCATAAAACTGCTTTGACATACGTCGCATCCTGCGTGTTTTCAACGTCGCTGCCGTACTCGTTTGCGTCGCTCATTGCTCCCTACAACCGGCATCGCAGCGACGCTGCAACCACAGCCGTCAAGGCACTACACTAAAGATGCAGGTACGTTTCTCCTCCTCTTATCGGAGGGCAGAACGCTTGAGGAGTCGATGAGTAAGCCAGTCATTCTCGCTATTGATGATGATGTCAGCGTGCTGGAGGCGGTTGTGCAGGATCTGCGTCGCCGCTACGCCGCCAGCTACCGCATCCTGCGCGCCGGCTCGGGACAGGCCGCGCTCGACCTGGCGAAGCAACTGAAGCAGCGTTCCGAGAGCGTGGCGCTCTTTCTCTCCGATCAGCGCATGCCGGGAATGAACGGTACTGAATTTCTCGAGCGCTCGATCGAGATCTTCCCCGATGCGAAACGCGCTCTGCTTACCGCCTACTCAGACACCGAAGCAGCCATCCGCGCCATCAACGCGGCGCGTATCCACTACTACCTCACCAAGCCGTGGGACCCGCCGGAGGAGAAGCTCTACCCCGTCATCGACGATCTCCTTGAAACCTGGTGTGACACGCACAAGGCGCCCTTCGAGGGCCTCCGCGTCGTGGGCGCGCGCTACGCGCTTCGCGATCACAACGTCCGCCAGTTCCTCACCAGAAACTACGTTCCATATGTCTGGCTGGATGTCGAGAGCTCGCAGGAAGCGCAGCAACTGCTGGAACAGAACAGCCTCACCAATGCGAAGCTCCCCGTTTTGTTCTTTAGCGACGGCAGCTACATTGAGCAGCCTGCACAGAACCAATTGGCCGAGCGCATCGGCCTGCGCACCCAGCCCTCACAGGACGTCTACGACCTGGTAGTGATGGGTGCCGGGCTTGCAGGCCTTGCCGCTGGTGTCTATGGCGCGAGCGAGGGGCTGCGCACCTTGGTGATTGAGCAGGAAGCGCCGGGCGGCCAGGCAGGCACGAGCTCGCGCATCGAGAATTACCTGGGCTTTCCTACCGGCCTGAGCGGTGCGGAGCTGGCTCAGCGCGCCTATCAGCAGGCAGTCCGCTTCAACGTGGAATTCCTCTCCGGTCGTGCCGCCTCTGTTCGCTCCGATCAGGGCTATCACTTTGTCTGCCTTGGCGACGGTAGGGAGGTCTCCAGCCAGACCTGCCTGATTGCCACGGGCGTGGACTGGCGGCGACTGGATGTTCCTGGTATAGAACAACTTACGGGGGCTGGCATCTATTACGGAGCTGCCCTTGCCGAAGCACGTTCTTGCAAGGGAGAGGAGGTATTCCTAGTCGGCGGCGCCAACTCCGCCGGGCAGGCCGCCCTGGCCTTCGGCCAATATGCCCGTCGAGTAGTCATCCTGGTACGGGCCGCATCCCTCGAAAGCAGCATGTCGAAATACTTAATCGATGAGATCGCCCGTGAATCCAATATTGAGGTTTGGACAGGTTCGAAAGTTGTCGAAGCACTCGGGAACGGTCGTCTCCAGCAGTTGCGAATCTCCCTGCCGGACGGAGAGCAGACCGTATCTGCTACGGGATTGTTCATCTTCATCGGAGCCGAGCCGAAGACCGATTGGCTCCCACCGGCAGTACTGAAGGATGAGCGGGGGTTTGTGTTGAGTGGCAATGATCTGAAGCGGTGTTCACAGTTCCCACGGCAGTGGCAGTTACAACGGGATCCGTACCTGCTCGAATCAAGCGTGCCAGGCATCTTCGTCGCCGGAGATGTTCGACACGGTTCGATCAAGCGCTGTGCGTCGGCTGTCGGGGAAGGGTCCATTGCCGTACAGTTCATCCATCAATACATGGCAGCCCGCTAAAGTCGTAGCGCAAGGAAAGGAATCAGTCGCACCTCTAACCAGCATGAGCAGTGATCAAGCCAGCCTTCGTATCCAGCGCGTTTCCCCGGGGACACTCTTCTCCGAGCTGTCCAAGGTTTCCGTTTTTGCCGAGATGAAGATTGAGAATCTCGAGTGTCTTGGCACCGTTGAATTGATCGAAGCGGAGGTCGGCGCGGAAATTGCGCCCCCAGGCACGGCGTGCGACGGCTTTTACGTCGTGCTCCTGGGCGAAGTGGAGGTTCGCAAGGAGGGCAAGCCGGGCGAGCCGGTCCAGATCTTTCCTCAGACGGCCGGCGAATCCTTTGGGGAAATGCCCCTGCTCAAAGGGGTGCAGTCCACCTATTCTCTCGTCGCGACAGCAGCAACCCGTCTTGTTCGCTTTGACGAGGAAGCCTTCTGGCAACTGATGTTTTCCTGCCCGCGGGTACGGGCAGCCATCCTGGGGAACATGGCGCGCCGGCTAGAGTCCTACCAGGTCAACGCGGTTCATCGCGAAAAACTGGCCTCCCTGGGCACACTTGCGGCAGGCCTCATGCATGAGCTCAACAACCCTGGCGCGGCTGCACTACGTGCAGCTTCGCAACTTCGAGAAAACCTTGCCCGAATGCAGGAGATCGGTCTGCGCTTTACCAGCAGACCTCGCACCCAGGAACAATTGGATTGCATGAACTTTCTGCAGCAACAGGCCATGCGCCGTGATTGCTGCGTTCTGATGGGCTCGCTTGAACAATCCGATCGTGAGGAGGCGCTAGCCGAGTGGCTGGAGAAGGCGGGAGTCGAAAACGCCTGGCGCATCGCGCCCGGACTTGCCGAGATGGGCATGGACGCGGATCGGCTGGCATGCACCCGCGAGGTCTTTGAGGGGCAGGATCTGTCCGATACGCTCAACTGGCTCGAGTCCGTCATCTCAAACATACAGCTCGTCTCGACCATCGAGTCCAGCATCGCGCGCGTTACCGACCTCGTCGTCGCCGTCAAGAAATACGCCTACGAGGGCAAGGGTGTCGGCGGGGCGCTCAACGTCCACGAGAGCCTGCACAGCACGTTGATCATCCTTGGCCACAAGCTGCGTCACAAGGGCATTGTGCTACGCAAACACTTTGCCTCCGATCTGCCGGCGCTTGAGAATGCCGCCCCAGGTCTCAACCAGGTCTGGACCAACCTACTGGACAACGCGATCGACGCGTCGCCTCAGGGTGGTGAGATCACTATCCGCACCCGGCGCGACGAAGAACGCATCGCTGTCAGCTTTTCCGATCACGGCCCGGGCATCTCCGAAGAAGACCAAAAACATATCTTCGAGCCCTTCTTCACTACCAAGCCCGTCGGCAGCGGCACAGGCCTTGGCCTGGACATCGCGCGCCGCATCGTCGAATCGAAACATGGCGGCGAGATCGCGCTCGAAACCAGCCCGCAGGGTACCCAGTTTACGGTTTATCTCCCCATCAATGGCAGCGGTGAACACGCAACGGAGCAAGTGGCAGGCGCGGCTGCACCTGTCGAGGGCACGCAAGCCTTCTCTTCGAAATAGCAAACGCTGCTTGCTTCAAAACCCATCGCGACTTGGGCAACTCACGAACGGTGCCGAATTGCGCCCGTTCTCAATTCCGCCAAAGACGGGTCAGAGGTCCGGTCGCGCCTTCCCAGGGATCGATGTTCGGAAAGGGCAGGGAAGCCATCCGTGCAGATGCCTCCGTATCCGGCGCCTGACGGCAGATATCCCAGCTTTGGCCTCGTGGGTAGGCGCCTACCACGAGAAAATCTGCACTTTGCTCCAGACGGCAATGACCTGTTCCCGTCGGCAGCACTGCGATGTCCCCGGCACGGACCACGACCTCGTGACCGTTCGGCCCACCCAGCATGAGACGCGCCGAGCCGCCCGCAAAGCCGAGCACCTCATGTGCGGTCGAGTGGTAATGATGGAAGTCGTAGACTCCATTGCGCCACTGCGCCGGCCAGCTATTGCGTTCTAATATCTGCTCAAAGCGCGTAACTGCATCGTCGCCTTCGGTATGCATGACGCCGCGATAGAAAAGCACCGGCAGATGCTCGTTGTTTGGCATCCAGCCGTTGCGCGAAAGCCGCAGTATCTCCGGATCACCCGCACCTCCGCTGCCGCCGCCAACCACGGCACCCTCATTTGTGGCGCCAAACGCTCGTAAAGAGCTCAGTCCCAACCCGCCCAGCATCGCTGTAAAGGCACGTCTATCCATCTAACTGCCCCCATTCAGATTGGACTCAGCAGATGGTGGACGGGCTGCACTGCCTTTCATCGCCCATATTCGGAGGATCGCCCTGAACAGAACCGTCCCAGACCGCGACCTTGCTCGATACCGGCCATTTCACGCTGGAAACACATCTGGATGAGATTGTCTTGGCGAACGATGAGTTCCTGAGCTGATCGCTTTGCGAGTGTGGCACCCCCTCTCTCTCTAAGAACGCGTCGCCTGTATGACAATAGAGCCATGATTGGCGTCCGCATGGACAAGTGGCTCTGGGCGGCGCGCTTCTTCAAAACGCGCGCACTCGCAGCGAGAGCCTGCGAACTGGGCCGCATCGTTTCCAATGGAAATGAGGCCAAGCCCGCGCGTGAGGTTCACCGCGGAGATCGGCTGCATATTCGAACCGAAGCCGGCGATTTTCACGTCGAAGTCCGTGAATTGAGCGAGATACGGGGTCCTGCTTCGGTGGCGCAGACGCTTTATTACGAGACGGAGGAAAGCCGCGAGTTGCGCCTGAGGCTGGCCGAAGAGCGGCGAGCCGCACTACGGCAGGGTCTACTGCATGAAGGCAAGCCCACACGCCGCGACCGCCAGGAGCTGAACCGGCTTCGCGGTCGCTTTTAATTACCCTTTCTAAGTTATTCTGCCCGCATGATCATCCGCGCGGCGCTGCCCGGGGAAATTCCCGAGATCGTTGGCATCGAGCAGATTCCAGAGTATCGCTCTTACATCGGAGCATGGCCTGCGGAGGAGCATCTCCGTGCCATGGCCGATCCGGATAACGAATACTTCGTAGCGTGCAGCGAGGGCCGCGCCGTCGATGGCTTCGCCATTCTGCAGGGAATCGAATCAGAGCATCATTCCGTACATTTGAAGCGCATCGCTGTCCGCACTCCGAACCGCGGATACGGCAGGATGCTGCTCGAATACGCTATGTCACGCGTCTTTCTTCACCATCGCGCACATCGCCTCTGGCTGGACGTATTCGAGACCAACATGCGAGCCCGTTCGATCTACGAGGGCTATGGATTTCGATACGATGGCGTGCTGCGCGAGGCAATTTTGCGTGACGGCGAATACCACACGCTGGCCCTCATGTCTCTGCTTGACCGCGAGTACATGACAAGGCAACAGCAGGGCGCCAATTCGGTTACCCCAGCCGTCCGCCTCTGATCTCCTCATATTTCTCGAACCCCTGCCGATAAACACCTTGGCGGCGCTTCCCCCACGCTGCCCAATCCCTTTTCGTACGGAGCGTCTCCCGCGTGTTCGCCATCCTAGGAATCCTCGTCGTCTTCGGTGCAGTATTGGGTGGCTATCTCATGGAAAAGGGCAACCTCCTGGTGCTCGTCCAGCCAGCGGAGTTGCTCATCATCGGTGGTGCAGCGCTCGGCACGCTGCTCATTGCAAATCCCATTCACATCCTGAAAGGCATCGGCTCGGGGATTCGAGGCGTCTTTGGCTCCTCGCCCTTCGGCAAGTCCCGCTACCTCGAAACCCTGCGTATGATGTTTGGCCTGCTCACCAAAGCCCGTCGCGAGGGAAATCTTGCGATCGAACAGGACATCGAGACTCCACAAGAGAGCAAACTCTTCGCCGAGTTTCCAGCGTTCCTGAAAGATCACCACACGTGTGACTTCGTCTGCGACACCATGCGCATGATGATTACCGGTGGTGTCGAAGCATTCGATATCGACCAGATGATGGAGTTGGACATGGAGGTGCAGCACCACGACGCCAGCCAGCCAATTTCCGCGCTCACTACCGTCGCGGACGCACTGCCCGGCCTGGGTATCGTCGCCGCGGTCCTTGGTGTCGTCATCACCATGGGCGCGCTCGGCGGTCCACCCGCCGAAATCGGTCACAAGGTCGCGGCGGCGCTTGTCGGCACCTTTCTCGGCATCCTGCTCTGCTATGGGCTTATCGGACCCATCGGCGCGAAGATGTCGAAAGCCGCAGACGAGGAGCGGTGCTTCACCCATATGCTGCGCGTGCTCATGCTCGCTGCCATCAAAGGCAGCGCGCCGCAAATCGCGATCGAGATCGGCCGTCGCGCCATCCCACTGCACCTCCGCCCCAGCTTTGCCGAAGTGGAACAGGTATGTCGCGGGAGCGCGCCTGCCGCGCCAGCAGAGGGCGGGGAAGGGAAGGCCGCATGACCCCGCAACCCGTCCCGCAGCGCCCTATCGTTGTCGTGCGCAAACGCGCGGCTCACGCTGCGCATCATGGCGGCGCATGGAAGGTCGCTTACGCGGATTTCGTAACCGCAATGATGGCGCTCTTCATTGTGCTCTGGCTCATGAATTCCAGCGACCACATGCGCAAAGCCATCGCGGGATATTTCAACGATCCGCGCGGAAGCACGACTACGGTCGGCACCGATCGCGCCGGTGCGGGGGATGCCATCGCTCTCTCGCGCAATGATCTGCGTGACCTGAAGTCGCGTCTGGAGCAACAAATCACCAGCAACCCGGCTCTGGTCAAGCTCAAGAAGCAGATCGAGATCACCATTACGCCCGAAGGACTCCGTATAGAACTCATCGAATCGCGCGATGGGACCTTCTTTGAAACCGGCAGCGCTACCCTAAACGACAACGGCAGAACAACCCTCTCCTTATTGGCGAACCAGCTCGCTCAAGTTCCCAATCTTATTTCGATAGAGGGTCACACAGACGCGCGCGCGTATGCGGATGCCAACGGGTATGGCAACTGGGAGCTCTCTGCCGATCGTGCGAACGCAGCACGTCGCCTCATGGAGCACGCCGGTCTCCGCAGCGGGCAGATTTCGCAGGTCCGCGGCTTCGCGGACCGGCAACTGCGCGTCCCGAGCGATCCCCTTGACCCCTCGAATCGCCGTATCTCTGTCATCGTGCACTACCTGACGGCGCTTAACCGGGACGCCTCCTCCGCCGTAAGTTGATTTGGGCCACATCTGTCCCGGTGCGAAGCTGGACGAGTGGTCCGAGCTTGCGCATATCTAGCAGAAAATTACAGGCTTGTTATTTCCCGAAAATTTGATGCGGAAAGGTAGCATGGCTCAGCATTTCCGTGGGTGATTCCAAATCCTACTCTCCACCATCTTTCTCGAGCCGAATACTCGCCAGCGTGGCCGGCTGATTGCTCGTATTCTCGACGGTCAACGCGCCCGAGCCGTTCGCGTCAGGACGTACGCATGAGGCGCATGCAACATCGGCCAGCGCAGGATGTACCGTAAGCTGTGCGG
>Ga0207647_10004633_pt1 | contig 10189 bp, 9 predicted proteins | sample KBSCornC2_FD_184295 | JGI IMG/M metagenome (GOLD analysis project Ga0207647, IMG submission 184295) | Corn rhizosphere microbial communities from Kellogg Biological Station, Michigan, USA - C2 (SPAdes) (version 2) | ecosystem: Host-associated > Plants > Roots > Rhizosphere ...
AGCGTGCCGGCAGCGACGGTCGTCGGCATCGAGATTTTAAAGCGCGGCGGCAGCGCAGTGGACGCGGCGATTGCAGCGAATGCGACGCTCGGTTTGATGGAGCCGGTCTCGAATGGAATTGGCGGCGATCTGTTCGCGATCGTTTACAGCGCGAAAGAAAACAAACTTTACGGAATCAACGGGAGCGGTCGTTCGCCGCTTGGTCTGAGTTACGACGCGATGAAATCAGAACTGGTGAAGCTGCACAGCGAGACTATTCCGCCGCGTGGCATGCTGCCGATCAGTGTTCCCGGAACCGTCGATGCGTGGGCGGAACTACACAAAAAATTCGGCAAACTGAAGTTGAGCGATGATCTCGCTCCCGCGATTCGTTATGCCGAAGAAGGTTTTCCAGTCACCGATCTGATCGCGTATTACTGGTCGTTCGGTCCGCGGCTCTACAAGGGCTTGCCCGGAGCGTTTCTCGAGACCTACACGCTTGATGGCAAAGGACGGACGCCCACTAAAGGCGACATCTTCAAGAACCCGGATTTGGCGAGAACACTGCGATTGATCGGTGAGAAAGGCCGCGACGCTTTCTACAGAGGCGAGATCGCTGACAAGATCGACGCGTTTATGCGAGCCAATGGTGGATTCCTGCGCAAAACCGATTTCGAGAAACATACCTCGACGTGGGTCGACCCCGTCTCGGTGAACTATCGCGGTTACGATGTGTTTGAGCTGCCGCCTAACGGTCAGGGTATTTCCGCGCTGCAAATCTTGAACATTCTGGAGGGATTCGATCTGCGCGCCATGGGACGGAATTCACCCGAGACGCTGCACACGATGATCGAGGCAAAGAAGATCGCGTGGGCCGATCGCGCGAAGTTTTATGCAGATCCTGCGTTCGCAAAGATTCCGCTCGCCGGATTGCTTTCGAAAGGATATGCGGCGGAGCGCCGCAAATTGATCGACCCAAATCATGCTGCTAAACAGGTCGAACCGGGCAACCCGATGCTCGGTCAAGGCGATACGATTTACATGTGCACTGCGGATGATGAAGGCAACATGGTGTCGCTGATACAAAGCAATTATCGCGGGATGGGCAGCGGGATTGTCGTGCCGGGTCTTGGATTCATGTTTCAGGATCGCGGCGAACTTTTCTCGATGGACCCGCAGCACGCGAATGTTTACGCACCGGGCAAACGCCCGTTTCACACCATTATTCCCGGATTCGTGATGAAAGACGGCAAACCGTGGGAAGCTTTTGGTGTCATGGGCGGCGGAATGCAGCCGCAGGGTCATGTGCAGGTGCTCACAAACCAGATCGATTTCGGTTTAAACGTCCAGGAAGCCGGCGATGCGTCTCGCTGGCAGCACGAAGGCGATAATGAACCTACCGGCGAAAAAATGAACACTTCAGGGGGATACGTTGAAGTTGAAAGCGGAATTCCGTACGAGACCGTGCGCGAGTTGCGTAAAAGAGGGCACGACGTGCGTTTCGATGTCGGCGGCTACGGCGGTTATCAAGCGATCAAAGTCGAAATGCACGATGGCCGGCGCGTTTATGTCGGCGGCAGCGAATCACGCAAGGACGGAATGGCGGCGGGCTACTAAGCCCGGAAACGGAGTGGCATCGGCATCCTTGCCGATAGATTGGCTGGAAGCCAATTCCACTGGTCAATTCTTCGGCCCCTTGAGCTCGGCGAGTCTTTCCTCCGCGTTGGTTACGTCGGATTTGTGCGCGCTGCCGAGCTTAAGCAAACGTTGCTGCCGCCGCAGATTCGCTTCGGCAAATTCAAGCTCGGCGCTCTCCCGTTTTGCTACTGCTTTTTGTTCGGCTTCGATCAATTGTGCGAGCGCTGTTTTCGCCACTTCCAACTCTTGTTTCGTGCTTTCACCAGACGCAACGCGTGATTCCTGCTCGGCGACTATTCCTTTGGCTTGAGCGACTCGAGCGCTTGCCAGTTCAGTTTCGCATTTAATCACCTTCAATGCTCGCTGCTCCACCTCAACTTTCGCGAGCACGCCGATTCTCCACAGGCGTTCCGCGCCGGCGGCATTTCGTTTAGAGCGTTCCAGTTTCTTTTCGCACCGGGCAACGTCGCCGTCCGGCGTCCCCGCCTCGGCGAGTTCGTCCGAAAGATTTTGCCTCAATATCGGCGGCTCAATATCGAACTCTCCGGGTTCCTCAGAATTGTTCGGTTGATCCGCCGCTAACGCGATTAGTGCGCTGGTAATAAACGTCAACGGTAACGCGACCGCGCGAATCATGCTGGCAGTTTATCACAAAATTTGTTGGGTGGAACGGTCGCTGCGGCGACTCCTCAACGCGTTGGATGCTCGTTCGTGTAGAAGAAAAATCTGTAGCCGTCCTTTTTCGAAAATCTTCGGCGTCACTCGTCGTCGAACGAGTTCAGCTCTTCTTTAGTTCCGCCAAATCTTTCAACACTTGCTCGCTGTGCTCGGCTGGCTTCACGCCGGTATACACCTTTACGACCTCGCCGTCAGGGTTAATGATGAACGTGTTACGCGCGGCAAGCTTTTGGCCCTTGTAATCCATCACCGAACCGTACTCGGTGGAAACCTTCGCGTCGGGATCTGCAAGCAGTTTGAAGTTAAGGCCTTCTTTCGCGCAAAAATCCTTGTGCGATTGCGCTGTATCGACGCTTACGCCGAGAATGACTACGCCTGCATCGCTGTATTTCGAGAGGTCGCGCTGAAAATTATGGGCCTCCAGGGTGCAACCGCTGGTGAAATCCTTCGGATAGAAATAAAGAACCACCCATTTTCCGTGATAATCTTTGAGACTCACCTGCGAACCATCTCCAGTGGTGAGACTGAAATCCGGCGCGGGCTTACCAACTCCGGGCTGTGTTTGAGATTCTGTTGCCGCCATGCATGTGAACGTCGCAAGACAGATGACCGCTGACAAGATCGTGTTTCTGATTTTCATGTTCCAGTTTTGAAGCGTAGACGCAGCGAGTCAAGAGAACCTCTGGGGCCATCCTCCTTGACGAGCCGCGGACCCTTCCCAGAATGAAAGCTTGCGCTAGCCTGACCGCTTTGAGTCAATAACAGTGCATTTATGCCGAGGCCGGACGTTGCCGAACATCTTCCCATTAAACCGTTGCAACTGATTTTGGGTGTGATCGCCTGCATCGGGATTGCGGCCACGCTCTTCACGCTGCTGTTTGGATTCATGACCATCCCCGCAAACTCTGTCGGGGTGAGGACGCGGTTCGGCGCTTATCACGACATCGTGAATCCGGGTTTGACCTATGCCATTCCATACGTCGACAAGATCCACATCGTACCTACGCAGCGTCTGCAGAAGCTCGAATTCGGTTTCTCGACCCCGGCTGCGACGAACTTTTATCAAGGCGATCCGCAGCCGGAGGAAACTGAGACGATGATCACGGGCGATCTAAACACCGCGCTCGTGCCTTGGGTGGTCCAATATCGGATTACTGATCCGAAAATGTATCTGTTCGGCGCACGTGAGCCCGAGAAAACGTTGCGCGATCTTTCCGAAAGCGTAATGCGCGAAGTGATCGGCGACCGCACCGTGGATGAAGTTCTAACGATTGGGCGCCACGAGATCGAGACGTCGACACTAAAACGTCTGGCCGATCTTTGTTCGCAGTACGATTTGGGAATTCAAATTCAACAGGTTCAACTCACCAGTGTTCGTCCACCGCCTGCCGTCCAGGCGGCATTTAACGACGTCAATCAGGCGCAACAGGAAAAGCAAACTGCGATTAACCAGGCTTGGGCCGTGTACAACGATGCTGTTCCGAATGCGCGCGGCCAGGCAAAAGAGCGTGAGAAACAGGCCGAAGCGTACGCGTTTCGCCGGGTGAACGAGGCGAAAGGCGAGGCGCAAAAATTTTCGTTATTGCTCGCCGAATATCGCAAAGCGCCAGAAATAACGCGGCGCCGCCTTTATCTCGAGGCGATGCAAGCCATCCTGCCCAGCCTGCAAAAGAAAATCATCGTGGACGACAGCCTGAAGAACATTCTCCAGACGTTGCCGCTTCAGGTGCCCGGCGAATCGAGGAGCTCGCCATGAACGTGATCGATGTGACTCCGCGCCCAGCTGCCGTGTCGTCGATTGTGCGGTTTCTGCAGAGCCGGGTGATGACTATCCTCGGTTTTTTTTTCATCCTGACTGCGCTCAAATGGGGAACGCTGCTCTTTGTCGTCCCGCAATACGAAACGGCGATCATCACGCGGTTCGGCAAAATCGTTCGGACGATCACCACGCCCGGATTGAAGATGAAATTGCCGGTCATCGACAAGTTGCAGCGATTCGACAAACGCATCCTCGCCTGGGAGGGGCCGCCCATCGAATGTCCGACCAAAGATAAGCTCTACATCATCGTCGATTGTTTTGCGCGGTGGCGAATCAGCGATCCAATGCTGTATTACAACAGGCTTAATGACGAGCGGAGCGCGCTCTCGCGCCTCGACGACATTCTCGGCAGTGAGACCCGCACTGCAGTCGCCACACACGATCTGGTCGAAATCATTCGCGTAACCAAAGGGCGAAAACCTGTGCGCGACGAGGAGCTCGAGAAAACCGGCACTGTCCTGGCCACCACAATTCCCGATATTGAGTACGGACGCGGCGAAATTGAAAAACAGATCAGCGAACGCACGCGTCAAAAAATCGCCGACTTCGGGATCGAACTGCTCGACGAACGTTTCAAGCGCAGCAAATACAATCCGGCTGTGGCGGAGAAGATTATCGAGCGCATGTCCAGCGAGCGACACCAAATCGCTGCTCGATTCCGTTCGGAGGGACGCGGCGAAGCGGCGAATACTAACGGCCAAAAGGAAAGCGACGTGGCCTCAATCAGTTCTAATGCCACTAAAAACGCGCTTGAAATCGAAGGCAAAGCCGACGCCGAAGCGGCGGGGATTTATTCCGCAGCTTTTGGCGCGCCTGACGCGCAGGAACTCTATTCGTTTTTGCGCAGCCTCGACGTTATGCGCGCCGCATTCGAAAAGGACACGACGGCGGTCCTCTCCACCAGCAGCGATCTCGGCCGAATGCTGAAATCAATGGCCGAAGCAGTGGCCCCGAAAATCCCGCCGCATTGATCGACTGTCATTCGGTTTCCCAGCGCTAGAGCGGCAAGCTCCCGCGCTGCCCTTGCTCCCGTAAAAATCATCAGCAGATTGGAATCTCGATTTTTACATGAAAACAACGCTTGCTCATCAACTTGCTGATTACGCGTGTGCACAGCGGTTCGAGGATCTTTCGAAGGACGTCGTGCATGAAGTGAAACGGCGCGTGATCGATTCCCTGGGCTGCGCGCTCGGTGCCTGGAAGGAAGAACCGTTTGTGATCGCGCGAAAAGTGGCCGCAGATTTCTCGGCGACACACGGATCCACCATCTTTGGCACCGACCACAAGGCTCCACCGGACTGGGCGGCATTCGCTAACGGCTGCGGCATTCGTTATTTCGATTTCAACGATACGTATCTGTCGAAAGAGCCGGCGCATCCCAGCGACAACATTTCGGCCGCGCTCGCTGTTGCGGAAAGCGTGGGCGCTGGTGGACGTGAATTGATCACGGCTATCGCTCTCGCATACGAAGTGCAATGCCGGTTATGCGACGCGGCGAGCATTCGTGCACGCGGTTGGGATCATGTCACTTATGGGACTTTCTCGACTGCGCTGGCGTCTGCGAAGTTGATGAAACTTGATTCAGCAAACACTCGGCACGCAGTGAATATTGCCGGTGTCGCCGGTGCGGCGATGCGCCAGGCCCGCGCAGGAGAGCTCTCGCATTGGAAAGGCGTAGCCTTTGCCACCGCGGCGCGCCACGGCGTTTTCTCCGCGCTACTTGCGCGACACGGTATGACTGGACCCGCGCCGATTTTCGAAGGCGAAATGGGATTCGAGAAACAACTCGGCGTGTCGCTTGGAAACGTGGGCGAGAAATTTCATGGATCGCCCACAATGATTTTGAAGACGAGCATCAAATATTGGCCGGCGGAATATCACAGCCAAAGCGCGATCGAAGCGGCGCTTTTTTTACGAGAGCAGATTGGTGACCTCTCAAAAATCAAAAGTGTGGTGATCGAGAGCCACGACGCTTCAGTGGACATCATCGGGAGCGAACCGGAAAAATGGGAACCAAAAACGCGCGAAACGGCGGACCACAGTCTGCCCTACATCACGGCCATTGCGTTGATTGACGGCGAAATTACCGATCGCCAGTTCGAGCCGGAAAGGTTCAAAGATCCCAAGGTTTGGAAGTTCTTGGAGAACGTGAAAGTGGAACGGAATGCGGAGTTGAGCGCGATGTATCCGGATGCGGTGGGCAACATTGTGCACGTGGATCTTTCCGATGGCCGGCGCTTAACCCAGCGCGTCGATTATCCGCTGGGCAACGCGAAGAATCGGCTCAAAGATTCGGCAGTCGAAGGAAAATTCTTCGCGCTTGTGGAGCGCATCATTGGGAAGGACCGAGCGGAAAAGATTATCGAGCTTGTTTGGAAACTGGATGAAGCCAAAAACGTGGATGAGCTGATGCAGGCGCTACAAGTACCGAAGAAGAGCTAATTAGAAGTCGCTCAACTTCGCTCGGATGACAGAGGTTTGCCCGACATGACAAGACAAACAAAACCGGCGCGACTGCGTGAGCTTGTCGCGAAAGGCGCGATCATGATGCCCGGTGTACCAAACGCATCGATGGCGAGACAAGTGGTACGCCTTGGCTTTGATGCGGTATACATCAGCGGTGCGGGAATGGCGAATGCGACAGCTGGCGTTCCCGATATTGGTCTGTTGACGTTAACGGAAGTGGTTCAACTAGCCGGGTACATCGCGAGGGCGGTGAAGATTCCGGCAATCGTGGACGCGGACACAGGGTTCGGAGGTTCGGAAAATGTTGCGCGCACAATCCGCGAGCTTGAGGCAGCAGGTCTGGCCGGCTGTCATATTGAGGACCAGGAATTTCCCAAGCGGTGCGGACATTTGACCGGAAAATCGTTGATCGATGTTGAGGAGATGACGGATAGAATCAAAGCGGCCGTAGCTGCGCGACGCGATCCCGATTTCATGATCATTGCGCGTACGGATGCACGGGCGGTCGAGGATTTCGATCGAACAGTTGGTCGGGCGAAGCGGTACATGCAAGCGGGTGCGGACGCGATCTTTCCGGAAGCGTTGCAAAGCGAAAGAGAATTTCGCGATTTTGCCAGCGAGATCGATTTGCCGCTGCTGGCAAACATGACGGAGTTTGGAAAAAGCCCGCTGCTTTCGTTTAAGGAGTTAGCCGAATTCGGCTACCGCATGGTGATTTTTCCCCAGAGCGCATTCCGCGTGTCTATGAAAGCGAGCGAGCAGTTGCTGCGTGCTCTCAAGGAAAGCGGGACCCAAAAGGAGTGGCTCAAGCAAATGCAGACACGCGAGGAGCTTTACAAACTGCTCGACTACGATCCAACTGCCGAGAGATGGCTGGGCTCAAGCGACTGACGATTTGTCGGCGCGCGTATCGTAGTTACAATCAGCGAACAACATGGGTACTGAAACAAAACCACAATACAGCCCCGGACTGGCCGGGGTAATCGCCGGTGAGACGGCGATCTGCTGGGTCGATCCCGCTGCCGGGTTGATGTATCGGGGCTACGACATTCATGGGATGGCTGAGAAAGCCACTTTCGAGGAGGTTGCTTACCTTCTGCTCAATGGAGAATTGCCGAACGCAAAGCAACTAAAGGACTTCACACAACAAATCGCCAGCGAACGTGGGTTGCCCAGGCCGGTTACGGAAATGTTGCGGCTTCTGCCGAACGCTACGCATCCCATGGACATGCTGCGCACCGGGGTGTCGATGTTGGGCGCATTCGACAAAGACTTGAACGATAATTCACACGACGCCAACGTCCGAAAATCAATTCGGCTCATCGCGCGCGTTTCCACTTTGATCACCGACGGCTGGCGCATTTCGCACGGCGAAAAGCCGTTCCCGGAGAAACCTGAGCTGACGCAGGCGGCGAATGTCTTCTACAAGTTCAACGGCAAAATTCCCGAGCAATGGCAGACCCGGATGCTCGATACGATTTTCAATCTGTACGCCGACCACGAATTCAATGCGTCTACGTTTGCTGCGCGCGTGACCTCCTCCACGCTGGCGGACATTTATGCTGCCGTCACCTCCGCAGTTGCGACCCTGAAGGGTCCACTGCACGGCGGGGCGAATGAAGAGTCAATGAAGATGCTTGAGGAAATCGGGACGCCGGATCGCACCGAGGCCTGGTTAATGAAAAAGCTCGGAACGAAAGGCAAGATCATGGGATTCGGTCATCGCGTTTACAAAAAAGGCGATTCCCGCGTGCCGGCGATGCGCGAGATCGGGCGCGACCTTGGGAAGCGCACGGGGAAAGAAAATTGGGTGCCGATTTGCGAGAAGCTTGAAGAAGGGATGGAACGGGAGAAACAGCTTTGCGCTAATGTGGATCTGTACGCCGCGCCTGTGTTTTGGATGCTCGGTTTTCCTCCGGAGCTAAACACGCCGTTGTTCGCTGCATCGCGTGTATCCGGCTGGTGTGCCCATGTGATCGAACAACACGATCATAACCGGCTCATTCGGCCGCGGTCACTTTACGTCGGGCCAGAGCTGCGTCCGTATCCCGGCTCACCCAAATAATCTTCCGCCACCTCTTCCTCTGCTTCTTCGTTCTTCATATGAGATGAAGAGGAAACGGAAGAGGAAGAATCGATGAACGCCGAACAATCGCTCCAGGAAAAATATGCGCCGCGAAACGTGTGCTTCGGCTGCGGCGCGGCAAACCCTGACGGTTTGCACATTCGTAGTTTCCTGAAAAACGACGAAGTCGTCGCTGAGTGGCAACCGGAGAAGAAATACGAAGCGTTCGATGGAGTTTTGAACGGCGGGATCATCGGCACGCTACTCGATTGTCATTGCAACTGGACGGCGGCGTATCATCTGATGAAACGCGCAGGCGAGAATCGCCCGCCTTGCACGGTCACTGCCGAATACGCCATCAAACTGCGGCGACCGACGCCGACAAACGACTCCGTCTTTCTCTCTGCGAAGGTTGTTGAGATCACTGACGGTCGTGCGACGATCGAGGGAACACTGAGCGCGGGAGGAAAAGTTTGCGCCATCTGTCGCGGCGTGTTTGTGGCGGTGAAGGAAGGCCATCCCGCGTACCATCGATGGTAACAGTTTTACTTTTGTTGCTCGCCGCGACCACTGGAGGGGCGAGCTCTGCGAGCCCGACTCCGCAGCGTGACGTTACGGCGTCGCAGAGCTCCGCCCTCCAAATGGAAAACACCGGCAAAACTCATTTCCAAGACCGGATCGCGGCCATCGAGAAGCGAACCGGCGCTCGAATCGGTGTGGCTGCGGTAGATACTGGCAGCGATAAACGTCTCGATTACCGATCGGAAGAACGTTTCCCGTTGTGCAGCACATTTAAGTTTCTGGCTGCAGCGGCGGTCTTGAAGCGCGTGGATGATGGAAAAGAAAAATTAGACCGGCTTGTCTCGTATGAGGCAAAAGACATCCTGGAATATGCGCCTGTCACAAAGGCCCATCTCAAGGACGGCGGCATGACGCTCGGTGCTTTGTGCGCGGCGGCAATCGAACAGAGTGACAACACAGCTGGCAACCTTTTGCTGGATACAATTGGCGGACCGGCTGGACTCACAAATTTCGTGCGCAGCATTGGCGATGAGACAACGCGACTTGACCGGAAAGAACCGGAATTGAATAGCGCGATTCCCGGGGATGAGCGCGACACCACAAGTTCTACGGCGATGTGCGCAGACATGCAACGATTAGTGCTGGGCAATGCGTTATCCGAATCTTCACGACATCAGCTCGAAGATTGGTTGCAGCACAATGAGACTGGCGCACTCTTGATTCGTGCCGGCGTTCCAAAAACGTGGACCGTCGGGGACAAAACGGGACGATGCGGAAACGGCGCGACAAATGATGTCGCCATTATTCGTCCACCCGGCCGCACACCGATCGTGGTTGCTATTTACACGATCGGTTCAACAGCTTCAGCGGATGATCGTGTTGCAATTGTTGCGGAAGCAGCGCGCGTCGTTACGGAGTCTTTGTCCAGAGGAAGCAAATAAACTCGCTTCCTCACGGATCTAACTGTAGCGGCGCTCTATGGGCGCCGATTGGCCGATGTGGCTCCCCCCCCCCCCCCCCCC
>Ga0207647_10004634_pt1 | contig 10188 bp, 11 predicted proteins | sample KBSCornC2_FD_184295 | JGI IMG/M metagenome (GOLD analysis project Ga0207647, IMG submission 184295) | Corn rhizosphere microbial communities from Kellogg Biological Station, Michigan, USA - C2 (SPAdes) (version 2) | ecosystem: Host-associated > Plants > Roots > Rhizosphere ...
CGATAGCGCCGGACCTCGGCGCCTATAACGCGGCCATCATCGCATGCAGCAGGGCAGGCCGCCTCGACGACGCCCAGGCACTCTTCGAAGAGGTGGGACATCTCGGGCGTAGCGACGCCTCGCGGCGAGCCGATCTCGTCACGTACAGCGCGGTGATCTCAGCGTACGGCGACGCGAATCGTGCGGCGCCGGCCCGAGCCTTGATCGAACAAGCCATCGAGGAACGGATCTTTCAACCCTATGCTGGGTACAACCCGTCGACCAACACGATGGACTTCCACGCGAACCGCATCTGCGTCAACCCGCCCTCGTCAGACCGACCCAAAGGCGTCGCGGCCGGGCTGGCCGTGTCCTTGCTCAGATATCACCGCGATGCCGGCAATCTGAACAACCGCACGAAATACGTCGTGGGCCATCAAGGAAACAACGCGGTGAAGATCGCGGTGCTGGAGGAACTCAATCGCGCGCAGCCGGGGGCCTATTGCATCGCGCCGAATAACCCCGGCCTCGTGGTGGCGGCATAGCCCGCTTCATACGCCGCTACCAGATCTGTTCACGGCAAGCCACGCTTCTTTTCCTATCGCGTTCGCCATTTCAGGATCGAGTCCGCGCCAGACATCATGTATGGACGTGCCGCGGTTCTGTCGCGATAAGGCCATACTGACAATCATGAACTAGATTAGAAGGACCCTGCTTACATCATCAAGGAGTAAAACTGCTCGGCGGTAGATTGATGAGTTCCATGCTCCTTTTCAACTGTCCTTTCCGGATCATATGCATCGTTTCGATGCCAGACAGGATGAGGCGGGCACAACGAAAATCCTTGAAGCCCTTCATCGGTTTGATGAGCCGTTTGATGGCCTTGTGGTCTTGCTCAACAATGTTGTTCAGCTACTTAACCTGCCGGATCTTGATGGGCGCTTCCCGCTCAGCATTGATGCCCTGGAGGGCAGCCAGATTGGCGCCGCTTTTATCCATGGTGAAATCTTCTTCATCCCGGGCTTCAGAAATTTTGTCCATCGAACTTTATCGCAACGCCTTAGCGCAACAGAACCGTTCTGTATCACGACCAGAAAAGGTTCGTTTATGTCCAAAGCAATTCGCGTACTGACCGATTCCGTGCCGGCTCTCAGATAGAGTTGCGTGCAGCAACAATTTTATTGGCACTGGGCCTGTTGATCAGCGATGGAGCGACTAAATATTCAGTTGGCAACGAGCGGAGCACGCTGTCCATCCGGTCTGCAACTGATCGAGTCGATGCTGACGGCTCATCACGAAGGGAGAGGATACGACGTCGAACGAGCGAACAAGCGACGGCGGCAAAAGACTCGCCGACCTGCTCGGCAACACTACCTCTGAGTGAGGACGACCAAAACGTACGAAGCGTGACAAACAAACTGAGCGACGTGCCTGCCGATGTGCCGCAAGCCGTGGCGCAGCCTCCCCAGTCAGGGCGGCATTCGCGAACTGGCGGACGCACTTGATACGGCGGCCAACGCCGCGGCGTCGCGCTCGACCGTTACCGGCAGCACTGAAGCTCCGGGCCGGCGTGGAGGGACTTCGCGCCGTGGCGCAATTACGCGGCACCTTGATGTAGCAGTGCGCATGTAGCGCGGCGCGCCCTTTTACGGGTGGTGCGCTGCACGCGAGCAGTCGTGTTCAACCCGACGGGCACGCACTTTTTCCCCGACGTTCCGCATGGGGCGGAACGTTTAAATGTTGTACCAATTGTCTTTTTCAAGGATATTAACCATGAGTGCACCTGTTTCCAGCGCAGCAGCCACTAACAGTTCAACCGCCGAAATCTACCAGGCGATGGCTGAAGAGAACGAAATCAATAAGGCCAACACGCTCGCGAAGATTGCGACGATGGGCCTGAAGGCCGCGAAGGACATCGTCGGCTAAGTGCTTCGGCGCGCCATCCGGCCGCGCATGGTGCGCCGGTCGGGAATCGTCCGCGATTCCTGACCGAATCCTTAACGTGGCTTGATCTCGGACACCTCTCGATCCGGCTCATCGTTGCGAGAAGTTCGCGTTGAAAAAGGACCGGGAGAGCCCGCTGGCGTTCTACGACTTCCGGCCGAGCACTGGCAGCATTTGCGGACGACGAATGCGATTGAGTCGACGTTCGCGACCGTGCGCCACCGCACTCGGCCACCATGAGACGCAGCCCGCGTCGCCGGCACGCACGGCCGAGTTGGCAAAGATCGACGCCGAGATCGCCCAGACGTTCGGCGACGACAGCATTTGGCGGCGACCGACGCTGTATGTACTGGAGGCGCTCGCCGCCCAGCGCACGGCCGCCCTGTCGTTCATGCTCAACGCACAGAATACGCAGTCGGTGTCGGGAGTGCGAGAGCTGTCAGTACTAGTTCCGACGTCATCCTGATCGTCGCGATCAGTGCGGCGATATCCACGGGTGCCGGTGCGTGATACGAGCGCGGTGCCTTTGCACTCACCGCTCGGCGTGCCGGCCCTTCAACGAGGCGACGATTCAACGCTGCCATACTCACGACCCCGACCCCGGTCGTTGCAGATGCCTTCCGGCCATGCTCTTCAATCGGGCCCACAACGACTCGTTAAGCTTTCCACGATGGACACTGGCGTCAAGATTGCCGAGTTTCCGCTGAATTTCCTCCCAGCGCGGGCCCATCGTCCTTTGCCGGTCGGTCTTCACGTGGATCGCGCCGTATGCTTCAAAGGGCAGCGACAGGCTCGCTCTCTCGCTCACGGGCTGCCTGGTATGAACATGGACAAACAAGGGTTCGGCCATGCTACCGTCCGAGAGCGGTCGCGGCTCGACACGCAACTCGAACAGCCTGCCCTGCGTGCCGTCATCGCCTTCGGACGGCAGCATGACGGGCGCCCTCACGGCAGCGATCTCGTGCATGTCGATCAGACGATCGATGTGCTTCGCTTTCGGATAGGCGTTGCGCTTGAGCGAATCCGATTCGTCCGCGTTCATGCGGGCCTCTATCGGTTGGAGCACAGCTATCCGTTCGTTCAGGCGAGCGAGGCGCTCGCCCGTTTCTCCATCCTGCGGCAAGGATTCGATTTTGCGGCGCATATTATGCAATGCATCGACGCTGCCGAACCACGACTGCGCCGAATTGCGAATGATGTGCGCGATGCTCCCCGGATCCTCGCCGTTCCCGGTCATCGCATCAATGACGCTCGTGTCTTTTCCAAATTTGCGCGCGAGCGCGAGCGGGTCGGCATGCACCTCGTCCACCGCATCCAGAGTCAACCGTTTTTCCTTGTTGAATTGCGCATCCGCGAGCTTGAGCACCTCGGCCCGCACCGCAGCCTCGAAAGAGGTGGTGACGTCAGGCGTCGCTGAGAGGCCTTTCGCGCGCGCACGGCGCTGCGATCGCTTCAAGCTTTTTTCCATGCCTGACGATGCCGCTTTGGCGCGCGTCGGCTCAGACTTGTCCGGAACCGCGGGCTCGGCGGAGGACGACGATGCCACCGTGCCAGCCTCGTCGCGTATCGCCGCAAGGAACGGCGACGCGAAAGCGGCGAGCGCGTCCATGTAGTTGAGTGCGCCCTGCCATCGCTCTGGCCCTTCGCCGTCCGGCGACCAATGCTCGGCGGCCTGCTGCGCGAATTGATCCGCGGCGCGCTCGAGTCTGCCGAGCCCAAACCGCATATCCTGTAACAGCTTCGTTCTGGCCTCGGCTGTGCTGGGATCCTTGCTCATGCTCGTTACCGCAGCCGACAGCAAATGGATGTTGCTGAAGATCGGATCCATTGCATCAAGCGATTGCACGACTTCATCCGGCCACTCGTAGGTTCGCAGCCGCGCGCCGTGGGCCGCGGCGGCAAACGCGGCAAAGGCGCCGCGCATGTACCGCAAGGCGATCTCGATGCGCCCGCAATTGTCTCGCGTCACCTCGTCGTGTTCCGGGTTGTGAGCGAGCCCGCAGTCAAGGTCATGCAGCGTGGCTTTGGCAAACTGCTCGTGATCGGCGAACTCCGCGATCGAGTCGGCATACTGCTTGAGTTGCAAGTCCATGCGATGCCGAAGGGCTAGCCGTGCCGCCTGGTCGCCGGCAGTGCCGCCGGTTCGGGGCAAGATCGGTCCCCCTTCGAACGATGTCCCCTGCATAAGCCTGGCCACCACCGCGTGAAGCCCTGAAGCGGCGCGTACGCCGATTCCTTCCAGCGTCGTTCTTTGGCTGCCCAACATGGGGTCGGTGCAAAGCGCCTGCGCTTTTTTGGCATCGTTGAATGCGACCCTGTAGAGGCGGCATTTCTGTTCATCGTCCACGCTTGCTTCGGCGAGATCAAAGGAAATTGCGAGCCGCTTCGATAGTGCCTGCAGTTGCTCGAGCTGTTGCCGGGTCATGGAGGGCGAAGCCGTGGCACCGATTTGCGATGCGCGGGGCAGCACGCCTGCGCGGGGCTGCGGACGGGCGGCGGCACTCGCCGCGGTCCGACTGACTGCGCGCTGCGGCATGCCGGAAATTCCCGGCGATCTGCGTGTGCCGCTACGTGCGGCGCCGGCGGACGGCTCCCGCGAGTCGCTCGATGAGGGGGTTGCGGGTGTGGGCGGAACATTTCCGCCGGACGAGATTCTTCCGACTCCCTTGTTCGACATCTACTTTCTCCAAAACGCCGGACGGTGGATTTCCGGCGAGTATTGCGTTGCCGATCAGCTTAGGGGCCAACGCACCGGCCGCGCTGCGCAGGAAAGCGAATCGACGGCGATTGCGACGAAACTTCGACGGGCAGGCGAGGACGGCGATGCCGCACGTTAAAAATCTCCAGCACTGTCGCGAGCTTCCGCGACAAAAAACCTGGTCAATGCAGCGTCCTGATCCGGATTTCTTCCAACGTTTCATCTAGAAGCTGTCGTGCCTCCTCGGCTGACTCTATGCCAAGCATCACGGCTCCAAACGTGCCGTCGTTGTGCATCATCAGCACGTGCGCCTTGGCGGTCTCGCCCTCCTTGAATCGGTGCACCAGTTTCCGATAACCTTTCAATGCCGCACTGGAGGAAAACAGCGCTTCGTCCGGCTTCCAGTTGTCGACATGCCCGCCCCACCAGCGGGTATCTGCCCGGTCGATTAGCGCGACCAGTGCGCGCCGATTCAGTTTTGTTTGTTGTGCACTGGAAAGTGCGTCTTCAAAGGAAAATGTCATGGGCGTTTCTTTGGTCTTTGATCGGACGATGTCGATGGACTCGGGCACGTTAGCATGCCAATGACAGACGGTTCGGGGCCGGAAACGAATTTTCGTATCGCAAACGCGAACGATTGCGTGGGTCGCAGCGTAAGATCGCGCACTCGATGTATACGGCGCGCCGCTTGTACAGTATGTCGGTGAACTGCGGACCCAGCCAAGCGAGCGAATGCGAATGTGGTGCGTATCGACTCAGGCGGTTTCCTGTCGAATGCAACGCTGCAACAGCGGCTCACTGCCGTGGATTCCAATGGAGGCGCGATCGAGGGGTTACAACGTGGCAGTTACTCCGCCATCTACGTAAAGAATGTGGCCGTTCACAAAGTTCGAAGCGTCGCTCGCCAGAAACACAGCAGCGCCGACGAGATCTTCCACATCGCCCCAGCGTCGCGATGGCGTGCGTCCAATCAGCCAGTTGCTGAACGTTTCATCCTTGACGAGCGCTTCCGTTAGCTCCGTCTTGAAGTAGCCCGGCCCAAGGCCATTGACCTGGATGCCATGTTGCCCCCAGTCGATGGCCATGCCTTTCGTCAGCATCTTCACCGCGCCTTTACTCGCGGTGTAGGCCGCGATGTTGGGACGGCCCAGTTCGCTTTGTACCGAACAGATGTTGACGATCTTCCCGCGCTTGCGAGCAATCATGTGCCGCGCGACCGCCTGGCCAACCAGGAACACGCTGTCGACATTGGTCTTCATCAGCTCTTCCCATTGGGCATGGGAAAACTGTTCGAGCGGCGCACGGCGTTGCATGCCGGCGTTGTTGAAGAGAATGTCGATCGCACCGATTTCGCGTTCGATATCGGCGATCGCCGCGTCGACCTCAGTGGCCGACGTCACATCGAAACTCGCGGCGTGAACGGTCGCCCCCTCATCGCGCAACCGGCTGACAGCCTCAGCCAGCCTGGCCGCATTGCGACCATTCAGAATCACTTCGGCGCCGGCACCTGCCAATCCTTTGGCCAGCGCATAACCGATACCCGTACTCGACCCGGTAACCAGAGCACGACGCCCCGACAGATCGAACATCTTCAGATTGTTGTTCAACTCGACTCCTCTTCGACTCTATGATTCGTCCGACTTCCATCCAGTACCGTTTGGCGCGTCCAGCCATTGCATGACCTCTGTCCGACTGCGCGCGCTGTGCAGCGAAGCGGAAAGGTGGAGCACACCATCGTCACCAACCGGTGACTCCAGCGTTGCGAATTGATCCGCCGCATGCGCTCCCGATAGCAACGTCTCAACGCGGAACAGGACAGCACAGCCGTCCCATGCATATCATCCACCCGATCGGCGAGGCGGTTCAGCCACGGCTCGCGGTCACTATCGCACAACGCGACTCCGCGACACATCTTGTCGCGGCTTTGCGCACCGCTGCATCACACACTTTCTGCCTCAGGATACCGGCGTGAACTTGAGCTGGTCGATCGGCGTGACCTTGTCGGTCCGGGTCAGGCCATAAGGCGTCTTCGGTCCTAGCCACTTGTCGAAAATACCGCTCATCTCGCCGCTCTGCTCCATCAAAGCCAGGGCCTTGTTGACCGCGCTCAGCATGGCCGGCTCGTTCTGGCGCAAGCCCACCGCGATCGGCTCGATCAGCATCGGCTCCGACGCAATCGCCACCGCGCCGTCCGTGCCGTCCACCTGCTTCGCGATCTTCGTGGCCGTCATCTGATTGGTCACGAAGCCTTTGACCTTGTTCTGCTCGAGTGCGAGAAACGCCGAGCTGGTATCGTGAAACGTCACCGCCTGGCCATCCTTGATCGAAATCGGAATCGACTGAGCGGATGTCGAGCCGTCGGCAGCGCTGATTTTCTGGCCCGCGAAATCGATCAGTTTCTTGGCGGCGTCGGCCTTCTTCACAACAAGGACTTCCTTGGTGGAGTAGTACGAGTCGCTAAAGGCGATCTGCGTAGCGCGGGTTTTGGTGTAGGCCAGGTTGGCGACTACAATGTCGACACGCCCCAGCTTCAGTTGCGGAATCCGCGCCTCGACAGCCAACGGTTCGAGCTTCGCCTTCACGCCCAACTGTTTCGCCACCGCGTTGCACAGGTCCACGTCCATGCCTTCGAGCTGACGCGTCTGCGCGTTCGGATACGAGAACGGCTCAACGTTCGAATACACACCGCAGCTCAACTCGCCGCGGCCCTTGATATCGGCCAATTGATCAGCATGTGCCGGGGCAATCGACGCAACCGCGCCGCCAACGACCAGCATCCCCGCGAAAATCTTCTTTACCTGCATCGTGATGCTCCTGAAGTTTATGTGTAAAGCAATCGACTGCTGATCAACGGTGGTCAAACCGAAGCTGAATCTGTATCTGCGCCGAGAAAGCCATACCGCCCTGCTTGCCTCAATGTGAGCGAAGATCGGACAGGAATCGCTGTGCCCGCTCGTGTTTCGGGCGCAAGAAGAATTCTGCCGGCTCTGCCGTTTCGAGAATCTTCCCTGCATCCATAAACCAGACGCGATCGGCAACCTCGCGTGCAAACCCCATCTCATGCGTGACGCACATCATCGTCATGCCTTCCTGCGCGAGGCGCTTCATCACGTTCAACACTTCGCCGACCATCTCCGGGTCGAGCGCACTGGTGGGCTCGTCGAACAACATCGCCGGCGGATCCATCGCCAGTGCTCTCGCAATAGCGACGCGCTGCTGCTGACCACCGGACAATTGCGGCGGAAACGCACTGGCCTTGTTCGACAGACCGACGCGCGCGAGTAAATCCGCCGCTTTACGTTCCGCATCCGCGCGCTTGAGGCCGTGCACTCGCATTGGCGAAAGCGTGATGTTGTCCAGCACCGACAAGTGCGGAAACAGGTTGAATTGCTGAAACACGAAGCCGACACGGCTGCGGTAAGCATTCAGACCCAGCTTCTTGTCGTGAATATTTTGACTGTCGAAGAAGATCTGCCCACGGTTGATCTCCTCGAGCCGGTTGACGGTGCGAATCAGTGTCGACTTACCCGATCCGGACGGTCCGCAGACCACCACGACTTCGCCTTTGCGAACTTCGGCGTTCACGTCCACGAGAGCGTGATATTCGCCGTACCATTTGTTGACGCCGGAAAACTTGATCATGCGAAATACCTCGAAGTGATTGAGCGCCTAGTTCTCGGTGGGTAGCGGATCGGTCAGCGCAACGTTGGCCGCCTTCCGGGTCCTCGATGCGACACCGGCCCGCTTGCGCGTTACGCGCCGCTCCAGATACTGCGCAAGCTGTGTGAGCGCATAGCACAGCGCGAAGTAACTCAAGGCGAGAATCAGGTACACGGAAAAGGGCTTCGTCAGCAGCCGGTTGTTGATCTGGTCCGCTGCGAAGGAGATTTCCTGGACGTTGATGATGTAACCCAGCGAGGTTTCCTTGATCGTCGATACGAACTGCGTGACCATGCTCGGCACGACGTTGTAAAGCGCCTGCGGCAGGATGACTGCGCGCATGGTCTTCATGTAACTCATGCCGAGCGCTCGCGAGGCTTCCGTCTGTCCTTTCGGCAGCCCCTCGATGCCCGCACGGATGATTTCCCCGAGATAGGCCGAGTCATAGGTGACGAGTGCGCACAGCATCGTGACAAACCCTGTAACCGGATAGCCGGTCAGAACGGGCACGAGAAAGTACACCCAGAAAATCACCATCAGGAGTGGGATGCCCCGCACCATGTAGATGAGACCTGTGGCCGGCGCCCGCAGAACCCGGAAAGGACTGATGCGTGCCAAGGCGACCAGGATACCCAGGGGAAATGCGATGACGAGTGCTGAAAGCGACAGCAGGATCGTCAGTACGATGCCGCCGAGCGGGCCATGCGGATACTGCCCGATGAGCAGCAGTGTCCAGTTGTCGCGCAGGATATCGAGCATGTCACTTCACTCCCGGAATGCGGTAGTGCATCGCGATCCTGGCGCCGCACAGCATGATGACGAGGGAGAGCCCGAGATACACCGCCGTGGCGATGAAATACGACTCGAACGAGAGGAAGGTTTCGTTCTCGATCTGCCGGGTGACATAGGTCAGCTCCGCCGCACCGACCGCCATCGCGAGACTGGTGTTCTTGAACAGCAGGACTGCGTGATTGACCATCGGCGGAATTGCATTGCGCAGCGCTTGCGGAAGCACGACGAAACGCATGCCGTTCAGGAAGTTCAGACCCAGTGCACGCGAGGCTTCGTACTGACCATAAGGAATTGCGCGCAATCCGCTGCGGATATCTTCGGAGAGATAGGCCGCGCTGCACAAGCCAATCGCCACGACCGCAAAAATGAACTGGCCGTTGTAGTGGTTCAGCACAGTCTGCAACGATTCCGGCAGAATGTTCGAAATGCCGAAGTACCAGAACAGGATCTGGACCAGCATCGGCACATTGCGATGGTAGGCCACGAATGACGCGACAAACGCCTTCGCGAGGCGATTGTTGGTCAGGCGGATCAGCGTGAGAAGAATGCCCACCACCAGCGAGAGTAGCCACGCCAGCGCGGCCATCGCGAGGGTGAGCTCAATCCCATGGAGAAACAGCGCCCCATAGTCGCCTCGCAGCACCGTCGCCAGGTCAAAGTGAAGTTTCATGTTGCACACGTCCCATGATTCGGATCGAAGCGACGATGCCGGTCTGACTCGACCCACGGCACCATCGTCATTCCCCGGAAGCCGTCATTGACTCCCGTGTTGAATTGATACTAGCCCGCGAAAAAAGACCGTTTCAGATGCCTTTCTTCTGGTGCAATAAGTTTCGGGAATGATGAATCGGAACGGCGTCCGGCAGTGCGACAGGCGTGGTTCTGCATGGTGTTTGTCTCCAGCATGTGGCGCCTCTGCGGGTGCCTCATCGGTCGGCGCGCTCCTTTATCGGAGCGCTCGCGCTTGAGAAACGACGGCGGCGGAATTACGCCGGCGCAGCATGCTGCGCTGGTCATCGTTCAGACTGCGGCTGTCGGGCGTGTCAGTACCTGTGGGTTCACCGGTGTCGGCGGCTTGCCGGCCGCTGCGCCGTGCCCTAGAGCGGCAATCAAAT
>Ga0207647_10004635_pt1 | contig 10188 bp, 12 predicted proteins | sample KBSCornC2_FD_184295 | JGI IMG/M metagenome (GOLD analysis project Ga0207647, IMG submission 184295) | Corn rhizosphere microbial communities from Kellogg Biological Station, Michigan, USA - C2 (SPAdes) (version 2) | ecosystem: Host-associated > Plants > Roots > Rhizosphere ...
CGCGCGATCCGCACCGCCGCTTCCACCGACTCCTCGCGCGCTCGATGCGGCAAGGTTGCCGGGTCGAACAGCAGGATCGGGTCGATGTCCGACGAATAATTGAGCTCGTGGCTGCCCTGTTTGCCGAGCGCGATCCCGGCGAAACCGATGGCGTCGACATCGGGCGCTCGTTCGTGGATCGCAGTGCGGATCGCGAGGTTGAGGGCACGGTCGGCAAAGTCGGTGAGCCGCCGCGTCACCCCGATCAGGTCGAGCGCTCCGGCCAGATCGGCGATCGCGACGATCAACGCCTCGCGCCGGCGCGCGCGGCGCAACGCCACGCTGACCGGTAGATCGGGATCGAACGGCGCCGGATCGGGCACAATGCCTTGCGTCAATTGGGCGGCAAGCTCGGGCTGCTGCTCGAGCGCGAGGCGCAGGAACGGCGCGTGCGCTTCGGCTCTGGCGACGGCATCGACGAAATTCTGCGCTGTCACCACATTGGCCCGATGGTTTCAGCTAGGGCTGAAACGGTTGCGGATGACCTCTTAGAACACTCGCCCGCGCACGCCAATCGTTGCGCGAAAACCACAGTTTGATCCAGATCAATTAAAACTGACAACAAAGCGGCAACAAATCGTGGCAAGCGACGTTCTAGCCGGCATGAGTCCACCCAATCCCCATAGCCAGGCGACGCCGTCCGGTGGTCACGATATCGTGCATCGGCCGCGCCAGAGCGATGGGGTGGGCAGCGCGTTACGCCAGATTTACGCCGGTACGCCGAACCTTCCAAGCGATCTGACATCGCTGCTGAGACGGCTGTCGAAAGACAGTTAGGGCCTGCGATCACGCGTAGATCGGTGGCCGAAGATCATCCAGCAACAGTCGACGTTTCCGAGCGGCGATGCGCCGCCTGTCGAAAACTTCGCGAGAGAATTGACGCAGTTCGATCTAAGTCGAACCCGCGCCCTATTCCTCGTCCTCGTCGATATCGTCGCCCTGATCGGGCGCCGGGCTATGGTCGCCGCTCAGGTCGTCGACTTCATCCATGATGGTATCGAGCGCGGTGCGACCCGGATGATCGGGCGCGTTGCGGCGCGAGGTGAGTTGCCCGCCGCTCAGGATCGCCTCGAGCGCGACGCGCCCGCGCGCGACGCGGCTCTTGATCGTGCCGACCGCGACCTGACAGATTTCGGCGGCTTCTTCATAGGCAAACCCGCCCGCACCGACCAGAATGAGCGCTTCGCGTTGCGGCTGTGGCAAGTGCAGCAGCGCGCGCTGCATGTCGCCCAGCTCGACATGTTTGTCCTGACTGGCGGGCGCGGCGAGAATGCGGTCGGCGACGAGATCGTCCCACTCTCCCTTGAATCGCGCGCGGCGCATCTGGCTGAGATACAGGTTGCGCAGGATGATGAAGGTCCAGGCGCGCATGTTGGTGCCGGCCTGAAAGCGTTTCCGCGCCGCCCATGCCTTGAGCAGGGTTTCCTGCACCAGATCGTCAGCGAGGTCGCGGCTGCCGGACAAGGAACGGCCGAATGCGCGGAGGTGCGGGATCACTTGCCCCAGTTGTTCCTTGAACTCCGGATCCGACAGGGCAACGTGCTCGGTCGCCTCCCCAGTGTCGTCCACAGTGCCGGTCTCAGTGCTGCTCATGGAACTCCGTCGAACGTGGGGGCCGCCAACGCGCGACCGGGAGGATACATAGGGTGACATGGGCGCCAAAACCACGCCAGACCGCTCCATTATTGATGGAACAGTACCGGGCCCCACACGATCGCCGACAGAATTACGACCGCCAGCACCAACGAAATGCCGAGGACGTAGCGCATGACGCCGGGCGTCGCGCCGGCCCGCGCATGTTCGGCATCGGTGTGTACCGATGCCTCTGGGGGAGTGGGTTCAGCCATAATGCAAAAACGCACCGATCCCGTTTTGGCTCCGTAACCGATGGAACTTTGAATATTTCTTTCAATTACAACAACCTGCATGCAGAATTGCGTCCGCCGGCAGCATCTTTCGGATATTGCCGGTGACCGATCGCATGTGAAAAACGCGACGAACGCGTCAGGCGGGCACGGTCGATTCGTCGAAGAACAGCGCCTGGCTGATCGCCGCCTTCACGGTCGACCGCTGGAAGGGCTTGGTGATGAGGAAGGTCGGCTCGGGCCGTTCGCCGGTCAGCAGGCGTTCGGGGAAAGCGGTGATGAAGATGACGGGCACCTGGAATTCGGCGAGGATGTCCTTCACCGCGTCGATTCCCGAACTATCGTCGGCGAGCTGGATATCGGCAAGCACCAGGCCGGGACGATCGGCCATTGCTGCGGCGACCGCTTCGTCGCGCGTGACCGCCACGCCGGTGACGTCATGCCCCAGATCGCGGACGATCGTCTCGATATCCATCGCAATGATCGGCTCGTCCTCGATGATCAGAACGCGCGCGCGGGTTTGCTGCTCGATTTCGGCGAGCGCCTCGGCGACGAGCTTTTCGACTTCGTCATTCTCGACGTCGATCAGATAGGCCGCGTCCTCCGTGGTGAAGCCTTCCATCGCCGTCAACAACAGCGCTTGCCGCGACAACGGCGTCATGCGCGCCAGCCGCGCCCTCGCGATCGCTTCCTGGCCGCTGACGCCTCCTCCCGCCGCGGTTTCGCTCTCATCGGCATTGGCGCTCTGCCAGATCGCCTGGAAGGTGCGGTACAGGCCGAGCCGCGGATCGACCTCACGCGGAAATTCCTCCGGTGCGGCAACGATCGCCTCCAGCGTGGCACGGACATAGCGGTCGCCATGTTCCTGGCTTCCCGTCAACGCCCGCCCATAACGACGCAGGAAGGGTAGATGAGGGGCTAGCTGCTGACCGAGCGACATGACGATTTCAATCTCCCCGATAGGATGCCGGCCCTTTAGTGGGGGGCTGGCCTGGTGAATGCAACGCGACAAATTTTCTGTTCGCTAGTGGAACAATCGAGATCGTTTTTGGTTTCACAGACATGATGGCGCATTCTAAGCGCCGTGTCGGAGTCCCCTCTTGCGGGTCGTTTTCTGTTCCGGCATGGCCGGCATGTATATGAGGGGGAGTGCGTTGCAGCCTGGCCGGCCGTCGTCGAAGCGGGACAAGAAGTCCGACGACAAGAATGACAAGGACAAAAAGGGTAGGGACGAAGCGGTGGGCGCTGCCCTTCGCTCGGTTTATCATGCCGCCGCCAGCGAACCCGTTCCCGATCAGATGCTCGATCTCCTGAACAAGCTGGGATAGCCCATGGGCGGCCCGACGGCTGGCGAACGGGCGGTGGGCACGATAGGCGCACGCGTCGCGCGCATGCCGACCGGCGCCAAGATATTCTTGATCCTGGGCGCGGCCTTGTTGCCGTTTGCCGTCATCGCTTTTTTCGCGACATTGTCGACCACGCGCCAGGCGGGCCAGGCCGCCACCTCGCAATTGCGCGTCGCCGCGCAGGAGAGTTCGCGCAATCTCTCGATCGAGCTCGTCGGCGACATGACTGCGCTGACCTCCGCGATGAAGGCGCTGGCGGTCGATCACGGCGATACGCCGAGTTGCGCGCGCGTCCAGGGCGTGTTCGCGCAACAATCGACCACCGGTGCCGGGTTCATGATCCTCGACAGTCAGAACCGGCTGCTCTGCGGTTCACAGCTGCCGGTCGCAATGCCCGAGCAGATGCGCGCCGCGGGATCGACCCCGCGGATCGTCCCCGGCAAAGGACTTGTTCTGGCGATCGCCGCCCCGGGCGGTCAGGTGCGCGGTGCCGCTTTCTTCCCTGCGGCGTTTCTCTCCGAAATCGCCAGGCCGACCGGCTTCGCGTCCGATTATGAGGAATCGCTGAGCAGCCCAGACAATCCCAACCGGCTGGTGCTGCGATCGATGGGCGGCGAAAATCCGCTCGATCTGTACCTACCGGTCCGCGCGGCGCTGGGGATCGGAGATCTCTCGGTCGAAATGCGGATGCGGACGAAGGTGCTGACCTCTCCGATCCTGATCGCGTTGATCTTTCCGATCCTGATGTGGGTCGCGGCCGCGGGCTTTGCCTGGTTCGTGGTCGACCGGCTGTTGATCAAGCCGCTGCGGACGTTGCGCGCCAGCGTCGCCGCCTATCGGCCGGGCGAAGTGATCGATCCCGCGGTCGTGCGATCGCTGCCGGCCCAGGAAATCCGCGAACTCGGCGAGACATTCCGATCGCTGAGCCGGACCCTGATTCTCCATGAGGCAGGACTGGCCGAAGGGCTGGTCCGCCAGACGCGGCTGACGCGCGAGGTGCACCATCGCGTGAAGAACAATTTGCAGGTCATCTCGAGCCTGATCAATCTGCACGCGCGGGGCGCCCAGGCGGCCGAGGCGGTACGCGCTTATGCCTCGATCCAGCGCCGCGTCGACGCGCTGGCGGTAGTCCATCGCCACCATTTCGCCGAGATGGAGGACAATCGCGGACTGAGCCTGCGCTCGGTGATCGGAGAACTCGCGTCCAACATCCGCGCGACCAGCCCCGAACATTCGGGGCTGTCGATCCTGCTCGATGTCGAACCCTGGCTGGTCACCCAGGACATCGCGATCGCGATCGCCTTCCTGCTGACCGAGATCATCGAGCTCGCGATCAGCGTCATTCCCAACGCGCAGATCCACATCTCAGTGCGTCAGGGTGAAGCGCCGGGCACCGCGACCCTGCGCGTCACATCGCCCTCGCTGGTCGATGGCGATGCGCTGGTCGGCGCGTTGGGGCAGCGTTACGCCAGGGTGATCGAAGGCCTGTCGCGTCAGCTTCGCGCGCCGCTCCACCATGACCCGCTGACCGGATCCTATGAGATCGCGGTCGCCGTAACGGGGCGCGATTAAAAATTTTCGCGCAGTGATTTTTTTTGGGAACAACCTGGAAAAAGCTGCGTTTGGACTTTCGGATAGCGACCTTATGCCCCCCCGCTCTCGCTATCCACGACATAGGCCCGGAAGCGTCAACCCCTCCCCCCCCGGTGGCGCTTCCGGGCCTAAATTCGTCAAAGTCCAGTGGGATAGCCAAATAGCCAAGATGAAACGCTGCCGGAACGAATTCGGCGGCTCGATCATTGGCGTGCCGGGGATTCCCGCCAGGGATCGGCAAAAACTCAGAGTCAGAAAGTTCGGGAGAATTCATGATGAACAAGATTATCGGTCTGTCGCTCGCAGCGACGGCACTTTTGCTCGCCGGCTGCAACACGATTTCGGGTGTGGGCCGGGATGTCAGCTCGGTCGGCAGCACGGTCTCGAAGACCGCCGACAAACACAAATAAGACGGGCACAAATAGGCTGGTTCAGGCCGTTTCGGTGTCGGGGGCTGGCTGGCGATCGCGACGGCGATGCGTCAGCCAGATCACGCCAAGCGTCAGCACGTACAGGCCGACCAGCGGCAGCGCGAGCATGATCATCGACCCGGCATCCGGCGGGGCCAGGAACAGCGCCACCGCAAAACATCCCAGGATCGCGTAGCGCCACGCGCGGACGAGCTGCTCCAGCGTCACGATCCCCGCACGCTCGACCAGCATCAGCAGCACCGGCATCAGGAATGAGACGCCGAAACCGAACAGGAACTGCATGATGAACTTCAGGTAGTTGTCCGCGGCCGGCAGCGCTTCCTGCTGTACGCCGCCGACATTGCCCTGATAGCCGAGCAGGAAGTGCAGCGCGCCCGGCACCGCAAAGAAATACGCGAAGCTCGCCCCCAGCCCGAACAGCACCGGCGTCGCCAGCAGGAACGGCAGCAGCGCGCGCTTTTCCTTGCGATAGAGCCCGGGCGCCACGAACTGCCACAGCTGATTGGCGATCACCGGAAAGGCCAGCATGATTGCCGCGAAGAACGCGACCTTCAGTTGCACGAAGAACATCTCATAGGGAGACGTGTAGATGAGCTTCGGAAACCCGGCCTTGACCAGCGGATGCACCAGCACCGCGAAAATCGGTTCGAAGAAATAGAGGCAAGCGCCGAACAATAGCGCCAACGTGCCGATACTGATGAGCAGGCGTTTGCGTAGCTCGATCAGGTGATCCATCAACGGCGCGCGGCTGGCGTCGATATCGTCCTCGTCGCTCATCGCCTAATCGCCCGACGTTTCGACGGGGGCGGCCGCCTTGGGCTTGCGCGCACGCGGTTTGGGCGCGGTTGGCTCGACCGTATCCAGCGACATCGCCTTCTTGGCCGTCTTAGCGCGGGGTTTGCGCGGTGCCGGGGCAGCGTCGGTTTCCGGCGCGGCATGGATTGGTGCCGGCTCCGGAGCAATCACCGGCTGCTCGACCATCACCGGCGCGGGATCGGCATCCGACACGTCCTGTGGCTTGGGCGCCATCAGTGCCGCCATGTCCACGGTCTGCGGGAATTCGCGCATGATGCGCTCATTCTCCGCCTTCCACTTCTTTTCCATTTCCGCGAATTCCGACTCGCGGATCATGTCGTCGAACCCCGAACGGAACTGACGCGCCAGCCCGCGCGCCTTGCCGACCCATTGCCCGGCGAAGCGCATCGCGCGCGGCAAGTCCTTGGGCGGAATGACGAGCAACGCCACCGCCCCCAATACCAACAATTCGGTTGGGGCTATATCCAGGATCACGGCCGGATACCTCTCCGGCGGCTTTTAGCGTTCGGCGTCGCGGACGCGTTCGGCGGTAGCCTCGACCGTTGGATCGGTCTGCCGCTTGGCCTCGATCCGGCTGGGCGGGACGGCATCGTCATCCTCCGCCATACCCTTCTTGAACTGCTTGATGCCCTTGGCCACGTCACCCATCATGTTCGAGAACCGGCCACCACCAAGGACCAGGATCGCGATCACACCAAAGATCAGCCAATGAACCAGGCTGAAACTACCCATCACAAAATCTCCCAAAGGCGTGACATCTATCTAGTCTGCATCGCCATCATTTTCCACTTCTTCCTCGCTCTCGCCGGCAATGGATAACTCGGCCATGGCAAGGTCGATCGGATCGAGCAGCCCGGCAGCCCGCAAATCGTCGATCCCAGGGAGGTCGCGGCGGCTGGCGAGCCCGAAATGGGTGAGGAATTCCGCCGTCGTCGCGTACAATAACGGCCGCCCGGGCGTCTCACGCCGGCCAGCCGGTCGCACCCATCCCGCCTCCATCAGCACATCGAGCGTCCCCTTGCTGATCTGAACGCCGCGAATCGCCTCGATCTCGGCGCGAGTCACCGGCTCGTGATAGGCGGTGATCGCCAAGGTCTCGATCGCCGCACGCGACAGCTTGCGCGGCTCCTCGCGGTCGCGACGCAGCAAATGCGCAAGATCGCCCGCGGTCTGGAAATGCCAGCGATCGCCGCGCCGGACCAGTTCGATCCCGCGGCCGGCATAATCTTCGGCGATCCGCTCCAGCGCGCCGCGAACGTCGATATCCTCGCCGACATGCGCGCGGATCGAGTCGATGGTCAGCGGCTCCTCGGCGGCGAACAGCACCGCTTCGACCGCGCGGACCGGATCGTCGGGATCGATCGTCATGCCTCCGCCCTTTCGCCGGTCGCCTTGAGATAGAGCGGCGCGAACGCCGATTTCTGGCGCAATTCGGCCTTGCCCATCCGCGCGAGTTCGAGCGCCGCGACGAAACTGGAGGCGAGCGCCGACTTGCGAAACGCACCGTCCAGGCTGTCGGGCAGGAAGCTTTCGATCGTCGCCCAGTCGATATGCTCGCCGAGCAGCCGCGATACGCGCTCGAGCGCGGCATCCAAGGTCATCACCAGGCGATCATGGACAACGTGGAAGACCGGGCGATTGCGTGCGTTGATCTGGCCATAAGCGGCGATCAGATCATAGATCTCGGCCTGCCATTGTGCCTTGCGCACCGTCCGCAATCCTTCGGGCGCGGCGCGGCGGAAAACATCGCGGCCGATCCGGTCGCGTGCGAGCAGCCGAGCGCCGGCATCGCGCATCGCGTTGAGCCGCTCGAGCCGCATCTGCAGCCGCAGCGCCAGTTCCTCGGGACTCGGTTCGATCTCCGGATCGCGCGGCAGCAGCAGCGCCGATTTGAGATAGGCCAGCCACGCCGCCATCACGAGATAATCGGCCGCGACTTCGAGCTTCAGCGTGCGGGCATGCTCGATATAGGAGAGATATTGCTCGACCAGTTGCAGGATCGAAATCTGCTTGAGGTCGACCTTTTGCGATCGGGCGAGCGCTAGCAGGAGGTCGAGTGGGCCTTCCCATCCCTCGATGTCGAGCGTCAGCGTGTCGTCGGCGGCGTCCATAGGCACGCTTTTAGGCATAGACTTTCGCGATACCAAAGCCGGAGGTCAGCGCTGTTGTGGATAACGCCCGCCAAGCCACACATCGTCATCCCGGTGCTAGGCCAGAGCCAACAACTCATCCCGCTTGGCGATCAGTTCCGCGAAATCGCCCTGCGGCGCGACTCCCCGCACCGTGGCCATCGCACGGTCGAGCCGTTCGAGCGACTTGGCCGGCATGTCGTTGAGCAGCGAGGCGATCTCGCGCATCTCGTCCATCCGTCCCCAGCAATCGAGCACGATATCGCAACCGGCGGCGATCGCCCCCGCGGCCTTCTCCCCTGCCGTCCCCGACAACGCCTTCATGTCGATATCGTCGGTCATCAGCAGCCCATCGAAGCCGATCTTGCCGCGGATCACCTGCTCGACGATCACCGGCGACATGGTCGCGGGGCGTTCGGGGTCCCAGATCTGGAACACGATATGACTGGTCATCCCCATCGGCGCGTCCGCCAGGCGGCGGAAGGGCTCGAGATCGATCTCCAATTCCTCCTCCGACGCGGTCACCGTCGGCAGATGGAAATGCGTGTCGACCACCGCGCGGCCATGGCCGGGCATATGTTTGACCACGCCGACCACGCCGCCGGCGCGCAGTCCTTCCATGATCGCCTTGCCCATCGCCGCGACGCGCATCGGCTCGTGTCCCAACGCACGGATGGTGATCGCCTCGGTCGTGTCGCGCTGGCTGACGTCGAGCAATGGCCAGCAATCGACGTTGACGCCGACTTCGGACAGCATCAGCGCGGTCGCCTGAGCATTGACCCGCGCCGCCTCGATCGCGCTCATCGGCGCGACGTCGTAGAGCCGGTCGAAATCGGGGCCGGCGGGAAATTGCGGCCATTCGGGCGGCTGCATCCGTTGGACCCTGCCGCCTTCCTGGTCGATCAGGATCGGCAGCTCGTCGCGGCCGGTCAGCTCGCGCAAACTGTGGGTCAACGCGCGGACCTGCTCGCGATTCTCGATGTTGCGCTTGAACAATATGTACCCGGCGGCGTCAGCGTCCTTGTAGAAGGCGCGTTCGTCGTCGGTAAGGGTCAGGCCGGACAGGCCGAAGATCACGGGCTTCATGGCGGTGCTTCTACTCGCGCGCGCCTGGGGTTCAAGGCTGGTCAGGCTGGCTCAACCATATGCCCGAACCCGATTGTAGGCCGTCTTGCAGCTTTCGCCGACGTGACGAGACTCCACTGATCGATTTTTCCGCTCGCGGAGATCAGATTAACTCATCGCATAAATGATTGCAGCGCTTCGCCACACAAGCCACAACCGCCGAGCGAGCCGCGAGCCGGCTGCGCACCCGATCCGATAGAGTCCCAGCGCCGGTCGCACCGGCGCGAACGAGAGGAAGAACGAGATGGATGCTGTAACCGAAGGTAGCCCGCTGAGCGATCCGAACAAGGAACCCGCGGCGCTGCGCAGCTTGCTCGGCCGAACCAACCGCGACTGGTGGCCCAACCACCTCTCGCTCGACATCCTTCATCAGAAGGGGATCAGCGGCAATCCGATGGGCGACGACTTCGATTACGCGAAGGAGTTCAAGTCGCTCGATCTCGCCGCGGTCAAGCGCGACCTGACCGCGCTGATGACCGACAGCCAGCCCTGGTGGCCGGCCGATTACGGGCATTACGGTCCGTTCTTCATCCGCATGGCATGGCATTCGGCGGGCACGTATCGCACCGGCGACGGCCGCGGCGGCGCCAATGCCGGACAGCAGCGCTTCGCTCCGCTCAATTCCTGGCCGGACAACGGCAATCTCGACAAGGCACGCCGCCTGCTGTGGCCGATCAAGCAGAAATATGGCCGCAAGCTCAGCTGGGCCGACCTGATGATCCTGGCCGGCAACGTCGCGATCGAATCGATGGGCGGCCCGGTGTTCGGCTTTGGCGGCGGCCGCGCGGACGTGTGGGAACCCGAACGCGACATCTATTGGGGCACCGAGGAGGAATGGGTCGGC
>Ga0207647_10004637_pt1 | contig 10183 bp, 13 predicted proteins | sample KBSCornC2_FD_184295 | JGI IMG/M metagenome (GOLD analysis project Ga0207647, IMG submission 184295) | Corn rhizosphere microbial communities from Kellogg Biological Station, Michigan, USA - C2 (SPAdes) (version 2) | ecosystem: Host-associated > Plants > Roots > Rhizosphere ...
CACCATCGAGGTGGAGAGCGTGGCGACGCGTCTGGAGCCGGCCCGGCCGGCGAGAAAGCCCGAGGTGAAGACGGATCAGCTCTCGATCAGCTCGTAGCGGCCGGGCTGTACGGTCTCCAGGTCGACGGCGGCGAGGAAGTCCTGGGTCTCGGGGGCGGCGAAGAAGGCCGCGATGGTGGCCTCGGCGTCCTCGGGGGACGCCCAGTGGACGGTCACCAGGTACTCGCCGTCGGCGCCGCGGGCGGTCGAGCGGGCGAGAAAGCCGGGGCGGGCCTCCAGGTACTCCTTCTCCATCGTGCGGTTGAGCTGCTGGAACTCGGCGTCGTCGACGTCGGCGCGCAGCTTGAACCGGATGGTCTCCACAGTGGTCATGTGCTCCACCTCTCTTGGGCGAGACGTGCGTCGAGGGGGCGGTTGAAGACGGGGCTGCCGGGCTGCTGCCGGCGTCCTCCCCCGGCGAGGGAGCCCGTCGGCAGGGGTGCGAAGCCGAGTTCGTCGAGGAGTTCGGTGACGAGCCGGTTGGCCTCGGGATCGTCACCTGCGACGAACAGCGCGGTCCGCTCCGCGCGGGGTGCGCCCGGCCGGGCGAGGTCGAGCAGGTACTTGTAGTTGAGGGTGTTGACCGCCTTGACCACACGGGCGCCGGGCAGATGGGCGGCGATCAGCTCGGACGACGTGGTCCGGTCCGACTCCAGGTCGGGGAAGGTGCCGTCCCTGCCGGGCGTGTAGTTGGTGGTGTCGACGACGACCTTCCCGGCGAGCGCGTCGGCGGGCAGGCTCTCGTAGGCGCCGAACGGAATGGCCACCACGACGAGCGGGTCGCCGAACGCGATCGCCTCCTCCACGGTGGCCGCCCGCGCCCGTCCGCCGAGTTCCGCGACCAGCCCGGCGAGGGAGCCGGGCCCGCGCCGGTTGGCGACGGCGATCTCGTGTCCGGCGGCGGTGAGCAGACGGGCGAGGGTGCCGCCGATCTCGCCGCTGCCCAGGATGCCGATCCTCATGTGCGGGTCCTCTCAAGCGCCCGGGCGGTTGTACGCGTACGACTCGTTGGTGTCGGCCTCGTCGGGGACGAACTCGGTGACGACGTCCTTGGCGGCATGGATGTTGACCATGCGGGCCCGGCCGGGGCCGAGGTTGGCGAACTTGTGCGGCATGCCGGCCGGTACGACGCAGATGTCGTCCGGCGTCGCGTCGACGGTCTCGCCGCCGGCCTCCAGCCGTACCGTGCCCTCGACGATCACGAAGATCTCCTCGTAGGGGTGGGTGTGGCGCGGGGGCCCTGCGTCGGTCGCGACGTCGACGATGAACGCCGAGACGCTGAGGCCGGGGTGGTCGCTCGCATTGAGGATGTGGGCGGCCACCTCGCCGTTGATCTGCACGGTGGGCAGGCTGTTCTTCGCGATGATCTGCATGGGTCGGTCCTCGTGGTCCTCAGGTGGGATCGGCGACGGGGTCGGCGACCGGGGACACCGCCTGGACGGGCTCGTCGGCAGCCGGACGCAGACGCGTCGCGGCCCAGGTCGCGGGCAGCGCCACGACCATGACGATCAGGGCGAGCACGAATACCGAGTCGACGCCGTGGGCCTCCACGGCCCAGCCGCCGGCTGCCGCTCCCCCGGCGATGCCCGCGTTGACGGCGGAGGCGCCGAGGGTGGCCGCGAGGTCGCCGCCGGGTCCGGCCAGGGTGATCACCCGGAGCTGGAAGGAGGGCACCAGGCCGAAGCCGACCAGCCCCCACACGGCGAGCGCGACGGCGGTCAGCGCCGGGTTGTCGCCGACGTAGTGCAGGGCGGTGAGGATGAGCGCGAGGGCGACATTGGCCACCACCAGCGTGGTGGCCGCCCCGCGGTCGGCGAACCGGCCGCCGCCGAACACGCCGACGGCGCTGGCGATGCCGTAGATCAGCAGGAAGGCGCTGACCACGCCGCCGGAGATGCCGGTGACGTCCTCCAGGTAGGAGGCGAGATAGGTGAACGCGGCGAACTGGCCGCCGAGCAGCAGCAGTCCGACGCCCAGCTGGGCCAGCACCCTTGGTGCGAAGGCGTGTCGGGCCTGTGAGCCGAGCCCGGTGGGCCCGGTCAGGCCGACCCTCGGGACGAAGGCGAGCGTGGCGACCAGGGCCAGCGCGCCGAGGGCGACGATGCCGACGAAGGTGGCCTGCCAGCCGATCGCGTTGCCGACCAGGGTGCCGAGCGGTACGCCGATGACGGTGGAGACGGCGATCCCGCCGAACACCATGGCCACGGCCCGGCCCTGCTGTCCGGCCGGGACCAGGTGCGCGGCGAGCGCCGAGGCGACGCCGATGAACAGGCCGTGGATGGCGCCGGTGATGACGCGCGCCACGATCAGCGCGCCGAAGCTGGTCGTCACCGCGGCGAGCAGATTGCCGACGAGGAACACCGACAGCGCCGACCAGAGGAGCAGGTGACGGCCGAGGCGGATGGTCACGGCCGTGAGCAGGGGGCCGCCGATGCAGATGCCGAGGGCGTAGGCGGTGACCAGCAGACCGGCCGTGCCGACCGAGACGCCGGTGTCCTTGGCGATGAGGTTCAGGATGCCGACGATGACGAGTTCCGCCGTGCCGATGACGAACGCGCCCAGGGCCAGGGTCGCGAGGGCGAGCTGAGTGCGCCCCTGGTTCTTGTCCGTGTGCTCAGCCGTGTTCACGTGCGCTGTCCTCCGAGCCGATGATCCAGTGCTCCTTGACCGCCATGTGGTGCAGATAGCGGGGCTGTACGAAGCTGACGAGGTCGTCCTTGGCCCTGGCGTACTCCTCGGAGGCCGCGGCCTTCTCCAGGTCTTCGAGGCTGTCGAAGGAGAGGAGGTAGGCGGCGTCGAGGAGGGCCTCGCCGATGGCGTAGGCGCCGTCCCGGGTGAAGCACTGGAGGTAGCGGCGCAGGCCCGGTACCTGGAGCATCAGCTCGGCGTGCTCGCCGAGGCTGCGCTCGCGGAACTGCTCCACGGTGGTGCCCTCGGTGCGCTTGACCAGGGCGACGATCTTCACGCCGTCCTCGGGCGCGGGGTGGTCCCCGGCCCGCAGGACGTGTGCGTCGGTGTCGAGGACGACGGTGCGCCAGAAGGCGGCCCACTTGGGCTCGTCGAGCCGGGCGCCCTCCAGGAACTCCGGGGTCTGCAGGGAGGCGAGCTGGTCCTCGTCGTTCTCCAGCCAGATCTCCGCGATGCCGCTCCACAGCGGGTCGTCGGGTTCGGGGCCGAAGGGAATGCGGGTGTCGATCAGGTACTTCCTGATCTGCGGGATCTTGCTCGCGTATTGCACCGCGTGCACGTCGACCCAGTAGTCCTGGAACTCCTGCTCGGACATTCCGGGTTTGGGGTGGGCGAAGATCAGCTGGTGGATCATGACGGTCTCCAGGGGAGTCGGTCGGACGGTCAGACCTTGTAGGCCTTCTTCACGTCCTCGGCGAAGCCGAGGTAGTCCCGCAGCGGCCAGACCTCCTCGAACTCGAGGTACTCGCGCATCGGCAGCCGGCCGAGCGCGGTCCGGTCCAGTTCCTCGGCGCTCGGGGACTCGATGATGCCGATCACCCGCTTCTGTGCGGCGACCTTCCACAGGCCGACGGCGAAGCCGGAGTCGAGGGTCTCCTGGGCGTGTTCGGCCTCTTCGCGCTCGATCTCCCAGAGCTCGTCCAGGGAGATCCGTCCCTCGTGGTTCCAGCGCATCTGGACGTAGAACAACATGGGTGATCCTTAAGGGAGTCGGGGTCAGGCCGCCGCGAGTGCCGCGATCCGCCTGGTGATCGGGTCGTCGTCGCCGAAGACCTCGACGGCCAGGTCGAGCGGGGTCTTGCCGTCGTGGCCGACCAGGTCGGTGCGGGCGCCGGCGTCGAGCAGGACGGACACGCAGTCGGCGTAGCCGTGCCACAGGGCGTCGTGCAGCGGGGTGTAGCCGTTGGTGGCGCCCTGGAAGTCGAGGTCGATGCCCGGGTGGGCGACCAGGTCGGCGGTGATGTCGGCGTGGCCGTTGTAGACGGCCTTGTGCAGGGGTACGGCGCCGAAGCAGGGCTCGACCGCGTTGATGTCGGCGCCCGCCCCCAGCAGCATCCGGACGATCTCGCCGTGGCCGTCGCGGGAGGCGACGAGCAGCGGGGTGTGGGCGTCGTTGAAGCCGTTGAGGAAGGGGGCGCGGGCGTCCACTTCGGCGCCGTCGGCGAGGAGCCGGCGTACCGCCTCGGTGTCTCCGGCGGCGGTGGCGGCCATCAGGGGCTGGGCCTCGACGGCGCCCGCGTCGGCCTCCCGGCGCTCCTTCAGGAGCTGCTCGGCGCGCAGCAGCTTGTCCTTGCCGAAGGTGTTGACGTTCAGCTCGTAGGCGAAGTGCTCTTCGAGCGAGAAGCCGTAGTGGGTGTGGAGCTTGAGGCCCGCGCCCTGGTCGAGGAGGTACTCCACTAGGTCCGGGTACTTGTACCAGAGGGCGTCCATCAGCGGGGTGTGCCCGGTGGTGGGGGCCACGGCGTCCACGAAGGCGCCGGCTTCGACGAGCTGCCGGGTGACGTCCAGGCTGCCACCCTGGCAGGCCTTGTGCAGGGCGGTGGCGCCGGCCCTGGTGTCGGCGGTGTGGACGTCGGCGCCGGAGGCGATCAGCGTCTCGGTCGTCGCCGGGTCGGCCTGGCCCGCGGCGATCATCAGGACGGTGAGCCCGGAGGAGTGCTCGCGCGTGCCCGGGTCGGCGCCCGCGTCGAGCAGCCGCTGAACCTCTTCGGTGGCGCGGCCGCGCACGGCCGTGATGAGAGCGGCGCTCATGCGGTCACCGTCCCGCCCCGGATGGCCCGGATGATCTGCGAGGGGTCGGTGTGGGACTCCCAGCGGACGATCCGGCCGTCGCGGACGGTCAGCCAGTGCGTGAAGATGATCTCGAAGTCGATGCCGGTCTCCTTGACCCGGGAGATCTCGTGGATGATCCCGGCGGCCTTCTCGCCCTCGACGACGAGGTCGAGCAGCTCCTCGGAGATCACGTCGCACTGACCGGCGAACACCCCGACGCTGTCCGCCACTTCGGCGCTGCTGTGCAGGGTGCCGATCCACTTCATGTCGTCGTTGTAGCCGGGCACGGGGCGGTAGTTGATCCATTCGACGTCGTCGGCGAGGAGCCCGAGCGCAGTGCCGAAGTCGCCGCTCGTCAGGGCGGCGAACCACCGCTTGGCCACGTCCCGGGTCTGCTCGGTGAAGTCGCTCATGTCGTCTCCTTGTGGCCTTTTCGCGGCCTACTGGCTGTCCGGAGGGGTCATGATCTGCTGGTTGCCGTCCGCCCAGACCGCGGTCATCACCACGTCGGCGATGCGCCAGCCGGACGCGCTGCGGGTCAGGCCGAAGCGGTAGTGGCCGCCGAGCGTCCAGGTCGGGCCGCCCTGGGCATTGGGCAGCAGGTGGGTGGCCTGGAAGTGGGCGGTGAGGACCGCCTCGTCCCCGTACACCTCGGCGATCTGGTTGCCGATCATGTGCTGGGTGGCCTTCAGGTGGCCCAGCCCGGCCCGCCAGTCGGCGATGACCCGGTCGGGGGTGCTGACCACGGGTTCCCCGCCGAAGAGGCTCGTGTAGTCCAGGGTCACCTTCTCCGCGAGCAGGGCGGGCAGTTCCTCCCACTGGCGCAGGTCGACGTGCCACAGCATCCTGGTGCAGGTCTCGATCACGTCGATCCGGTCTTCGGCGGAAGTCATCGGCAACTCCGTGGGGGCGCGCCCGAGTCAGGCGGGCGTGCTGGACGATCGGTCCCGGCCGAAGCTAGTGACGGGGCCGGACGCGAGGTCCCGGCGCCGGGTCCGCCCGGCACACTCTGCGAGCTCCGCCCGGGTACTACGTCAGTTCATTCGATCTGACCGCTCACTTGACGCAGTGTCATCCGCCGTGTGACAGAGTGCCGGAACCTGCGGCGCGGCGCCGCGCGGGCGCGTGGCCGGGTGGGGACGGTGGGGCGAACGGATCGACCCACGAGGAGGCACCGATGGTGAACAGCGCCAGGGCACGGCGAACCAGGTCAGGAGAGGACGACGGCTGGGGTCTGGTCGGCTAGTCATGCGTATCGGAGCTGTGTTCCCGCAGACGGAGATCGGCGCGGACCCGGGCGCGGTGCGCGCCTGGGCCGAGGCCGTGGAGGAGCTGGGCTTCCGGCACGTGGTCGCCTTCGACCACGTACTGGGCGCAGGCACCGCCGGCCGCCCCGGCTGGTACGGCTACACCAGCGAAGACCTCTTCCACGAGGTCTTCGTGCTGTTCGGCTACCTGGCCGGGATCACCCGCACCCTGGAGCTCGTCACCGGGGTCCTGGTGCTGCCGCAGCGGCAGACCGCCCTGGTCGCCAAGCAGGCCGCCGAGGTCGACGTGCTCAGCGGCGGCCGGCTGCGGCTGGGTGTCGGCATCGGCTGGAACCGCGTGGAGTACGACGCCCTGGGCGCGACCTTCACCGACCGCGGCGCCCGCAGCGCCGAACAGGTCGAGGTGCTGCGCGCGCTGTGGGCCGAGCCCACGGTCACCTTCGAGGGGCGGTGGCACCGGGTCGAGGACGCCGGGATCCTGCCCCGGCCGGCGCGGGGGCGTATCCCCGTGTGGTTCGGCGGCAATGCGGAAGCCGTGCTGCGGCGGGCGGGCGAAATCGGTGACGGCTGGCTGCCGCAGCGGCCGCCGGACGAGACGGCGCGGGCGATGGTGCACCGGGTTCGCTCCTACGCCGTCCAGGCGGGGCGTGACCCGTCCGCGCTGGGCTTTGAGGCGCGCCTCAAGCTCGCGGAGGTGCCACAGGGCAAGTGGGCCGATTTTGTCGGCGGTTGGCGGAATCTGGGGGCGACCCATCTTTGTTTGAGCACGATGGGTTTGGGTCTGGCGACGGTCGACGACCACATCCGCATGCTGCGCGGCACCCTACGAGATCTGGGGCCGGCGGCTGGCTTTTAGGGGCGCGGGGAACTGCGCGACCGGCCCCCACCGGCCCGCAGGCGAATCACCGCCCATACTCCTCGGCGAGAAACCGGATCGACTGGTCGGTGAAGACCCGCATCTCACGCGTGAGGTTTTTGCCGCGTCGCCACGCCAGCTGTGTGAACACCTCGAACGGGATGTCCCAGTCCAGTTTCACGAGAAGGCCGGCGTCCAGTGTGTCCTGCACGCAGGCCGTCGGCAGCAGGCTGATGCCAAGGCCCGCTGCAACCCCCCGCTTGATGGACTCGATCGTCCCGAACTCCAGGAACGGCAGCGCCTCCCCGGTTCCGTCGTTCAACTCCGCCTCGAACAACTCCCGATAGGCGCAACCGGCCTCCGCGGAAATCACCTGGGTGCGACGGAGTTCCTCCGTCGTCACCTTCGGGACCTGGGTGAGCGGATGGTCGGGCGCGGCCACCACCGTCAGCGGTTCGGAGCCGAGTACCTCGGTCTGGACCCCCGGGTGCTGCGTCTCGGCCTCCATCAGGAAGCCCATGTCGAACATCCCCTGCCGCAGCGCATGGCAGGTCTCCGCGCACAGACTCGGACGCAGGACGATGTGCAGGGCGGGGTAGCGGTGGTGGAAGAACTCCAGCAGCGGCGGCATCCTGTAGGACGTGATGCTCTCCATCGAGCCGATGGTGAGCACGCCGGAGGGGTCTCCGGAGCCGACCGTGGCGCCACGGGCCTCGCCGGCCAGGGCCAGCATCTGCTCGGCGTAGGGCAGCAGCCGCTGGCCTGCCTCGGTGAGCTGGATGCGGCCGCCGAGGCGGTCGAAGAGGTCGACGCCCAGGGACATCTCGAGTCCCTTTATCTGGCTGGTGACGCTGGACTGCGCATACTTCAGTTCCGTCGCCGCCTTCGAGAAACTGAGCAGCGTGGCCACCTTGTGGAACGCCGCCAGCTGCCTGATGTCCATGGGTCTCTTCTCCAAGGGTCGACAACGGATGGATTTCCTACTCCAGGAAACCAAGGAGTGAAAGTGAGCGCGATGTCCCCGCGATGTCTCATAGGGGACATGCGGCGTCAGCTAGCGGCCAACATCCCCGTTTTCCCGGCCGATCATCAGACCTGCCTGGAATCGGCTGACCGCTCCCATTTCCTCCATGACGGCGGAGATGTGGCGGCGGCAGGTCCGGGTCGCCATGCCGAGCCTGCGCGCAATGACCTCGTCCTTCAGCCCGAGGGCCATGAGGCGGATGATGGAATGCCGTACTTCTTCCGCGACTTGTGGGTATTCGGCGGTCTGCTGGTCCACCTCGAAGGGGCGGCCGACCTGCCACACCGACTCGAAGGTGCGGGCCAGATAGCCCACGACCGTCGGTTCGGTGATGACGGCGGCGCCGGGCGGTTGCCGGCCGGTGCGCTCCTTGGGGATGAAGGCGATCCTGCGGTCGTAGATGATGAGCCGCTCGGAGAGTTCGTCGACGGTGCGCACCTCGGCGCCGCGTCGGCTGACCTCCTGGACGTAGGTGCGGGTGGCGAGGCTGGTGCGGGCGGTGTGCTGGTAGAGGGTGCGCACGCGGACGCCCCTGCGCAGCAGTTCCAGGGTGTGTTCCCGGTCGGCTTCGAGGAGTCCGGGGGGGCGGCCGCCGCCGGACTGCAGGCTCATGCGCTCCTGAGTGCAGCCGTAGCGGGCCCGGTCGATCTCGCGGCGCACCTCCTCGACGTCGTCGAGGACGGTGATGGGTACGTCGGCCGGTGAGCCGTTGGGCCGGGCGCGGTAGTCGGCGGCCAGGGAGCGCAACTCCTCGTGGATACGGCCGATTTCGCGTCGGCGTCGGCCGATCTCCACCTCCAGTGGCGTGACCAGCTCGGCCTCGGCGACCTCGGGGTCGAGGGGGACGACGGGACGCCCGGGTGCGCTCGGGCTGAGCAGGTGCAGGTCCTGGAGGGACTTGCGTATCTCCTCGACCGTGGTGATGTCCGCACCGAGGGCGGTGGCGAGCTCCTGGTCGTCGAAGCGGCCCTTCTGCAGCGCCGTTTCGTAGGCCTTCACCGAGAGATCGTCGAGAAGGGGAATCTCGTCCGTCAATTCATCACCCCCGCGCACGCCACGAAATCGCCGATCGCCACTCCTTGCCGCTTCAGCCTAGGACTCCGCCGCCGACCCGAACTCCCGTGCGGCGACCGCCGACTTGAGAGCGTTAGGTACGGCACCGCATTCAGTAATGAACGCGCCGGTCCTCCGGTGTGGCCCGGTAACGGACGTTCCACAGGTTGCGGCGGATATAGGTGCGTTGGAGCCAGCGGTCACGGCCGTCGTGGCGTGCCCGGAAGGTGGAGCGCGCGTGGACGCCCTTGCGGTTGTTGATCAGCAGGGCCTGGCCCGGTTCCAGCCGTACGGTGTGGGCGACGGACCGGCAGGCGTCCTGCAACGCGTCGAGGGCGGTGCCGGCTCCGCGGGTGAGCGGGCGGGTGCCGTTGGCGGAGACGGTGATCTCCGGGAAGCGGGGGGCGCCGCTGAGGATGGGCACCGGTTCGGACAGCACCTCCTCCCCCACGCTGGTGGTGTAGCTGCCGGGTGCGTTGAGTCGGTAGAGCGGGCTGCGCAGGGTCTCGACCAGAGGGTCCGGCAGGTGCCGGCACAGGTCGCGGGCGTCGGCGTAGTACGTGAAGGCGTCGTGGCCCGCCGCGCCGCGCAGGCAGTTGAGGACGAGGAAGTCCGGGTTGGCGACGTCGTAGCGGCCGGTGGTGTCGTAGGTGATGTCGCTGTGGAAGTTGAGGAAGACCGCGGAGCCCTGGTTGGTCTGGGCCCGCGCTCCCTCCCGGACCGGGACGACGTCGTGGACGAGCCGGCCGGCCTTCTCGGTGAGCACGCCGATCGGCTCGCCCAGCAGTCCGGTCAGGCCGAGCAGCACGCCTTCGGCGACGAAGCTGTTCTTGGCGGCGGACGGTTCGCCGTCGACCGGGGTGGGCGGCAGTTCCGCGTCCAGTGGCAGGTTGCGTACGAGCATCACGCCCGGGGAGTCGTTGTGCCGGCCGAAGTCCATGATCTGCTGCAGGAGTTCGGTGGGCAGGGCGGCGAAGATGCGGTGGTAGCGGGTCAGCGCCCGGTCGACGTCCGCGGTCGGGTCGGGCAGCAGACACAGCTCCGCACCGATGGTGTCGCGCACCCGGTCGGGCAGTTCGAGGTCGGCGAAGGTCAAGGCGGTCACACTCCGGCGAGGTGGGGCTGCGGTACGGCTTCCATGACGGGCAGGTCGATCCGGTCGTGCAGGCGCTGGGCGAGGTGCAGGGCGTCCTCGCCGCTCTC
>Ga0207647_10004638_pt1 | contig 10182 bp, 5 predicted proteins | sample KBSCornC2_FD_184295 | JGI IMG/M metagenome (GOLD analysis project Ga0207647, IMG submission 184295) | Corn rhizosphere microbial communities from Kellogg Biological Station, Michigan, USA - C2 (SPAdes) (version 2) | ecosystem: Host-associated > Plants > Roots > Rhizosphere ...
GTTTTCAACTCCGGCCGATCCCGGCCGTGCGGTGCTGGATGCGGTAAAGCAGGTAGCAGAAAGTCCTGCGGTTCCGGAGGTGCGTCACGGCACGACCGTCGGCACGAATGCAATGTTGGAGCGCAAAGGTGCGCGGGTCGCGTTTGTCACGACCGCCGGCTTTGAAGACACCATCGCGATCGGCCGCCAGGCCCGCACCAGCCTGTATGACTGGTTCCGGTCGCCGCTTCCTCCTGTGGTTCCGAAAAAACTCCGTTTTGGCGTAGACGAACGTGTAACTGCTGAAGGTCTTGTGCTACGCACTCCATCGGAAGAATCGCTGCGGCAACTGGCAGCAGCAATTCAAGACAGCGGAGCGGAAGCCATCGCCGTCTCCCTGCTCTTCTCTTTTGCCAACCCTGTAAACGAGAAATTGGTCGCCGAGGCATTGCAGCCACTGGGGCTGCCAATCTCGATCTCTCATCGGATTCTGCCCGAGTTCCGGGAATATGAGCGTGGCAGCACCGTCGTCACCAACGCCTATCTGGCGCCAAAGGTTAGTACCTATCTTCGCCGTCTGGGAACAGAGATCGAGGCTGCGTTTCCCGGTGGAGGTGTTCAGGTGATGCAGTCCTCGGGCGGCATCATCGCAGCGTCGATTGCGGCCGAGGAGCCGGTACGTACGGTGCTGTCAGGCCCGGCGGGTGGCGTGATGGGAGCCTATCGGCTGGCGCGTCTGGCTGGCTTCGACAAGATCATCGGCTTCGATATGGGTGGAACGTCCACGGATGTTTCCCTGATCGATGCCGCCGAAGGTGGCCCGCGCACCACCAGCGATGCTGTGGTCTCGGAGATGCCGGTGAGCGTGCCCATGCTCGACATCCATACCGTAGGCGCAGGCGGTGGCTCGATCGCACGCTTCGATGCAGGTGGTGCGTTACATGTCGGGCCGGAGTCCGCCGGCTCCGTTCCAGGGCCGATCTGCTATGGACGCGGAACACTGCCGACCGTTACCGACGCCAATGTCACGCTGGGACGGCTTGATCCCGACCTCTTTCTCGGCGGCAAGATCCGTCTGGATGACACACGCACGCTGCAGTTGATGGAAGAGGCGCGTGGTTCCCTTGGCAGTGTCGAGCAGTTTGCCGCAGGTATCGTACTACTGGCCGAAACAGCGATGGAGAAGGCTATCCGTGTCATCTCTATCGAGCGCGGCTACGATCCGCGTGAGTTTACGCTGGTTAGCTTTGGCGGCGCTGGTCCGCTGCATGCCTGTTCGATGGCGCGTTCGCTGCAGATTCCGCGTGTGCTGGTGCCTCGGCTTCCGGGAGCACTGTCTGCGCTGGGAATCCTTCTTGCCGATACGGTTCGCGACTACAGCCGTACCGTCATGCTGCCTGCATCCGATGCGGAAGCACTTGCAGCCCAGTTGCAGGAGCTCGAAACGCGAGCTACTGAAGAGCTGCAGCGGCAAGGGCTCTTCGGGGAGGCCGAACACTCTGTCGACCTGCGTTACGTCGGTCAGGGGTATGAGCTGAATGTGCCCTACGGCAGAAACTACCTGGACGAGTTCCATTCTCTCCATCGCAAGCGCTATGGATATGCCAGCACGGAAACTCCAGTGGAAGTGGTGAATGTGCGCGTCCGTGTTACGGTCCCCACTGCTCCGGTGGAGCTCCCGAAGTCAGAGCCGATTGCAGGAGATGGGTCCCAGGCGGTTTTAAAAACACGTCCGATTTACTTTGATGGAACGTGGGGAGAAAGCAAGGTCTACCAGCGTGAACAGCTCAGACCGGGCGATCGATTCGCTGGCCCTGCCCTGATCACGGAGTATAGTTCCACCACCGTGGTTCCACCTGACTGCATCGCCGAGGTGGATGCTTTTGGCAACTTAGTCATCGAGGTACATGTCGCATGAGCACGGTGCAACTCTCAGAGCCCCAGGGAATAGCGACGGCTATCGATCCGATTGAGCTCGCTGTCTTCAAAAGCGCGACCCACTCCATCGCCGAGGAGATGGGTGCCGCGCTGCGCCGCACCTCCTTCTCGCCGAATATCAAAGAGCGACGCGACTACTCCTGTGCGGTCTTCGACAGCATGGGCCAGGTTATTGCGATGGGCGACCATATGCCGGTGCATCTGGGATCGATGCCCATGTCCGTCAAAGCAGTGATGGAGAGCATGACACTGCGTCCCGGCGATATCGCCATGCTAAACGATCCATACGCAGGGGGAACGCACCTTCCGGATATCACGCTGGTGCTGGCCGTCTTCGCAGCAACAGATGCGGAGGCGCCGGTCATGTATGTCGCCGTGCGAGCGCACCATGCGGATGTGGGCGGGCTGTATCCCGGCTCTATGGGCCTGTGCCGCGAGATCTACCAGGAGGGCTTGCGGATCCCTCCGGTGCGCATTGTGGAAGGCGGCGAGATCAACCGCGCGATCCTGCAACTTGTGCTGCATAACGTACGCACACCCGAAGAACGCGAAGGTGATCTGCTCTCCCAGATCGGCGCATGCCGCGTGGGCGAGCGGCGTCTGCTGGAACTGATCGCAAAACACGGGACAGAACGGGTACGGCGGCTTTCAGCCGCGTTGCTCGACTATTCCGAGCGCCTGATGCGGGCACAGTTCGCACAGTGCGTGACTGGCAGCTACGCCGCCGAAGACTTTATGGACAGCGATGGCTTCGATGAGATACCGCTGCCCATCCGCGTCACCATCACGCTCGACAGCGAAGCGCAGACGGCGAAGGTCAGCTTTAAAGATTGCCATCCGCAAGTGAGGAGCAGCATCAACGCCGTCTATGCCATCACTTATTCAGCGGTGTACTACGTGCTGCGTTGCCTGCTGCCCGAAGATGCTCCTGCAACCGCGGGCCTGATGCGCCCCGTCATCGTGGAAACGGAACGCGGCAGCATTGTCGATGCGATACTTCCAGCCCCTGTCGCCGGCGGCAATGTGGAGACCTCACAGCGCATTGTTGATGTACTGTTGCGCGCACTCGCAAAAGCAATGCCGGACCGCATTCCCGCCGCAAGCTCCGGGACAATGAACAATCTCACCATCGGTGGCGTGGATCATCGCACCGGCAAACCCTTCGCCTACTACGAGACCATCGCGGGAGGCATGGGTGCGCGTCCTACTGCGGACGGCATCTCCGGCATTCACACCCATATGACCAACTCGTTGAATACACCGATCGAGGCGCTGGAGTACGCCTATCCCTTCCGCGTGATCCAGTACGGCTATCGCGCCCACTCGGGGGGCGAGGGGCAGTATCGCGGCGGCGATGGCATTGTGCGCGAGATCGAGTTGCTCGCACCGAGCACCATTACGCTGCTGACGGAACGCCGCAAGTTTGCGCCGTATGGGCTACAGGGAGGTGCGGACGGAGAGCGTGGCGTCTCCTATCTGCGGAGTGGAGAGACAGAAGAAGAGCTGCCGGCCAAATGCAGTATCCAGGCAAAAGCCGGTGACCGCATTCGCGTAGAGACACCCGGCGGAGGCGGGTGGGGTACCTCAGCGGCTGATATGGGACGGCTTTAGTCCCGCTGTACTCCCCTTCCTGGATACCCAGCAACAGGGAAAACACTCTAGACTAGCGATCACCATGAAGGAAGACGCTACCCGCACCGTTCAACGCGGAGCACAGCACCGCAAGTCCGTTGCCCGTGCCGAACTCGGTCACTGGGATGCCGCACAGCGCACCGCCGACCCAGGCAAACTGCTGGCGAAGGCAATGCGTGGACGGGTCGCTGCCTTGCTTCCGCTCAAGAACGAACGCATGGCTGCCTCCGCCTTCGCTTTCTTTCGCGGCGCCGCACCGATCATGGCCTTCGATCTCTCGCTTGCGCCGCATACCCCCATCGTGTGCCAGCTCTGCGGCGACGCTCATGTGCAGAACCTCGGCGCCTATGAGGGCGACGATGGACGCCTTATCTTCGACATCAACGATTTCGACGAAACCATCCGCGGACCCTTTGAATGGGACATCAAGCGCATGACCACCAGCATTCTGCTCGCGGGAGACGATGCAGGAGTTCACAAGACCGGATGCCATGGCGCAGCCGATATCTTTCTGGGGAGTTATTGCAGGCTGATGGAACAGCTTGCCCGTCTGCCGGTGCTGGAAGCTGCACGCTTCCAGGTGCATCGGCTGCATGCGGTATCATCCATCTCTGAGATTCTGCGCAAGGCCGAACGATCCACGCCCCTGCATGCGCGCGAGCACCTTACCGAAGAAACAGCACGCGGGCGCGTCTTTCGCAACCTGCCGCCGGCGCTGCATCCCGTCAAGGGAGAGCGGAAACGCGCTGTGCTCGCCTCGCTTCGCCGTTATCGCGACTCACTGCAGCCGGAGCGGCAGCACTTCCTTGCCCGCTACAAACCGGTCGACGTTGCCTTCAAGGCCGTCGGCACCGGCTCCGTCGGTATGCGCGATTATGTGATTTACATGGAGGGTAACGGAGCTGACGATCCGCTTTTCCTACAGATCAAAGAAGAGACTACCTCCGTCTACGCCCCATACCTCGCAGCCAAGACTGTCACGACATCCAACCAGGGACAGCGCGTGGTGAACGGACACCGCGCCATGCAACTACAGAGCGACCCAATGCTGGGGTACACGCGGTTCGAAGGCCGCGATTACCTTGTCCGCCAGCTCAACGATCACAAGGCCACGCTCGATGTCACGCACCTGGATGAAGCCGCACTACAACAGTATGCTGAGGTCTGCGGAGAGCTGCTGGCCCGCGGTCATGCGCGTTCAGGCGACCCGGGGTTGATTCAGGGATACATCGGCAAAGGCAAGCGCTTCCGCGAAGCCATGCTGGAATTCGCGCATGCCTACGCCGCACAGAGCAGAGATGACTGGCAGACGTTCAAGGCGAGTTTGGCGTAGCCTGTGTCATCGCAGTACCATGCTGTCGCCATCGCGGAGATGCGGAGGACATATGGGAATCTTTGACGATCTGCTGGAAGCAGCAAAGCGCGGAGATGAGGACGAGGTCAAAAAGATCGTCAGCCAACATCCGGAGCTCCTGCACCAGCGAGACGAACGCGGAGCTACCGTCCTGCATCACGCCGCGTTTGGCGGCTACCGCGCGATCGCGGAGTTTCTGATTCACCAGGGAGCAGAGATCAACGCGCGCGACGGCGAGTTCGGAGCCACACCCGCAGGTTGGGCCATCGAGTACCTCCGCGAGATGGGCGGCTTCCTCGCGATCGAACTGGACGATCTCGCCTTCGCCATCGAGAGAGGGGACGCGATATGGGTTGCACGCCTTCTCAGGCGGTTCCCATGGCTTCATAAAGCCAGCAATTCCGCGGGAACACCATTCTCACAGCTGGCTGAACAGACAGGGGATCCGCAGATAACCCGATTATTTTGGTCGACAGAACATCCAAGTGAGTGATCCGGCTTTCTGACCGACGCTATGATGCTGACAGTGGCTCCCACGTCCGACACATTGCCCAGGCTCCGGATTCGCAGACCTTCTGTCCTGCGCCTTCTCCGATGGCTTGGTCTCAGCATCGCCGCCCTCTGGTTGCTTGCAGCGTTATCGCTGATAGCTCTGCGATGGATCGATCCACCGACCACCGCCGTCCATATGCAGCGCCGTATCCAGTCGTGGACACATAGCGGGTCCTACAACAAGCGTTACAGGTTCGTCCCGCTCAGCCAGATCTCACCCGACCTGCAGCATGCCGTGGTGGCTGCGGAGGACGCACGCTTCTACAAGCATCATGGCTTCGATTGGCACGAGATCCAGAACGCAGCCAAAGAGGACATGGAAGGCGAGCGCACTCGCGGAGCCTCCACCATTACGCAGCAACTGGTGAAGAACCTGTTCTTCGGAACGGGCCGTTCTGTCATCCGCAAGGTAGCTGAGGCAACGCTGGTGCCGGTGGCGGAGCTGGCGCTGGGGAAGCAGCGCATTCTGGAGCTCTATCTCAACGTGGTGGAATGGGGCCCGGGAATCTACGGCGTCGATGCAGTCTGCCGCACGGACTTCAGAACCTCGGCTCGCGGCATTAACCGGGCGCAGGCGGCACGGCTAGCCGCGATTCTTCCTGCACCGCTAAAGCGGAGGCCCGAACGCATGAACAGTTACGGCGGAATCATCCTGAAGCGAATGGCGCAGATGGGCTGGTAGCTCTCGTCACAAACATCAGGTCGTCTTATGCGTGGAGAGGAAGATCTGAAAACAGGTGGCCGTTCCCTTGGCTCCGAAGTGGCTGCGGAAGGTAAGCGTGCCATCGTGTTTTTCGACGATGCCGCGACTGATCCACAGGCCCAGACCGGTGCCCTTGGTTGACTTGGTGGTGTAGAAGGGTTCGAAGAGACGCCGTGCATCTTCCGGCCGTATGCCACAACCGCTGTCCGTAATACTAACCACGATTCCCGGCAGGTACTCGCCGCGCCGGATGCCATTCCTTACCCGGATGCGGAGGCGCCCTCCCTGGGGCATTGCCTGGATCGCGTTGGCAACCAGATTCATGAAGACCTGCTTCAGCTCGCCCGGGAAGCCGTGCACCTCACCCGCAACCTTGTACTGCGTCTCCAAACGGATGTTGTTCGAGATCAGGTTGGCATGCTGCAGCTCAAGCACGTCTCTCAGCAGATCGCTCAGATGCAGAGGTACGGCGATCTGTGATTCGCGATAGAAGCTGAGGGTCTGCTTCGTGATATGCGAGACACGCGCCAGTTCCTGCTCTGCCAGCTGAGCGTAGTAGCGTGCTTCATCATCCAGCGAGGGATGGTTCTGCAGCAGGAAAAAGGCATTGGTAATTGCCGCAAGCGGGTTATTGATCTCGTGAGCGACAATGCCTGCGAGTTTGCCCATGGCCGCCAGGCGGTCATTGCGTCGCAACGCCTCCTCCGCCTGGAGCTGTGCGGTGATATCGCGATTGATCTCGAGCACCATTCCACCGCTTATCGTCAACGCCTGACGGCTGGCAACGACGACCTCACGTCCATCCTTACAGCGGTGCACCAGATCGCCATCCCACCGACTATCTGCCCTGAGCGACTCTCGCATGTGTTCAAGACTGATGGGCCACCTGGTGGCAAGAAGGGTATGTGCGTTCTGCCCGATGGCTTCTTCACGGCTCCAGCCATAGAGAGCTTCGGCGCCCGCATTCCAGAAATGGATGCCACCCCACCAGTCGCGCACCATAATGGCCTCGGAGGCCAGCTCCAGCAGTTCGGCGCGTTCCCGAAGTATCTCTTCCATGCGCTTCTGTTCGGTGATGTCGAAGAATGCGCCGACTGCGCCGCGAACCTGCCCGGCTTCATCGAAAAGCGGAGACGCGCTCGCCAGAAGTGATTTCGCGAGACCACCATTGCGGCGCAGCTCCAGTTCCGTAAGGCCGGTGGGCTGCATGGTGCGCAGCGATGTTTGCACCGGCATCTCCTCCGCATCCAGTCGCCTGCCGTGCTGGTAGGCGGTGTAGCCCGCGGTTGCAAAGGACTGATCGATCGGCTTGTCGGCGCTATCAAGGTTGAGAATCTCACGCAGGGCCGCATTGGTGGTGATCTCGTTGCCCTCAGGGCTTTGAGCCACGGCAACGCCGACAGGCAGAACCTTCATGATGGATTCCAGCTCGGCGACGCGTTCCTGGAGCTGCGCATTGAGCGACCGCAACGCCTCACTGCGTTCGGCGACGCGTGCCTCCAGCTCGCGGTTCAACTGCTGCAGTTGACGCGTGGTGCGGTGCAGCTCGGCGAAGACACTGACCTTTGCCCGCAGAACGTCGGGAACGACCGGCACCGAGATGTAGTCCACGGCGCCGCTCTGGTAGGCGCGGATGCGATCGACATCGGTGAGGTGCACGGCGGAGACAAAGATGATGGGCGTATTCTGGAACCGCGGATGTTGCCGCATCATATCGGCCAGTTCAAAACCGTCCATCTCCGGCATGCTGACGTCCAGAAGAACCACGGCAACGTCGAGCTTCAGCAGGCAGTCCAGGGCTTCGCGCGCAGAGGTCGCTTTCACCAGATTCTCACCCAGATCGCGCAGGATGACCTCATAGCTGAGCAGCTTTCCGGGCTGGTCATCCACCATCAGAATGGTGACCGGCGGCTTTCCTGTCTGCGGATGAACCTGCACTTGGCCCTCTGCCGGAAGCGGTGCGTCCGGGATGGTTTTTGGAACGTCGATTTGAGCTGCCACGTTCATATCAGCGATGAAGCCACGTTCTTAGTCCAGAAAGCAGCTGGTCAGTATTGACCGGTTTTGCCATGTAATCGGAGGCTCCGGCCTCGAGGCACTTTTCGCGATCTCCCTTCATTGCCTTGGCGGTCAGAGCGATGATGGGCAACCGGTGGAACTCAGGATTTTGCCGGATCACTTGCATGGTCTCATAACCATCCATCTCCGGCATCATGATATCCATCAGCACGATGGATATGTCAGGTGTTTTTGCAAGGGTTTCGATGGCTTCACGCCCGGTTCCGGCGGTAAGCACCACCATGCCGCGCCGCTCCAGCACGCTGCTGAGCGCGAAGATATTCCGGACATCGTCGTCCACTACCAGAACCTTGGTCCCGACCAGCGCCTCATCGGACTGATGCAGACGGTCGAGCATCCGCTGCTTCTCCACCGGCAGGTCGCTGACGACACGATGCAGGAAGAGTGCGGTCTCGTCCAGAAGGCGTTCGGGAGACTCGACGTCTTTCACAACAACGCTGCGGGCGAGCGTATGCAGGCGGGCATCCTCTTCCGGAGAAAGATCCTTTCCGGTGAAGACCACGACCGGAAGCTCGTGCAGTCTCTCGATCTCATGGATCTTCTCAAGGACCTCGAAACCGGTCATATCCGGAAGGCGAAGGTCAAGAACAACACAGTCAAAGTTGTCCCGTTCGAGAGCGGCAAGGGCGGAGGCTCCACTGTCGGTAATCTCCACATCGATGTCGTCGTGACCCAGCAGTGCACAGATGCTGGTCTGTTCGGCCGGGTTGTCTTCGACGATCAGCAGCTTCTTCCTGCGGGGTGTCGAAAACTCCTTGATACGTGCGATGGCCTGCGCCAGACCTTCGGCGGTCGTGGGCTTGGTGACGTAGGAGAATGCACCACGCGACAAGCCATGGTGCCAGTCTTCATCCTGGGTAAGCATCTGGACCGGAATGTGGCGGGTAAGGGGATCCTGCTTCAAATGATTCAGGACGGCCCAGCCCAGCATGTCGGGGAGGAAGACATCGAGAGAGACAGCGGTTGGCCGGAACTCGCGGGCGAAGGCCAGGGCCTCCGCTCCGCGCATCGCGACCAGCACCTTGAAGCCCTTGTCGCGTGCCATATCGCAAAGGATGCGGGCAAAGTGGGGATCGTCCTCCACGATCAGCAGTGTGACATCGCCGGGCTCGACGTTCGCGCGGTCATCTTCCACACGATCGACAATCTGTTCCGCTGTCGTAACAGGAAGAGCCAGATTGACGGCGTAGTGGGCCTGAGCACGCTCAGGATACGACATCACGGCGGCCGTCGGACCGACATAGGTCTGCGGGATATAGAGGGTGAAGGTGCTGCCCTCGCGGGGAACGCTGCGAAGCTGAATTTCGCCGCCAAGCAGACTAGCAAGCTCACGGCTGATCGCCAGGCCGAGTCCGGTGCCGCCGTACTTACGGCTGGTGCCGGCATCCGCCTGCTGGAAAGCCTCGAAGATAATACGCTGCTTCTCCTGCGGAATACCGATTCCGGTGTCGGTTACCTCAAAGGCGATGACGTTGCCGGCGCCGTTCAGGATGGGATGTCCGTCGCTCCATCCGGAGGTAACCGGGAAGACCTTGAGCTTCACGCTTCCCTTCTCCGTGAACTTGAACGCATTGGAGAGCAGGTTCTTCAACACCTGCTGCAGGCGCTTGGAGTCGGTGACCAGGCTGCGAGGCAAATGGGAGTCAGCATCGATATCGAAGCTGAGTCGCCGGTTCTCCGCCTCGTGACGGAAGGGCCGAGCGAGGGCTTCGAGCAACGTGCCGAAGAAGAGCTCTTCAGCCTCGACGGAAACCGTTCCGGACTCGATCTTCGAGAGATCGAGAATGTCGCTGATCAGATTCAGCAGATCCGTTCCGGCGCCATGAATGGTACGTGCAAACTCCACCTGCTTCGGTGTGAGATTGCCGTCCGGATTGTCGGTCAACTGCTGACCGAGGACGAGAATACTGTTCAGCGGCGTACGCAGCTCGTGCGACATGTTCGC
>Ga0207647_10004639_pt1 | contig 10181 bp, 8 predicted proteins | sample KBSCornC2_FD_184295 | JGI IMG/M metagenome (GOLD analysis project Ga0207647, IMG submission 184295) | Corn rhizosphere microbial communities from Kellogg Biological Station, Michigan, USA - C2 (SPAdes) (version 2) | ecosystem: Host-associated > Plants > Roots > Rhizosphere ...
CGGGTCCGAGTCCGCCGCCCGGTACACCGCGATGGCCGACAGCGCACCCGCCGACAGCACCGCGAGACCGAACGACATCACCCGCCGCCCGTACCGCTTGACGAGGTGCGCCCCGGCGATCCAGGACGCCACGGCCAGCCCCACCGACCACGGCGCCAGCGTCAGCCCTGCCTTCAACACGCCGACCCCCGCGCCCAGTTGGAGCTGAAGCACCACGACCGTCATCAGACCGTTGGTGACCGCGAAGAAGGACGTCGACGTCACCAGGGCAGCCGGGAAGCCGCGGTGTGCGAACAGGCTCGGCTCCACCAGCGGGCTGCGCCCGGCCCCGGCCGCCCTTCGCTGGTGCACCGCGAACACCGCCATCAGACACAGCCCGGCCGCCACGGCCGCCCAGCTCCACCCCGACAACGCGGCGAGGTCCGCGCCGATCAGCGGGCGGACGACGAGCCCGATCCCCGCCATGGCCAGCAAGGTGCCGGCCAGGTCGAGGGTGGGCCGCTGCGGCGCGCGGCTCTCCAGCAGCCTGGGCGTGAGCGCGAGCACGATCAGCGAGAGCGGGACGTTCACCAGGAACGCCGCGCGCCACGAGGAGCCGAACAGGTCGGCGTGGGTGAGCACCCCGCCGAGTACCGGTCCGCAGACCGCCGCCAGTCCCATCACGGGGCCGATGCTGCCGAGAGCCCTGGCCATTTCGGGTCCCGTGAACATGGCCTTGATCAGCCCTATGGTCTGAGGGATGATCACGGCCGCCGCTCCGCCCTGCAGCGCCCGGAAGGCGATCAGCAGCCCCACCGACGGCGCCACGGCGCACGCGACGGACGCCAGCATGAAACCCGCGACACCGATCACGAACAGCCGTTTGCGGCCGGCGATGTCGCCCAGCCGCCCACCGGTGATCAGCAGCACCGCGAAGGGCAGGGTGTAGGCGGTCGTGAACCACTGGATGCCGGAGACCGGCCCACCCAGATCGGCATGGATGGCCGGCGCGGCGACCTGCACGATGGTCGCGTCCAGCAGGTTCATCGCCTCACCGAGCAGCAGGGCGGCAAGCGCCGGCCACCGCCATCGGTACGCCGTGGGAGTCGGCGTCAGCACGCGTTCAGCAGTCATCGGGGGTTCCTCTCCACCGTCGTAGAACCTCGGCCGGCACCCCGTCGAGCAGGGCATCCGACCGGCCACGGCTCAGCGTGGAGTCGGCGGAGAGGAGCCTCCAGCCGGCGGCCCCAGAGGGAAGATTTCTTCCGTCAAAGGTGTCCGCGGTGTTGATTTCCCACACCCTCGACCCCACTTGCCGCGCCCCGTCGGCCGTCAGCCCGCACCTGTCGGTCACGTGACTGCTGTGGCCCAAGTGGTTTGCACTGCCCGTGAGTTGACGAAGTGTGTTGTCGAGGTTTCGTGGAGATCGACGACGTTACGGGAGGGGCCCGCCGTGCCCGAGGACAGCGCCCGGCCGATCGGCCGCATCGACACAAGCACCGCGCACGCCGCGCGGATCTACGACTACATCCTGGGCGGAAAGGACTACTACCCCGCGGACCAGGAGGCGGGCGACGCCATGTGCCGGGAGTGGCCCGCCCTGCCGATCCACATGCGGGCCAACCGCGACTGGATGAACCGTGCCGTGCGGTGGCTGGCCGAGGAGGCGGGGGTACGGCAGTTCCTCGACATCGGCACCGGCATTCCGACCTCACCCAACATCCATGAGATCGCCCAGTCGGCGGCCCCCGCCTCCCGGGTCGTGTACGTCGACAACGACCCGCTCGTCCTCGCCCTCTCCCAGGGGCTGCTCAACAGCACGCCGGAGGGCAGGACTTCGTACGTCGAGGCGGACATGCGTGATCCGCAGGCCGTCCTCGGCAGTGCCGCCTTCCGTGACACCCTGGACCTGGGTGAGCCGGTCGCCCTGACCGTCGTCGCGATCGTCCACTTCCTCCTCGACGAGCACGACGCCGTCGGCATCGTCCGCCGCCTCCTCGAACCGCTCCCTTCGGGCAGCTACCTGGCGATGTCCATCGGCACGGCCGAGTTCGCACCGGAGGAGGTCGGTCGGGTCGCCCGTGAGTACGCGGCCCGCGACATGCCGATGCGGCTGCGCACCTTCGCGGAGGCCGAGGAGTTCTTCGAGGGCCTCGAACTCGTCGCGCCGGGCATCGTCCAGGTCCACAAGTGGCATCCGGACGGGACGGACGGCGAAGCGATCCGCGACGAGGACATCGCCATGTACGGGGCGGTGGCCCGCAAGCCGTGACGAGGTCCGCCGCGGCCCGCCGGCCGTGGATGCCCCTGCCAGCCGGAACGCATCATCACGATGCGGCAGCAACAACTCACTCAATGTTGCTGATCACTTGACTACCGGCGGTCACACGCGATTGGCTCCGGCCAGCGAGAGTCATCCGGACGGTGTACGACGTGTCGGACGCCGTTCGGGGACTCCTCTCGCCGTTCCGCTTGCTCGGCCGCACAGCGAGGTGCCGCACCCTCATGAACACTCCTCCCCCACCGCCAGCTCCCCGCAGATCCGCGCGCGTCGCCGCCCTGGTCGCGGCCGTGTGCCTGCTCGCGGCCGGCTGCTCCGCGGCCGACGCCACATCCGACTCCGCCAAGGGCGGCGTCGGCAGGGCGGGCACCGCCCGTCTCAAGGTCGCCCTCGTCACCCACGCCTCGCCGGGCGACACCTTCTGGGACCTGGTGAAGAAGGGCGCCGAGGACGCCGCCGCGAAGGACGGCATCGACCTGACCTACGCCAATGACTCCGACGCGGCGGGACAGGCCGAGCTGGTGCGGGACGCGGTCCGCCAGAAGGTCGACGGCATCGCGGTGACGCTCGCCAAGCCGCAGGCGATGAAGGGCCCGATAGCGGCGGCCAAGGCCGCGGACACACCCGTGGTCGGCCTCAACTCCGGCATCGACTCCTGGCAGTCCGAAGGGGTCCTGGAGTTCTTCGGTGAGGACGAGAGCCTCGCCGGGCGGGCCGTCGGCGACAAGCTGGACGCCCTCAAGGCCAAGCACGCCCTGTGCGTGATCCACGAGCGCGGCAACGTCGCCCTGGAGGCCCGCTGCGCCGGCGTGAAGAAGACCTTCGACGGCAGGACCGAGATGCTCTACGTCGAGGGCACCGACGCGAACGCGACCGCCGCCGCGATCACCGCGAAGCTGCGGCAGGACCCGACGATCGACGAAGTGGTCACCCTGGGCGCACAGTTCGCGCTCACGGCGGTGAAGTCGGTGCAGCAGTCGGACAGCAGGGCCCATGTCGCGACCTTCGATCTCAACCAGGACCTGGTGAAGGCCGTCGAGAGCGGTGCCGTGCAGTTCGCGGTTGATCAACAGCCGTATCTGCAGGGCTATCTCGCGGTGGACGCGCTGTGGCTGTACAGGACCAACGGCAACACCAGCGGTGGTGGAGTGTCCCCCGTGCTCACCGGCCCCGCCTTCGTGACCAAGGCGAACGTGGCCTCCGTCGCCAGGTACGCGGCGCGCGGCACACGCTGAGCCGCACGCCGAGCGAGACTTCGTAGCTCAATGTCGCGAAAGTTTCGGAGACCTGTGGCACGTGCGGTCACTTGTACGGATAGCATCCTGTGCACCCCTTCTCTCCCCGCTCACGGCCACCCCCGTGTTTCCTCCTCCACCCCCTCCGCTCCGCTGACCGCCTAGGACGACGATGTCTCCACGGACAGGTGCCCGGCGCCGTCTCGGCTCCATACGTCTCTCCCTGATCCTGCTGGCCCTGGTGCCCAGCGTCACCCTCGCCGCGATGTGGGCCCTGACGACTACGCAGATGTTCGACGAGGGGCTGCGGCTGCGCGGGCAGACCCAACTGAGCCGGTCGACCGGGGCCATGGGCACGGAAGCGACGCTCGCGCTGCAGCGGGAGCGCAGCCTGTCGGCGGCCTGGCTGGCCGGCGACCCCCGCGGCTCCCGCACCGCGCTGGTCGCCCAGCGCAAGGAGACGGACAAGGCGGTCGCGAAGCTGGTCGGCCAGTCCGACGCGATCAAGAAGGCGCCCGCGCGCATCTCCGACCGCCTGTACTCGGTGCTCGGCTCGGTGGGCAGTCTGGAGTACTACCGGGGCCAGGTCGACGATCCCACCGACATCACCGCGGCGCAGGCGCTGGACCAGTACAGCTCGATCATCGACGACCAGATCCACGCCTTCCAGGAACTCTCCCAGGTCGACGACGGCGACCTCACCTCGCAGGCCGGACCGCTGGTCGCGCTGGAGCATGCGGCGGAACTTGTCGCGCAGGAGGACGCGCAGCTCACGCTGGCCTGGCCGGCTGGGCGGCTGAGCGACAAGTCGTGGGCCACGTTCACGCAACTGGTCGACACCCGGCGCTGGCTGGTCGAGGACCAGATCGTGCCCTCGCTGCAGGGCGGCGCCAAGACGCAGACCGAGCGGATCCTGCAGAGCCCCGAGTGGCAGACCGTCCAGGACATCGAGGACAAGGTGCTCGCGGCCCGGCCGGGTGCGGACGGGAAGGTGACCCTGCCCGATGCGCGCAGGCAGTGGGCGGTCGCCTTCGCCAAGGTCGGCGACGAGTACGGGCAGATGATCCGGGTCCAGACGTCCGGGCTGCTCGACCGCAGCGCCGACAAATCCGACAGCCTGCTGCTCACCGCCGCCTCGCTGAGCGCGGGCGGTCTGATCGCGCTGCTGCTGTGCGTGGGCATGTCCTGGCGGATCACCCGGTCCCTGTCGCGGCGGCTGCGCGGCCTCAGGGAAGCCACCCTCAGCCTGGCCCAGCAGCGGCTGCCCGAAGTCGTCGCGACCCTCAACCGCGGCGAACGCATCGACCTGGACGCCGCTGCGCCCTCCCTCGACTACGGCACCGACGAACTCGGCCAGGTGGCCCAGGCGTTCAACACCGCCCAGCGCACCGCCGTGCACACCGCGGTCGAACTCGCCGACACCCGGCGCGGCTTCCAGAAGGTCATCCTCGGCATCGCCCGGCAGAGCCAGAACCTGGTCAACCTGCAGCTCACCAAGCTGGACGCGCTGGAGCGCAGCCACTCCGACCCGGACGTCCTCAAGGGCCTGTACGAACTGGACTCCACGGCCAGCCAGCTGCGCCGCTACGAGGAGAACCTGGTCATCATCAGCGGCGAGCAGCCGCGGCGCAGCTGGCGGGAGCCGGTCGCCCTGATCGACATCCTGCGCAGTGCCGTCGGCGAGGTCGCGGAGTACCAGCGGGTCGAGGTGCACACCGACGAGGACGTGTACATCGCGCCGCCCGCGGTGGCCGACGTGATCCATCTGCTGGCCGAACTGATCGACAACGCAACCGCGTACTCGCCCTCTCCGGCGCCGGTCGACGTGCGGGCCGCGATGGTGGCCAAGGGTCTGGCCGTGGAGGTGGAGGACCGCGGTCTCGGCCTGTCGGAGGAGGACTACGCCTCCTTCAACGCGCAGTTGGCGGTTCAGCCGCAGTTCGACGTGGTGGCGCTGGCCGACGACCTCCGGCTCGGCATGTTCGTGATCGCCCGCCTCGCCACCCGGCACGGCATCGCGGTCACCCTGCGCCCGTCGCCGTACGGCGGAACGACGGCGATCGTGCTGCTCCCGCACGAGATCGTCGTACGGGAGCCGGTCCCGGCCCCCGCCGAGGACACGCCCGCCGCACAGGAGCCGGCCCCTGCGGAGGAGCCCGCTCAACCCGTACGGGAGTCCCGCCCCGCCGCCCCGGCACGCACCGCCCCCGCCGCCGCTGCGCCCTCCGCCCGGCGCGACGGCCTCGCCCCGCTGCCGCGCCGTGTCCCCCAGACCAGCCTGGCCGCCGAGCTGCGCGAGGAGGCGCCCGGCGACGAACAGGACGGCCACGCCGAGGAGTTCACCGCCGAGCGGGCAGCCTCCTCGCTGGCCGGTTTCCAGCGCGGCACGCTCCAGGCACGTGACGACGACACAGAGACGCAGTACGACCAGGGTCAGGAGGACGCACCCGTCACTCGGGAACCGGGTGCGCACCTGGCCGCGCAGGCACCTCCCCCACTCTCGAATGAACTCGAGCGGGGGGACCCCGTCCCTCGACTCCGCCCGCCGACCGCTGACGAAGGAACACCGCCATGACACGCCCCATCCCAGCCACCCATACCCAGCTCGACCAGCTGCTGACCGGACTCGTGGAGCGGGTCGCCGAGGTGAATCACGCCGTGGTGCTCTCCGAGGACGGGCTGGTCGTCAGCAAGTCCACCGGGTTCCTGCGCGACGACGCCGAGCGGCTGGCGGCGACCGCGTCCGGTCTGATGAGCCTGAGCAAGGGCGTCAGCATGGACTTCCGTGGTGGCCCGGTGCGGCAGGCGCTGATCGAGATGGCGCACAGCTATCTGATCCTGACCTCGGCCGGCCCGGGCGCCCATCTCGTCGTCCTCACCAGCCAGGGCGCGGACGTCGGCGTGGTGGCGTACCAGATGAACATGCTGGTGAAGAAGATCGGCGAGCACCTCAGCGCGGCACCGCGGGCGGGGCTCGGCCCGACCGCCGAGTCCGGCGCGTGAGGTGAGCGGAGGCGACACGGACGGCCGCCTGGTACGGCTGTTCGCGCTCACCGGAGGACGGACCCGGCCCAGCCGTGCCGACTTCACGCTCATCACGACGGTGACCGCGGTGGACCCGCCGCCGACCTGGGCCACCCGACCGCAGCCCGAGCACCAGCGCATCCTGCGCCGCTGCGCCGAGCCGGTCGCCGTCGCGGAACTCGCCGCACTGCTCGATCTGCCGGTGAGCGTGGTCGTGATCATGCTCTGCGATCTGCTGGAGAGCGGCCGGATCACCGCCCGTCCCCCGCACCCCGTCTCCTGCAAACCGGAAGACCTGGACCTGCTGCAGAAAGTGAGGGACGGCCTTGGCCGGCTCTGACGTCATCACCCGGGCGGCGCCCGACACGGTGAAGATCCTGATCGCCGGGGGCTTCGGCGTCGGCAAGACCACCATGGTCGGCTCGGTGAGCGAGATAGCCCCGCTGCGCACCGAGGAACCGCTGACGGCCGCCGGCCTCGGCGTGGACGACCTGGACGGCATCGAGGAGAAGAGGGCCACCACCGTGGCCCTGGACTTCGGCCGCATCAGCATCGGCAGCGACCTCGTCCTCTATCTCTTCGGCACGCCCGGCCAGCAGCGCTTCTGGTTCATGTGGAACGACCTCGCCCTGGGCGCCCTGGGCGCGGTCGTCCTCATCGACGTCCGCCGCCCGGAGACCAGCTTCGCCGCCATCGACTTCTTCGAACGCCGGAACATCCCGTTCGTGGTGGGCGTCAACGGCTTCTACGGCGACCATCCCTACCCGCCCGACGAGATCCGCGAGGCACTCGCCCTCCCGGACCACGTCCAGGTGCTGCTGTGCGACGCACGCGAGCGGGAGTCGTCCCGGGACGTACTGATCGCCCTGATCGACCAGTTGATCGCGACGGCGGTCCACACAGGTGGTCCACGGCCGACGGAAAAGTGAACGGCGAAAATCAGCCAAGCACGACCGTTTCATTGACGCACACGCGCCACCTCCTTACCTTCTGATCGATTTACCGAACCTGGTTCGAGATATCGACCGACAGGCCGCTATGTCGGGCACCTCCGCACGCCCCCATGGAGCACGCATGAACGCGACGCCGCACCCCGAGCACCCCCGCCCCTCCCGCCGCTCCTTCCTCGGCATGGCGGCGACCGTCCCCCTCGCCGCCACCGGTGCGCTGGCCCTCGGCGCGGGAACCGCGCGGGCCGCCACCAACTCGGCCTATGTCATGTGCTACTTCACCGAGTCGCCGGACATGCTGGCCGCCAACTACGGCCTGCACCTGGCCGTCAGCCCCGACGGCCTGCAGTGGACCCCGCTGAACCAGAACAACCCCGTCGCCACCCCCACCGCGGGCTCCCTCGGGCTGCGCGACCCGTTCGTCCTGCGCAAGCAGGACGGCACGTTCGTCGTCCTCGCCACCGACCTCAAGGGCACCGACTGGACGTACGTCAGCCAGTACATCCACGTCTGGGACTCCACCGACCTGCGCACCTTCACCGGCTACCGGCGGATGAAGCTGCACGACATGAACACCCACAGCTGGGCGCCCGAGGCCTACTGGGACGCGAGCCGCGGCACGTACGGCGTGATCTACTCGGCCGTGAACTCCAGCGGCCACAACGTGATCATGGTGAACTACACCAGCGACTTCGTGACCGCGGGCAGCCCGCAGGTCTTCTTCGACCCCGGCTACGACATCATCGACGGCGACCTCGCGATCGGCGTGAACGGCGTCAACTACCTCTACTTCAAGAAGAACTCGACCCTGGTCGGCGCGCGCTCCACCTCACTGGACCCCGGCAGTTTCACCCCGTTCAGCACCGCCGTCTCGCACGGCGGCACCGAGGCCCCGACCCTGGTCAAGTCCCTCACGTCGAGCAGCACCTGGTACCTGTGGGGCGACACGTGGTCGCCGAACGGCGTCTTCTACGCCTGGCAGACCAGTGATCTGGCCGCCGGCACCTGGACGGCCCTCGACCAGAAGACGTACACCCAGCCGCTCAACTCCAAGCACTGCGGCATACAGCCGATCACCTCGACCGAGTACAACAACCTGCTGGCCAAGTGGGGCACCCCCGCCTGGAACCGGCTGAAGTCCTACAACTACCCGGCCCGTTACGTCCGCCACGCCGACTACGTCGGCCGGATCGACCCGTACGCCTTCGACCCGTACACCGACTCCCAGTGGAAGCTGGTGCCGGGCCTCGCCGACAGCTCGGGGGTGTCCTTCCAGTCGGTCAACTACCCCACCCGCTACCTGCGGCACTACAACTACGCGCTCCAACTCGACGTGAACGACGGCACGTCGACGTTCGCCGCGGACGCCACGTTCTACAAGACCGCCGGTCTCGCCGACTCCTCCTGGTCGTCCTTCCGCTCGTACAACAACCCGACCCGGTACATCCGCCACTACGACTACGTCCTGCGCATCGACCCGGTCTCGACCGCCACCGAGAAGCAGGACGCGACCTTCTACGTCGGCTACTGAACCGGGCCACGCATACGACGCGGGCGCCCCCGGAGAGGGGACGCCCGCGTCGCAGTCGTTCGAGGGTCAGCCCAGGCCGACCGACTTCAGCCAGGCCTTGGCGACGTCCAGCGGGTCCTTGTTGTCGAGCTGGACCTGGGAGTCCAGGTCCAGCAGGGCCTTGGTGTCGAGCTTGGCCGAGACCGCGTTGAGCGCGGCGGTGCCCGCCGAGGGCAGGCCGCTCTTGTAGACGAGCGGCTGCACGTTCTCGAAGCCGAAGAGGTTCTTCGGGTCCTGGAGGACGACGTGCTTCTCCTTGACGATGGTCGGGTCGGTGGTGAAGAGGTCCGCGGCCTGCACCGTGTTCTTCTTCAGCGCCGCCTGGGTCAGCGGGCCGCCCGCGTCCAGCGCCTTGAAGGACTCGAACTCCAGGCCGTACACCGACTTCAGGCCCACCAGGCCCTGCTGCCGGGTCTGGAACTCCGGCGAGGCGCCAATGGTCAGGTTCTTCGCGATGTCCTTGAGGTCCGCGATGCTGGACTGGGACGTCAGCTTGTACTTGTCGGCGGTGGCCTTGTTGACCGTGACCGAGTCCTTGTCCTGCGCGGCGGCGGGGTCGAGGAGCGTCAGCTTGGAGTCCAGCTTGGCCTCGATCGCGGCGGTGGTCGCCTCGACGGTCTTCGGTGCGGCCTTCGGGTCGAGATAGGCCAGCAGCGCGCCGTTGTACTCCGGCAGCACGGTGATGGAGCCGTTCTTCAGCAGCCCGTACGTCGTCTCGCGGCTGCCGATGTTCGGCTTGTAGGTGACCTTGACACCCTTGGCCTTCAGGGCCTCGCCGTAGATGTCGGCGAGCAGGATGCTCTCGGCGAAGTTGTTCGAGCCGACGACGACGGTCTTGCCGTCGGACCCCCCGTCCTGGAGCGGATCGGAGGACTTGTTGCCGTCGGAGGAGCCACATCCCGCCAGCAGGGCCGTGGTCGCGGCAAGCGCGACGGCCGCCGCGGGGTAGCTCCTGATGGACCTGCTGCGTGGGGCGTTGGAAGTCACGATTCCCGTTCCGGACCTTGGGGATTGATGAGAAGCAAGCTCTGGAACTGATCCAATCCAGCCTGTTTTACCCAGTCAAGAGCAGCCGGGTCACCAATTGGCGTCGATGCGTGATCGGTTGTGAATGCTGTGTAAACAGACGGGGGCGGAACCGG
>Ga0207647_10004642_pt1 | contig 10180 bp, 10 predicted proteins | sample KBSCornC2_FD_184295 | JGI IMG/M metagenome (GOLD analysis project Ga0207647, IMG submission 184295) | Corn rhizosphere microbial communities from Kellogg Biological Station, Michigan, USA - C2 (SPAdes) (version 2) | ecosystem: Host-associated > Plants > Roots > Rhizosphere ...
GGGATCTACCAGCTCCGCCAGTTCGCCTCGAAGCACGTCGAGCTGATTCTCGTCGAGCATCCTAATCCCCGCTAGGTAGCCATTTTCGTTGTAGAAACGAACCTGCTCGTCAGTGAGCCGATATTTTTCCCACTCACCACGGGGAAACAGATCACTCAACGGAAAGTGATAACGCGACAGATCTTCGGACATAAAGGTTTATCCACAGATTACACAGATTCAATCTGCGTAATCTGTGGATAGTTTGTCTAGGACTTACTTGCGCGAATAGTGAGTTTAAGTACGACGTCGTCGCGGATCAGATTGTCGGCCTGACCGGCATAGTTGATTCCGAAGTCTTTGCGGTTGATCGAAAACGTGCTGTCAACTGTCGCCACATCCGGCGTAACGCTAATCGTCGCCGGAAAGGTTACGGCCTTGGTCACGCCGTGCAGGGTTAGATTGCCCGTGATCGTGTGCGAAGCGCCTTTCTCGCCACCTGGTTTGATCGACGTCGAGACAAACGTGGCTTCGGGAAACTTCGCAACGTCGAAGAAGTCAGCCGTCTTCAAATGTTTCGTCAAGTCAGGCGTATCGGTCGTTAGTGAATCGGCTTTGATTGTTATATTCACGTGACTCTGTTCCGGAGTGCCGGCGTAATCGATCTGTCCGGAGAAATCACCAAACGAGCCATTGTGACTTCCAGTAACTTTCGATCCGATAAACTCAATCTTCGAATTCTGTGGCGTGATCAGATACTTCTGTCCCTGTGCGTGTGCGGCCGGCGAGGCCACTTGCGTTGCTTCACCAGTTACCGCCTTCGACTTATCAGCCGCCGGATCCGAACAAGCACTCACCACCATTGCAACGGCAACAACCATCAACAAAACAAATCTACGCATTGAATACTCCTCCTGTGGAAACAGTTAAACTATCAATTGCGACAAGCTTGGGAAAGCATGCGCGAAAGTCTGGTACTCGAGGGCACCTGGGAAACATCAGCACGATAAATCTTCCAACCTCTATCCTGCACATTTGATCTGCGCATCACATAGCAACCGGCAAACACGCGCTCGTTCCCCGCCCTCGTAGTGGCAACAACAATCGTCGAGACATCCGCATAGGCACTGCCAGCCGCTCCCTCGACATGAGCCGACGGGTCGACAAGCACGCGGACACGACCGGTATCAGCAAATCCACTCGCGAACCGCTCGAATGAAGTGGCGGGCGAGTCCCAGTAACTAAACGCGCGTCGATAGTCGCGCGCGTTGATGGCGTCGTAGTAAGCAGCCAATGTCGACAGCGGATCGTTCAGCTCTTTGGTCGTCTGAGAATGGACCACACTGGCGAAAGTCAGTACTGCCACAATGGCCAGAACAGATCCTCGAAAGCGCATCAAACTTACCTCCACGAAAAAACCCGTATTGAAACCCGGAGGTTTTTCAAAATAATGTCAGGCCCCTTATTAAACGGATAAAGCCGTGTAAGCTACAATGCCCGGAATGACTTACGACGTCGCAGTCATTGGCGCCGGTGTATTTGGCGCGTGGACCGCCTATACGCTTCGGCTCGCAGGTGCGTCCGTGCTGCTGATCGATGCATACGGTCCAGGAAACAGCCGTGCCAGTTCGGGCGGGGAGTCGCGCATGATCCGGCTGGGTTACGGACCAGACGAGATTTATTCACGCTACTCACAACAATCCCTGGTTCGCTGGCAACAACTGTTCGAAAAAACCGATAACCAGTTTCGGAAGACCGGCATTCTCTGGCTCGCGGGCGAGCACGATCCATATTGCGAAGCCACGCTCGCAACACTACAACGATTAAATGCAAACTATGAAGAGCTGGACCATGATGAATTGGTTCTGCGTTTTCCGCAATTCGACCTCGGTCCAATTTCGTGGGGGATACTCGAGCCGGACTCGGGTGTTTTGATGGCGCGACGAGCAGTCCAGGCAGTCGTGGCCGAGGCGCGAGTTGAAGGCGTTGACTATCTCCAAGCGGCGATTACACCGCCCACAATAGCGAACGGAAAGCTAAACTCAGTTGATACAATCTCCGGAAATAGAATTGATGCAGAACGTTTCGTATTTGCTTGCGGGCCATGGCTGCCAAAGTTGTTTCCGGAACTGCTTCGAGAGTTGATTCACGTCACGCGGCAGGAAGTTTTCTTTTTTGGTGTTCCGTCCGGAGATGAGAGTTTCAATCAAGGCGTGCTGCCGGCCTGGATTGACTTCAACGATCTCGTCTACGGATTACCGAATCTGGACGGACGCGGTTTCAAGCTCGCGATTGATGCACATGGGCCGGAATTCGATCCTGATACTGGTGAACGCGTGATCACGCCGGCCGGATTGAATGCAGCGCGTGCTTACCTCGCGCGACGGGTGCCACGACTCGCAAATGCGCCGGTTACCGAGACACGCGTGTGCCAGTACGAGAACACGTCTAACGGCGATTTCCTGATTGATAGACATCCGGGATATGAGAATGTGTGGCTCATTGGTGGGGGATCGGGGCATGGATTCAAACATGGGCCAGCGGTCGGAGAGTATGCGGCAAAGTTGATGTTGGGTGGTGGGTCGGTCGAGAAGCGGTTCAGTCTCACATCCAAGGATCGTGTTCACGAACGCAAGGTTTATTAGATCTTACTTGGACACAGTCAGTACCGTCCGCGGTAGCGGATGGGTGCGCAGCCTTTTTGGAGTCCGAGCGTGTCTACGACGTACCCATCCGCTACCGCGGACGGTACTGACTGTGTCCAAGAACGATTTGCAGGATAGAATGAAATCATGAAGATCTCAGTCGCGATGTGTACTTACAACGGCGCTGACTTTCTGCCGGCGCAGTTGGAAAGTATCCTGGCACAGTCGCGAAAGCCGGATCAGATTGTCGTCTGTGACGATGGTTCGACAGACGAAACTCGCGCTGTTCTTCAGAAATTTGAGAAGCAGTCGCCGGATCTCATTTTGCTTCGTTTCAACAAAAAGAATCTTGGCAGTGTCAGGAACTTCGAACAGGCAATAGGACTGTGTAACGGCGAAGTTATCGCACTCAGCGATCAGGACGATGTCTGGCGCCCGGACAAGCTACAACTCGTCGAGCAGGCATTCAAGAAACAGTCTACCGCTTTGGTGTTTTCCGACGCTGAGCTCGTGGATGAGAACCTGGAGCCGCTCAATCGCCGGATGTGGAACGAGGTCGGTTTCGACGAACACAAGAAGAAACTACTGCGCAGCGGCCGCGCGCTCGAAGTCCTGGTAACAGGTTGGACCGTCACCGGAGCTACAATGGCGTTTCGAACAGGGTTTAAGAACATTTGCCTGCCGGTTCCTGATGGAATAGCAATGATTCATGACGGCTGGATCGCGCTCACAATCGCCGCAGTCGCCGATGTAGTCGCGCTTGACGAACCATTGATCCATTACCGGCAACACAACCGCCAGCAAATTGGGGCTCCCGAGCATGTGGAAAAAGGACCAGAGCCGCGTGGATTAGAGAAATTCGAGACCGCATTCAAACGACGCAACAGCAGCGCCGACTTGTACAAGATCCTCGAAACTCTTGAACAACGCCTGGTGGCATTTACAGGCTTTTACGACACTCAGAAAGCGCTCGACTTTGTCGGCAAATATTCATTTCATCTGAACGTGCGCGCGGGCCTGTCGCAACGTGGCCGCCTCAGCCGAGTGCCCAGCATCTTGCGTGAGCTTCTTAGTTTGCGTTATCACGAATACGCGAATGGGTTTAAGAGCGCCGCGAAGGATTTAGTTTCATAGCCACAACAGACTAATGCCCTATGACCTCTCGATAATCATTATTAACTGGAACGGCGGAGGTCTCTTAACTCGCTGCGTCGAGACCATTGTCAGCTCAGCGCCGAGTGTTAGCTATGAAGTCCTAATCATAGACAACGCATCGTCAGACGATAGCCTTGACCAACTCCGCGCCAGTGAAGTTGCAGCGGAAATGATCGCCAGTCAACAACTCCGGATCGTCCTCAATCCCGAAAACCGCGGCTTCGGCGCCGCCAACAACCAGGCGTTCGCGCTAACAGATTCGCCGTTTGTTTTTCTGCTCAACCTCGATACCGAAGTTCCTCCGGGAACCATCGACACATTGATTCAAAAGCTCACCTCGGATCCAAAGATCGGCGCGTGCGGTCCGAAGCTGCTCAACCCTGACGGCACTACGCAAACGAGCGTTTTCTTTAACCCCCCACGCGTCTGGCACACGATTCTTTCGCAACTGTGGCTTTATCGTTTGATCCCGCGGCGCGTAAGAGGCGAATTATTGCTGGGCTGGCACTGGAGTCACGATCGTGAACGAAGCGTGCCGATGCTCGGCGGCGCGGCGATCCTGGCGAAGCGTGAAATGATCGAGCAGGTTGGTGGCTTTAACGAGCGGTTTCATATGTACTCCGAAGACAGTGAGTGGTGCTGGCGAATTACACAGAAGAACTGGCGGCTGATGTTTGTTCCGGAAGCGATACTGCTACACCACGGCGCACAGAGTTCCGGAAAGCGCTGGACACCTGCGGATCAGATTCGAGTGAGACTGAGTGCGGGCTTCAACTTTGAACGCCAGGTTCTGCCGCGCTGGCGTTTAGCCGCAAACCAGTTGGCGAATTGTGCCGTCGTATCAGTGCAGCTCGCCGGTCGCAAGCTGCTGCGGATTCAGCATCCCGAGCTGCAGGTGATCATGGAAATGCATCGCAAGCACCTCAGGCGCGCCATCACCAATCATTAAGTAAACCACAGATAACGCGGATTAGGGTTTCGCGGTCGCGTTGTAGTCTTCGAGCAGCTTTTGCGCGCGAGTGCTCGGACTGATCAACGCCAGTTTCTGCGACCAGTCGTAACCACTGAAAACGCCTACGACTTCGGCATTCGAGTTATAAACCGGACTGCCCGAAAACCCATCGCGGCTATCGATCTTCACCGACCAGTATTCCTGGTTGCCCAACATGTAGTTGCCATAGAAGCTGCCATGGCTCACAACCTTATCGCCGTGTGGGCGCGCAATTAGAAATAGCTTGTCGTCTTTACTGGGAGCCGTCTGGAAGACCGGCGCTTTGGCGCTCTTGGAGTTCCGACACATCTCGAGCAGCGCCAGATCCGCTTCTTTATCGACCTTGATCACTTTGGCGCGACAACCATCAACGAAGACTTTCACAGCAAGCTCATCACTCGCCTTAAACCCCAGCATTACTTTCTTGGTAGTGCTAAGGTTGCCGGAGATTACGTGATAGGCAGTCATCACCAAACCATTGCCTACCAGGAAACCTGTCGCATACCCATTGGGACCAACGTCAAACAGGACTGAAATCGCCTGCTCCAACGGGTTCTGCTCCTTCTTTGAGAATTCCAACTCCAGCGACAATGTATACCGCTCCTGTTGCTTGAGCACACGGTTTGAGCTTTTGCTGTCAGCCAAAGACACGGGTGCAAGCAGAAGAAGGGCGGCGATACAGGTAAGGCTGCAAAGCTTACTGTTCATCGTGACCTCCGTTCAGGTTCTATTAAGTGCGCCTATCTGGAAACGATCCCAGGGAAATGAACAAGACGGCCTCGTCGCTCGTGGGGGTGCGACAAGGAAAAACTAAATCTGCTTTTGAACGCTAGCAGGAATGTTCCGGGAACAAGACCGGAGCATTTTAGGGCTGTGCCTGCGGATAAGCAATGATTTTCATGCTTGGTGACGAATAATCCACAGATTAGGCGGATTGCGCCGATTGTCTGTGTAATCTGTGGACGGGTTCGTTGATGCGCGTGTAGTCAGGATGAAGATAGACAATTCTGCCGGCGACGATCGTCGCCACCGCGGCGCCAACCATGCGGCGACCGTTAAATGGAGTGTTGCGGCTTTTCGATTTTGAGCGGCTGACATCGAAAACCCATTCGAGATTCGGATCGAGCAGCGTGATATCAGCGTGAGCATTGGCTTTCAGTGAACCACGATCGGTGAGACCGAAGATTCGCGCCGGATTCGTCGAACACATCTGCACCATCCGTTCGAGGTCGATCAACCCTGCCTGGACGAGGTCGAACGCGAGACCAACTGCCGTTTCCAACCCCGTAATTCCAAACGGCGCCTGGTCGAATTCCAAAGCTTTCTCGTCCGTGTGATGTGGGGCGTGATCGGTGGCGATGGCGTCGATCGTGCCGTCCTTCATCGCTTCGAGAACTGCATCGACGTGTTCCCGGCTCCGCAACGGCGGGCTCATTTTTGTGTTTGTGTCATATTCCGACACAGCCTCGTCTGTAAGACTCCAGTGGTGTGGAGTCACTTCGCAGGTGACTTCGAGACCGTCCTGCTTGGCGCGGCGCACTGCCTCGAGCGCGCCGCGTGTTGAGACGTGAGCGATGTGAACTTTCGCTTTGGTGAGTTTTGCCAGAACACAGTCGCGAACTACATCAACGTCTTCTGCCGCCGCGGGCATTCCGCGCAGTCCCAGAATCAACGACCAGCGCCCTTCATGCATCACGCCACCGGCGCTCAGTGACTGATCCTGGCAGTGATCCACCACTGTCAGATCAAACCCGCGTGCATATTCCATCGCCCGGCGCATCATCGCAGAGGTCGGCACCGGTCGACCATCATCCGAAACAGCGACGATACCAGCATTTTTCATCTCGCCCATTTCAGCAAGCTCTTTGCCGTTGCTTCCTTTTGTAGTAGCGCCGATAGGAAAAACGTTCGCGAGTTTTGCTGCCTGGCCCTGCTCGACAATAAATCTTGTAACCGCGGGATTGTCGTTAATGGGATCGGTGTTCGGCATCGCACAGATGCTGGTCCAGCCTCCCGCGACAGCCGCCGCAGCGCCCGATGCGATCGTTTCTTTGTACTCCTGGCCTGGTTCGCGCAAATGCGTGTGCATGTCGATAAAGCCCGGCGCGACGATCAATCCTGTGGCGTCGATAACGTGCGCGTCTTCGGGAACTGGCTCGCCACGCTCGAGCAAACCAACCACACGCCCGTCTTCAGTCAGCAGGCTTCGACCGCCGGTGTTAACTTCCTGTGCAGGGTCGATCACGTAACCATTTGCAATCAGCAGCTTCATTCCTGGGTTACCTTGCGTCTTTTGTTTTTGACTGGTGGTTTTTCCTCAACAGTTTCATGCGGACTGCCGCCGGCGAGCAGATAAAGTACTGCCATGCGAACAGCAACTCCGTTCGTCACCTGATCGAGAATCAACGAGCGACTGCCGTCAGCGATCTCGGAAGAGATCTCGACGCCGCGATTCATCGGCCCGGGATGCATGACGATGGCATCGGGCGCGGCGCGATCGAGGTGTCGCGGCTGCAAACCGTAATGAACGGCATACTCACGCATTGACGGAAAGAACGCGTTGTCCTGGCGCTCGCGTTGAATTCTCAGAATCATCACCACGTCGGCGCCATCAATCGCATCTTCGAAGTGTTTCTCGATGCGCAGTCCGCTTTCAACCAGTTCGCCAAATTCTTCGGGGACAAGGGTTCCTGGACCACCGACGCTCACATTCGCGCCCATCTTTGTGAGCAGGTAGATGTTCGAACGCGCCACGCGCGAATGCAGGATGTCGCCGACGATAGCGACTTTTAGTCCATCGAGCCGCCCTTTGTACTCACGAATCGTGAGGGCATCGAGCAAAGCCTGCGTCGGATGTTCGTGGGCGCCGTCACCCGCATTAACTATTGGCGCGTTGGTCATTCGCGCGAGATGCTGTGGCGCGCCCGCCATCGAATGACGAATCACAATGCAATCGGGCGCCATCGCTTCGAGATTTCGCGCCGTGTCGAGCAGTGTTTCGCCCTTGCTGACGCTTGAAGTCGAAACACTGACGTTCACCGCATCGGCCGACAAACGCTTGGCGGCAATCTCGAAAGACGTTCTGGTGCGTGTTGACGGTTCGAAGAAGAGATTGATGACCGTGCGGCCGCGAAGTGCCGGAACCTTCTTGATCTGGCGTTTTGAAACTTCGCGAAACGTTTCCGCAGTGTCGAGGAGTGTGGCAATTTCACCTGCTTCGAGTTCGCGGATACCGAGCAGGTGGCGGCGATTGAAAGTTTGTTCCATTTTAGTCTGACACAAAAAAAGCGGCCTGTTGGCCGCTTCGTTTACGCCGTATCGGACGGCCTTTCGACGATTACCACGCCCTCTTCCTCATCAAACTCCTGGAGCATGACCTTGATAATCTCGCTCTTCTTGGTGGGAACGAGCTTGCCGATGTAATCAGCCTGAATCGGCAACTCTCGATGCTCTTTGCCACGATCGACTAAGACTGCGAGTTGTACACGTCTGGGGCGGCCGAAGTCGATTAACTGATCGAGCGCGGCGCGAATGGTTCGGCCCGTGTAAAGCACATCGTCGATCAGGACGATGTTGCGATTCTCGATGTCGCCGGGAAGATCTGTGCCACTAACAACGGGCTTCGCACCGACAGTCGAAAGGTCGTCGCGATAGAGAGTGATATCAAGCACACCGACCGGCGGACGATAACCTTCGAGGTCGGCGATCTTCTGCGCCATGCGTTCTGCGAGCGGAACGCCACGCCGCCTGATCCCGACGAGGAACAGGTCACCGGCGCCATGATTTTCTTCAACAATTTCGGACGAGAGACGAGCCAACGCGCGATTGATGCGCGGGCCATCCATGATGCGAGCTTTCTCGACGAATTCCATGCGTGTGCGCGGATACTAACAAGAAGCGTCGTTAACCGCAAAGGCCGCAGGAAGTTTTATCCGCAGATTACGCCGATTCAGTAAATCAATCTGTGTAATCTGCGGATAAAGTGTGTATCATGTGAGCGCTTAATGGTCTATCGCTCGCTGTTGCGCCCGCTCCTCTTCCGTCTCCCAGCCGAGACGGCTCACGAATTCGCTTTACATTCACTGTCGTTTTTTCCGTCACGAATACTGGCGAAACCGAGCACGACGCAGAATCCAATCAGCAGGTTCGGATTGCTCTTCTCAAATCCCGTCGGTCTCGCTGCCGGATTCGACAAAAACGGTATCGCCCTGCGACCACTGGCGGCACTCGGCTTCGGCTTCATCGAAGCAGGCACCGTCACGTTTCATCCGCAACCCGGAAATCCGCGACCGCGACTGTTTCGCTTGTCACAAGATCAGGCGTTAATCAATCGCGCTGGTTTCAACAATGAAGGCGCCGCCGCGTTTGTAAAAAGAGTCGAGCATAAGCGACCTGACTGTGTGCTCGGCGTGAGTATCGGCAAAAGCAAGATCACTCCGCTCGAGGAAGCCACCGCCGATTACCTGGCCAGCTTCGAACTCGTCTACAAGGTCGCCGATTACATCGCCGTAAACGTCAGTTCACCAAACACACCACAACTTCGCGAACTGCAACAATCGCAACAACTGACTGCGTTGCTGTCCGCTCTCCAGGCACGTGGCCGCGAACTCGAGCAACAGCACCAAAAGCGTGTTCCGCTCCTCGTCAAACTTTCACCCGATCTCGAACGTAGCGACCTCGAGATGATTGTCGCGAGTGTAGAGAAACTTCATATCGACGGCATCATCGCGACTAACACGACTACCAGCCGTGAAGGTCTGAGCAGTGATGCAAAGCTCGTGACGGCAGCAGGCGAAGGCGGTCTGAGCGGCAAACCCTTAAAAACCAGGTCGACACAAATGATCGCCCAACTCTACGAACTGACGGGCGGCCGCATCCCGCTGATCGGTGTCGGCGGTATCTTCACCGCACGCGACGCATGGGAAAAGATTTGCGCCGGAGCAAGCCTCGTGCAGTTGTACACCGGATTCATCTACCAGGGACCCAACATCGCAAACGACATTAACGAAGGCCTCGCGAAGATTCTCGCGCGTGAGAAATTTGCGAGTATTGACGCTGCAGTCGGCAGTCGTGCAAAGGAGTTCGCACTTGGATCGGGTCAGTACAGGGAGCGGTAGCGACCTGGTGACCATAGGCATCAAGCATGCTAATCACTGACCAGGTCGCTACCGCTCCCTGTACTGACCCGGTCCAAGAACGTTACAAACTTGAAAGGAGATCAATTGACAGCGAAAGACAAACTCATCATCGCGCTCGACGTCGACACACCTGCAAAAGCACTCGACCTCGTGAAAGAACTTCACAGCGTCGCAGGCATGTTCAAGGTCGGCTCGACGCTCTTCACGATTGCCGGGCCGCAAATAGTTCGAGATATAATCGCGCTCGACTCCAACGTTTTTCTCGACCTCAA
>Ga0207647_10004644_pt1 | contig 10179 bp, 6 predicted proteins | sample KBSCornC2_FD_184295 | JGI IMG/M metagenome (GOLD analysis project Ga0207647, IMG submission 184295) | Corn rhizosphere microbial communities from Kellogg Biological Station, Michigan, USA - C2 (SPAdes) (version 2) | ecosystem: Host-associated > Plants > Roots > Rhizosphere ...
ACCATCCTTCACAAAAATGCTCGTTAACCTGCCACTATTTAACGCTTTAAGTTTCACAGGCAATGGATTTGTAGTTAAAACCAATGGCCCTTCTAATGTATCTGGATACTTTATCACTACAGATGAAAGTAATATTAAAAAAACGACAAGAGTTATTGAAAGTATACCCCATCGCATAATCCAGCTGGGTGTACGTTCAAGCATTTCGCTTACTTCTTCAGCCCTGTCACTGGCCAAAACGTCGTCCAACTGGCCGTCCTCATCAGGAATATCTATGTTAGTTTCCTGTTGCCTATGCTTTATTAGAAGTCCGCCTATTATATTATTGTCCAAGTTCCAGTTGATTTTTTACCAGATTAAAATAATAGCTACGGTTAAGTGCAAGCTCATCGTGGAGCCCTTCCTCTACAATAGCTCCATCTTCCAATACAACGATCTTGTCTGCATTTTTCACTGTACTAAGTCTATGCGCAATAATAATGACGGTCTTACCTTCATAGAATTCTCTTAGATTTTGCATTATCTGCCTTTCATTATTAGCATCAAGAGCAGATGTCGCTTCGTCCAGAAATACAATATCAGGATTTTTGTACACAGCTCTTGCAATTAAAATTCGCTGTTTTTGCCCTGTACTTAAACCGAGTCCTTCCATTCCAATCTTTGTACTGAAACCTAAAGGCAGTTGGTCAATAAAACTTTTTATATTAGCAACATTCGCAGCTTTCTTTAGCCTTTGCCAGTCAGGATAGTCTTCTCCAATCGCTATATTTCCAGCAATTGTATCATTAAAAATAAAACCCTCTTGCATTACAACGCCACATGCCTTCCTCCACTCACCCATTTCTATAAATCCAAGTTCGAGATTGCCAACAGTTACACGACCTTTTGTAGGCTCATAAAAACGTAACAATAATTTTAGGAGCGTAGTCTTTCCACTTCCACTACTCCCAACTATTGCAGTAACCTTACCTGCAGGAATTACAAGATCTATATTTTTAAGCACATCATTCTCAAGTTCGCTGTATGCAAAGCACACATTCTCTAAACGTATATTATGATCGATTGGAACAGTTGAAGCTATTCCAGCACTCTTACCAGATGAGATAAGGGGGATTGACGACTCCTCTTCCTTTTTATATATTTCAGATAAACGCTCCAAGCTAATTTTCGCATCCTGAATTGATTTAATTACGTTTACCAATTGCAATATCGGGCTATTAAGTTGCCCAGTAATATAGGCTACTGACAGCATCATCCCTAACGTAAGTTGTCCGTCAATAACAAGTTTCGCCGCCAATACTGACACCACTATATTCTTAACTTCATTAATAATTTTCGATCCTATATTTTGCGTTTGTTCCAGTCTTAAAGACTTAATATTTATCTTATATTGCTTAACCTGAATTCTTTCCCACCCCCACCGCTTATGCTGCTCTGCATTATGAAGCTTTATTTCCTGCATTCCATTTATCAGCTCAAATACTTTTGTATTTGTTTCACCTGCCTGTTGAAAGTGCTTGTAATCCAATATTTTTCTTCTTTTTAAGAAGAAAAATATCCAACCCAGGTATAAAACACTTCCAATGATAAACACAGCAAAGAGCGTTACGCTGTAATATGCAAGCACAACACTAAACAACAAGAGGTTAAACAAAGAAAAAACAGCATTGATTGATGTGTTAGTTAACAAGCTTTCTATTCTTTGGTGATCTTGTATCCTTTGTAAAAGATCACCAGTCAGACGGGTATCAAAATACCGTAGTGGCAATTTCATCAATTTAATGAAATAATCAGAAATTAGTGAAATATTAATTCTGCTGCTTACATACAACAATATCCAGCTCCGCATAAGCTCCAATGCCATTTGGCCAAGTGTCAACATTAATTGAGCAATAAGTACTAACCAAATAAATTTTATATCTTTTTTATAAATGCCAGTATCAACAATATTCTGAGTTAAAAAAGGAAAAATCAGTAATAAAATACTACCTACGAATAAGCTCAATACCAATTGAATCATTAATTTTTTATGCGGCTTAATGTAGTGCCACAAAAATGCTTTATTATCTAGATGTTCATCATTGCCCTCAATAAGAGATGCTTCATAGAATGCGGGCGTTGGTTCCACGAGCAAAGCTATTCCTTGAGCAGTATCGGCATTTTTTCCACTCCCAATCCAGTGAGTAAGAAATTCCGCATGAGAATAAGTAATTAATCCATTGCCAGGATCAGAAACAAAAATCTTTGTTTTTGTCACCTTATAAACTACAACAAAATGTTTTTGATCCCAATGTGCAATTAATGGCAATTGAGCTTCATTAAGCAAACTATCAAATCCAATCTTAACTGCCAATGTGTGAAAACCAATTTCTTCAGCACCTTTACTGATACCTAAAAGGCTACTCCCTTCCCTCGAAGTATGGGTAGCCTTTCTTAGATAAGCTATTGAAAAATGCCTACCGTAATATTTAGCTATAATACGAATGCAGGTCGGCCCGCAATCCATAAGATTTTGTTGCTGATAAAACGGAAAATCATGCATAATTATTCTTTTGAATAGCCAATTGGGAAGAATAATATTTATCCAAGAAATGGTAAATAACCAATTCATGCTTTCTATTTTGAGCGATAAAAATCCGGTTTATAAACATGTGAATATAGCTTACAACAAGTGCGGATATTTTATCTTTTTGCTTATCAGCCTTATCATATATTATGTTGACTATTGCTGTATTTTGTATTGACCGAGCCTCAAAAGCACTTATTACTTCTTCTATGCCGTTGGTAGCATCATTATCCTTGCTCATATAGTTGAAGATATCCCGTTGTCGTTGCCTATACTTTTCATTAAGGTATTTTTGTGTTTCCAATGAACTGCCGAATTCATCAAAAAAGCTTTTTTGAAGTCTTTTTAATAAAAGCGATTTTGATTTTATGCCGTAGTGAAAATCAGCAAGAATAAAATCTACTCCTCGCATAGCAAGTATCCATCTGTAAAATTCACTATCATATCCATCTAGCAGACTTATAAACTTTAGTGCAGAAATACTGTCATAATAAAATATGCTTTCACTTAGCCCGATAAATTCCCCTCCTCCATATCGCTCTATTTCCCTTTCATAAGTATCCTGACATACCTTATTTATCAAACCTTGATCTATAAATGGTTTAAGAGCATTCATCAATTCACTTAATATTATAAAATTATTTTCTTTACAAAAACCATTGTAAAATCGCACTCTAATATGCGACTGAGTGTCGTAGTATCTTATAAAAAAGAATTTCTCATAAAGATGGGTATGGTTTGCAACAAAGGGCAACAACACGTTGACCAGTACCTTTTCTGCAGTTCTGGATCCACAGTAGATCTTTAAATAAAGCCATTCGCTACCAGGTAAAAATTTTCTTTCAACTCCATCATAATTAGTTACAGTAATATTTTCAATTGCTTCTGAAGTGTAATCATCTGACTTATTTTTACAAACTGGAATTACAATTTCATTAGCATAAGCTTTTCCTTCCTTTTCAACAAAACAATTGTTTTTATCAAATAAATATTCCTTTAAAATGACATTACCTCTTAACTTTAAATAATTGACCAACTGCATCAAACTGTTTTTGATAGTAAAGTCAATTAAAAGCTCATTATCGCCTTCCACGTACAATAATTGTTTTGGCATTTTTCTTATTTTCCTTAATTCCTCAAAGTAAGAAACGGCTCTACCATCGTCCTCAGGGAAACCACTCAGATCCTCGATGTTAAGCGTCCAACGAGCGCATTTCAAAATGACATTCTTATATATTACTCTGGGCAGGTAATTTGACTTTTCAATAAATCCCCAATCCCAATCGATTGAGCTATTATATCCAAAATACTGAAGGTCACATAAGAATTTATAGATTGGCAAGCTATTCAAGTAAAAGTTATGGGCCGTGGACAATCTTGGAATTATTTTTCTATTCAAAGTTTTACTTGTCAGGACCACGCCAGTATTATCTACATGTATCAAAATATCGTCCAGGCTAATTTGTGCACTTATGTCAGCACCGGAATTTCCAATATATGGTATCTCAAAATTTCGTAGTATTGGTCTAAGCAAAACATTACCAACTCTACTTTCCGGTAAATGGACAATTTCGGCATAAACTTTATCCGAACCCATTTCTTCTGCCGTTACAATTTCATGTACAAATTTTTCAATTGCCTTATTACCATGCGCAAACCTGGCAAGCAGATTTATAGCTGAAGGGCCTGTTGTTGCCTTCAAATTAAAAACAAATCCTCGCTGTTGATCTAATAATAGATTCCCTAAAATATATTTACTATCAGGGGTGTTAACATTCTTGTTCTTATGCGCCAAATGTTCTAAATCATCATCAGTTATTTCAATGCATGCTTTTTCGAGCGTTACATACTCATGATATTTGTCGTATACAAATTGATTAATAAAATCGTATTGCATGCTAGCTTGTACATCTGATGGTAATGGAAGGCTATCAATCAAATCATTCCCTCCAATAGTATTACTATCAACATTAGCATATCCAATACCTAATTCTGCATCCAATGCAATTAGCAAAGGAATTTTTTGCATTTCATATTTTTCATAGAAGCGTTTAATAAACGCTTCCATATCCGCACTATTATTTCGTCTTGATATTACAGAAAGCCTGGAGACCTGTTCCACAATTGTGTCGATAGCTGAATTGGCTATGCTGCCATTTTTTGTTTTAAAAAAAGTATCAGTTTGCAAAATATTTTTCGACAGATCTATATTAAAATTCAAGCTTTCGATTATTTTTTCAACTTTAGAATGCAGTTCGAATATGCTAAGAGATTTCTCCATTAAATCTGCTAAATTTTCCAAAGATTCCTGAAGCCAAGTGACATTATCTAGTTTTTTGACTTTTTTTATCAAAACTCCAAGAGGCTCTTCTCCTGTAATATTAGGCTCTAATTCATTTAACAAAATCTGGGATTCAATCAATTCATCTATAAATGAGCTCGCCTCATCAAAAGAAATTTCCTCGCCTATAAGTAAGCTTATCAATGTAGAAATACGGGCTCCATGGCGGGCAGCATTTAGTACCAATGAAAGGGGTTCAGAATATTCAATAGAATTCAGTACGTAAAACCGCTGATTATTTTTAATACTATACTCGGCAAAACGATAAGTATCATTAATTTTATAAACGCTATTATTTGCAAAAAAAAGCAACTGTTGTTTAATGTTGCTGACACTAGCAATAGCAGAAATTAAATTGCTAATACAATTCATATCCAATCTTACATGTCGCTGGTAAAATGATGGGCTTGTTAAATTTACACTGTTTTCTATTCCTAATTTTACAAGGTTGCAACCAGCAAATGTACCATAGGGGGTACAGCGTGTGCTACTTCTCACCCAGTACTTGCACCATGTCTGGTATAATCTGTCGAAATCCTTTTGTGACAAAGTCCCTTCTGAAGCCAAAGCCTTCTCTAGCTGTATTAAAAAATCAGGAGAGGAAAGATACACTCCCTCTATAAATGAAGGAGAAGCATTTGCGTAAGATGCCTTAAGCTCAAAATTAAAACATTGCATTGCATCTTCTACAGAGTGCAGAGGAGTTCTTAATAAAACTTTATCAAAAGGTTTGTATAAGCCTTGTTTTTTCATAGTATAGAAATAATATGGTCAAGTCTGTCAGGAAAGCAACAAGCAACGATCCCATTTAGGCTCGACGTCAGATATTGCTGCAATTAAAACGAGTGCAATTCCTGCGGAGCCTTCTAACAAACTTGCTGATGGCTGCTTTCCGAATTGTACTGTGTCATTAAGAAAATATATTGTACCATCATTATTTTCATTGATATGCCTAGGTATATCCTTAATGCAGATTTTTGCTGCATCCTTAAATTTATCAATCTTAGTATATTGATAAAAACGATTGAATATATGGGCAATACCTGCAGCACCATGGCATATATGAGCATCTGTTACATTTGGCAGTTCTCTTATTAGTCTTTCAGCGCAATTAGCCATTATAGCTATGCCCTCAGCCTGCCATTTAGCATTATCTAAACGTTTTCCACTTAAAAAGATGGCTATAGCGACTCCCATATCGCCATAGCACCAGCGTAAAGGAGCATAACCTTGTTTAATATTTTTGCTATTGACTGAAAAAGGAAATAATGATGTTGCAATATCATTTTTTGTTGATAGCATCCAGTTAATCACTGAAGAAAGCAAGGGAGCTATCTTATTCCTTAATGACTTAAATTTCTCATACATTATGCTCAACACTAAAACAATACTAGGATTGCCATGCGCAATGCCAAGATCATAGTTTAATACCCCCGGTTCCATATTACTATAGTTTATTAAAGTATCCCATGCCAAACTATCATTAGCAAATTTTGTACTGTTACTAAGCAATAAATCTAAAATTCGATTGAGATATGCTATATCTGCCTCTGTAATATTTTCCTTTTCTAATATCAACAATGAAAATCCTAAACCATATCGAAAATAATCATACGCATTATTTGAAAAACACTCAATAGAATAGTTCTTCAAGTCATCTATAATATCTGAAAACATTTCATCAAAGTCAGCTTCAATTTTCCCGACAACGGCTAAATGTTGTATCACCCAAGCAATACCAGTGACACCATTTTCAAAAGAAAAATTAATATCTTCAAGTTCAGTAATGCTATTCAAACTTTTTTCAATAGCTATAGTTAAATCTTCACTATAGAAATTTTCTTCAAGTTCGTTTGCATACGCATTTAAAATACATACCCCCGCATTGCCACTTAGCACTCCCGGATATTCCAATTGCTTTGTATGCAAATCTGTTTTTATCGCACAAATGATATCGTTTACAGTTTTTCTGTAAAGAAGTATATCCTCTCCTCCAATTATAGGCTCCCATATAACACCTGCTTTATCATTCATATGCTCTAATTTTGATTTCTTGCATACAGAAGATAATCACCATATTCCTTTATATATTGGTAGTCAGATGATAATTCGGACAAATCAAATAATACGATATCATCTTTAGCAGCCGAACTAAAACTTTCCAAAATTGTTCCCTTCATAAATGGCAGTGTCCAGTTACTTACCTTTTCTACCTTTGTTATACAATTTTCGCAGAAAACATTTAATACTACTATCTTACCTGAAAGTTCAACGCTTTTAGAAAGAATATTTGCTAATGTACCCTTTTGATTAGGCCTTGAGTGATACCCTCCGCAATCGAGAAAAGAAATATATGCTCCTGGATCAGAATTAAGTTTATTAAGTAAATTTTCAGCCATTGGATGATCTCTATCCCCATTTGGGAGCGCCGTGTTTGCATTTGTAAGTAATTCTTTAAAATCCGAAAACTGATCTCTTAATAACGTTTTTAAGGTTGAGCTATCTCGGGCAAAATCATTCCTTATATCTTTATAGTACTTAATAAATCTCTTCAAATCGTAAGTTAAATAAATAGTGTCCTTTACATATGGTGCAATAACAGTAATTTTGTTTATTGTATTTTCATCTAAATGCTTTGCTATGTTAGAAATAGCAAGCTGGAAGCTTCGTGGTCGGGTAAAATCAATACCTACATATGTAATTTCGTGTCCTTGATTAAACATCTTTTTAAGATCATCGAAGTCTGGCTTGTACTCTTTGTAAAAGGGTAGCTCACTATTTAAATATGAGCTATTTATGTAGCTATTAACAGCTACAGCATATCCCGGATCCGACTCCACAAAGAAATATCTCATGCCATTTACAATAAAATATTTCTTCAACACCTGTAGTAACTTGTGATTGAGAATTAAGAAATGACTGCCTCCTTCACCAAAAATAAAAAGCTTTTTATCTTTCATTTTGGCAGACAAGGCTTCTTGCAGCGTTGAACTAAACAACAGTGAACTATCTGCATTTACATGAATAGAATATTGGTGCTTAGATAAATACTCCTGGAGATTTACTTCCTGAGACCTCACTTTTGAACAGAAGACATTTAACACTAAAACGATTAAAAATATTTTTCTCATGCCTTTGGGTTAATTGTTATTATTTTAAACTAATTTAATAAAAAACGGTTTAAAAACTGATAATTTTTAAATAATTGTTATCTATAACAGTTATTTATTGCACTTCAGTGAAGCCATTAAATAATGCCGGCAACAGATGTTGCCGGCATTTAACAACTAAGGAATTCTTAATTCAAACCCTTTTAAATTAACAGCATTAGCCTGAACAGGCGCTAGTTCAGCTACAAAATAATTACATCTGCTTCCATCAGCGTTACTACAGCAAGTTTGATGACCCGAGTTGCATATAATAGAAGTATGAAGCGCGCGTGTAAAACCACCCTGTATTTCGCTCATTTCAGCAGATGAAAGATTAGTAATTTTAGTCTTATTTAAAGACAATTTTCTTTTTTCAATTGATACTTTTTTCATAGAATTAGATTTAATTAATGAATTGTTTTTTTAATGCTGAACAGTAAATTGGCTTGTAAACACACCGCTTTGGCTTGAGATATGTAAAAAGTAGTTGCCGTTTGCAAGGTTAGAAACACTAATAGCCTTTTGATAATTCTGGGTGCCAGCTTCGCTCCACGACTTCATCACGCGACCTTCAACATCATAAATTGACACGCTAAAATTTTCTGCGTTTTGCCAATTAGCTTTTAATGACAACATGTTATTTGCAGGACAAGGGAATAGCACTACGTTACTAATGTTAGAATTCACATTGGCTACTCCAGTAGGTTTATCCTGGTAGTTCTCATAATATAAATTATAAAAAACATCTCCTGCATTATTTACCCAGCCACCTGCCCAGCTATGAGATGATATTATGGTTTGTTGATCAAACGTGTTATAAGAGCTAACATATTCAGAGCTATTTATATAATTCCCTCCATGCCAAACTTGCTGTATATCGGAGATCACATTATTAGCCTTGTCATAATCAAAATTATCAAGAGTTGAGAAATCCCAGGTATTTGTAGTGGTATTCCACAAATTGTTAGCCGTATTTAAAATCAATGTGCCGCTGTAAGTGTATACCAACTCGTTAACATTAACATATGCGCTCACCGAAGGGTCCCACTGCCTGTAGATATCTACAAGTAAATTTCCCCTCGTATCATACCTAAAATTTTCATCGCTATAATTATCCCAATTAGATGTTGTCGCATTCCAAATGGCGCCTGTATATGTCGTTAATTGAGAACCTGCATAAGTATAGACATAACGATTTGTCGGGATCCAGCTTGATGACGATGAACTCCAATTATAATCGGTTTCAGAAGTTGGGTTATTTAAAGGATCATACGTATATTCATACTTATTTGCATTATCATAAGTACCCGTTGCATTATTCCAATTTTCAACGATAATGCTGGTTAAATTACCTGACACATCATAACCATAATTATTAACTGAATTATTGTCCCAGGATGCGCCATTATATGTTTGAATATCCTGACTAATAACAGCCCCACCTCCAATTAATTGAGAGACAAGTGTATTATTACTATAAATGCCAGCAGCGTAAGTATAAATAGTTTGGTTATCGCATAAAATCCAGGTAGAATTTAAATCACCTCCATTAGATCCGCTAAATACATAACGGCTAGAGTCCTTTGGATTGGGGCGATGTGTCGAATCGTAAGCCCAAGTTGCTACGGCTATTAGTCTCGACAATGTCCCTGTCTTTTTTGCAAATTTATCCAGGTCGGTCAATTTTGATTTATTCATATACTGAGCCAATGACAACTTTTCATTGCTATTTTTCAACCCAATATATTTATTTAGATTCCGAACTGCATTTATTCCCCCGGTACCGGTTGGCAACTTTGCCTGTGTCTCGTTAATTGCACATAGACTGAGAAAAGCAGAAATAATAATTTTCGATTTCATAGATTTTTAGTTGTATGTTTTAGAAAAATTTCGCTGTGCTTGGCACAGCATACCATATGCAGGATACAGTATTTAGAGAGGGTTGACAGTTATAAGCATTAGCTCTTCAAACTATCCCTCTCTTTGTGTATAGTTTGAAGAATAAATTTGATTATGTATACATACAGATATGTTTTAGAAGTTATCAATATGGTCCATTCCCATTTATAATCCACCAAAATGGTAGTGGCGTGATAACAACAAACATACTATCAATAATTACC
>Ga0207647_10004646_pt1 | contig 10177 bp, 7 predicted proteins | sample KBSCornC2_FD_184295 | JGI IMG/M metagenome (GOLD analysis project Ga0207647, IMG submission 184295) | Corn rhizosphere microbial communities from Kellogg Biological Station, Michigan, USA - C2 (SPAdes) (version 2) | ecosystem: Host-associated > Plants > Roots > Rhizosphere ...
GATCGACGTCGCGGCGGTGGCCTGGCCGGACAGCTTGATGTCGCTCGCCGTTGCCCTCAGCGTCACGTTGCCGTCGGCGTAGGTGGTCCCGCCGAAGTTGACCGACTGGGCCAGGATCTGCGCGCCATTCTTGATGTCGATGTTCGGCGCGTCGATGGTGATGTGGTTGGCGTTTCCGGTGGAATGGCCGGAGCCGTCGAGGCGTCGGGCATCGATCACCGCATGCGCGGCGAGCGTGACGGAGTTGTCCGCTTGAATGAGGTAGTCGGCACCAGCGCTGAGCCCCGCGAGCGCATTCGCGATCGAGCTGTTCGACAGCGTCACGCCGGTGTCGCCCTGAGCGGCATCACCCACGACCACGTCGGTCGGGTCGATCAGCAGCGTGCCGGCCTTGCCGTTGTCCGCACTGAGATCGACCTTGATGCCTTTCCCAATGTCGATGATCCCGTTCGCGCTGAAGTCGACGAGACCGGCATTGCCCGTCTTCGCGCTGGCATCGAACCTGGCGCCGCCCGCGACGGTCAGGTTCTGCGCCGCCTTCAGGCGGATCTCTCCGGCATTGCCGTTTGCGCTTGCGATGTTGAGATTGGCCTTCTTGCCGACATCGATGTTGTTGCCGGCCTGAACCGTGATGTTGCTCGGCGTCGCGCTCTTGCTCTGCGCAGTGAGGCGTCCGTTGATCCTGGCGTTGTTGACGGCGCCGATATGGATCGAGCCGTTGCTCACGGTGATCGCGCTGGCGCTGCGCAGGCCCTTGGAGTTGACGGAGGCTGCGAACTTCGCGGCGTGGTCGAGATTGGCGATGTCGCGCTGGCTGGCGCCGCCGACATAGACGTTCTGCCCGGTCAGCCGCACGCCGTCCTGGGCATTGACCCGGCCGTAGATCCGGATGTTGCCGTCCGGCGAGACCGGGAACGAGCCCGCCATGAGGTTGCCGACCGCCGACTGGTTGATCACCCCGCCCGCGCCGATCAGACTGTCGGTGAACTCGCGCGTCGGCGTCGAGACGTTGAGACTGCCGACGTTCACCGTGCCGGAACGGCCGACCACGAACCCCTTGGGATCGGCGAAGTAGACGTTACCGCCGATCGCGCCGTTCATATAGGAGTTCAGCGTGCCGTTGACGTAGACCGGCGCGTCGCGAACGATGTTGACGAGGTTTTGCGTGCCGGCCGGCAGCTGCAGGTTGACGGTGTTGCCCTGCCCGACGCTGAACTGCGAGAACGAGTTGAAGGCGTTGTTGCCGGACACCGTCGACGTCGTGACGTTGGTGACGCTGCCGGAGGTGTGCAAGGAGGTCCCGGTGCGGCCATCCGGAACGATGACGTTCGCCGTCTGCGCCTGAAGGCGGACGCTGAACACCGGCAGAAAGACCATCTGCATCGCGCAGAGCAGCGACATCGAACGGAAGCGCGCAAGCCCCCGCAGCGTCAGCTCGTCATTATTTCGCGTCGCAGATGGTCCGCGCATTTCATATCCTCGTCATCGGCATTGGCGCCGATCCACAACCGGGTGGGAGAATGTCGTGGAAGCGTCCGGCATCAGAACTGGCCGGGCGGAAGCTTGAAGATGTCGGGGCTCTTGGCGTCGGCCACGTAGAACAGCAGGAGGCTGGTCGGCGTCAGCACACGCTGGTTGTTCTCCTTGTTCTCGAACGTGCCCTGGAGCAGCAGGATCACCGAGCGGTCCTTGGCGTCGCTGCCGCGGAACATCACGATGCCGCCGGCAACAGGCATGTTGACCGCGATGGAATCAGGCTTGAAGCCTTCGCCCATGAAATGGGCGCGCAGGATATTGGCGTTGGAGAACAGCTTCTCCGCCGTCATCGCCGCGTCGGTCCCCTTCGACCAGACGGCGCCGACCTGGATCAGCGATTTGGACTTGTAGCCGAACACGTAGGAGAGCTCGGCGGTCCCGCCGTTCGGCAGCAGCTCTGGAACCGACATGAGGATGCTGTGCGTCAGCTCGGACGCGTTGTCCTGCGCCTTGATGGCGTCGGGCTTGGCGTTGAAGTCCTTGATCATCGCCGCGCGCACGTCGGCTTCGCTCATGCCGAACTTGGCGGAGCGGAAGCCGTCGATCGCCTTGACCTTGTCATCCGCGCCGGCGCTCGGCGCCTCGGTTGCCGGAGCAGCCCCAGCCGCGGCAGCCTTCGGAGCCTGCGCGGCCTTCTGCTTTGGAACGGCGCCCTGGGCCGCCAACGGACCCGCAGCAACGGAGGTGAGAAGACCGACGAGGGCCGGAACGAGATAGATTTTGCGCATCGAAAACCTTCGAAACAACTTGAAAGAACGCTTCAAAAATCGGCAGTCACGAAATCGGCTTCTCCGAACCACCGTCGCACCCGAGACGGAAAATGTTGCAATGCCACAAGGCGTTACAAAACATCACGGAGCAGACAAGGCTCGAAACAGCGACTCCTCAGCGGCGTAGGAATACGGTATCGGGTTGCCAAACGCTGCGAATGAACATTCACAAGCGCATTTTTTCATCAATTGTGGTTGCCGGCCGTTCGCGCTAAGCATCCGCCTTGGGGCAAGCATCATGCAAAGAATTTCATGAACGAACGGCCTTTCGCGGTCGATCGCCGCGGGTTCATTCGCCTTGCGAGCGCAACCGCTGCGGGATGGCTCGCGCTCGGCGCAACACCTGATCGCATGCGGGTCGTCGCTTCGCTGACGGCATTATCGCTCGACGACGAACTGACCAGAAGGAGCATGATCGAAACCCCGACCTCGCGCCTGGGTGGTCTCATCGTCGGGCTCAGGCAGCGAGGCTGGGTCGAAGGCGTCAACTTCCGCCTCGAACTCCGTTCGACCTTCGGCCCATCGGACAAACTGAAGGCGGCGATTCAGGAGCTGCTGGAGCTCAAGCCGGATGTGATCCTGACGGGGTCGACGATCGAAACCGCAGCGGTCCTTGCAGCCACCAAGACCATTCCGATCGTCTTCGCGACCGCCAACGATCCTGTCGGCAACGGCTTCGTCGAAAGCCTTGCGCACCCCGGTGGCAACGTCACCGGCTTTACCAGCAGCACCGCCGAGATGGGCGGCAAATGGCTTCAGCTCGTCCGGGAGGCAGTGCCGGATGTTACCCGCGTCGGTGTCCTGTTCAACCCGGCGACCACACCTCGTGCGGGGCGCTTCTTTCTCGATTCGATCGAGCAAGAAGCTGCGACATCGGGAGTGTCCGTTGCCCCCGCCCCCGTCGGCGCCCCAACGGAGATCGACGAAGCCGTCAGCCGCTTCTCCGAACCGCCCAAGGCGGCAATGATCGCCCTCGTCGACAGCTTTCTGGTGGTCAACCGGCAGGCGATCGTCGCGGCAGCCGCCAAGTATCGCGTACCGACGATCTATCCCTTCCACTATTTCATGGATGCAGGCGGGCTGATGAGCTACGGGCCGACGCTGGAAGTCCGTTCGGCCGACTATGTCGATCTCATCCTGCGCGGCACCAAGGCCGGCGATCTGCCGGTGCAATCGCCGCGAAAATACGAGTTGCTGATCAACCGCACAGTTGCCCGCACGCTCGGCTTGACCATACCATTCACGCTGCTCGCACGCGCCGACGAGATCCGCGAGTGAACGAGACGATCGACCAGGGACATTTGCGGACGCCTCCCGGCCGGCTGTTCCGCAAATATCTCTACTCGATCGTCGCTCTCGCCTTTGCCGCGCTCGCCATCAACACTGGCTTCGACGTCTGGTTCTCCTATCGCGAGCAGAAGCAGCTCCTCGCGTCAACCCAGCGCGAGCAGGCAGCGTCGGCGGCGATTCAGATCGGCCAGTTCATCGGCCAGATCGAGAACCAGATCAGATGGCTCTCCCGCCTGCCCCCGGAGCTGTCGACGAACGAGGACGAGCGCCTGAACGCGATCCGCCTCCTGCGCCTCTCGCCCGCGATCGCGGAAATCACCGAGCTCGACGCGCAAGGCCGCGAGCAGGTGCGCGTGTCGCGCCGCGTCGCGGACAGGATCGGCAGCAAGATCGACCTCTCCGCTTCGCCCGCCTTCCGTGGCGCCAACGAAAGCCGGACCTATTACGGGCCGGTGTACTTCTTCGGCGACACCGAGCCGTTCATGACGATCGCCGCGCGCGGCGTCGGCCGCGGTCCCAATGTGATCGTCGCCGAGGTCAATCTGCGCTTCATCTGGGACCTCGTCGCGGGGATCAGGGTCGGCAATACCGGCAAGGCCTATGTGGTCGACCGCATGGGGTTGCTGATCGCACATCCCGATCTGTGGCCGGCGCTACGCCGCAGCGATCTTTCGAGACATGCCGACGTTCGCGCCGCGCTCGATGGCGTCGGGCCACCGTCAGGCGGCCTGGTCAAGGAAGATCTGTCCGGTCAACGCGTGCTGTCGACCTATGCGACGGTGCCCTCGCTCGGCTGGGTGGTGTTCGTCGAGCTTCCGCTGACCGAAGCCTATGCGCCGATCTACGCGTCGATCGGCCGCTCGACGTTTCTCCTCGTCGTTCTGCTCGCCTGCGCGGTGCTGGTCTCGCTCTTTCTCAGCCGGCGCATGACCGTGCCGATCCAGATCCTGACGCAGGGCGCGCGCCGGATCGGCAGCGGCGATCTCGGCCTGCGGCTCGCGATCAAGACCGGCGACGAGCTGGAGGCGCTCGGTGACCAGTTCAACCGGATGGCCGCGCATTTGCGCGAATCCTACGCGACGCTCGAGCGCAAGGTCATCGAGCGAACCTCCGAGCTCGAGAAGGCGCGCGACCACGCCCTCGCCGAGCATGACGCGGCCGAGCGCGCGCGCAACATTGCCGTCCAGGCCAACGAGACCAAGTCGCGCTTCCTCGCCGTCGTCAGCCACGAGCTGCGCACGCCGCTGAACGGCGTCATGGGCGTGCTGCAGCTGCTGGACGACGGCAGCCTCGGCGAAGCGCAGCGCCGCCACCTCGCCACTGCCGCCGCATCGAGCGAAACGCTGATCGCGCTGGTCGATGCGATCCTGGAATATGCCCGCCTGGAAGCCAGCGCCGAAACGCTGGAGACACGCGACTTCCGTCTCGGCCAGCTCATCGAGGCCGCCGCCGATCTGATGCGCCCGCAGGCCTTCGACAAGGGACTGACGTTCGACGTTGCCAGCGATGCGACGGTCAACACCTCCGTGCACGGCGATCCTGTCAGGCTCAATCGCATCCTGCTCAATTTGATCGGCAATGCCATCAAGTTCACCCCGCGCGGCGGGATCGGCTTGAAGGCGGTCGCCGAGCAGAACGACGATCACGTCCTGCTGCGCATCACGATTCGCGATACCGGGATCGGCATCCCGCCCGACATGCATGAGCGGATCTTCGAGGATTTCGTCCAGGCGGACGACAGCATCGCGCGGCGGTTCGGCGGCACCGGCCTCGGACTTGCGATCGCGCGGCGGCTGGCGCGCCTGATGCACGGCGAGCTGACGGTGGAGAGCACGCCGGGCGCGGGCAGCACGTTCACGCTACAGGTGCCGCTTGGCCGCGCCGCGAGCGGTATCGCGCAAGGTACGGTCCTGCCGCCGTCGCGGCGGCTCAGCGTGCTGCTGGTCGACGACGATCCCGTCAATTGCGAGGTCGGCGAAGCGATCCTGAACCGGCTCGGCCATCGCCCCACGATCGCCAGGAACGGCGCGTCGGCCATAGAGTTCGCCCGCGATCAAGTGTTCGACGTCATCCTGATGGACCTGCACATGCCCGACATGGACGGCGTGGAGGCGGCGTCGCAGATCGGCAAGCTCGGTCTGCCGAGGATGCCGCGCATCATCGCCGTGACGGCCGACGTGTCGGGCAGCGCCCGCGAGCGGCTCGCGGGCTCCGGGATCGCCAAGGTCGTCAGCAAGCCGATCCTGATCAATGCGCTGCGCGAGGCGATCGAGGACGATCCCTGGGACGCGCCGGCAGCACCGCAACTTGCCGCAGACGGATTGATCGACCGGCACTTCCTCGACGATCAGCGGGAGCTGCTCGGGCCTGCGCAAATCGAAAAGCTCCGCCATCTGCTGGGCGAGACCAGCGCAAGATTGATCGACGACGTCGCCAAGGCTGCGGCGGCCAGCGATCACGCGCAGCTCGCACGATCTGCGCACCAGCTCGGCAGCGCGGCGAGCGCGCTCGGGCTCGTCCGCCTGTTCGATCGCTGCCGCGACGTCGAGCTGGCGGCGCCCGCGATGTCATCGCCTGAGTACCAAAATGCTGCGCGCGAACTCGCCGAGCTTCAGCAGGCGTCGATGCGCGCGCTGGACGATCTGCTTCAGCCCGCCGAACAAGGTTCGGTCAGCTAGATTTGCCCAGATGGAGATCTTCGAACTTTGCCCGGCCGGCGATGTGCTTCCGGCCGGACCAACGCGCCAAAGGGATCAACTCCTTTGGTGTACAGCTGTCACGAGCCCGGAGTTTTAACGACGAGCTTTATGTTCAACAGGTTGACGCCCTTGAATGGGTTCGGAGCGCTTTCGATTGTTCCCGTGCCCGTGGCGTTCGCATAGGCACCTGTGCCCGACAGGATTGTGTATTCGCCCGTCGATTTGCCGTCTTTGGCCGAACCGGTGTAGCGCGCCGTAATCGAGCCTTCCTCGAACGTGTAGGTGCTATAGCCGAAAAAGGGGCCCGACCCTTTGAGCAGGTCCGAAGCGTTGACGAACTCTTTCACTCCGATACGGCCATCGTTGAATACGGCGACACCAAAGAATTTGCCAGAGACAACCGTCTGTCCTTCGACGTTTGCGGCCTCTATGACCTTGAGGTCGATCGGCTTCGTGACCAGCTTGAACTCGAGCACCCGCTCACCGGCTACGGCTGTTGACGCCGCGACGGCCAATATCACGCCAGAAAGGAAAAAGGTGAGAGACTTCCGCATAGCTTCCTCCTGCGCTTGTTGAAATCAAGTTGAGAAGTGCTGGCGAGCTACTCGTCATGCCCCGGCTCTTCGCGGTGGCACGGAAGAGAGCCCTGGGCAACGCCCCGGCAGCGGCTGAAGCACTCTGTCCTAAGGCGTAAAGTCGGGACGCAAATATGAGTCCCAAGCGACGGGAAGAAAGTTCAGGTTTCCGTTACGGTATAATCGTATCCAGCGACCGCGCGGGGACTCTCAGCAAAGGCACAATCCTCATGGTCTTTGCTGGTCGCCGGACTTCTTCCAATCGTTCGCGGAAGAGCGAATTACTGTCACCAACGTTGACGAATGAATAGAACTCATGCCGCCCACCGCACCGTAGCCCGGCAGATTCATGCCTTCACGACCGAGCCTCCGCACGTCTGCGCCCGCCACCTGTCCCCTCCTCGCGGCCAAAATGCTCGACCAGGAAGTCGATGAACAGCCGCACCTTCACTGACAGATGCCGCGTCGGCGGATAGACCGCATAGAGCGCGAGCGGCGGCGCCGAATAATCATCCAGCACCGTGCCCAGCTCGCCCTTCCGCAAGGCATCAGCGGCGATGAACTCGGGCAGCAGCGCCAGCCCCCTGCCCTTGATTGCGACGTCGCGCAACACCTCAGCATTGTTGACGCAGAGCGACCAGGCCGGCTGGATCCAGTGATCGCCGTCGGCGCCGGTGAGCTTCCACTGATTGCCGGTGAGCAGGAAGCCGTAGGTCAGCGACGCATGCTCGCGCAGGTCCTGCGGATGCTTCGGTGTGCCATGACGCACCAGATAGTCGGGCGAAGCGCAGATCATGCGCGCCACCGGCATGATCTTGCGCGCGATCAGGCTGGAAGATTCCAGCTCCGCAATCCGCAGCGTCACGTCAAAACCATCCTGCACGGGATCGAGCAGATCATCGCTAAGCACGATCTGAAGCTGAAGCTCCGGATATCGCACCATGAAATCGGCCAGCACCGGCCCGAGCCGCATGGTGCCGAACGACATCGGCGCGTTGACGCGCAACAGTCCCCGCGGTGCCGACTGGAGCTGCGCCACCGCCTGGTCGGCCGCCTCGATCTCCGAGAGAATGACGACCGCGCGCTCGAAATAGCGCTGGCCGTTCTCGGTCGGGCTCGCGTGGCGAGTGGTCCGGTTCAGGAGCTGGACGCCGAGGCTCTCCTCGAGATCGGCGATGTACTTGCTGATCGCCGAGCGCGACAGGCGCAACTGGCGGCCCGCTTCGGCAAAACTGCCGCTCTCGACCACCTTCACGAAGGCCCGGAGGCTGGCGACCTTATCCAAGCGCCCGCTCCAGCGATTGTTTCCAAATCGTAGACATAGACGTCATATTTGCATGGATTGTCTCCAATCCAAAGCGGAACGATATTTCCGGCCAGAGCAAGACCGCTCCCCGAATTTGGAGGACGACAATGTCTGGACTGCACCACGTCACCGCGATCGCCGGCGACCCCATCAGGAATTTCGGCTTCTACACCAGGGATCTCGGCCTGCGCTTCGTCAAGAAGACGGTCAATTTCGACGATCCCGGCACCTATCACTTCTATTATGGCGACGAGACCGGCCGTCCCGGCACCATCCTGACCTTCTTCCCCTGGGCCGGCGTGCCGGCCGGGCGCCGCGGCGTCGGCGAGACCCACCAGACCGCGTTCCGCGTGCCGCAGCGCTCGCTCGGCTACTGGACGCAGCGCTTCACCGAGAAGGGCATTCCCTACGAGGCGCTGGAGAAGCGCTTCGGCGAGTCCGTGCTGCCGTTCACCGATCCCGACGGCATGGCGCTCGCGCTGGTCGGCGTTCCCGGTGCCGAGAACGAGCCGGGCTGGAGCAATGGCGACGTGCCGGCCGAGCATGCGATCCGCGGCTTCCACGGCGTGACCTTGCTGCTCGACAGCGCGGCGAAGACGGCGGCTGTCCTCACCGACGTGTTCGGCTTCAAGGAGACGGGACGCGAGGGCTCGGTGATCCGCTTCAAGGCGCCGGGCGATGCCGAGGGCAGCGTCGTCGACATCTATGAGGCCAAGGGCTTCCTGCGCGGCCATCAGGGCGGCGGCTCGGTGCACCACATCGCCTTCCGCGCGGCTGACGATGCCGAGCAGGGTAAGATGGCGCAAAAGCTCGTGAGCAATCACGGCCTGCATCCGACCGAGCAGAGGGACCGCAACTACTTCCGCTCGATCTACTTCCGCGAGCCCGGCGGCGTGCTGTTCGAGATCGCGACCGACATCCCCGGCTTCGCCGTCGATGAACCCGTGGCGACGCTCGGGCGCGACCTGAAGCTGCCGAGCTTCCTCGAACAACACCGCAAGCAGATCGAGGGCGTACTGCCGAGCCTGGAAGAGAGCGTGTCATGACCGAGAGTGCGTTCATCCATCGTTTCGAGCCCGCGACCAGCGCGGGCTCGGCCCCGCTCCTGCTGCTGCACGGAACCGGCGGCGACGAGAACGACCTGCTTGGGCTCGGCAAGATGATCTCGCCCGGCTCGGCCCTGCTCTCGCCGCGCGGCCGCGTGCTCGAGCACGGCATGCCGCGCTTCTTCCGTCGCCTCGCTGAAGGGGTGTTCGACGAGGACGACGTGCGCCTGCGTGCGCGCGAGCTCGGCGACTTCGTCAGCGAGGCGCGGCAGCGCTACGGCATCGCCGCGCCGGTTGCGGTCGGCTTCTCCAACGGCGCCAACATCGCAGCCGCGCTGTTGCTGCTGAAACCGGACGTGCTGGCAGGCGCGATCCTGCTGCGCGCCATGGTGCCGCTGTCGGATCCGCCCAAGGCGGAGCTCGGCGGCAAGCCGGTCCTGCTCCTGTCCGGGCAGGCCGATCCGATCGTGCCCGCGAGCAACTCGGCACGGCTCGCTGCGCTGCTGTCGCAGGCAGGTGCCGGCGTGACGCACAAGGTCCTGCCGGCGGGCCATCAATTGTCGCAAGCCGACGTGACGCTCGCCCGCGACTGGATCGGCAACATCGCCGCGGAAGCGGCCTGATCCCAAAGCGGCGCACCGCCCAACCGCGGTGCGCCGTTTCGAAACGGCGAGCGACCTTCCGCCGCATCTGCGCAATCGGGCACCACCCTGCCGGAAATTTCCGCTTGCCCGTTTCCGCGCCAGGCTTAGAATTTGGGACAAGGTTCCGGAATTTGGAACTGCCTTGGACCGATCTTCATGAGCGCCCTCACCAACGCGATCGAGATCCTGCGCTGCTTTTCCAGCGCGCGGCCGGATCTGTCGTTCGCGGACGTGATGGCACTGACGGGCAAGCCGAAGAGCTCGACTTCGCGGCTGCTGCGGTCCTTGCGCGACTGCGGCCTGCTCGAGCA
>Ga0207647_10004647_pt1 | contig 10177 bp, 6 predicted proteins | sample KBSCornC2_FD_184295 | JGI IMG/M metagenome (GOLD analysis project Ga0207647, IMG submission 184295) | Corn rhizosphere microbial communities from Kellogg Biological Station, Michigan, USA - C2 (SPAdes) (version 2) | ecosystem: Host-associated > Plants > Roots > Rhizosphere ...
GCCCTGGTAAGCGAGCGAACTGTCGATGAAGCGATCCGCCAAGACCCATTGCCCGCTTTCAAGCGCTGGCCGGATCGTCTTCGCGACATGGTCGGCTCGAGCGGCCGCGAACAGCAGGGCCTCGGCCTCGCCTCCCCAGCGGTCGTCGCTGCCGCTCAGCAACAGCTCCCGGATCTTCTCCGCGCCCTCGCTTCCGCCGGGCTCGCGCGTCACGATGACGTCGAGTCCGCGCTGCCGCAGCGCTTCGGCAAGTGCCTTCACTTGAGTCGACTTGCCGACCCCCTCCCCGCCCTCGAGGCTGATGAACTTGCCGCGCGCCGTCACGCCATCCCGAACAGCGACTTGAGGCCGAGCCACATGCGCCCGAAGAAGCCGGCCTTGCCGACGTCCTCGCCCGCGACCAGCGGCACGATCTGCGGCGGCGTGTCGCCGGTGGTGATCACCAGCTGCGCCACTTCCTGGCCCTTGACGATCGGGGCAACCAGCGGGCCCTCGTAGCGAATTTTCGTCTGGATATTGCCACTGGACAGTCCGGCAGGGACCGTCACCGCAAGATTGCGCGGGGCGACGAGAGGCACTTCGCTCGAGCTGCCGAGCTGGACCTTCGCGGTACCGACCCTGGCTCCGGCCTGGAACAGGGGCTTGGCGCTCCAAGCCCCAAAGCCCCACTCGATGAGGCGCTTGGATTCAACCACGCGCGAGTTCCAGCTTGGGAGGCCCGCGACCACTTCGATCAGACGTCGCCCGTTCTGCTCGGCCGAGCCCGTGAAACCATAGCCGGCCTCGTCGGTGTGGCCGGTCTTAAGGCCGTCCGCGCCGGGCACCACGCCCAGGATCGGGTTGCGGTTCCCTTGCGTGATGTCCTTCCCGGAGCCGAGCGTCTTGCCCCACGTGAAGCTCGGGAGCGAATAGAATTGCTTGTAGAGCTTGTAGTGATGCTCGATCTCGTAGCGGGCAAGCGTCGCCAGGTCGCGCGCGGTGACGTACGTAACGCCATTGTCGGGCCACCCGTTGGCGTTCCCAAAGTGGCTGTTGGTCAGGCCAATTTTCTTGCCCAGCGCATTCATCTGTTCCGCGAAGGCCTGCTCGGTGCCGGCAATACATTCGGCAAGCACGACGGACGCGTCGTTACCTGAAAGAGTCACGACGCCTTTGAGGAGGTTCTCGACGCTGACCTGCTCGTTGGGACTAAGGAACATCGTCGAGCCGGCCGCATCGCCGTGCCATTTCTGCCAGGTTTCCGGCCGCACCGTGCACATCTTGCTTAGCGGCAGCTTGCCGCTGTCGATCAGCTCGAAGGCCACGTCGGTGGTCATCATCTTCGCCATCGACGCCGGCGGCATCCGGACGTCGGCGTTCTTCGCATAGAGCGTGGCGCCCGACGACAGGTCGATCAGATAGGCGACCTTCGCCTCGGTATCGAACTGCGGCGCTGCTGCGGGAGCGGCGCTGGCTAACAACAATGAGGCGGCGGTGGCGGAGATGATGGTGCGCGGCATGGAGTTGGTGAGCTTCCCCGATTCAAGGTGAAGCGGCTGTCTATCGCCCCGCAATCGCGTCCGCCAGAACTCCGACCGAAATCGCGTAGAAATTCGAACAATTGTAATCGAGGATGGCGCGATAGTTCGACGTCGCCAGGAACGCGCGGGCATCGGGCCCGTCGGGCTCGATCAGCGTCGCCATCTCATATTCCGGCAGCGAGCGGCCAAGCGGCGTCACTCCAAGCGCGCGCCATTCGCGCATTGTCAGCCAGCGGCTGTGGCGGCGATAGACCTGCGGACAGCGCGGGGCGGTCGTGCGGCTGACGAGCGCGGCACGATCAAGGTTGTCCGGAGTCCGTACCCGGATCCCCCACGGCACGTTCGGCTTCCATCCCGCATCGCGAAGGTAGGTGGCAATGGAAGCCAGCCCATCCATTTCGTTGCTCCAGATGTCGGCAAAGCCGTCGCCATCGCCGTCGGCGCGCAGCCGAAGCACGACCGATGGCATGAACTGCGGATAGCCTGTCGCCCCTGCCCAGCTGCCCTTGAGGCGCCAGCGCGGCACACCCTGGTCGATCAGTTTGAGCGTGGCCACGAACTCGCTCTCGAAGAAATCGCGGCGCCGTCCGTAATAGCCGAGGCTGGCGAGCGCCTGGAGCAAGTCCGTGCTTCCGGTCACGGTGCCGTAGCTGGTCTCGAGGCCCCAGATCGCCATGAGCACCGCCGGGTCCGCTCCGAACCGGCGATTGAGCGTCACCAGCCCATCATAGTGGTCCGAGTAGTTGGCCCGGCCGCGGCGGACGAGCGAATCGGTCACGTGTGAACGAAGATAAGGTGAGAGGGCGCCGACCACGCCGCCGCTGCTCCGCGCGATGGGCTCGGTGCGCTCCAGCTCGATGACACGCTCATTCTTCGTCAGGCCCGACACGTTCGCCTGAACGGTCGCTTGGCTGACGCCCTGCTGGCGCGCCAGCGCTGCCAGCCGCAGCTTGTAGCCGTACCAGGGGTCTATTGCGGGCGTCGGCTGCAAATAGTCCTGCCCAAAGCTCGAAGCCTCGGCCAGGCGAAGGGGTGAATCAGGCGCAGTTCGCGCGGCCGAGCCAACCGACGCCACCGCCAATGCGATTACTCCCCAACCGTAATTGCGCACGGACCCTCCTCCACGTCCAAGGCTAGGGCGCTTAACCCCAATTGGGCAGCATGGTTCGGCGCGCGCCTTGCACAGTTTGTCTCGCGGACGGTATGCGGGCTCGGCTTAAGGAGAGGTGGCCGAGTGGTTTAAGGCAGCGGTCTTGAAAACCGCCGTGGGTTCACGCCCACCGTGGGTTCGAATCCCACCCTCTCCGCCAGGATTTTTTTAGCCGCAATATTCATCTTGCATTCACGCTACAAATGTAGCAGTCTACAAATGTAGCGCGGCGAATCGGCTGCGCCTTGAAGGGATGAATATGCTGAGCAAACTGCCGCCGAGGGAACGACAGATCGTCGATATCCTCTACCAGAATGGGTCCTTGTCCGTCGCCGAGATTTGCGATGCTCTGCCCGTGCAGCTGAGCGGGTCTGCAGTGCGCGCGATGCTCAAGCGGCTCGAGGACAAGGGCTTCGTCCAGCGCAGCGATTCGGAGCGCGGGTTCCTGTACAGCCCGGTGCTGTCGGACACGGTCGCCAAGAAATCGGCATTGAGCGAGATCGTCCGCGTATTCTTCAACGGCTCGCCGGCAAGTGCGGCCAGCGCTTTGCTCGGCATGTCGGAACGCTTGAAGGAAAACGAGCTCGACCAGCTTGAAGAGATGATCGCGCGAGCGCGCAAGGCAAAAGGGGCCAACTGATGACCGTCCTCATCGGCATTGCTTTCAAGTCGCTGCTCATTGCCGCGCTGACGCTCGGCCTGTTGGAGCTCATGAAGCGCCGCTCGGCGGCGGAGCGCTCGTGGATCGCTCATGCCGGCCTGTTCGCGCTCGTGCTGATGGCGGTTGCGCCGCTCGCGATGCCCAATTGGACGGTCGAAGCTCCGGCCGCCCTCGGGATCGCGCAGGCCACGGAAGCTCCTGCGCCGTCGATATCGACGGCGGCTGCCGGCCAAGTGAAGCCTGAAAAGACCGTTGCCCCGTCGACCGTCACGCCAAAAACGTCAGTCGCGCAGCCGGCCGCGTCGGAACAGACCGGCCTCAGCGCGACCGCGACCACCATGGTTCTCTACGCGGTTCCGGCTGCGATCCTTCTCTTCATCACCTTCCTGGCGCTTGCGCGGCTGGTCGCGCTCCAGGCCAAGGCCGAGGTGCTGGTCGACGGCCACTGGTTGAGCGCCCTCGCCCGCGCGCAGCGGCGCATGGGATTCAAGCACGGCACGGCCTTGCTCACCAGCAACGAGCTCGCCTCCCCGATCAGCTGGGGGCTGATGCGCCCGGTGATCGTTCTCAACGCTCGCGCGGTCGAGGCCCAGGGCGAAGCCGAAGCGATTATCGCTCACGAGCTTGCGCACGTCGCCCGGATGGACTGGATCAAGCTTCTGCTTGCACGCGTCGCGACCGCACTCTTCTGGTTCAACCCGCTTGTCTGGCTGCTTGCCCGCGAAGCGCACCAGCTGCGCGAGGAAGCCGCCGACGACGCAGTGCTTGCCGCCGACATCAGCGACACGGATTACGCCGAGCTGCTGGTCGGGGTTGCGCGCCACGACAGTCCTGGACTCCTGTTGGGTGCCCATGGCGTCGCCCCATCGAAGAGCTCGCTTGCGCGCCGCGTCGCCCGAGTGCTGGATTCAAAGATCATGCGCGGTCCGGTCGCGGGCTCCTTTGCTGCAGGCGTGTTCGTGGGCGCCGTAGCCATCGCCGCGCCGCTTGCCGCCTTGACGCTCGTTCCCAGCGGAACCGGTTCGGCGCGGAAAGCTGTCGCGTCTTCGGCCGGAACGAAGTCCACCAACGCACCATATTATCCCGAAGCAACGCCCACGGACCTGCCGAGCATCATCAGCGAAGGCGTGTCGACATCGGTGCAGACCGCGGTCGCCGCAATCAATCCGAGCGTGCGAGTCGGTCCCGGTCCGGATTTCGCGGCGACTTCGCCAAGCGGCGCGTCGGTGAGAACCATCAATGGGGTCACGGTCGCCACCGCCTCGAGCGGTGCAACGACCACCATCTACCCGCCGGATGCGCAGGGCCGCAGCCGCGTCGTCATGCGCGCACCGAACGGCGCCACGATACAGACCTACGCCGATGCCGCCGAAGCGCGTGAATTGGCCCGTGGCGGCCGCAAGGGCAAGCAGGACAGCGCAATCGAGACGGCGATCAGCATGAAGGCGCTGGGAGTCACACCCGAATGGATCAACGCGGTCAAAGCCGCGTCCCCTGCCCTGAATGGCGCCGATCTTGACGACCTGATGGGAATGAAAGCGGTCGGGGTGACGCCCCAGTATATCCGCGAGCTTGCGTCCGCCGGCTTCGGCAACCTCGATGTGGACAGCCTCACCGAAGCGCGCGCAGTCGGTGTCAGCGGAGAATACATCCGCGAGATGCGGGGAGCCGGCCTCGGCGGCACACTCGACGATTTTGTCCAGATGCGCGCGGTCGGCGTGACTCCGGCCTATGCCGACCAATTCCGCCGGGCGGGGTACAAGCTGTCGCTTAAGAAGCTGGTCGAGCTCAGGGCCAGCAACATCGATATCGACGAGCTTCGACGTGTGCCGCCTGCGCCGCCCCGCCCTCCGGCGCCGCCCAGAACCAGGGACGATGCCGATGATGAGTAACCGGACACCCCGCGAGGTCGGAACTACTTAAAACCCTAGTTTTCCGGGAATTTTTCAACGCCTCGACAGAGGCTAACGCCCAAACTTTGTCCGGATTTGACCGGAAGCACGAATGAAAGGGAGAACATCGATGAACCGTCCACTCGCTTTCCTTGCCGCTTTGTTGTTCGCGGCAATCGCCGTTTCGAGCGCGTGCATCGCCCGCTCGACTCCGGACGCCATCAGCTTCGAGCTCAAGCCCGCGCTCCATGGAGGCGAACTTCAGCTCGCGCTGTGGGACCGCACAGACGGTCACCACAACAACATGATGGGTTCGTCCTACGCTTCGAAGGAGCTCGCCGGCCTCGACTACCGGGCGTTCGCCGCGAGCGGCCGCAACCCCGTTTCCTTCGCGATCGTCCGCGAAGCGGGCCGGGTCGATTGCATTGGCAGCAGCAGCAATAGCCTGGCGACCGGCACCTGCCGGTTCAGCGCGGATCCCTCGTTCGGCGATTATCTCGCCGCTCACGGAATTGCCCGCCCCAACCGCGACGAGGCTTTCGGGCTAACGATGACGCAAGCGAGCCGCGCGCTGGTCGAGGCCCTCGCGAGCAACCGTTACCCGCGCCCGACGATTGACGAATTGACCGCCCTTTCGGCCCTCGACGTCACCGGTAACTATATCGCGGCCCTCGCCTCGCGCGGCTTTCGGCCGAAAAACCTCGACGAGCTGACCCAGTTCGCTGCACTCCATATTACTCCGGACTACATCGAGGGTCTCAAGCGCGCCGGCTTCACTCGCATGAATGCGGACGAAATCGTCCAGTTCAAGGCGCTCGACATCACGCCGCAATTCGTCTCGAGCCTCGCAGCCGCGGGCTATCCCAATCTGACCCCCGATGAGCTGACCCAGTTCGCGGCGCTCAAGATCACGCCCGGCTTCATCAGCGGCTTCGCGCAGGCGGGTTTTCGCAATCTTGATGTCGACACCCTGGTCCAGCTCAAGGCGCTCAATGTGACTCCCGAGTTCGTCCGCTCGCTTGAAGCTCACGGTCTCCATCCGCGCACTGCCGATCAGCTGGTGAAGCTGAAGATCGGGCTGGACGATTGACCCGACTTCCGCCGTTCGTCGAGCGCGGGTCGACCGCACATCGAATGCGCGCGGCGCAATCCACCCAAATCCTTCAATCCGTAAAGCGCCGCCCAGGCGCGGCTACAGGGGATCCTCATCATGTTCATGCGTAATCACCGCCGCTACCTGCTTCTTGCCGGCGCTGCCCTGCTGCTGCCAGCCTGGCCGGCAGTGGCCCAGCCCGTCCCGGCCCCGGCGCAGCCCGCCACGCCGCAGCCCACGACCGACCCTGCCGTTGTCCCTCCGCCGACCGAGAAGCTGGCGGGCAACAAAAGGGTGTACGTCCCGGCCGACTTCGCGCGCTTCGCGCCGCGGACCGGGTATGACATGCTGGTCCAGGTCCCCGGCTTCACCATCAAGTCGCCGTCGCAAGGTGAACTCGACCGCGGCCTTGGCCAGGCAACCGAGAATGTGCTGCTCAATGGGGAGCGCGTCGCGAATAAAACGGGTGGTGCGGTCGACGAACTTCGGCGCACGGCGGCCTCGAGCGTCGAGCGCATCGAGATCATCGACGCCGCGACCCTAGGCATCGCGGGTCTGTCAGGCCAGGTCGCGAATGTCGTGCTGAAGTCCGGAAAGAAGGGCAGCGGCCAGTTCGAATGGAACCCGGATTTCCGAGCCCATTTCGCGAAGCCGCGCCTGTTCCGCGGCAATGTCAGCTGGAGCGACAGCAAGGGTCCGCTCGATTACACCTTCTCGGTCAAAGACGATTCCGGGCGCGGCGCGCTCGGCGGACCGATCATCATTTCCGACCGCGACCACAACGTCACGGAACGGCGCTTCCAGACGCTTCACAACGAATCCGACCTCGTCACCTTCCAGACCAAGCTTCACTACAAAGGCGCGCACGGATCGATCGGCAATCTGACGCTCGGCTACACGCCTTATTGGGCGCCTAACCACCTGTTCGAGGACCGTTTCCCGGTCGGCGGCTCGCCGTCGCATCGCAGCGATATCATGACGCTCAACGGCTTTTATTACGACGTTAACGCGGATTACGAGTTCAAGCTTGGACCTGGACGCCTCAAGCTGATCGGCCTCAGGCACCTCGATCACGAGCCAATCGCCGAAACACTGATCGATACCTTTACCGACGGCTCGCCTGCCACGGGCATTTTCTTCACGCGCGATTCGCACATCGGCGAAACGATCGGCCGCGCGGAATATGGCTGGAAGACCGGCAAGAACGATTGGCAGTTCACACTGGAGCGTGCCTACAACTCGCTCGACCAGCAGGGCGGGCTGTCGACGCTTCAGCCGAATGGGCAGTTCCAGCCGATCGATTTCCCCGAAGGCACCGGCCTGGTGACCGAGGTCCGGTACGAAGCGATGACCACCCTCACCCGTCCGCTAGCGTCCAACATGGACCTGCAGGTGGCGGCCGGCGGGGAAATCTCCTGGCTCGACCGCGTCGACGACGATCAGCCGGCGCGCCGCTTCCTGCGGCCGAAGGGCAGCATCAACCTCGGCTGGCGCCCGGCGAAGGATTGGAGCGTCAGCCTGAAAGCCCGTCGCCGGGTCGGCCAGATCAGCTTCTATGACTTCCTCGCCCAGCCGAAGCTCAGCGATGACCGCGCCAATGCCGGCAATCCCGATCTCGTGCCGCCGCAAAGCTGGGAGTTCGAGACAGAGATCAGCCATGAGCTCGGGCCATGGGGCAAAACCCGCCTCAACGGGCACTATTACATCGTCAGCGACATCATCGACATCATCCCCCTTCAAAACCACGGCGAAGGCATCGGCAATCTGCCGCGTGCCACCCGCTGGGGCCTCGAGAGCACGAGCACGATTAACTTCGACCCGATGGGCTGGAAGGGCGCTAAGCTCGATGTGAACGCCGGCTTCGAAAAGACGCGCGTGAAAGACCCGTTGACCGGTCTTTATCGTGAGATCAGCGGCGTCCAGCGCGGCTGGGTGAACCTCAGCCTGCGCCACGACATTCCGCACAGCGCGATCGCCTGGGGGGTCGAGGGCAACTACGGCGACTATGCGAAGAATTACTTCCTGACCCAAATTTCGAATACCTGGGAGGGTCCGTGGTTTGTCGACGCCTATATCGAGCACAAGAATGTGTTCGGAATGACCGTCCAGGCCGTGGTCGGCAACATTTTCAACGCCCGTCACCGGCGCATCCGCACGGTCTATGAGGATTGGCGCAACACCAGCCCCGTGGCCTTCTACCAGACGGCCAACCAGCTGATCGGGCCGATCTTTTCCTTCCGGGTGAAGGGCACTTTCTAACGGGTCCGGCGCGCGCTCGGCCCACCGGCACAAAGTAGCATCGAGCGGCAAAAAAAGAGAGGCCGGAGCACGCCCCGGCCTCTCATTTTGCTGGCGGTACGTTCAGAACTTGACGCTGAAGCTCACCAGTCCGCGCTGATCGGAGATTGGCGCGTCGCCGGCCGTTGCCTGGCCCAACAACCCGAAGGTCACCGCACCGCGGCTCACCGACATGCCGCCCTTGATCTCAGCCCAGCCGCTGGCGCCGTTGGTCAGCGGCAATGCGAAGGCATAGTCCGGTGCCGCCGCGAAGCTGACGTTCAGTCCGTTGCGGCCGCCAGACACCAAGCGAACATAATCGGCCTGGATCTGCGGGCTGACGGTCCAGCCCGCGAACTGGGTCGACCCGTCGAGCTTGGCGCCGAATTTCGCTTCGAGCCGCGAGACCTTCAGGCTGTTGAGCTCGAGCGCCGTTTCGCCGCCCTGCTCGCGGAAGCCGTCGAGCGAGTAACGGCTGTAGCCGAGTTGCGCGCGCGGGTTCAGCGACAGGCCGTGACCAAGTGAGGCGCGGAAGCCTGCTTCGGCCGTGGCCATATACCGGCTCGAATGCGTCGCACTGGTGAGACGGAAATTCGAAACGGTATCGGTTGCCAGGCGATTGCTCGAGCTCCGCGCCTGTTCGGCCGCGATGATGCCTCCCACATAGGCATTTCCGCCGAGTGGAACGCTGGCGTATGCGGCCGCCTGGGACAGCTTGGATCGCGACTTGCCAAGGCCAGCCTCGCTCACGGACTCGGCGTAACCGACGGCTGTTCCGATCCGCACGTTGCCGAACGGCGCTTCGACGCCGCTTGCATAGTATCGGCTATGCTGCCCGGCATTGACCCCATGCTCGCCGCCGTAGCCGGACTGCACGCTGTCGCTGCTCATGGTGACGAAGCCACTAAGGCCTCCGCTCATGGGTGCGGCGACGGACTTTCCTCCGCTGGACAAACCGAGGACTGCCTGCGGCGATACATCGTGAGATCCGCGCATCAGCGGCATTGCGGCACCGCTGAAGCTCAACCCCGATGCTTGCCCGGTTCCGAGCAGCGACAGGCGATCGCCGACGGCCCCGAACAATTTCCGGCTTTGGCGGTCCTGAAGCAACTCGGTTTCACCAACCATTTTGACCGGCGACAAGGCGTTGAACATGGCGTTCAGCTGTGTCCCGTTCATCCAGTCGACGTTGCCGTAGAGGTTCCAGAGCTTGTCATAGAAGCCGGTCCGGAGCTGATCGAGCGCATTGGCGAATGCGAGCGCCGTCGGATTTTGCCCGTCGAGGATCGTGACCAGGCTGCCTGCGCGAAGCGTCGCCGTGATCGAATTGGCGCCATAGGTCAGCTCGGGCCGGAGGACGCCCTGGAAGGTGTAGGCGTCGAACGTGCCGGTTATTCCACCGGCCGCAGTGGCAATGACGTAGCTCTCATTCTGCCGAGGGGCTTCGCCAATCTTGTTGAACACGATCGATGGCCTGGCGTTGGTCGTTTCGTTCTGACTCAAGGTCAGGACGCCGGCGCCGTCTGCGTCAGACTGGACGACGAGCTTGTCGGCGCTTCCGCGAGTCGCATCGACGAACAGCGC
>Ga0207647_10004650_pt1 | contig 10173 bp, 8 predicted proteins | sample KBSCornC2_FD_184295 | JGI IMG/M metagenome (GOLD analysis project Ga0207647, IMG submission 184295) | Corn rhizosphere microbial communities from Kellogg Biological Station, Michigan, USA - C2 (SPAdes) (version 2) | ecosystem: Host-associated > Plants > Roots > Rhizosphere ...
GGACCGCGACAGTACGCATGAGAACAGTATGGCCCGATCTTCGGAAACTATGGCTCCCGGGCCAATGGTGAGACGGGCCGCCAGGACGGAGGATCGTGGTCATGAAGATCACGCACATCGGCGGCCCGACCGCCGTCCTGAACCTCGGCGGCCTCACGTTCCTGATCGACCCCGCGTTCGACGAGCCCCGGGAGTACCAACTCCCGGGCCGGGTGATGAAGAAGCTGACCGGCCCGGCGATCCCGGCCGCGGAGCTCGGCCCGGTCGACGTCGTCCTGGTGTCGCACGACCAGCACAAGGACAACCTCGACGACGCCGGGCGCGCACTGCTGGCCGGCATCCCGACGGTCCTGTCGACGCCGGACGCGGCCACCCGCATCTCCGGCGTCCGTGGCCTGGCGAACTGGGAGTCGGTCGAGCTGCCGCGTCCGGACGGCGGCGTGATCACAGTGACCGGCGTACCCGCGCTGCACGGGCCGGAGGGTGCGGAGGAGGTCCTCGGCGTGGTCACCGGGTTCGTGCTGCGGGGAGACGGACTGCCGACCGTGTACGTCTCCGGCGACAACGCGTCGCTCGGCCTGGTGAAGGAGATCGCCGACCGGTTCGCGCCGATCGACGTTGCGGTCCTGTTCGCCGGCGCCGCACGCACCACGCTGCTCGACGGAGCCAACCTGACGTTGACGTCCGCCGACGCGGTCGAGGCCGCGCGCCTGCTCGCCGCCGCCCTCGTCGTACCGGTGCACACCGAGGGGTGGGCCCACTTCACCGAAGGCCCCGACCAGTTCGCAGCCGCCTTCGCGGAGGCCGGTCTGTCCGACCGCGTGAAGCTCCTCGAGCACGGTGTCGCGACCGACCTTGATTGAGCACTTGACGAGCACGGAGCGTGACGGATAGCGTGTGCGACCGCCGGGGGGAACCGGCAGTTCGTGTTCATCGGGCCGGGGGGACATCGGCCCACTGCCAAGGGGGAATTCCTTGTTCGTACGACGCTTCCGCACGCTCTTTTCCGCCGCCACGGCCGCCGTGGTGCTGGCCGGTTCGGCGGCGCTGGCACCACTGCAGGCCGACGCGGCGATCACTGTGGTCCTGAGCGGCATCCAGTACGACCCGCCGGGCGCCGACGTCCGGACGAACGCCCAACTGAACAACGAGTTCTTCACCGTGCGCAACATCAGCTCGCGGCCGATCAACCTGTCCGGCTTCCGCGTGCTGGACGCCGCCAACCACCTGTTCGTGTTCCCGCGCGGCTACGTCCTGCCGGGGCAGTCGACGGTCATCGTCCGCACCGGCAAGAACCGCAACCGAGCGCTCACGCTGTACTGGAACCAGAGCTGGTACATCTGGAACAACACCGGCGACACCGCCCGCTTCCAGACGCCGGCCGGCAAGACCTTCGACACCTGCACCTACAAGGCCGTCACCGGCCGCTACCGGGTCGCCTGCTAGCCGCGCGTCGCGGGCGCGGGGTCGGCGCCCTCCGGGATCCACTCCTGGACGACGATCTCGTCGCCGACCCGGATGGTGCCCGGGGCAAGCACTGCGGCCTTGACGCCGAAGCTCACCCCGCCGCCGTAGGCGGGCTCGCGGCGGTACGTCGCCAGCGTCCGGGTCGGTTCCGGCCCGGACTTGGCGCCGGTCGCCTGGTCCACGGTCGGTACGGCGCAGCGGATGCCGCGCGCGGAGTACCCGATCCCGACCTCTCCGGCGGTCATCCGGAGCACCCGGTCCTCGGTGTGCGGCTCGTCCCAGCCGGAGACCACCAGGTTCGGCCGGAAACGGTTCATCGGGATCGCGTCGCCGCCGCGCTCGAGAATGCGGGCATTCAGCCCGTCGAGTGACGACTGCGACGTGATCATCAGCGCATGCGCGTCGCCGAAGCCGGTCAGCCCGCGGTGCGCGCCCCACCCCGGCCGCTCGTGCTCGGGCGTCACCCGGACCAGCGCCGCCGCGGTGCCGAGCCGCTCGGTGAACCACTCGTCCGCGGCCGGATCCTGGACCACGCCGAGCCCGAACCACTTCTCGAACAGGCTGACGTCACGCCGCTTCCCGTCGTACCGGATCCCGATCTCGAGATCCGGCGCGCCCGGCGCCGACAGCCGGAGCGCGTCACCGGCCACCTCGGCGTGCAGCGTCGCCATGGCCGGCAGCTTGCGCTGGCTGAGGAACGTCCCGTCGGGCTGGACGAGCATGAACAACCGGTCGTTCAGTAATCCGGTCGGTCCGACCTCAGCGGTCTCGACGGGGATCCCGGCGAGGCCCTTCACCGGGTAGTAGGCCAGGGCAGCAACCTTCACGACAGACACAGGCTCAAGCCTAACTGGCCTTGCTCTGTTGAAACGTGTTGAGTTATGTTTGAACACGTGGAGGACTTCGCAGCTGCCTTGCAACAGGTACGCCGGCACGCGGGCCTGAGTTACCGCCGGCTGGCCGAGCGCGCGCACTACTCACATCCACAGCTGATCCGCGCGACCAGCGGCAAGCAACTGCCGACGTGGGACGTGACAGCGGCCTATCTGCGGGGTTGCGGCGTCCCGGCGGACCTGATGCCCGTCTGGCGCCGGCGCTGGGAGCAGGCGAGCCGCGACCCGCGCGACATCGTCGCCTTGCTGGAGAACGCGGCGACCCTCGAGGACCTGGGTGCCGCGGTCGCGGCCCTCACGCGGCCGCGCTCGCTGCGGGCTCTGGAACAGCAGACAGGGATCCCGCGGGCGACGATCCAGGCGTGGCTCCAAGGCACCCGGCTGGCCGGGCGGGACCGGCTGGACCACCTGGTCCGCTCGGTCGGCGCCACGCCCGAGGAGCGTGCGGCAGTCGCCCGCACGGCGGCTCGGCTCAGCGCCGACGCCGGGCAAGCGCGGGGCCGCGTCAGCTCCGGAACACCGAGGCCGGTGCGCGCGGCGTGAGGTAGCCCTCCGCGTCGGTGAGCGGGGCCGCCTTGCCGGCGAGCTCGCCGAGCGGCATCACGTCGTACGGCGGTTGCGCCCGGCGGCCCGCATCGGTCAAGTCGGGTACAGGTTGGCGCGACGCGACCATGATCACGTTCCCGAATCCCTTGCCGCGCAGGATCTTCCGCTCCGCGAGCACCACACCCGCGCCGATCGCCGCCTGAACGGTCGCCGCGGTCCGGCGGACGAACGGCAGGCCGGCCTTGCCGTCGATCAGGTTCGCGACCAGGACGCCGGTCGGCCGCAGCACCCGCGCGCACTCGGCGAAGAACTCCGCCGTCACCAGGTTCGCCGGGACGGCCTCGTGCTCGAAGGCGTCCAGGATCACCAGGTCCATCGAGTCGTCGTACACCTCGGAGATGCCCGCACGGCCGCTGACCGGGCGGACCTTGATCCCGGAACGCTTCGGCAGCGGCAGCGCCTCGCGGACGTAGTCGGTCAGGTCCTCGTCGGGTTCGAGCACGACCTGCCGGGACCGCGGGCGGGTCACGGCGACGTACCGCGGCAGGCTCAGCGCGGCGCCGCCGACGTGCAGCACCGCGACCGGCTGACGCCGCGGCGCGACCGCGTCCACGACGTCACCGATCCGGCGCATGTACTCGAACGCCAGGTTGCCCGGGTCCGCGAGATCCACCTGCGACTGCGGCGACCCGTCGACCCGCAGCACGAACGTCCCGTCGTGCTGCACCTCGACACTGGCTAGCCCGGAGCCGACCTTGCGTTCCACCGGGCCATCATTCCAGCTAGCGGGCCTCGGCCTCCTCGGCCACCGCGATGTCGGTGTTGTCGGTGAACAGGCCGTCGATGCCGGCCTTGCGGTACGCCGCGATCTCGCCGAACAGGTTGCCGGAGTCCGACGGCACCGCGGAGCTGTCGAACTCGGCCGGCAGGAAGGTGTTCTCGACCCGGAACGTGTACGGGTGCACGACCAGGCCGGCCTGGTGCGCGTTCGCGACCAGGGCGGTCGGCTTGCCGAGCTTGCCGGTCGCGTCGAGCGGGATCACCTGGTCCTTGCTCGGCCCGACACCCTCCGCGTACGTCGCGACCTCGCGCAGCCCCTGGGCGCTGACGACGTCGGCGTACGTGCGCTTGTCACCGGAGACCACGAAGTCGTACGGCGCGCCGCTCGAGCTGGTGAGCTGCACCAGCGGAACCCGGAGCTCCTTGTGCAGCGCCTTCAGGTTGGAGACCTCGAAGGACTGCACGAACACCTTGGCGTCCTTCCTGTTCAGGCCGTTGCGGTCGAGGGTGCGCACCAAACCGGGCTCGAGCGCGAGGCCCTGCTGCCGGAAGTACGTCGGGTGCTTGGTCTCGGGGTAGATGCCGATCGGGCGACCGAGTTCCTTGGAGAGCCGCTTGCTGAGGTCGATCACTTCCTGGAAGGTCGGGATCTGGTAGTGCCCGTTGAACACGGTGTTGTGCTGCCGGACCGCCGGGATCCGCTCGACCGCGCGCAGCGTCTTCAGCTCGGCCAGCGTGAAGTCCTCGGTGAACCAGCCGGTGACCGCGACCCCGTCGAGCTGCTTGGTCTTCTTCCGGCCCGCGAACTCGGGGTGTGCGGCGACATCCGTCGTACCGCCGATCTCCGGCTCGTGCCGGGCGACCAGCACGCGGTCCTTGGTGGTCACCAGGTCCGGCTCGATGAAGTCGGCACCCATCCGCGCGGCCAGTTCGTACGACGCCAGCGTGTGCTCGGGCCGGTACCCGGACGCGCCGCGGTGCCCGACGATGACGAAGTCGTCGTGCTTGCTCGCCTGGACTGCCGCGGCTTCGGCGGGACCGGCGGACGGGCCGGCCTGCGGTACGACGAGGGCCGTGGCGGCCGCGAGCGCCGAGACGGCGACCGGGACGAGCCGGCGAGGCAGCTTCATGACGTTCTCCTTACGAGTCAGGGGACTGGGAGTCACCCTCGGGTACGGCGTCGGCGGAGCGAGGTACGCCGGATGGCCGCTCGGTGAACGATCCATCGAGATGTGAGGTAAAAGGCGGTCCCCCAGCGTTGGGCTGCGACAGTCGGCTTGCTAGCGTCCGAAGCACACAATCGGATGAGCTAGGAGCGAGTCGTGAGCACTACACCGGTGAAGGTGGCCGTTACCGGGGCCGCGGGGAATATCGGTTACAGCCTGCTGTTCCGGATCGCGAGCGGGGCGCTGCTCGGGCCGGACACGCCGGTGGAGCTGCGGCTGCTGGAGATCACCCCGGCGCTGAAGGCGCTCGAGGGCGTCGTCATGGAGCTCGAGGACTCGGCCTTCCCGACGCTCGCCGGGATCGAGATCGGCGACGACCCGAACGTCGTCTTCGACGGTGTCAACGTCGCGCTGCTGGTGGGTGCGCGGCCGCGGACCAAGGGCATGGAGCGCGGTGACCTGCTGGAGGCCAACGGCGCGATCTTCACCGTCCAGGGCAAGGCGCTGAACGAGCACGCCGCGGACGACGTCCGGATCACCGTCACCGGCAACCCGGCGAACACCAACGCGCTGATCGCGAAGAGCAACGCGCCGGACATCCCCGCCGAGCGGTTCTCCGCGCTGACCCGGCTGGACCACAACCGGGCGCTGGCGCAGCTGGCGAAGAAGACCGGCACGCACGTCACCGACCTGAAGAAGCTCACGATCTGGGGCAACCACTCCGCGACGCAGTACCCGGACATCTTCCACGCCGAGGTGGCCGGCAAGAACGCGGCCGAGGTCGTCAACGACCAGGCCTGGGTGGAGAACGACTTCCTGCCGACCGTGCAGAAGCGCGGCGCCGCGATCATCGAGGCTCGCGGCGCGTCCTCGGCGGCCTCCGCCGCGGCCGCCACCATCGACCACACCCGCGACTGGCTGAAGGGTTCGGCCGACGGCGACTGGCTGTCGATGGCGGTCGTCTCCGACGGTTCGTACGACGTGCCGGAGGGCCTGATCTCGTCGTTCCCGGTGACCACCAAGGACGGCAACTGGGAGATCGTCCAGGGCCTGGACATCAACGAGTTCTCCCGCGGCAAGATCGACGCGTCGGTCGCCGAGCTCGGCGAGGAGCGCGACGCGGTCAAGGAGCTCGGCCTGATCGGCTGACCCTCGTCCTCGGAACAGCACAGCAGGCCCCCGGTGAGGCAACCGGGGGCCTGCTGCCGTTCTCACCGCAGGCTGTAGGCGGCGATCACGGTCTGGGTCGTACTGTTCCCGGCCGCGTCCGTCGCCGTCGCGCGCAACGAGACGGCCTTGCCGGCCGGCGTCGGGAAGACCGCCTTCCCGCCCACGACCGGCGCCTGGCGCCAGGTGGCCCCGGCGTCACCGGAGTACTCGATCTTCACCTTCGCGACCGCGCCGCCCTTGACCTCGAACGGCAGCGTCGTGACCGGGGTGCGGGCCATCGTGTTGTTCCCGTCCACGTCCGGCCGGAAGCCGACCGTGTGGATCGGAAGGTTCTGCTGGTCCGCGGACGACGTGAACGTCGACTCCAGGTCCATCCGCGTCGAGAACGGCCAGAGCTGCTGCGTGCCGGTCGTGACCAGCTTGTACGACGCCTTACCGGCCGGCTGGTTCGCGACGCTGACGTAGCCGAACCGGTTCGTGGACCCGATCTCGGCCCCGTCCCGGTAGAGCTTCGTGCTGCCCGTCAACTCGATCTGGCCGGTGTGCCCGTCCGCGTCGGTGAGCGAGTACAAGGAGATGCCGAGCTGTCCCGCCGACCGCGTCGCGGCGTACACCGACGGCACGAACGCGGCCGCGTTCCACCGCTCCCGGTAGTACCGCCCGGCCTTGTACGGCATCGACTTGCCTTCCAGCGACCACTTGCCGAACGGGAAGTCCGAGCCGTCGCTGTCCTCCTCGGTCGCGCCGCCGAAGCCGTACGGCGTCTCGTCGACGTAGTACCGGATGGTCCGCGCGGGATCGAGGCGGATGACGCGGGCCCAGCCGCTGTCGCCGTTCGGCCCGGTCGGGAACAGCATCTTGAACAGCCGCTTGCCGTCCGCGGAGTTGACCGTCGCGTCGACGGTCGCCAGGTCGGACTGCTTCACCTTCCGGTCGAAACCGGTCGGGAAGTCGCCGGGGAAGTAGTTCGCGATCCCGTACAGGTACGGCGTGTTCGTGTAGAACCCGTCCTCGCCGGGGATGCCCCACTGCGACGTCACATGGCCGATCAGCTGGTCCGCCGGCAGTTTCGGCCCGGCGTTGTAGGTGAACATCTCGCCGGACCTGAAGCCGCCCGCATCGTAGATGTACTCCCCGCCCTTGAGTGTCCGGTCGAACCCGATGCCCGAGTTCGCCTGCTTCGCGGTGGCATCCGGCACCGAGGTGGTGATCGGCTCCGCCTTCCGCGCGTCCAGCACGACGGTCCGGTCCGCGGTCAGCTGCACGCTCGGCGCGAGGAGCGTGAAGAAGATCCAGTCGTCGGTCCCGCGCTCGAACTCCTGGAACGTGTTGAGCAGGTACTCGCCCTGCGGCAGCCGCACGGTCACCGAACCGGTCTCGTCCGGCGCCAGGTGCTTGCTCTGCTCGTTGTCCACGCCCAGCAACGTCACCGGGTAGTTCGGCTCCGGATTTCCGTTGCGCGCGATCACCTTGACAGTCAGGTTGTACGACGGACCTTCCTTGTTGACCCCGACCGGTACGACGACGGTCTGGCCGCCGCCCGTGGCCGTGATCCGGCCGCTGTACAGCCCGTCCGCGCCGCCGAGCGTGGTGTCCGATGTCGCCTGTACGGACGCCGTACCGCCGGCCGGGACGGTGACCGAGTCGGCACTGAGCTCGAGCGCACCGGCCGGTGCCGCCACGCCGCCCGGACCGGTCAGCACCGAGGACAGCGCGAGCGTGACCGGGGCGTCGCCGAGGTTCCGGAACGTCACCTCGCGGGTGACCGGCTGGTCGTCGTCGTGCGGGTACGCCGCGAGGCCGAACGACACGCTGCCCGGCTCGGCGACCACGTTCTGCTTGATCGCCGTGGTCAGGTTGATCCGCCCGGCGCCCTGCTGGAACGCGGTCTGATCCGCCGCGACCTTCGCCGATCCCATCAGCGCGGCCTTCAGTTCGGCAGCCGTCCAGGACGGATGTTCCTGCAGCAGGATCGCGGCCGCGCCGGCGGTGTGCGGCGTCGCCATCGACGTACCGGACAGCCGCAGGTACTTGTCGCCGACCGGTTCGCCGATCGACGAGTCCTTCGACTTCGCCGCGACGATGTCGGTGCCCGGCGCGGTCACGTCCGGCTTCAGCGCACTGTCGCCGATCCGCGGGCCGCGGCTCGACGTCAGGTTCAGCTCGTCCTGCTTGGTGACGTTGCCGACCGTCAGCGCCGCGTCCGCGCTGCCCGGCGACTCGATCGTCCCGTCACCGGGGCCACTGTTGCCAGCGGCAACGACAAACAATGCGCCGGTCTGCGCGGTCAGCCGGTTCACGGCCTCCTCGACCGGGTCGAGCTCGGGCGTGTCCGGACCGCCGATGCTCAGGTTGACGATCTTCGCCTTGACGTCGGTCGCGGCCCACTCCATGCCGGCCAGGATCGCCGACTCCTCGCAACCGTAGACCTCGCAGATCTTGCCGTCGTAGATCTTCGCGTCCGGCGCGACGCCCTTGTACCGTCCGTCCGACGCGGCGCCGGTGCCGGCGATCGTCGACGCGACATGCGTTCCGTGCCCGACCACGTCGTCGGCGGACTCGGTGGTGAAGTTCTTGGCGCCGGCGATCTGCGGCGCGAGATCGGGATGTGTCGCGTCCACGCCCGTGTCGAGGACCGCCACCGGCACGCCCTTGCCGGTGTACCCGGCCTGCCACGCGTCCGGCCCGCCGATCTGCGGCACCGACTGGTCCAGCAGCACCTTCCGCTTCCCGTCCAGCCAGAGTTTGCTGAACCCGGCCGAGCCGATGAAGTTCTTCGCACCGCTCTTGCTGACCTTCATCGCCGCGCCGCTGATCGACGGCAACTGCCGAAGCACCTTCGCACCCGCGGGTACGGCGCGCTTGGCGTTTCCGCTGTACGTCGTGAGCACCGGGATCGTGCTGGTCGACGCGTCGTCGTACCCGTCCTTCACCAGGCCGGCGACATCGAACAGCCGGCGGTCGATCCGGCCGCTTCCCAGATCCTTGCTGACGTCGGCCGGGATCACGTACGCGTGGTCCCGGAACCGTTGCTTGACGAAGCCGACGTTCTCCCGGCCCTTGCCGGGCTCGACGGTCAGCTTGGCTACGTCGCCACCGGGCAGCAGCACCCGGTCGCCGGTGATCAGCGTGACGCTGACGTCCTTGCCGCCACCGGCCGGTGGAACGACGGGTGCTGTCGGCGCCGCCTGAGCCGGCGTCAGGGCCCCGGCGGCAAAGCCCGCGACCGCCAGGACGGCGATCGCGGGCGTTCCTCTGCGCATGTTTCTCGAACTCACAGCCTCACCCCAAAAAAGTCAGTTGTCGGCGCACCAGCTAGACGCCGCAACCGACCTTCAGGGTTGCATCAGCCCGATCGGTAGGAACTGATAACGGTCACGTCCGTTACCTTCCGCGGCGTCGTGCCAGGTCTTGCCGTCGTCACCGGACACCTGGACGGCGAGCTTCCGGATCGCCGGCACCCGCTGGGCGGCGAATCAGGCCGCGGGAGCCACGGTGGCGTCGGCCTGGCCGGAGGCCGCCAGGGACCGGGCGACGAACCCCGAGGACTTCAGGTCCTCGATCAGGTCGTGGAGGTAGGCAACCGTCTCCGGGCGCTTCGACTTCGCGGTACCGACGGCCTGCTGGATCTGCATGAACCGCTCGTCGATCAGGCGGAGCTCCGGGTGCTCGGCGACGTACCGGGTGATCGGCTGACGGATACCGGCCGCCGCCTCCAGCCCCTCGGCCCGGAAGACGTCGACGCCCTCCGCGCCGCGGACGACCGTGGCCTCGCGCAACGTCCTGGTCAGGTAGAGGTCGTACGCCGATCCCTGCTTCACGCCGATCCGCACACCCGGCGCGTCGACCTCGGCGACCGTCGTCAGCGCGGACTCTCGCGGGACGGCGTAGACGCCCTCGATCACGACGTACGGCGCGGTGAACGCGACCTCGGTCGCGCGCGCCGGGTCGATCGCGAGGAAGCAGAGATCCGCCCGGCCGGTCGTCATCGCCTCGAACGACTTCCGGGCCGCGTCGAAACAGACCAGCTCCAACGGCAGCTCCAGCCGCCGCGCCGAGAGCCCCCTCGGCCGGGTCGCCGCGCCCGAGGAGATCGCGGCGGCGGTCGTGTTCCTGGCGTCGCCCGAGGCGACGATGGCGAGCGGGTCGGT
>Ga0207647_10004651_pt1 | contig 10169 bp, 7 predicted proteins | sample KBSCornC2_FD_184295 | JGI IMG/M metagenome (GOLD analysis project Ga0207647, IMG submission 184295) | Corn rhizosphere microbial communities from Kellogg Biological Station, Michigan, USA - C2 (SPAdes) (version 2) | ecosystem: Host-associated > Plants > Roots > Rhizosphere ...
CGAGATCCGCTATCATGTTGACAAGCTGGAGCTCCTCGTAGACGACAAAGAGTGGGTTCTCTCCAAATACAGGGAAATGTTGTTCCTCCGCTAGATATTAAAAAACCCCGCCTCTGGCGGGGTTTTTACTTATAATTTCTCGTGCGTCCATTTCAGCGCCGTCTCCAGCTGCTGCTTCATCGTCAAATGTGAATTGTCCAGCATCACCGCATCATCGGCCTTCCTGAGCGGACTCACTTCCCGGTGACTGTCGATATAATCCCGCATTTCCAGGTTATGTTTTACCTCCTCCAGCGTGATATTGGGATTCTTCTCGAATAATTCCTTAAACCTCCGCTGAACCCTTACCTTCTCATCCGCCGTCATAAATATCTTTAATTCCGCGTGGGGGAATACCGTCGTACCAATGTCCCGGCCATCCATGACAATGCCCTTATTTTCGCCCATCTCCTGCTGCTGAGCCACGGCAAACTCCCGCACTGCCTTGATAGCCGCCACCTCGCTCACCTTTTCAGCGATCACCAGGTCCCGGATGACATACTCCACGTTTTCCCCGTTGAGCCACATCTCGGTCTGTCCCGATTTGTGATTGGATACGAACTCCAGCACGATATGCCGCAGCGCATCCTGCACTGCCTCCGGATGGGTCCAGTCTACGTGGTTACGAAGAAAATACAGTGTAATGGCTCGATACATGGCGCCACTGTCGATATACTTGTACTTCAGCTCACGCGCCAGCTGTTTTGCCAGTGTGCTCTTCCCCGTAGAGCTCCACCCATCGATGGTGACGATGATCTTTTTCATTTGCGCCGTAAAATACAAAAAAAGAGGCTGCTCCTTCGAGACAGCCTCCGTTTATTTCGTCCGTCAAGCACACTTCACTCAGAACTCCGTCGGACCTGCTTCGCCACGGTCCTTCGAGTAACCTTCGCTCGGTTATGCTTCGGATTTTTCTTTTGCTTTTTCTTTCAGTGTGAACCTGATCTTGGCATTTTCCTTATCGAGATCGGCAACCAGCACATCGCCATTCTTGATGCTCATATTCAGGATCTCTTCCGCCAGAGGATCTTCCAGATACTTCTGGATGGCCCTGTGCAGGGGACGGGCGCCAAACTGCTGGTCATAACCCTTGTCGGCGATAAAGTTCTTGGCTTCTTCCGTCAGCTCGAGCGTAAAGCCCAGTGTGGTGAGTCTCTTCAACACTCCCTTCATAAGGATATCGATGATCTGGAAGATATGCTCCTTGTTGAGGGCATTAAATATAACCACGTCGTCGATCCTGTTCAGGAACTCAGGGCTGAACGTACGCTTCAACGCTTTTTCGATGACAGCCTTGTTGTTCTCATCGGCGTTTTGTGTCCGGGCGGCCGTTGCAAAACCTACTCCGTCTCCAAAGTCCTTCAGCTGGCGAACACCAATATTGGATGTCATGATGATCAGGGTATTCTTGAAATCCACTTTCCGTCCTAAACCATCTGTCAGCTGACCGTCATCAAGCACTTGCAGCAGGATATTATAAATGTCCGGGTGAGCTTTTTCGATCTCATCCAGCAGGATCACCGAGTAAGGCTTACGACGTACTCTTTCCGTCAGCTGACCGCCTTCTTCATATCCAACATATCCCGGAGGCGCGCCGATCAGACGGCTCACCGTGAATTTCTCCATATACTCGCTCATGTCTATTCGGATGAGAGAATCTTCCGAATCGAACATGTAACGCGCCAGGGCTCTTGCCAGCTCGGTCTTACCTACACCGGTGGGACCAAGGAATATAAAGGTTCCGATGGGCTTCTTGGGATCTTTCAGACCGACCCTGTTACGCTGGATGGCCTTTACCACCTTCTGAATGGCTTCATCCTGGCCTACGACCATGCCGCGCATGTCGACAGACATGTTCCGCAGCTTCTCGCTTTCTGCCTGTACCATTCTCTTCACGGGTATGCCCGTCATCATGCTCACCACTTCAGCGATATTTTCTTCATCGATGGGATAACGCTTGTGCTTGCTTTCTTCTTCCCATTCGGATTTGGCCTTCTCCAGATCCTCTTGTAAACGCTTTTCCGTGTCGCGGAGAGAAGCGGCCTCTTCGAACTTCTGGCTTTTTACCACCTTGTTCTTTTCATTCTTCACATCTTCGATCTTCTTTTCCAGGTCGACGATATTCTGGGGAACATTGATATTCTTCAGGTGCACCCGGGCGCCTACTTCATCCAGCACGTCGATAGCCTTGTCAGGGAGCAGGCGGTCCGTCATATAGCGGTCGCTCAGCTTCACACACGCATCGATGGCGTCATCCGAGTAAGTGACATTATGATAATCCTCGTACTTCGATTTGATATTATTGAGTATCTGGATGGTCTCTTCCACACTGGGGGGATCGACCATTACTTTCTGGAATCTGCGGTCAAGAGCGCCGTCCTTCTCGATATACATGCGGTACTCGTCCAGGGTGGAGGCGCCAATGCATTGGAGCTCACCTCTTGCCAGGGCGGGTTTGAAGATGTTGCTGGCATCCAGCGATCCGCTGGCCCCGCCGGCGCCGACGATGGTATGTATCTCATCGATGAAAAGGATCACATCGCGATTCTTTTCCAGTTCATTCATGATAGCCTTCATCCTTTCTTCGAACTGGCCACGGTACTTCGTGCCTGCTACCAGGGCCGCCAGGTCCAGGGAGATGACCCGCTTGTCGAACAGCACGCGGGATACCTTGCGCTGTACGATACGAAGAGCAAGACCTTCTACGATCGCGGTCTTACCTACGCCAGGCTCTCCGATAAGGATGGGGTTATTCTTCTTGCGGCGGGACAGGATCTGGGATACCCTTTCGATTTCCTCTTCCCTGCCTACGATGGGATCCAGGGCCCCCATCTCGGCCAGCCGGGTGATATCCCTGCCGAAATTGTCCAGGACAGGGGTCTTGCTCTTGGCATTGCCGGCAGACCTTGCTTTTTGCTGAGAATATTTCTTTTCTTCGTCGAAATCGTCGTCGTTCTCTTCGGCGTATTCGCTCCGGATGTCGTTGCTTTTAACAACACCTAATTCGTTTCTGAACAGGTCGTAATCCACGTCAAATTGATTTAAGATTTGAGTAGCTATGTTTTCTTTATTCTTCAGGATGGAGAGCATCAGGTGTTCAGTCTCTACTGTGGGGCTCTTCAAGGCTTTCGCTTCTAAAACCGTCACTCGTATTACTTTCTCCGCCTGCTTGGTCAGGGGAAGACTATTGATATTGGCGATGTTCTTACCGGTCTTGTCTTTTACTGCCATTTCCACCTCCTTCCGCAGCTCATACAAGTCCACATTGAAGCTTTTCAATATGCGGACAGCTGTATTGTCCCCCTCACGTATCAACCCCAGCAATAAGTGCTCCGTACCGATAAAATCGTTCCCCAGACGCAACGCTTCCTCCCTACTGAAAGATATAATCTCCTTTACCTGGGCTGAAAAATTGTTATCCATTTTTAAGTTATTGAGCTTTATACAATAATAACGAATATTTTTGACTTCTGTTTCCGCTGTTTTATTAACGGCCGTTAATAATATTTAAGTATTATGCAAGTCAAAATTGATACCAAGGAAAAATTTCATGCCATTACGATCAATGAATCCAATCTTGCTGCTAATATGACAGCGGATCTTGAGCAACGTTTACTCCCTTTTCTCGAAAGGGACGTTAAAAACGTGGTGCTTATCCTTAAAGACACTCAAAACATTGAGGATGCTGCGGCCGAATGCCTCGTACGGATCCAGCAATCCTTCTACGATGCAGGCTCCTCCTTCGTTATATGCGAATTGACATCTGAGGTCGAAAAGAACCTGGAATCCGGCGGACTGCTCGAGCTGATGAACGTAACCCCCACTGAAAGCGAGGCATGGGATATCGTTCAAATGGAAGAGCTGGAGAGAGAGCTCTTGAATGGACCGGATCTGTAAGCCTCTGTTTATGTGTTGATTACAGCCAGGTTTATCCCTTTTTCCCTCTCTGCAGGACAGAAAGTCAGAAGAGCATCAAATCAATCAGCACAATGTCTTTCGGTATTTCTTCTATTCTTACTGAAGTCCTTGCCCGGTCGTCTGGGGTGGAGAAAACCAGTCCCTTACAAGTTCGGGCAGTGGCGGAGGTTCCATCAACAACGCATACCTACCAGGAACCGCTGGAAGCGGTTCGTCCGAAGGACAGACATCAGCGATATGCGGAAATTGGGCTATTTTTCACACAGGACCGATTTCCGCACTTATAACAACAGGCCAGCAGCAGCATTGGTTCTGTAAGGTAAATGATGCTGCCCGGTTTCCGGATTTATTTGTCCTGGAAAGGTAGGGACTGGCCTTATTGGGGGCTACAGCTACGATCCGGGTTCCCCAAGTCATTGCCTGCAAAGTGATTGCCGGCAAACAGGTGCTTGTATTGGAATGGATCGAAGAAGGGCTCCGGTCTGACAGTTTCTGGACCACGTTTGGCCGGCAGCTGGCGCGGCTTCACCAGGTCACTGGTCCTCGCTTCCGTCTCAGTATCGCCCCACTCTCTGATGGATTATCTCCTGCGCCCCTGATCCTGCTCTTCCGCTGAACAATTATATGGGTTCCCTTCCCCCAAGGCAATACCCCATCACCTGACTGGGTAGAATTCTTTCATAACGAGAGGCTTGAACCCCAGCTAAAGCTGGCCGTGGACAAAGGTCACCTGGGCGCCAGGGAGATCCGGCAGTTCCAGAAACTGTACAAGGCCTTGGACACCATATTCGAAAAGGAGCCCCGGCCAGGGCTACGCCCCGTAACCTTCGGGCAGTTCCAACACTGTCGGACCCTCTCGGTTATACAGTCGATCTGTGGAGCGGCAACTTACTCTGTGACACCCAGGGGCCATCCCGTGCTTATCGACCCAGCGGTCTATCTATTTGGCGGCACGCGCGTTCTGGAATATAACGCGTCCCGCCAAAACCTCTAATGATGGGCCTTCGGTCAATCGCCCGTGGCGGTTTTTGGGACACAGGAGCATGGACCTGGCCATGACTACCCTATTTGGCGGCTTCGAGCGGGCTTTTTACGAAGCGTATGCCTGGCATTATCCATTTCTTCCAAACTATCGGCAGCAGTGGGATATTTGTAACCTCTACCCTTTATTGATTCACCTTAACCATTTTGGGACAGACCTTCGTCGTGGGGGCCCTTTATCCCCCCTCCTCGGCCGTAACCTTCGCGGGGCTCGGTTATACCTGGGAAATATTTTGCACACAATTCGACGCTTTTAATGTACGTTAGTGGTGGAAGCCCAAGCAGCGGATCACGCCTGGTCTTCGTCTATAGATCGTAACCTTAAAATCGCGTAATGCTGGCCGTCACTATTTTAGGCAATAACTCTGCTTTACCCGCATTCGATCGTCACCCTACCGCCCAGGTCGTGACGATGGAAGATCAGATATTCCTGGTGGATTGTGGCGAAGGCACCCAGATGCAGATGGCCAAATACAAGATCCGGCGCAGCAAGATCAATCACATCTTTATCTCCCACCTGCATGGCGATCACTATTTCGGGCTCATCGGCGTATTGACCAGCATGGGGCTGTTGGGCAGGTCTCAGGACATGCACATCTATGCTCCGCCTGTGCTGAAGGATATCATCGGGCTGCAATTGAAGGTCGCCGATATTCATCTTCCCTATCCCCTGCATTTTCATCCGCTGGAGAAAGAAGGCGTTCTCGTCCGGGAATCCAAATTCGAGGTCAGCTGCTTTCCCGTCTACCATCGCATCGAGTGCTGGGGATTCAAGTTCCGTGAGATACGCCCTTTCCGTCGTGTGAATCCCGATAAGGCAAGGCAATACGGAGTGCCCTCTTCTTTTTTCGACAGGCTGAAATGGGGCGAAAGCTATCTCACCAAAGATGGGCAGCTGGTAGAGAACGGCTGGGTCACTGAACCCGCCACCCGCGCCAAGTCTTATGCCTATGCTGCGGATACCCTTTTCGATGCGCGCATCGTCGAAAGCGTCAGGGGAGTGGACCTGCTCTATCACGAGACCACCTATCTAAAGGACCTCTCCGAACAGGCCACCAAGCGGTTTCATAGCACTACCGCCCAGGCAGCCACGGTCGCCCAGCAGGCCGGGGTCCAACGGCTCATCATTGGTCATTTCAGTTCTAAGTATGAAAAGCTCCAGGCCTTCGAACAGGAAGCCCGGGAAATATTTCCCCACACCGACCTGGCATTGGAAGGGGTGACATATAGAATATAGTAATTGACAATTCATAAAATCCAGAATGATGAAAAACCTGTTCCTCTCTTCCCTTGTGTTGCTTTATGCCCTATACACTGAAGCTCAGAGCATTATTATCAAGAAATCCGATGCAGAGATCAAGCCGGCCTACCAGCAGCTGTTGCTATGCCCTGACGGGGATTATCTTTCATTATCCTATACTTATTCGTCTGATCCCTTTTTCATCAGCAGGTTCGATCCCCGGTCATTATCTCCACGTTATAACAATAGTCTGCCGGAATTTAAAAAAGAGGTTTTTCGGGCGATGGGATATGGAGGCGACAGGCTATTTGTCTTCACTACAAATGATAAAGAGGGAAGCATATCCAGGTATGAGATCGATGACAAAAATGGTTCCGTGACGGCGTCGCCGGTTACATTATTTAAGGTAGATAAAGTATATGATTTCAACTATTCTTTTGGCAGCTCTCCCAACGGTCAATTTCACTATTTGATAGCCACCAAATACGACAGAAAAAAGAAAACTACTTTTTTACAAGGCGTCATAATGGATCAGCAGATGAACAAGACCGGGAATTTTTCAACAACCATTGAAGCCGATAGACAAGACCCTACAAATTTCGGGAACTTCAACGCACTTCAGGCTGACGATGGCATCCTCTCCATTATTTGCGTAGGGGCCAACCAACCCGACAAGACGGAATACAGGCCCATGTCGTATACACTGGTACAGCTGGATGTAAAAGGCAAGGTCACCTCCGCCCCCATGGAAGGAATGCCTTCCGGCGCTCTAAAAAATTTCGTCTGGACCACCAATGGCCGTCAGCTCAGCTTTACGGCCTTTCAAATGAAAAATAGCAAAAGCGCGGGATTTACCCACTTCCTCACCGGCATTTATGATCCTCTTCAGAAAAAATGCCCGGACCTTCGGGAGTTCGAATTAAGTGCGATCCTAAAACTGCCGCCGGTCGATAAGCTGCCGGACATAATAAAGGAGTTCCAAAAATCCGGATTGAGGGGGGATGTTGGAGTGATAAAAACCATACGACTTTCCGATGGTTCAAAGGCACTGATTCTGGAAGGCGGCAATTCTATGACCTTTGCAAGTGGATTTGGCCCCGCCGTCCCCTTCGCCTCCAGTTCTGTTAGTTATTGGAATTATAAACAGCGCTTGGATCTTTACATTTTAAAGTTGGATAAGAACAATACCCCTCAATGGTTTGAGATCTTTCCCAAATGGCAGGAAGAATCCGATGTTGCTGTTAGCATCGGCACCGCTGCTATGGCTGACAGCCATGACAACATCCATTTATTTGTATATGACCACGAAAAGGACCTGGATGCGTTTAGCCCCCATGTACTTCATGTCTATCCGCATAAATACAAGAGTACGAGACTGGCAGACGTCATGGTTACTCCGGAAGGGAAAATAACCAAACAGCTTTATGATGTGCAGGATCCGGAATTCCGTTTAAGACCCGAAACAGCTATCGCCGGACAGAAAAATGTTGTCTTTCTGATGGCTATAAAATTCCATGCCGTACTGACTCGTGACTTCGAGATTTCCCATTACAAATTGGCGACCATCGAGGTCAAACAATAAAAGCTTCCATTATCGTATATTCCATTATCGTATAAAAAAAGCCGGCCCATCAGGCCGGCTATAAATTGAGAATACTATTTCTTACTTTTTCACATATGATTTTATTTTCTCCTGCAGCCCTGCGCTCACTGGCACCACCGGCAGACGCAAATAGTTCCCGATTAGTTTCATCTCAGCCATTGCCGCCTTTACCCCAGCAGGGTTATTTTCGGCAAAAAGGAGTTCATATCCCTGTATCAGCTTATCATTCAGCCCTTTAGCCGCCTTGAAGTCGCCTTTCAGACAGAGTCTTACCATGTCTGTGAACAGGCGGGGGAAGCTATTGGCCGCTACGCTGATAACGCCTTCCATGCCGCAGGCTATCTGGGGAAGGGTCAGGGCATCGTCCCCACTGACAACCAGAAAATCCTCGGGCTTGTCACGAAGGATCTCCATACACTGGGCCATATCTCCGCTGGCTTCTTTGATGCCGGCGATATTCTTTACTTCCCTGGCTAGCCGGATGGTGGTGGCAGCGTTGAGGTTCCTACCCGTACGCCCCGGTACATTATATAGCAAAAGAGGCTTGGGCGACACCGCAGCCAGAGCTTTATAGTGTTGGAAAAGGCCTTCTTGTGAAGGTTTGCTGTAATAAGGGCTGGCGCTGAGCACGGCAACCGCCTTATCCAGAGGGAAGGATTTCAGCTCTTCTATCAGTTCGGCTGTATTGTTACCGCCGATGCCTACGACTACTGGCGCCCGGCCGGCTACTTTTTCGTAAGTGAAATTGGCGATGGCTATTTTCTCTTCTTTGGAGAGCGTAGGGGTTTCGCCGGTGGTTCCCAAAGAGACGACATATTCTACGCCGCCGGTGATAACGTGGTCGATCACTTTCCCAAGTGCATCATAATCAATGGAATAATCAGGGCGGAAGGGTGTAATTAAAGCTACTCCGGTACCGCGGAGTGTTTGACGAAGGGACATTTCAATATCGTATTTAAATAGTTGTAAAGTTATTATATGATCCTCTTTCGGGTTCCCTACACCTGTTCTCCTGTTTATGGGAGGTCGCAGGCTTACTGGATCCCGATACCCGGAGCCCCTTGATGGGCTTGGCCCGGGCGCCGCCGGCTGGCTTGTGTTTATGATGGGCTGTCGCCCGCGGACCTCCCGTCCGCCGGGGATGCTTCTGGTCAGGCCGGCACTTCGTCCCAGAAGCCCATCTTACCATACTTCTTTATCCTGTTCTCCACCCGCTGCTGAGGAGTGTATTGGCGGAGTTCATGCAGAGTTTCTACCAGCCTGGGCTTCAGCAGGGCAGCTGCCTCATTATAATCCCAGTGGGCGCCTCCTAAGGGTTCCTGCACGATGGTGTCGATAAGGCCAAAATTATACATGTTGTCGGGGGTCAGACGGAGCTCTTCCGCCGCCTTTTCCTTTTGATCCCAGCTCCGCCAGAGGATAGAGCTGCAGTTCTCGGGAGATATCACCGTATACCAGGAGTTCTCCAGCATAAATACCTTATCCCCTACTCCGATCCCAAGGGCCCCGCCCGATGCGCCCTCCCCGATGACCACACAGATGACAGGCACCTGCAGACGGATCATTTCATATATATTGCGGGCAATGGCCTCACCCTGTCCCCTTTCCTCGGCCTCCATGCCCGGATATGCTCCCGGCGTGTCGATAAGGGTAATGATAGGTTTATCGAATTTCTCCGCCAGTTTCATCAGGCGGAGAGCTTTACGGTATCCTTCAGGATTCGCCATCCCGAAGTTGCGCATCTGGCGCATTTTGGTGTTGGTGCCTTTTTGTTGTCCGATCATCATCACCGTCTGTCCTTCCAGCTGGGCAAACCCTCCTACCATTGCCTTGTCGTCCCGTACATTCCGGTCGCCAAACAGCTCTACAAAGTTGGTGCACATCTTCTCGATATACTTCATGGTATAGGGCCTGTCCGGATGACGGCTAAGCTGTACCTTCTGCCAGGGGGTGAGGTGCTGGGTAATTTCCCGGCGCCGCTCAATGACCTGGTCTTCCAGTTTCTTAATGGAGTCGCTGAGATCTACCTTCGTCTTTTCGGCAGTCTGTTTGAGTTTTTCAATCTCGTCAAATAATTCTTTGATCGGTTTTTCAAAATCAAGGAACTGTCGATTTTTTGCTTGGGGCATAGTTTTTTCGATGGTCTATAAATGTAAAATTAAGCAAACGCAATTTTCTATGAACATTTTGTTGGAGAAAATCAAAATTCTCCTATCTTTGCCATCCCGAAAACGAAGGGTACCACGCCCCAGGCGCGGTTTCCCGGATACGGAAGGTTGGATCGGTAGTTCAGTTGGTTAGAATGCCGCCCTGTCACGGCGGAGGTCG
>Ga0207647_10004653_pt1 | contig 10167 bp, 13 predicted proteins | sample KBSCornC2_FD_184295 | JGI IMG/M metagenome (GOLD analysis project Ga0207647, IMG submission 184295) | Corn rhizosphere microbial communities from Kellogg Biological Station, Michigan, USA - C2 (SPAdes) (version 2) | ecosystem: Host-associated > Plants > Roots > Rhizosphere ...
CGGGGCAAGCCCCGCCTCCACACAACCCTTTAGAAGCTCTTACTCGCCAGCTTCTTTTTCAATGACGACCTTCAAGTGCACAGTCACATCTCTGTGCAGTTTGATCGGCACGGAGAACTCGCCCAAAGTCTTCAGCGGCTCGTGCAGCTGAATTTTGCGGCGATCCACATCGTGGCCCTTCTTGGTGAGTGCCTCAGCGATATCGCCTGAGGTCACAGAACCGAACAGGTGATCGTTCTCGCCAGACTTGCGGGTAAAGGAAACCGAAAGTCCGTCGAACTGCTTCGCCAGCTCTTCCGCCTGGGCTTTTTCTTTCGCAGAGCGGCGCACGCCGGCAGCCTTCATCTGCTCGATGACGGCCTTGTTGCCCTTGTTGGCGAGGATCGCCAGCTTCTGCGGCAGCAGATAGTTCCGTCCAAATCCCTCGGCGACTTTCACCACATCGCCCTTTGAGCCCAATTTGGGCACATCTTCTTTCAGAATGAGTTCCATGTATGACTCCTGTAGTCGCTGGTCGCCATGCCGTCGGTCGTTGGCCTGAGACCAGCGACTAGAGGCCAGCGACAGATTCTTTACGATGCGCGTCCAGCAAAGGGCAGCAATGCGATATTGCGCGCAAGTTTGATCGCCGTGGACAAGCGCCGTTGATGCGGCGTGCACACGCCCGTCAACCGACGCGGCACAATCTTGCCGCTCTCTGCGACGAACTGTCCGAGCGTGCGATAGTCCTTGTAATCAATCGAGTCAATTTTCTCCACGCAAAACTTGCAGACCTTCTTGCGCCGGAAAAATTTGCGTCCGCCTTCACGTCCACCCGGTCCGCCCGGACCACCGGGACGCGGTCCGCGGCCGCCACGGTCTCCACCGCGATCACCGCCACGCTCCGACGCTGGTGCGCCTTCTTGCTTGGTTTCGTCAGCCATAATTCTCCTTAATCTCTTTTCAAGTTATGCCGTAGCCGCAGGCGCTTCTGCAGCAGCTTCCGCAGGAGCAGCCGCAGGCGAAGGCGAAGGCGACGTCGACGTCGACGTCTTGCGCCGCGCCTCGCGGATTTTCTTGATCTTGTCCAGACGCTTCTGCTCCTCGTCCACACGCACGGTGAGGAATTTGATCACCGGCTCAGTGACGCGCAGACGGCGCTCCAGCTCATGCACCAGGCCGCCGCTGCCTTCGACGATCAGCAGAATGTAGACGCCTTCATAAAAGCGGCGAACGGTATAAGCCAAGCGCCGCTTGCCCATGCGCTCGACCTTTCTCATCGCGCCGCCAGAAGAGGTCACCGCCGACTCCAGCGTGGAGATCAGCTTGTCCTGCTCTTCCTCCGGCATGTCGGGCCGGACGATAAACATCAGTTCATAAGTACGATTCATGTGTTTCTCCAAATTCTGGCCGCGGATTACGCTGAGGAACGCGATTTCAAAATTTATCGGCGTTGATCCGCGAATCCGTGGCTAATCTTTTTTCTCCGCTTCATCCGGCTTCTGGTTAAACCGGTTCATAGCCGCCGCCCGGCCTTCCTTCAAAATCACTTCCACAGCTTCCGCCGCAGTAGCAATCATTTCATCTACTGTTTTGCGCTGCGCCTTGCGAAACGGCTTCAGAATCTTTGTCGCCGGCGCGATCCCCATGCGGATCCGCAAAAACTCCTGCGTGCCCAGAGACTGAATAATGGACTTCATCCCGTTGTGCCCCGCCGAACGTCCGCGTTCGCGGATGCGCAACGTACCCAACGGCAAATCCAGCTCGTCGTAAATCACGATGAGATCAGCCTCAGGCTTGATCTCCAATTTACCCATCAGCTCAACCACCGAGAGCCCGCTCAAATTCATGAACGTCTCTGGCTTGGCTAACAGTACCGGCTCAGAAGCAATCTCCGCGCGAGCAGTTAATGCTTTGCCCAGCCGGCTCCGGACTTCCACTCCGCACTCATTCGCTAGGCAATCAATCACTTCAAAGCCCAGATTATGCGGCGTGTACTGATACTCGATTCCGGGATTTCCCAAACCGACGATCAGTTTCACGCCGTATCACTATCCTCAAACTTAGTGGTAGTTCCGAGTTTGGCTCGGTGGACGGGCGTGATACCCGTCCCCACACAAACAAACCCCACCTATTTCTTCTCTTTCTTCTCCGCAGGAGCCTCGGCGCCGCCTTCTTCCTCAGTCTCCTGTTTACCCTTCTTAATGACTTCAGGCTCAGCCGGAGCAGCGGCAGCATCCGCAGCAACAGCTTCCGGAGTCGCGACCACTTCTTCTTTCACGGTTGTGATGTGAGCCACAGGCTGGTTTGCCTCAGTGACGTATTTGTACTTGTCACTCTGGGGCAAATCTTCCACACGGATGACTTTGCCAAATACCAAATCAGTGACGTCGGCTTCGATCGAAGCCGGAATGTCGCCAGGCAAGCACTCGAGCTCAACTTCACGCAGCATCTGTTCCAGAATGCCGCCCTCAGTCTTCACGCCCGCCGCTTCGCCCTTGAGCATGATCGGCACAGCGACGACAAGTTTCTTGTCCATGGCGATGCGCTTCAGATCGATGTGCAGCAGCGCGCCCTTGATGGGCTCATACTGCCAGTCTACGATCATCGCCTTGGTCTTCTCGCCATCGAGGGTCAGATCAAAAATAGTGTTGTGACCAGTCTTCGAGTGAAGAATGGACTTCACCTGCCGCGGATCAACCGAAACCGACAGCGCATCTTTGCCCGCACCGTAAACCACCGCAGGAACTTTGCCATCACGCCGCACACGCCGCGCCGCGTTCTTATTTCCAGGAGTGCGCGGTTGCGCCTCCAACACATTGCTAGGGGTTGCAGTAGCCATAATTTATTCCTCTACAAAAATAACTTGCTCACGGAAGTCTCTTCGTGGATGGACTGAATCGCCCGTCCAAGCAGACCCGCAATCGTAAGCTTCTCAATCTTCGGTTCCCGCACTGCCGCCTCGCTCAAAGGAATAGTGTTGGTCACTACAACTTTGGCAAGGCACGACTTCGAAATATTTTCTACCGCCGCGCCGGAAAATACCGGGTGCGAGCAACACGCATAAACCGCATCGGCACCATTTTCTTTCAACGCACTCGCCGTCTTTACCAGCGTTCCCGCCGTATCGATCAAATCGTCGATCACCAAACAGGTGCGCCCGCGAACATCGCCGATCACGTGCATCACTTCCGCCACATTCATTTCCACGCGGCGTTTATCCACAATGGCGAGAGCCGCATCCATCTTCTTGGCAAAGAAGCGAGCACGCTCCACGCCACCCGCATCAGGTGAAACTACCGTGAGATTCGGCAGATTCATCTTCTTGAAGTGGTCCACCAACACCGGCGAAGCAAACAGATGGTCCACCGGGATATTGAAAAAACCCTGCAACTGCGGCGCATGCAAATCAACAATCAGCGCCCGGTCCGCGCCGGCGGTCGTTAGCAGGTCCGCCACGAGCTTCGCGGAAATCGGCACTCGGGGCTTATCTTTCCGGTCCTGACGCGCGTAACCAAAATACGGAATCACCGCCGTGATCCGACGGGCTGACGCGCGCTTCAGCGCGTCAATCATCAGCAACAGCTCCATCAGGTGCTCATCCACCGGACGGCACGTGGGCTGAATCACAAAAACATCGGCGCCACGAACGTTCTCCTGGATCTGCAAGTACACCTCGCCGTCTTTAAAGCGAGTAATGTGTGCCTGCCCGCGCGCCATGCCGAGAAATGCACAAACTTCATCGGCCAACGCTTCGTTCGCCGTGCCGCAAAAAATCTTGAACCTATCGTCCACGCGTGGACGTTGCGGCTTGCGTTCTGGTTTCTCGTCAGCGTTCACGTGCGTCTTTTTTTCCGTCGTGGTCGCAAGAGTAGCCATTTTTAGCCCTCACCTATCAGGTTGATCTGAGAACCGACAACCAGGAACCGGGAACTGATTCTCTCCCAAGTCCGAGATAAGCAACAGACCTTCTATTTGGCTGGGCCGCTAGGATTCGAACCTAGACAAAGTGCTCCAAAGGCACTTGACCTACCATTAGTCGACGGCCCAGTGTTCCAAGAATTGAGTTGCTGATGAACTTGGTTGGGTGCAGAAATATCGTCAACCATCACCACAGCAACGTCAACTAAAAATCCTCTTCCAATACTGGGGGCGCGTCAGCGTGGTCGTAACCGCAGCCGGGACGCCATCGTTATGCAGCTTCCCGGCGGCCTTCTCGGCCAACGCGCGGGAAGCAAACAACCCATAAATCGCCGAGCCCGACCCAGACAGCGAAGCATACAAAGCCCCGCTCCGTTCGAGCACACGCTTAACCTCACGCAGTTCGGGATACTTAGGAAAGACGACTCGTTCGAAGTCGTTTTCGATCCCGGTACGGACAAGGTCGAGAAGCGGAGTCTCGGCCCGGCCTCCGCGCTTATTGCCGGAGACACCGGATAAAGCTGACTCACTCAGCCAGGAAGATAATCGTCGGCTGAACTCATTCATTCTATCGGAGGGATCAGCAACGGTCAATTTAGAAACACTGTTGGTGGGGAGACGGGCGGTGCCCCCGCCTGTCTTGGTCGAACAAAGCCCGACAGCTCCCTCAGAAACTGCAAGATCCCAATCCCTAAATGCCTGCGGAGTAGAAACCGCCACCTCCGGAGTAGCAATCAAGCAAGCCGTAGAAGGCAAGTCCGGCAAGGGAAAAACCTCCTCCCCCCGCCCAACACCCAAACAAGTCCCGCCAACAAGAAACAGCGGCAAATCCGACCCAACCTCAGCCGCAATCCGCAACCGTTCGGAACCAGAAAGCCGTTTCCTCAAAGCCCGCTCCAAAGCCGACAAGGCCCCGACAGCATTCCCCGAAGCCCCGCCCAACCCACCCTGCACCGGCAGAGACTTCTCAATCTCAATCACCACACGCCCGCGAGCCCCCAGCAGCGACATGGCCCGATCCACAATCCGCCAGCAGGTATTCGAATCATCCTTAGGAACGCGCGAATCCTCGGACCGAATCTCAATCCCTGTCCCACGCCCAACGGAAACCCGAATGACATCATGCAGGCCAACGATCTGATACACAGTCCGCAAATCATGAAATCCATCCGGACGCGCAGCCCCAATGCATAACCCAAGGTTGATTTTGGCGAAAGATCGAACGGTAACAGGCATGTCACCGCATTTAATCATAAGCGGCGCAAATCGGAGTTCACTTGCGTATACTTTCCGCCAAGGAATCTGGCTTGCGAGGATTTGATCCCTTTTCGGATATCCCACTCGTATGGGAAATCCTCGGTTTAGCCGCTTTTGCGCTCACTGCCATTGCCGCATGGTTGAGAAGCCGAGGCCGATCACGCTATCTCAACCTTATTGAAAGACGACCAAGTTCGGTGGCTTTGGAAACTAACCTGACTGGAGGTAGTGATTTGCGACATGTACAAACTTTATGTCTTCCTGCTGACCTTGTTGTTTTGCCAAGCCACCGTCGCACAAACGACTGTCTCCTTCCCAACCGAAGACGGAGGCGAAGTCTACGCGGACATTTATGGAAAGGCAACGAAAGCGGTCGTTCTAGCCCACGGAGGCCGCTTCAACAAGGAAAGTTGGCAGAAACAAGCACTCCTACTTGCCGACGCAGGGTTCCAGGTATTAGCACTCAATTTTCGCGGCTTCGGTAAATCTCACGGCCCCGGTGATTCTGCCCCCATGAATGCTCCGCTTCACCTGGATGTATTGGCGGCGGTCCGCTATTTGCACCAAACGGGCGCGAAGAGTGTATCCATCGTGGGAGGCAGCATGGGTGGAGGCGCAGCGGCTGATGCATCCATTGCCTCACAACCGGGTGAAATCGATCGCTTGGTCTTACTTGGTGCTTCCCCCAATGGCGCAGCGGAAAAAATCAAATCGCCTATCTTGTTCATAGTGGCTCGTGATGATGCCAGCGGGGACGGCCCCCGTCTGCCCGGAATTCAAAAACAATACGAACAAGCGCCGCAACCGAAAGAGTTGATCATTCTCGATGGCTCCGCGCACGCGCAATTTCTCTTTCAGACGAACCAGGCAGACCGGGTAATGCAGGAAATCCTTCGCTTCCTGACCAAGTGAAGCCCGAACTTAGGCGAGGATTGTAACTTTTCGCTTGAAAATCGCCGGATTCTGGGATCTCATGTTGCCCCCATGAACGACTTTCCCTGGCAAAACCTGCTGGTTCGGGTAGGAATGCCTCTCGCGATCGTTGTGCTGTACCGTGTACTGGTTCCCATCCTCCGTGCGCGCAAGGATGGAACCGCCAACGCCTGGCCGCAGACAAGCGGCTACGCCGAGCACACGTGCGTCACAACCATTCATGTAGCCGGTGGAGGAGATCAATGGGTTGGCGAGGTTGCATACTCTTACCGGGCGGAAGGCGAGTATTACACCGGCCTACTCCAGTTTCCCACCACTACCGAGAAACAAGCCGAACGGTCAATCGAAGGATGGAAAGGACTTCAGCTGATTGTGCGCTACCACCCGAACAAACCATCGGAATCGCACATCATTCTGGACGAGCAGCCCCCACGGATTCCAGCTGCGTGAGCGCTATTGATTGAAAACAAGGGCTCCCAACATGGGAGCCCTTAGTTTTCTAACACTCACAAATCAAATCTTACGCGGTGAGTTTTCTGCCGATTTCGGCCGTGCTCTCCTGATTGCGTGTTCCAACCGGCAAAATCATCGGCACACGCCGCCGGTATTCGGCATATTCAGGATGAAACCGAACCAGATCTCGTTCTTCAAACTGGATGGCAATGAGTATGTACGCGGTGGAAGCAATGGCATAAACCAGATGTGCTGCAGTCATCACCGGTGCAGCCCAGGCCACCAGAAGCCATCCCACATACAACGGATGCCGCACCAGCCGATATGGCCCCGGCGTGCGGAATCCAGGCGCTGTGTACGGCTTGCCAGTTAAGTACAGCCACACCTGACGCAATCCAAACAGATCGAAATGGTTGATGAGGAACGTGGTTACCAGCACGGTCAACCAACCGAAACCGTACAGCCCCTCGAGAACCGCCCACCCCAAGCGGTTCTCGACGCTCCAAATGTTGCCACCCATTGGCTGCCACTTCCAAAACAGCAACAGCAAAGCCAGGCTGGAAAACAAAACGTAAGTGCTGCGCTCGACCGGTGCTGGCACAATTCCGGTCCACGCCCTCTTAAACCACTGGCGCGCCATGAGGCTATGCTGCAGCGCGAACACAGCTAACAATGCAGCATTGACAGCCAGCGCGGTCACAAACGGCAATTCGCGGCCCGAATCAATGGACTTCGGCACCGCAAAATTTCCAATGAAACCAATGGCGTACAGGAATGTCGCCAGAAATATCACATAGCAAACCACACCATAGACAAACGATGTAATCCGTCGAAACATGTCTCCCCCTTCAAAAACAAGGCAAAATCCTGAGAAATGAAAAGCACTCTCGCGGCACAATAGCGATTGCTTCTGTTCGGTTGTTGTGTCACAAAGGTACGATCAAGGCTGAATTGAAGTCATGGGAGTTTGCCGGGATTTCTCTGGGAAAATGGCGGCACGACAGGCAGGAGCATAGAAAGCAGTCTCATGGAACAGAGCGTCCGTTTTGCCGGTCATCGCTTCGACTTCGATAGTGGACGTCTATGGTCCGGCATGCGCGAAGTCCGCCTCACGCCAAAAGCATCCGCTGTCCTCAAAGTGCTGGTCATGCACGCAGGCGAACCGGTCACAAAAGACGCTTTGTTTGCGTCTGTGTGGGGAGACACAGCGGTCAGTGATGACGCACTTACATCCTGCATTCAAGAATTGCGGAAGGCACTCGCCGATGATGCCAAGCAACCCCGCTTCATCGAAACACGGCACCGCCGCGGCTATCAGTTCGTAGCGCAACTCGCCGGCGCTCAGGCCGAGGCGACTGCCGCAGGGGAACCGATATCGGACATCACATCCATCGCTGTGCTTCCATTCGCCGACATGAGTCCGGACCGCGATCAGGACTATCTCTGCGAAGGCTTGGCCGAAGAGTTGATCAACGCACTCACTCACATCGATGGCCTTCGCGTGGCTTCTCGAACCTCATCATTTCAATTTCGCAATACCGGCGCCGACATTCGCGAAGTCGGGCGACAGTTATCGGTCGGTGCCTTGCTCGAAGGCAGCGTTCGCAAAGTCGATGATCGCCTGCGCGTGACGGTGCAGCTCATAGAAGTTGCTTCGGGCTATCACCGCTGGTCGCAGCGCTTCGACCGCAAACTCGATGACGTTTTTGCCATCCAGGATGAAATCGCGGAAAGCGTAGTGACCTCCCTGCGTGGAACTATGCTGAGCCAGCGTGAAAAGCAGGCCCTGGTCCGGCCGCATACCGGCACCGAGGCCTACGAATACTATTTGCGCGGCTTGCATTGTCTTCCCCGCCTGACGAGACCTGACCTCGCAACCAGCGCCCGGATGTTCGAACGCGCGATTGCACTGGATCCCAGCTACAGTCCCGCCTTTGCCGGACTGGCCATGGTGCACGCCACGCTGTATGAGTGGTTTGGCGCGCAGGCGGACGACCTGGCAGCGGCGGAACGCGCCAGCCGTAAAGCGTTAGAACTTACGTCCGACTTGGCAGAAGCCCATGTAGCACGAGGGTGCGCACTGGCTTTATCACGCCACTACAACGAAGCCTTCAAAGAATTTGAAGACGCGATCCGTCTCAATCCCAACGTGTTCGATGCCTATTACTATTTCGCCCGCGCCAGCTTTGCCATTGGCAACATCGAGCGATCTGCCGAATTGTTTGGCAAAGCCGCCCAGACTCGTCACGAAGATTTTCAGAGTCCCATGCTTCAAGCACAGGCGCTTCGCATGTTGGGCCGCCAGGAGGAAACACGAGGGGCGGAGCGAGAAGGTATTGACCGGGCGGAACGCGCATTGAAATTAAACCCCAGTGATGTTCGTGCTCTTTCATTGGGCGCGGGGACACTGTTTCACAGCGGCCAGCCAGAACGCGCTCTGGAGTGGTCGCGCCGCGCGCTCGAACTAAATCCAGACGATATGGGCAGTTTGGTAAATGCCGCCTGTTTGCATGCAAAGCTTAAGCACAAGGAAGAGGCAATTAATTTACTGGAGCGCGTATTCGCGCGAGGTTGGGGTAAACGTGATTGGGTCGAACACGATCCTGATTACGACATCCTGCGCGACGATCCGCGTTTCCAAAGGATGCTGGAGAAATTGAAGTGAGCCGATGGCTGCTGCTGATCGCCGCAGCGGTGGTTGCCATCATCACTTTATCTTTGCACCCAATCGCACAGCCGCTCTCTTATCACGACTTCGCGGACCATCGCGCCTGGCTTGGTATTGCTAACTTCGGGGATGTTGTTTCAAATGTTCCCTTCGCAATTGTCGGCCTTTGGGGGCTGGTGTTCATCAGCACGCTGAACCCTCCGAATTATGGCAATCACTTCGCCGATCCATCCGAGCGTTGGCCGTACCTATGCGTATTTTTCGGCCTGATCCTGACCGCGTTCGGCTCGTCTTTCTATCACCTGGCGCCAGACAACGAGCGCCTCGTCTGGGACCGCCTGCCTATGACGGTTGTCTTCATGACCATGGCCGCAGCCGTGATGGTTGAGCGCATCAGCCTTCGCGCAGGATTATGGCTATGGCCGTTTCTGCTCACCATAGGTATCGCGAGTGTCGAGCAATGGCACTACAGCGAAGTTCATGGCCGTGGCGATCTGCGGTTTTACGCGGCCGTACAGGTTTACTCAGCATTGGTCTTGCTTCTCGCTTTGTTTCTGTCGTCGAAATACACGCGAGCATCAGATTTCGGAGTGGTCGCGGGCTTCTATGTCCTGGCCAAAATTCTGGAAAGCACCGACAAAATAATTTTCTCTGTCGGTCATATGGTTAGCGGCCACACGCTAAAACATCTGGCTGCAGCCGGAGCAGGATACTGGATTTTGCGGATGCTGCAAAAACGCGCAGTCATAGGCCCAACTTTTGCATCTTGACCTTGCACCTATGATTTTTTAGAAGGACACTTGCACGCATGCCCGATGATCAACCCTCAGATTGCAAGCTTGATCTTGAATGGGATCGTTTTATTGTCCACTTTTACCGGTTGCTAACGCGCACCGGATGGTAGCTATCCCCGCCGCTTGTAGTAAACCGCACACTCAAATCCAGGATTCGCCGGA
>Ga0207647_10004657_pt1 | contig 10165 bp, 12 predicted proteins | sample KBSCornC2_FD_184295 | JGI IMG/M metagenome (GOLD analysis project Ga0207647, IMG submission 184295) | Corn rhizosphere microbial communities from Kellogg Biological Station, Michigan, USA - C2 (SPAdes) (version 2) | ecosystem: Host-associated > Plants > Roots > Rhizosphere ...
AATAAGCGATGCTCATGGGTGCATTCCGTAACGGGTGACCATCAGGTATCCCGAAACCAGGAATACCCAGATCAGCGACAAGGGCAGGAAGATCTTCCAGCCGAGCCGCATCAGCTGATCGTAGCGATAGCGCGGCACGGTCGCCTTCACCCAGGAGAAGACGAAGAAGCCGAACAGGATTTTGGCGAACAGCCAAAGGAAGCCCGGCACCGCATAGAGAATCGGTACGTCAAACGGCGGCAGCCATCCGCCCCAGAAGAGCGTAGCGTTAAGCGCGCACATCAACAGCACGTTGCCATATTCGCCGAGCCAGAAAAGCGCGAAGCTCATCGACGAATATTCGGTCTGATAACCGGCGACGATTTCGCTCTCCGCTTCGGTCAGATCGAACGGCGCGCGCTGCGTCTCCGCCATCGACGAAATCAGGAACACGACCGCCATTGGGAACAGCAGCGGATTGAACCCGTAGGCATTGATGAAGCCCAAGATATGGCCCCGCTGGTTCACGACGATGTCGTTGAGATTGAAGCTCCCGGTCCACAGCACCACCGTGACCAGCACGAAGCCGATGGACACTTCATAGCTCACCATCTGCGCGGCGGCGCGGATGGCGGAGTAGAACGGATATTTGGAATTGGATGCCCACCCGGACAGGATCACGCCGTAGACCCCGGTAGAGCTGATCGCGAGCAGGTAGAGCAGCCCGATATTGATGTTGGCGAGCACCGCGCGCGGGCCGAAGGGAATCACGGCCCAGGCCGCGAGCGCGACCGTGAAGGTGATGATCGGCGCGATCAGGAACAAGGCGCGGTTGGATGCCGCCGGGATGATGGTTTCCTGCAGAAAGACCTTGAGCCCGTCAGCGAAAGACTGAAGCAGACCGAAGGGTCCGACCACGTTGGGACCGCGCCGCAGCGCCATCGCTGCCCAGATCTTGCGATCCGCATAGATGATCATGGCCACCGCCAACATCAGCGGCAGCGCGATGACGAGAATGTCGATCGTGGTGGCGAGGAACCATGCCCAGCCATAGGGCATCACGCCCGTGAACCAGCTGATCATTCGGCGGCCTCCGCATAGGTCTGGCCGTGGAGGATCTCCGCCGAGCAACGCTGCATCGTGTCACTGGCGCGCGCAATCGCGTTGGTCAGATAGAAATCCTGGATCGGATAGGCGATCTCGCCCGAAGCCTTGGCCTCGAGCTTGGGCGCCTTCCACGCGAAGGTGGCAAGACCAAGCTGCCCGAGTGCCGGCACCTCGGCCGCCATTTGTGCGCGTAGCTGTTCCAGGCTGTCGAACGAGAGCTTGTTGCCAAGCACTTCGGACAAAGCACGGAAGATCGCCCAATCCTCACGGGCATCACCCGGCGGAAAGACGGCGCGGTCGCCGCGCTGCACCCGACCTTCGAGATTGACGTAGGTGCCCGACTTCTCGGCATAGGCCGCTGCGGGCAGGATCACATCGGCAATCGCCGCGCCGCGATCGCCGTGATGGCCGACATAGACCTTGAAGCTGTCGGCGAGGATGCCTTCTGGAACGTCCTCGGCGCCGAGCAGGAAGGTGAGTTTGGGATTGGCGGCCGCGATATCGGCCATGCCGCCCTTCTGCGCATAACCGAGCATCAGCCCGCCCATACGCGCGGCCGAGATGTGGAGTACGTTATAGCCGTTCCAGCCGTCCTTGATCAGGCCGAGGCTGTCGACGAGCTTCAGGCTGGCGCCCTGCCCGCCCGCCTTGAGCGCGCCGCCGCCAACGATCACTGCGGGGCGTGCTGCCTTCCCAAACAGGTCGGTCACATCTTTGGGCAGCTTGGCCAACAGCCCGAGATCGTTGCCGAGCCAAGTTACGGGATAGGTCAGATCAATCTCGGGTCCGATCGCGAACACCTTCGCGCCACGCTTCACCGCCTTGCGGAGACGCGTGTTGACCAAAGGCGCTTCCCAACGGACGTTCGAGCCGACAATCAGGATCGCGTCCGCCGTCTCGATACCCGCGATCGTCGAATTGAAGTTGACCGCGGCCAGGCTCGACGTGTCGTAGGTCAGCCCGTTGTCGCGCCCCTCGAGCAGATCGGACCCCATGGCGCGCAGCAGCGCCTTGGCAGCGTACATTGTCTCGCAGTCGACCAGCGCGCCAGCAACGGCGGCAACGCTGGAGCCCGGCTTGACCGCTTTGATCGCGGCAAACGCCTCCTGCCACGTGGCCGGCTGGAGCTTGCCTTTCTTACGAACGTAGGGCCGGTCGAGCCGCTTGCGGACGAGACCATCCACCGCATGGCGTGTCTTGTCGGATGCCCACTCCTCGTTCACGTCCTCATTCACGCGCGGCAACGCGCGCAGGACCTGCCGCCCGCGGCTGTCGAGGCGGATATTGGTGCCGACCGCGTCCATCACGTCGATAGCGAAGGTCTTCTTGAGCTCCCACGGCCGCGCTTCGAAGGCATAAGGCTTGGAAGTCAGCGCACCCACCGGGCAGAGGTCGACGACATTGCCCGAAAGCTCGGACGTGATCGCCTGCTCCAGATAGGAGGTGATCTGCATATTCTCGCCGCGATAGAGTGCGCCGATCTCTTCGACGCCGGCCACTTCCTCGGCGAAGCGCACGCAGCGCGTGCACTGGATGCAGCGAGTCATGACCGTCTTGACGATCGGGCCCATATATTTCTCGGTCACCGCGCGCTTATTCTCGTGGAAGCGCGTGTGGCCGCGACCATAGGCGATCGACTGATCCTGCAGGTCGCACTCGCCGCCCTGATCGCAGATCGGGCAGTCGAGCGGATGGTTGATGAGCAGGAATTCCATCACGCCTTCTCGCGCCTTCTTCACCATCGGCGAATCGGTGCGGATTTCCTGGCCGTCGGCGGCGGGCAGCGCGCACGACGCCTGCGGCTTGGGCGGCCCGGGTTTCACCTCGACCAGGCACATGCGGCAATTGCCGGCGATCGACAGACGTTCGTGATAACAGAAACGCGGAATCTCCTTGCCCGCGGCTTCGCAGGCCTGGAGCACGGTGGCGCCTGCGGGCACCTCGATCTCGATTCCGTCGACGGTAAGCTTGGGCATCAGATATATCCCGGGGCTGCGCTATCGGCGCGACCGACACTAAGTTCGTTTTCGGACCAGGACGGCACCGCGTCGCGAGCGGCGTACTCCTCCTCGGACCGATCCATCTTCGCACCCACGCGCCGACGCGCCACCAGCGGATAAGCGCGCGCAATCACGATCATCGCGATCAGCACGAGGGCCAGGGCATAACCGAAATCGACCATGTTCATCGGCTTGCGGGCTCCCCAAGGCTAAGCTTGGCGGCCGCCGCAATGATCCGTACGGGGTGCGCTAAGGTAGGCAGAACGCTCATCATTCCGCCGCCACCGCATAATCGGTATCGCCTTTGCGCTCCTTGATGCGCCGCTCGATCTCCGGCCGGAAATGTCGGATCAAACCCTGGATCGGCCAGGCGGCAGCATCGCCCAGCGCGCAAATAGTGTGACCTTCGACCTGCTTGGTTACTTCCTGGAGCAGATCGATCTCGTGATAGTCGGCCTCGCCGGTGCGCAGTCGCTCCATCACGCGCCACATCCAGCCGGTACCCTCGCGGCACGGCGTGCATTGGCCGCAGCTCTCATGCTTGTAGAAATACGAGATGCGGCTGATCGCGCGGACGATGTCGGTGGACTTGTCCATAACGATCACCGCTGCCGTACCGAGGCCCGAACCAAGTTCGCGCAACCCGTCGAAATCCATCGGCGCGTCCATGATCTGGGCGGCCGGTACCAGTGGCACCGACGATCCACCGGGAATGACCGCGAGCAGATTGTCCCAGCCGCCACGGATGCCGCCGGCATGTTTCTCGATCAGCTCGCGGAAGCTGATGCCCATCGCCTCTTCGACGACGGTGGGCGTGTTCACATGGCCGGAGATCTGGAAGAGCTTGGTGCCCTGGTTCTTGTCACGGCCGATTCCGGCAAACCAGCTGGCGCCACGGCGCAAGATGGTGGGAACAACGGCGATCGATTCGACATTATTGACCGTGGTTGGGCAGCCAAACAGACCGACGCCCGCCGGGAAAGGCGGCTTGAGCCGGGGCTGCCCCTTCTTGCCTTCCAGGCTCTCGATCTGGGCGGTTTCCTCACCGCAGATATAGGCGCCCGCACCACGGTGGACGAACACGTCGAAATCGTAACCCGACCCCGCCGCATTCTTGCCGAGCAAGCCCTTGTCATAGGCCTGGGCAACCGCCGCGAAGAGGTTCTCCGCCTCGCGGATGAACTCGCCGCGAATATAGATGTAGGCGGCGCGAGCACGCATCGCGAAACCCGCGATCAGCGCGCCTTCCAGCAGCTTGTGCGGATCGTGGCGAAGGATCTCACGATCCTTGCACGACCCAGGCTCCGATTCATCCGCGTTGATCAACAGGAAGCTTGGCCGGCCGGGCTTGGGTTCCTTGGGCATGAAGCTCCACTTCATGCCCGTCGGGAATCCGGCGCCACCGCGGCCACGCAGCCCCGAGGCCTTGATATCCTCGATGATCTGGTCCTGACCGCGGACCATCAGGTCCTTGGTGTTGTCCCAGTCACCGCGCTTCAACGCGCCTTCCAGCCCCCAATCCTGGAAGCCGTAGATATTGGTGAAGATACGATCCTTGTCGTCGATCGAGCTGATCATCGGCCCTGCCCCACCAGCTTTTCAGCTGCGAAATAGACAAACACGGCAAACGCCAGACCAATGACCAGCGCGCCGATGAAGAGCACCACCTTCAACAGGACCACGAACAGCACGATCCCCAGGATAAGGGCAAGAACGAGCGCCATCAGGAGGTGAACTCCTTGAGCACGGTCGGACCGCCAACGGGCGCGGCTTTGAACCGATCGATCTGCGGCCCCGGCTTGGGCTGCTCGCCGCGCGCCAGTGCTTCCAGGATTGCGGTCGTGCTGTCGAAGGTGAGGTCTTCGTAATTGTCGTCGTTGATCTGCACCATCGGCGCATTGACGCAGGCGCCAAGGCACTCGACCTCGGTCAGCGTGAAGAGACCATCGGGCGTGGTCTGGCCCTTTTTCAGGCCCTTCTTGTAGCAGGCGTCGAGCACGTCGTCGGAGCCACGCAGCATGCACGGCGTCGTGCCGCACACTTGGACATGATAGCGCCCGACCGGCGCCATATTGTACATGGTGTAGAAGCTCACGACCTCAAGCGCGCGAATGTAGGGCATGCCCACCTCCTTCGCGACATATTCGATCACCGGCACCGGCAGCCAGCCTTGCGTATTGGTCTCGGTACCAACCTGGCGCTGGGCAAGGTCGAGCAACGGCATGATCGCCGAATGCTCGCGGCCCTTCGGATAGCGCGCGATGATCTCTTTCACCTTCTCGGCATTCTCAGCCGTCCAGGCGAAATTGCCCCAGCGCGCGCGGGTCTCGGCCTCGTCGGGAATGTGCGCTGCATCGGCCATCAGCGAATGAACTCCACGCGATCAATCAGATCGCCCTTGAACGAATAGATCGCCATCACTTCGAACGGCTCGGTCTCCGGCGAACGCCGGACATTTTCGCGCACCACGATCTGGTCGCCATAGACGAACTTCTCGATCACCTCGGCGCGGTTCTGCGGGAATTCGGCGAAGACCTTGGTGTAACCTTCGCGGATGCCGTCGCGTCCCCGACGGACAACCTCACCACGGTAGCCGCCCTCGCAGCCTTCCTCGGTGAACATCGCCGCATAAGCGTCGACATCTTGCGCATTGTACCGGTCCATCAGCCGATCGAGCAGGGCTTCGCGACCTCGACTCACCGGTCGCACTCCCCGAACACGACATCGATTGCCGAGAGGACGGCAGTGGTGTCGGCCAGCATGTGGCCCTTCATCATGAAGTCCATCGCTTGCAGATGGCTGAAAGCCGTTGGGCGGATCTTGCAACGATAGGGTTTGTTGCTGCCATCCGAGACCAGGAACACGCCGAATTCGCCCTTGGGGCTCTCGGTCGCGACATAGACCTCGCCCGCCGGGACGTGAAAGCCTTCGGTGTACAACTTGAAGTGATGGATCAGCGCTTCCATCGATTGCTTCATCTCGCCCCGCTTCGGCGGCACGACTTTGCGATCCAGGCTGGCGATTGGGCCGCCCGGCATTTCGGCGAGGCATTGCTTGATGATGCGCGCCGACTGGCGAACCTCTTCGACGCGGACCATGAAGCGATCGTAGCAATCGCCCTTGGTGCCCACTGGCACGTCGAAATTCATCCGGTCGTAGACATCGTAGGGCTGCGACTTGCGGATGTCCCACGGAATGCCCGCGGCGCGGATCATCGGGCCGGAGAAGCCCCACGCGATCGCATCGTCGCGGCTGACCGTGCCGATATCCACGTTGCGCTGCTTGAAGATGCGATTGTCCGCCACCAGGCTGATCGCATCCTCGAATAGACGCGGCAGGCGCGTGTCGCACCATTCGCCAATATCGGCGAGCAGCTTGAGCGGGACATCCTGATGCACGCCGCCGGGACGGAACCAGGCCATGTGCATACGTGCGCCGGACGCACGCTCAAAGAAGCCGTAGCAATCCTCGCGAACCTCGAAGAGCCACAGGTTGGGCGTCATAGCGCCCACGTCCATCACGTGGCTGCCCAGGTTGAGCATATGGTTGCAGATGCGCGAAAGCTCGGCGAACAGGACGCGCAGATATTGCGCACGCAGCGGAACTTCGATGCCCAGCAACTTCTCGATCGCGAGAACGTAGCTGTGCTCCATATTGAGCGGCGAGCAATAATCCAGCCGGTCGAAGTAAGGCAGCGCCTGCAAATAGGTCTTGTACTCGATCAGCTTTTCGGTGCCGCGATGAAGCAGACCAACATGCGGATCGACGCGCTCGACGATCTCGCCGTCCAATTCCATCACGAGCCGAAGCACGCCGTGCGCCGCCGGATGCTGCGGACCGAAATTGATCGTGTAATTGTCGATACCCGTCTCGGTATCGGGCGTCGGCGCGTCCGCGGTGCCGACGGTGACGGTCCGCGTGGTCACTTCTTCACCCCATCGGCGTTGGCGGACGTGGGCGCGCCCGGCGCCTCGCCCTTCGCTTTCTCGTCGCCCGGGAGCACATATTCAGCGCCTTCCCACGGGCTCATGAAATCGAAATTGCGGAAGTCCTGCGCCAGCTTGACCGGCTCATAGACGACGCGCTTCTCTTCCTCGGAATAACGCAGCTCCACGAAGCCCGTCAGCGGAAAATCCTTGCGCTGCGGATGACCCTGGAAGCCATAATCGGTGAGGATGCGGCGCAGGTCGGGATTGCCCTCGAACAGCACGCCGTACATGTCGTACACCTCGCGCTCGAGCCAGCCGGCAACAGGCCAGAGTCCGGTAACAGAGGGCACCGGCCGCACTTCGTCGGTCGAAACATGAACGCGAAGGCGGTGATTCTTGGTCAAGCTCAGCAGGCAATAAACCACCTCGAACCGCTCCTGACGGTCCGGATAGTCGACGCCGGCAATCTCCATGAGCTGCTGATAAGCGAGCTGGTCGCGCAATGTGCGCAACGCATCGACCACGCTTTCGCGCCTAACGTCGAGCCGGATCTCGCCGACACTTTCGGTTGCCGACAGGAGTGCATCGCCGAGGGCGGCCTTGGCCGCGTCGATCACCCCATCATTGCTGGCATATTTCGGGAAGGGCGCGGTCACCGCTCGATCGTCCCCACTCGGCGGATCTTTCGCTGCAGCTGCATCACGCCGTAGAGCAAGGCTTCCGCGGTCGGCGGGCAACCCGGCACGTAGATGTCGATCGGCACGATCCGGTCGCAGCCGCGCACCACGCTGTAGCTATAATGATAATAGCCGCCGCCATTGGCGCACGAGCCCATCGAAATAACGTACTTTGGCTCCGACATCTGGTCGTAAACCTTGCGGAGCGCGGGCGCCATCTTGTTGCAGAGCGTACCGGCGACGATCATCACGTCCGACTGGCGCGGAGAAGCGCGCGGCGCGACGCCGAAGCGCTCTAGGTCGTAGCGCGGCATGTTCACGTGGATCATCTCAACCGCGCAGCAGGCGAGACCGAACGTCATCCACCACAGCGAACCCGTGCGAGCCCACTGGAACAGTTCTTCCGTCGAGGTGACAAGGAAACCCTTGTCCTGAATCTCGCTGTTCAGGCTGTTGAAGAATTCCGGATCAGGAAGCCGCGTCTCCTGCGGGTGCGGGTCGAGCGGCTGCGGCAGGGTCACTCCCATTCGAGCGCTCCTTTCTTCCATGCGTAAGCGAAGCCGACGCCAAGTTCGACCAGGAAGATCATCATCGCGGCCCAGCCGGCGAAGCCGACGCCACCGAGCGCGACGGCCCAGGGATATAGGAAAGCCGCTTCAAGATCGAACACGATGAACAGGATCGCGATCAGATAGAAGCGAACGTCGAACTGCGCGCGGCTATCTTCGAAAGCGGGGAAGCCGCACTCATATTCGCTCAGCTTTTCGGGGTTCGGCTTCGACGATCCGGTCAGCTTCGACGCCACCATGGGCAGGACGACGAACGCGGTCGACAGCCCTACTGCGACGACGAGGAACATCAGGATCGGCAGATAGCCCGCGGCGACGGTCGCCATTGTTCCGATATACTCCGTGGGGGAAGCGCGAGAGGCAGCTTCCGAAGTCGGGTTCCCCCTAAGCGCGCCGCACCTGCGAAGCAAGTCGGCGAGCGGTGAGAATGACTCGCAATTAGAGGACGTTTTCTTACTTCCGGAGCGCGCCAGCCAAGAGCTTGTGCAGCTTCGAATGAAGGCTGTCATTGGCGGCGAGGAACTGGCGACGCTCCATCGCCTGATCACCACCCCGGAAATCCGTGACGAAGCCGCCTGCTTCCTTGACCAGGAGCATGCCCGCCGCGACGTCCCAAGCGGCCAGATCGCTTTCCCAATAGCCATCGAACCGCCCGGCGGCGACCCACGCAAGGTCGAGAGCGGCCGACCCGAAACGGCGGATTCCGGCTACCTCGGGCGCGATCGCCGAGAATATCCTAGTCCACTCCTCGAAATTTCCGTGGCCAAGGAAAGGAATCCCGGTCGCGATCAGCGCATCCGCCATATCGCGCCGTGCGGACACGCGCAGGCGACGGTCGTGCAGCCACGCGCCTCTGCCCTTTTCCGCCCAGAAGCTTTCATCGGTCACGGGTTGATAAACGAGCCCCTGGGTGATCTCACCCTTCCCGCCCGGCCGAGGCTCCTCGACCGCGATCGAAATCGAGAAATGGGGGATGCCGTGGAGGAAGTTGGTCGTGCCGTCGAGCGGATCGACGATCCAGCGCGGCTTGTTCGGATCGCCCTCGCGCGTCCCGCCCTCTTCGCCCAGGAATCCCCAGTCGGGGCGCGCCTTTTTGAGCTCCTCATAGAGCGTCTGTTCGGCGCGATGATCGGCCTGGCTGACGAAGTCGGCAGGACCTTTACGCGAAACCTGGAGCTGCTGCACTTCGCCGAAATCGCGGCGCAGGCGGGGGCCCGCCTTGCGCGCGGCGCGGTCCATAACGGTGATCAGGCCTGAATGGGCTACCATTGCTTACTCCCCCCTTCCGCTTGCGGAAGGGGTCCGGCGAGGGAAATCACAAACGTCGGGGGAGAGGCACGCCCCTCCCCTAACCCCTCCCGCAAGCGGGAGGAGAACAAAAATCAATCCGCGCGGCGGACATATTCCTGATTGTAGACGTCGACGACGATGCGCGTACCGGCCGAAATATGCGGCGGCACCATCACGCGAACGCCATTATCAAGGATTGCGGGCTTGTAGGAAGAAGAAGCCGTCTGGCCCTTCACCACCGCATCGGCCTCCACGATCGTCGCCTCTATCTGATCGGGCAATTGCACCGAAATCGGCTTCTCGTCGTAAAGCTCCATCACGACGTCCATGCCGTCCTGCAGGAAAGCGGCAGCATCACCGAGCAAATCCCGGGGCAGCGTGATCTGGTCGTACGTGTCCTTGTCCATGAACGTCAGTTGGTCGCCGTCGGCGAACAGGAACTGGAAGTCCTTGGTGTCGAGACGCACGCGCTCGACCGTTTCGGCGGAGCGGAAGCGGACGTTGTTCTTGCGGCCGTCGATGAGGTTCTTCATCTCGACCTGCATATAGGCGCCGCCCTTGCCCGGCTGGGTATGCTGGATCTTGGTGGCCTTCCAGATGCCGCCTTCATATTC
>Ga0207647_10004666_pt1 | contig 10150 bp, 8 predicted proteins | sample KBSCornC2_FD_184295 | JGI IMG/M metagenome (GOLD analysis project Ga0207647, IMG submission 184295) | Corn rhizosphere microbial communities from Kellogg Biological Station, Michigan, USA - C2 (SPAdes) (version 2) | ecosystem: Host-associated > Plants > Roots > Rhizosphere ...
AGCGCTTTCGCGCATCGTCATCGAAGGATTCGCCATGTCCGCCCGTGCATTTTCCACCCCGTTTTCCGAACGCTTCGGCCTGCGCCTGCCGCTCGTGCAGGCGCCGATGGTCGGCGCCACCACGGCCGCGATGGTCGTGGCCGCGTCCAATGCCGGCGCGCTCGGCAGCCTAGGCGCCGGCGCGTTCGACCCGGAGCGTCTCGCGACCGAAGTCGACGCGATTCGCGCGGCGACCGCGCGGCCGTTCGCCGTGAACCTGTTCGTGTTGTCCGAGGTCGCGCCCGATGCGGCGAGCGTCGCCCGCGCGCTCGCCGCGATCGATCCGCTGAACGCGGCGCTCGGGCTGCCGCCCGGCACCGCGCCCGCGCGCTACGCCCCCGACTTCCGCGCGCAGCTCGATGCGCTCGTCGCGCTGCGGGTGCCGGTCGCGAGCTTCACGTTCGGCGTGCTCGACGCGGCCGACGTCGCGCGCCTGAAGGCGGCCGGCACCTACGTGATCGGCACCGCGACGCACGTCGCCGAAGGGCTCGCATGGCAGGCGGCCGGCGCCGACGCGCTGTCCGCGCAGGGCGCCGAAGCCGGCGGCCATCGCGGCACCTTCATCGGCTCGGCCGACGATGCGCTGATCGGCACGCTCGCGCTGGTGCCGCAGCTCGTCGACGCGACCGGCCTGCCCGTGCTCGCCGCGGGCGGCATCATGGACGGCCGCGGGATCGCCGCGGCGCTCGCGCTCGGCGCGCAGGCCGCGCAACTCGGCACCGCGTTCCTGACGTGCGCGGAAAGCGCGATCGCGGCGGACTGGAAGGCGCGGCTGCTCGCGAGCGCAGATACGTCGACGCAGGTCACGCGCGCGATCACCGGGCGTCATGCGCGCGGATTGCGCAACACGCTGATGGCGCGGCTCGGCGAACGCGTGGCCGATGCCGCACCGTATCCGGTGCAGAACGCGCTGACCCAGCCGCTGCGCCAGGCCGCCGCGCGCGCGAACGACGGCGACTACCTGTCGCTGTGGGCCGGGCAGGGCGCGCCGCTCGCGCGGCGGCGCGATGCCGCGCTGACGACGTCGCAACTCGTCGACGCGCTCGACGCCGAATGGCGCGCAATCGTCGCATGAACGCGACGTCGACGCCCGTGTGACCGCTTCGTGTCGGCGCGTCTGTCGCATGAAGAAACGCGCGTGCTGTCACGCGCGTTTCATTCAATGATCCCGGGCACAAAATACCGAATCGAAATGACCCGGGAATGCTTTAAATCGACCTTCCCTCCAGCCGTCCGTAATTAGCGGAAACCCTTATCGGGCGGGGCTTGCGGCGATATTCGAGCAGTCATTCCAAAGCACCGTATCGGTAGTGTTACCACTACCCCAAAAAAGTCCCACAAATTAATTTGATCACCTACACTTGCGCGCAAGTACGGACGGGGAGCCGCTAAAAGCGACTGTCTTCACGTGCTTGATGCCAAGTGCATGAACGATGCAACCGGCGAATCGTCCAGTGATGCAAACACAGGGATGGCAGCGGGGCACCGGGCGATGGCGTTTTATTGGGACCGAAACTGGAGACTTACATGAATATCAAGATGCAAAAGCTGCTGCCGATCACCGCCGCGGCGATGCTGTGCGTTGCAGCTGCAAGCAACGCGGCCGCCGATCAAGTCGTCAAGATCGGCCACGTCGCGCCCTTGACGGGCGGCATTGCACACCTGGGGAAGGACAACGAAAACGGTGCACGTCTCGCAGTCGAGGAGATCAACGCCAAGGGTCTCACGGTCGGCGGCCAGAAAATCACGCTGCAACTCGATGCGCAGGATGACGCGGCCGACCCGCGCCAGGCCACGCAGGTTGCGCAGAAGCTCGTCGACGACAAGGTCGTCGCGGTGGTCGGCCACCTGAACTCGGGCACGTCGATCCCGGCCTCGAAGATCTACAGCGATGCGGGCATCGTGCAGATCTCGCCGTCGGCGACCAACCCGGCTTACACGCAGCAAGGCTTCAAGACCACGTACCGCGTGGTGGCGACCGATGCGCAGCAGGGTCCGGCACTCGCGAACTACGCGCACTCGAAGGGCATCAAGAGCGTTGCGGTGGTCGACGATTCGACCGCCTACGGCCAGGGTCTCGCGAACGAGTTCGAGAAGAAGGCGAAGGCGCTCGGCCTGAAGGTGATGTCGCACGACGCGACCAACGACAAGGCGGTCGACTTCCGCGCGATTCTGACCAAGATCAAGGGCGAGAATCCGGACGCGATCATGTACGGCGGCATGGACGCCACCGGCGGCCCGTTCGCGAAACAGGCGAAGCAGCTCGGCCTGCGCGCGAAGATCCTCGCGGGCGACGGCGTGTGCACGGAGAAGCTGGCCGACCTGGCCGGCGACGCGACCGACAACGTCGTGTGCTCGGAAGCCGGTGCATCGCTCGAGAAGATGCCGGGCGGCGGCGCGTTCAAGGCGAAGTACGAGAAGCGTTTCGGCCAGCCGATCCAGATCTACGCACCGTTCACGTATGACGCCGTGTACATCATCGCCGACGCGATGAAGCGCGCGAACTCGACGGACACGGCGAAGATCCTCGCGGCCATGCCGGCGACGAACTACACGGGCGTGATCGGCACGACGACCTTCGATTCGAAGGGCGACCTGCGGCACGGCGTGATCTCGCTGTACAACTACAAGAGCGGCAAGAAGACGCTGCTCGACGAAGTGAAGATGTAAGCTGACAAGCGGTCGACAGAAGGGGTGAAGGCGCGCCCGCGGCAACGCGGGCGCGCTTTCTTTTTGGCGGGCTCGCGGCGGGTGGTGTGCGCCGTGCCCCGTACCCTGTGCCTCATGCGCTAGATTTTCAGATGCGCGAGCACCTTCGGCGCGATCACCGCGACGAGCGCCGCGCACAGCGCGACGACCGCCAGGCCGACCGTCAGGTTCGCGGTTTGCGCGACCGCGCCGATCACGACCGGACCGAACAGCAGTCCGAAGTACGCGAGCCCGGCCACGTGCGCGAGACCTTCGGCCGCGTGGATGCCTTTCACGCGCGCGGCGGCGGCGAACAGCACGGGCATCATGTTCGCGAGGCCGAGGCCCATCAGCGTGAAACCCGTCAGCACGGCGATCGGGTTCGGCAGCAGCAGCGCGCCGATCATCCCGGCGCACGCGAGCGACGCGCTCGCGAATACGAGCTGCGGCGCGCCGAACCGCGCGCGCACCGCGTCGCCCGCGAAACGCGCGATCGCCATTCCGCCGGAGAACGCCGCATAGGCGGCGCTCGCGAGCGCGGGGCTCGCCGCGACGACGTCGCGCATGTAGACCGTCGCCCAGTCGTACATCGCGCCTTCGGCGATCAGCGCAAGCAACGCGATGCCGCCGAGCATCCACAGCGCGGCCGAGCGCCAGCGGTTGCCGCCGCCGTGCGCGTGCTCGTGATGCGGGACGTGCGGGAGGACGGCCGGGATCGCGGCCAGCAGCACCGCCGCGTTGATGGCTGCCGCGAGCGCGAGATGCACGGCCGGCGCCATGCCGGCCGACAGCAGCGCGCCGCCGGCTGCCGCCCCCGACATCCCGCCGATGCTGAACATCCCGTGCAGCGACGACATGATCGGCTTGCCGAGCGCGATCTCGACCGCGCTCGCCTCGGCGTTCATCGCGACGTCGAGCGTCGCCATCGAGAAGCCGAACAGCGCGAGCACGACGAGCAGCATCCAGTAGTCGGGCACGACGAGGATCAGCGCCGCGCACGCGGACATCACGAGGCCGCCGACGAGGCACGCGGTGCGCGAGCCGACCCGCGCGATCCAGCGCGCGATCGTCAGCATCGCGGCGATCGAGCCGCCCGCGACCGCGAACAGCGCGATCGACAGCAGGCCGGGGCTCAGCGCGAACTTGTCGCGCACGGTCGGCACATGCACGCCCCACGACGCGTACATCATGCCGGCGACGAAGAACAGCGCCATCGTGGCCGTGCGGGCGCGCTGGCGGACCGGCAAGGCCAGCGTGCGATGCGCGTCGGGCGGCGCGGCGAAGTCGGACGACGATCGGGAGGAGGACTCGGACATGGAACTCGCTTGAATGGACGACACGCGGGCGCGTCGCGCCCATCGGATTCGTCCGATTCTATCGAATCGCTTACGGTTTTGCCGGCGCGCTGGCCATTCGGCGGATCTCGGTCTCCGCCTGCGCGAGCTGCGGCACCCACGCCACCCACGCCACCCGCATCAGCCATCCGGCCGATGCCCGGCCGGCCGCCGCCGCGGGTAACATCGATGCGCAGGCGGCGTGCGCCGAAGCTTGCCCGTGCTGCGCGCCTTCGCCATCCTTGCCGCCCAGTCCTTCCGACCGCAGGAGTCACCGTGAACATCGATCCAGCCCTTGCCCTGCACCTGCTGCACCGCTGCGCGCTCGGCACGCTCGCGACCCACGCGCGCGACCCGCAAGGTTTTCCGTATCCGACGGTCGTGCCGTTTGCACCCGACGCGAATCATCGGCCCGTGATCCTGGTGAGCGGCCTCGCCGAGCACACGCGCAACCTCGCCGCCGATCCGCGCGCGGGCTTTCTCGTCGTCGACGCGCCGGGCGGCGACGTGCTGAACGCAGAGCGCGCGACGCTGCTCGGCCGCTTCGTGCCGCTCGGCGACGATCCGCATGTCGCCGCGCGCTACACGCGCTACGAGCCCGACGCCGCGCGCTATCTCGCGCTCGGCGATTTCGCGTTCTGGGCGCTCGACATCGAGCGGCTGCGCTATATCGGCGGGTTCGGCCGGATGGGCTGGGTGGACGGCACGAGCCTCGATGCGCTGCCGCCGCTCGGGTTCGACGACGAGCGGGCGTTGTGGGACGCGTACGAATCAAGCAGCGCGCGCCGCGACGGGCTCGACCTGCTCGGCGTCGACCGCCACGGCGCCGACTGGCGCTGCGACGGCCGCCGCGTCCGCACGCCTTTCGATCCGCTGCCGGGCGACGCCGGTGCGCTGCGCGAGCGGTTAATCGCATGCGCGGCGGATGTGACGTGACGCCGCGCATGCCGATTTGTCTGTATGGCGAACCACGCCATACGATTTACACAAACCTGTCGCGGGATGAAAGGTTTGATTTTCCAGAATGCAGGGTAATTGCGTATGTTGATAGCCCTATTACCGGAATCGGTAATGTCCTAATCTCTATGCAAGCGCATGAAAATTTGAGAAAAGGCCGTTGCCGGTCAAAATGACATGCGTGAATTACAATTGGTCTCGGGATTTCCATGAATCCCGCTTCTATCAAATCTTTTTTGTGCTAATCTCTGCCTTCGAAAATCCGAGGCACAAATATTCCATGAATGGTGAGCTGGCTGAGACCGGCGCCATTGATCATATAGAAAGGGAAACTATGTCTTCTTACAAGGACCTGCTGGCCCAGCGGGAAAAGCTGGAGAAGCAAATCGAAGAAGCGAAGTCGCGCGAATACGCCGAAGTGCTGAATGACGTGAAGCAGAAAATTGCCGACTACGGCTTTTCGCTCGCCGAACTCGGCCTCAACCGCGCGAAGGCAGGCAAGGTGGGTCGCCCGCGCGCAGGCGTCGCCGCCAAGTACCGCGATCCGGAAACGGGCGCGACGTGGTCGGGCCGCGGCAAGCCGCCGCGCTGGATCGCCGGCAAGAACCGCGAACAGTTCACGATTTAAACATCTGTTTAAGTCGTCGCCTCAAAAAGAGCCGCGTGTCCGTCGAGGAGCGCGGCTTTTTGCATTGTGGCATCGGAATGGTTACGCGTTGTCATGAAAATGTCAGAAAGCGTGCGTGAATGAAAATGCGACCCGTTCGCATAAGCGGTTGATTTAAATGGAAAATTTCGTGTTACTCGAATGCCGCGCGGGCGCTGTTTGATAGAATTCAGTATCCCAACCGATATCTCGTATTTCATGTCCACGTTTTCTGGCGACGCGCAAAGCGCGGATAAGCACACGGTGGCGCGCAAGAGCACCCTCGTCAGTATCGTGCTGAATGTGGTGCTTGCGACGTTTCAGATCGCCGTGGGTGTGGTTGCGCATTCGCAGGCATTGATTGCCGATGGCGTCCATTCGATTTCCGATTTGATCTCGGATTTTGTCGTACTGGTTGCGAATCGCCATAGTGGTGCATCGCCGGATGCCGATCACAATTACGGACACAGCCGCTACGAGACGGTCGCATCGCTGTTCCTCGGCGCGATCCTGATCGCGGTCGGTATCGGCATGCTCTGGCGCGCGGGCAACCGTCTCGTGAACCTCGAGAACATCCCGGCCGTCCATTTCTCCGCACTGATCGTCGCGCTGACCGTGCTCGTGTCGAAAGAGGCGCTGTTCCGCTACATGCTGCGCGAGGCGCGGCGCGTGCGCTCGGCGATGCTCGTTGCGAACGCGTGGCATGCGCGCTCGGACGCCGCATCGTCGCTCGTCGTCGCGATCGGCATCGTCGGCAGCCTCGCCGGTGTGCGGCTGCTCGACCCGATCGCCGCCGCGATCGTCGGCTTCATGGTCGCGCGCATGGGCTGGACGTTCGGCTATGACGCGTTGCAGGACCTGTCGGATCGCGCGCTCGACACCTCCGCGTCGGCCGAGATCCGCGCGCTGCTCGTGGCCACGCCGGGCGTGCGCGACGTGCACGAGCTGCGCACGCGCAAGATGGGCGATGCGGCGCTCGTCGACGCGCACATCCTCGTCGATCCGATGATCTCCGTATCCGAAGGGCACTACATCGCGGAAACCGCGCGTGCGCGCGTGCTGCGCGACCCGCGCGTGCTGGACGCGCTGATCCACGTCGATCCCGAGAACGACGTGGCGCGCCGTCCGGCGCTCGCGCTGCCGCCGCGCGCCGAGATCGCGACGCGGCTCGAGGCCGCGCTCGCGCAACGCGGGCTGCATCCGGCCGCGATCAACCTGCACTACCTGAGTACGGGGCTCGAAATCGACGTGACGCTGGACGCCGGCGCGGGCGACACCGACGCGGCGCTGGCCGGCCGGCTCGATGTCGACACGCTCAAGCGCCAGTTCGGCGCGCGCCGGATCGGATTCACGCGCGGGTTGCCCGCGCAGCCGTGAGCGGCGCGGGCGGCCGCGGGCCGCGCGTTACAGCGGCAACTGCGTGTCGAACTTGATTTCGCGCAGCACGACGCTCGTGCGCACCTGCGACACCGCCGGGATCTTGAAGATCCGTTCGTGCAGGAAGACGTCGTAGGCCTTGATGTCGGGCGCGACGATCTTGAGGATGTAATCGGCTTCGCCCGTCGTGCTGTAACACTCGGTGACTTCCGGGCAGGTCGCGATTTCGCGCTCGAACTGCTCGACGCCGCCTTCGTTGTGGCGGGTCAGGTGCACGTGCGCGAGCGCGCACACGTGCAGGCCGAGCTTCTCGCGATCGAGCAGCGCGGTGTAGCGCTGGATCACGCCGGACTGTTCCATGTCCTTGATGCGGCGCCAGCACGGCGTGCTCGACAGGCCGACCTGGTCGGAGATTTCCTGTACGGAACGGCGCGCGTCGAGCTGCAACAGGCGAAGGATTTTTTGCGAAAAGGAATCGAGCGTCACCTGCGCCTCCATGCGGCAGCTACAACATGCTCAATGTTAGAGGGCCGGGAAAGGAAAGGCAATCTGGCGACGTGCCGGTGAGCAAGATTCTCTAATTTGCGCGCGGATCCGTGGGGTTTTGTCCCGCCCCCGCCTGTTCCGACCGGTCGATATCGGATACCGCGAGGCCCGCGAGCGCCGCCTGCTGACGGCGCAGGTCGGCGAGCATGTTGCAGAACAGCGTGCCTTGCTCGATCGCGTCGTCGAGCGCGACGTGCGTGTGCGGATGATCGTCGAACCAGTGCTTCGGAAAGCGCGGCTTGATCGCCTTGCGGTACGGCAGGCCCGTCATCGCGAACGCGAGCGTCTTGATGTCGAGCGCCGACCACGAGAACGGGCAGCGGCCGGTGAAGCGCATCATGTACCAGAACATGAACGTGAAATCGAAGCCGGCCGGCATCGCGACGAACACCGGCTTGCCCGGCAGCGCCTCGACCCATTCGACGTACGCGACGAGCGCGGCCTCGGGCGCCTGCAGATCGCGCCGGCACGCGGCCCACGCTTGCGGTTCGGTCTTCCACCACGCTTCCTGCACCGGATGGGCGTGAGCGCCGGGCAGCGTCTCGAGGTTCGCGGAGAACGTCGCGATCAGCTGCTTGTCCTCGGTATAGGCGGCCGACGCGAAGCTCAGCATCGAGTGCGGGCCGGGAATCGGGCCGTCGGCCTCGACATCGGTGCTGACGTAGATTTCGGGAATGGCGGTCTGGTTCATCCGAATACCTTGTCGGACACGAACGGATTCGTGCGGCGCTCGTCGCCGAAGGTCGACACCGGGCCGTGGCCCGGCACGAACGTGACGTCGTCGCCGAGCGGCCACAGCTTCTCCTTGATCGAGCGCACGAGGTCCGCATGGTTGCCGCGCGGGAAATCGGTGCGGCCGATCGAGCCGGCGAACAGCACGTCGCCGACGATCGCGACGCGATGCGCGCGGCTGAAGAACACGACGTGGCCGGGCGTGTGGCCCGGGCAGTGATAGACCTCGAGCGTCTCGTCGCCGACCTGCACGGTGTCGCCGTCGTTCAGCCAGTGGTCCGGCTCGAACGTTTCGGCGGCCGGGAAGCCGAAGCGCTGGCTCTGCGTCGGCAGCTGCTCGATCCAGAAGCGCTCGTCTTCCTGAGGCCCGACGATCGGCACGCCGTAGCGCGTCGCGAGCGCCTTCGCGCCGCCGCAGTGATCGATGTGGCCGTGCGTGAGCAGCACCTTCTCGAGCTGCACGTTCTGCCGCGCGATCTCCTCTTCGATCCGTTCGAGATCGCCGCCCGGATCGACGACGGCGGCGCGGCCGGTCTTTTCGCAGACGACCAGCGAGCAGTTCTGCTGGAACGGCGTGACCGGAATGAGCGTGACTTTCATGGAAGCACCGGCGGCTAAAAGGAGCGATTGTACCGGTCGCGCGCGCGGCCCGCCGCTCCTGCGGCGCAGCGTCGGACGCGCGCGTGCGGGCAATCCCGGAGCATCCCGATTGTTGCCGCCATAGAGAGAATCAATGGTCCGGGCGGGGGCCTTTTCGAGATGACCTTTTGATTTATGTATAATGCCGCCCATTGCGCGTGAATTTCACGCAATTCGCTGGTGTTTCGGCCCCGTTAAATGAGGGCGTCGGATTCACCGTCAAGCATCGACCGCCGGGGAGTCCGGCGGTGTATCCAGCACCGAGCATTCGGTGCTCACGTCTTGTCCGGCCGGGTGCTGCGCGCCCGTCTGCGGCCTTGCTGCCGCGCCGCCGGATGAGGCCTGTGCCGCCGTTCCTGTGCGTTGGCTGTACGCGACGCGCGCGAACGTGAGAGCCATGTTCGATGGCGGCATGTGGGGTCTGGTCAGGCTGCCGGGGACAGGTTGCGCCAGACGTGAAAACTAATCAGGACGGTTGCGGCAGAGACGAAAGCCGCGCCCATGCTAGCCGCCTGCTCGCATCCGAGCGGGGCGTGCCCGCATTTGCCGTCCGGGCCGCGTATCCGCGTTGTTGAGCAGCGTTGTATCGGTGCGGCCCGAACCACAAGGCGACACGTCGATGAACTTACGTTTTCCGACTCGATTCGGGACCATTGCATTATTTTTCGCGCTGACGGGCTGTGCGGTGCCATCCAGCCAGACGACCAGCAGCATCAACCAGAAGAGCGCGGTCAGCAAGACGGCCGCGGCCGCCAAGGCGGACGACGACAAGCAGCAACTGAGTTTCGATTCCGCGCTGGCATCGATGCCGGCTGCCGACAGCAAGGACGCGAAGAAGTCGTCGCTGGCGGACGCCGAGCCGATCGACGGCAAGGACGTGTCCGACTTCCGCCAGACGGGCCGGGCATCGTGGTATGGCCGCGATTTCCACGGCCGGCGCACCGCGAACGGCGAGCGCTTCAACATGAACGCGCTGACCGCCGCGCACCGCACGCTGCCGCTGTCCTCGTACATCAAGGTGACGAACGCGTCGACCGGCAAGTGGGTCGTCGTGAAGGTCAACGATCGCGGGCCGTACAAGCGCGGCCGCGTGCTCGACCTGTCGTATGCGGCTGCCAGGATGATCGGCCTCGTGCACTCCGGCACGGGGCGCGTGAAGATCGAAGGGCTGTCGCCGCAGGAAGCGCGCGAG
>Ga0207647_10004667_pt1 | contig 10150 bp, 12 predicted proteins | sample KBSCornC2_FD_184295 | JGI IMG/M metagenome (GOLD analysis project Ga0207647, IMG submission 184295) | Corn rhizosphere microbial communities from Kellogg Biological Station, Michigan, USA - C2 (SPAdes) (version 2) | ecosystem: Host-associated > Plants > Roots > Rhizosphere ...
TATTCGCGGCGGTTGACCGGGCTCTTGGGCCGTCCGAAGACGTTCTCGCCCATGCGGCGGTCGAGCTTGTATTTGGCGCTGGTGCGCTTCGTCACGTCACTTCTCCAATTCGCGTTTCGCTAAATGCCCGGAACCGCACCACGGAGCCGTTGCGCTCCGTGCGATCGCCGCTTCACCGGACCTGCGGGATCAATTGCGAGCGGCGCACCTAGGGGTGCGCGGCCGCGAGGTCAAGTTTTTGGACGCGATCGAAGGGCTTAATGCCCCTGCTGCATTGCCTCGCCGGACATGCTGACGCCCGACCGGCTTGATCCGGACATGCCGCGCTGATTGTCCCACTCAGACTGGGTATGACAGATCCGCCGAACCATGTGCGAGCCGGAATCCGCCTCCGGATCCGCCTTGCAGATCTTCTTTTCCTTGACCGGCTTCGCGGGCGCGGAAGCCTCGGCCGGAGCCGCCGCAACCGGCTGTTCCTGGCCAGCTGCAACTGACGCAAGCAAAAACGCAACAATGATCGACATGATTACCCCCGGTTGAACTTCGGCGGCGACCTTTTGGAATAGCGCCTCTGAGGCGTCAATCCCGCGTTCACGGCAAGCTTAAATTTCAGTGGTTTAACGTGCGAGATCGACTCTAGCGCGGAGCGCCCGAATTGAGCCTGTTCTTCTCATTCTCGATCGCGGCCCGATTGGCATTGAAGCGCATGTTCTCGTGATCCATCGCGCGCTGGGCCTGTTCCTCGCCCCGCCGCCATTCGGCTTCGGTGAGGCAGATCCGGTCGGAACCCACGCGGCTACCGGTCGGAGCGTCGATGTCCTTGCAGACCTTCTTCTCGGGCTTTTGTCCCTCGACGACGATGCTGCCGTTGCTGCCGTTGGTCTGCTGCGCAAGAAGCGGAGCAGCCAGGGAGGCCAATGAAAGTCCCGCAAGTACACGGCCTACAACCATTCCACCCTCCGGTTCTTGGTTGGCGACAATGGTCCTAACGGCACCACAATGCCAGCGCAATTCTTAAGGGCCCGGGACGTGGCGGAGGCCTAGTTGCTCCCGCCCTCGGTAGCCTGCCCAGCGGCCTTGCGGTCCCATTCCGACTTCGGCAGGCAGATCTGCTTTACGACACGCGTCCCCGTGAATGACGGGTCATCGCGGCAGACCATCCTTTCCTTCTTCTTTGGCTTTTCGGCGGCCGGGGCAACCGGGGCCGCAGGCTGGGCCTGAACCTGCTGCTGGGCAGCGACAGCGGGATTGGACGCAACAAGCAGCGCAGCAAGCAACATCGTCATGAAATCGTTTCCTTTTTGGGAAAGTGGCCCGGCTTCCTGGGAAAGCCCGGCAGCGGCGTCAATCCCTCTTTCGAGCCGGATCGACCAACGCCCGGACAATGCCCCGAACCGCCTTAACCTCGCGTGACGACCAGCCGGTCTTAGTGAAGATGGTGCGCAACGTGTTCTTCGTCGCTTGGGTACGCGAAGGCGGATGAAAATAGCCCTTGGCCTCGAGCTCCCGGTTCAACTGCCCGATCAGTCCTTCGAGCTCGCCGTGAGGTGCCGGTGGCTCACCCTCCTTGACCGTTGGCTGGGACAGGCTGGCGCGCCGTGACCATTCGTAGGCCAGCAGGATCACCGCCTGCGCGAGGTTCAGCGAGCCGAATTCCGGATTGATCGGCACGGTGACGATTGCATGAGCAAGGGCGACTTCCTCGGTCTCGAGCCCCGAGCGCTCGGGTCCAAAAAGGATCGCGCTTCGCTCGGGCGATCCGGCGATCCGGTCGGCCATCTCCTCGGGGCCGACCACTGGCATGACCAGGTCGCGGCGGCGGACGGTCGACGCGAAGACGAGGCTGCAGTCGGCGATCGCTTCCTCGGCGCTGTCGAACACCCGGGCCTGCTCCAGGACCGCGTCCGCGCCGCTTGCGGCCGGCCCAGCCTCCGGGTTGGGCCATCCGTCGCGTGGCGCGACCAGCCTGAGCTCGGTCAGGCCGAAGTTGAGCATCGCCCGTGCCGCCTTGCCGATATTCTGGCCGAGCTGGGGACGAACGAGGACAATGACGGGCTTGGCCGTCACAGCAATTTGTCGTGGCCTGGCGGCGGCGTCGCTTCCTTCTCCACACGCTCGGCAATCTCGGCGAAGTCGCCGGGATCGCTGAAGTCCTTGTAGATGCTGGCGAACCGGATGTAGGCGACATGGTCGAGCGCCCTAAGACCGGCCATCACCGCCTCGCCGATCCGCACCGACGACACCTCGTCGCCGAGCGTTTCCATCTGCCGCTGGATGCCGCTGACCAGCCGGTCGATGCGGGCGGAATCGATCTCGCGCTTGCGGGTTGCATGGCCGATCGCGCGGGCGAGCTTGTCGCGGTCGAAGGGCTCGCGCTTGCCGTCTTTCTTGATCACCGTGAGGTCGCGCAACTGGACGCGCTCGAAGGTGGTGAAGCGCGCTCCGCATGCCTCGCATTGACGGCGGCGGCGGATCGCGGCGCCGTCCTCGCTGGGCCGGCTGTCCTTAACCTGGCTGTCTTCGTGCGCGCAGAACGGGCAGCGCATCCTCGACCCTGCCTAGCCCTGGTAGATCGGGTAGCGAGCGCAAAGCTCCCGCACCCGCTGGTTGACCTCGCGCTCGACCGAGCCGTTGTTGCCGGCGCCGTTTTTGGCCAACCCGTCGAGCACGTCGGCAACCATGTCGGCGATATCGCGAAACTCGGCCTTGCCGAAGCCGCGGGTGGTCCCGGCGGGCGAGCCGACGCGGATGCCGCTGGTCTGGACGGGGGGCAGCGGATCGAACGGAACGCCGTTCTTGTTGCAGGTGATGCCCGCATGCTCGAGGCTTTCGTCGGCGTCCTTGCCGGTCAGGCCCAGTGGGCGCAGGTCAACCAGCGCCAGATGCGTGTCGGTCCCGCCGGCGACGAGATCGGCACCGCGTTCCTTGAGCCGGTTGGCGAGCATCTGGGCATTGGCGATGACCGCCTTCGCATAGTCCTTGAACTCGGGCTGAAGCGCTTCGCCGAACGCAACCGCCTTGGCCGCGATGACGTGCATCAGCGGCCCGCCCTGAAGGCCCGGAAAGACCGCTGAGTTGATCTTCTTGGCGATGGCCTCGTCGTCGGTGAGCACCATGCCCCCGCGCGGTCCGCGCAGGGTCTTATGGGTGGTCGTCGTCACGACATGAGCATGGCCGAAGGGCGAAGGATGCTCGCCGGCCGCGACCAGGCCCGCGAAATGCGCCATGTCGACCAGGAACAGGGCGCCGACCTCGTCGCAGATCGACCGGAAGCGGGGAAAGTCGAAATGGCGCGGATAGGCCGACCCCCCGGCGATGATCAGCTTCGGCCGATGTTCCTTCGCCAGTCGCTCGACCTCATCGAAATCGACCAAATGGTCTTCAGGTCGGACGCCATACTGGACGGCGTTGAACCACTTGCCCGACTGGGCGGGCGGCGCGCCGTGGGTGAGGTGACCGCCGGCGGCGAGGCTCAGCCCCATGATCGTGTCGCCGGGCTTCAGCAGGGCCATCATCACCGCGCCGTTCGCCTGTGCGCCGGAGTGCGCCTGGACGTTGGCGAACTGGCAGCCGAATAGCTTCTTCGCCCGCTCGATCGCCAGCGTCTCGACCGCGTCCGACGGGGCGCAGCCCTGGTAGTAGCGGCGGCCTGGATAGCCTTCGGCATATTTGTTGGTGAGGACCGATCCCTGCGCCTCGAGCACCGCGCGGCTGACGATATTCTCCGAGGCGATCAGCTCGATCTGCGTCTGCTCGCGGTTGAGCTCGTCGCGGATCGCGTCCTCGACGGCGGGGTCGGTGTCGGCGAGTTGGCTCGTGAAGAAACCGCGGGGAACGCGATAGTCATGCTCATGCTCGATGTCTGCCGCGGTGGCCATCAGTCGCTGTCCTGTAGGAGTTTGGAAAGTTGGTCGACGCGGCGCTGGTGGCGCCCGCCGGCGAAATTCGTGTCGAGGAAGGCTGCGACGCAGGCCTTGGCCATGTCGCTGCCCATGAGGCGTGCGCCGAAGGCGATGACGTTCGCATCGTTATGCTGTCTGGCGAGCTCGGCCGAGAGCGGGTCGTCGACCCGCGCGCAGCGGCACCTGGCTTCGCGATTGATCGCGATGGAGATCCCGATGCCCGAGCCGCAGACCGCGACGCCGCGCTCGGCCTCGCCGCCGGCGATCGCGCGGGCCAGGCGGGCGCCATATTCGGGATAATCGACGCTCTCCGGGCCATTGGTTCCGAGGTCACTCACTTCGTGGCCCTGATCGCGCAGCCATGCGGCCAGCTCGTCCTTCAGCAGGTAACCGGCATGGTCGGCGGCAAGGGCGATGCGCATATCGCCTGACTAAGGCAGGTGCGTGGGATTCGCCAGCCTAAGCGGCCATGCGGATTTCGTCGCGGCCCCAGATCTCGACCAAGGCAGCGGTCAGCTCGTCCATCATTTCCGCGCTGTGGTGCGGTCCGGGCGTGAATCGAAGCCGCTCGGTTCCCCGCGGCACCGTCGGGAAATTGATCGGCTGAACGTAGAGCCCGTACTCGGCAAGCAGGATGTCGCTGATCTTCTTCGCCCTGATCGGGCAGCCGACGAGCAGCGGTACGATGTGGGTGCTGCTCGGCATCGCCGGAAGCCCGGCGGCGGCGAACTTCGCCTTCAGCATCGCCGCCGACTCCTGCTGCGCGCGGCGCTCCTCGACCGAGGTCTTGAGGTGCCGGACGCTCGCCAAGGCACCGGCGACCAGCACCGGCGACAGCGAAGTCGTGAAGATGAAGCCGGGGGCGTAGCTTCGTATGCAGTCGATGATCGTCCGGTCGGCCGCGACATAGCCGCCCATTACCCCGAATGCCTTGCCGAGCGTGCCCTCGATGATCGTCAGGCGGTGAGCGACCGCGTCACGTTCCGAGATGCCGCCGCCCGTGTCGCCGTACATGCCCACCGCATGCACCTCGTCGAGATAGGTTAGCGCATTATGTTTGTCGGCGAGGTCGCAGATATCCACGATCGGGGCGATGTCGCCGTCCATCGAGTAGACGCTCTCGAATGCGATCAGCTTGGGCGTTTCGCTGTCTTCCGCGGCAAGCAGCTCCTCCAGATGCTCGAGGTCGTTGTGGCGGAAGACACGCTTTTCGCACCCGCTGCTCTTGATGCCGGCAATCATCGATGCATGGTTGAGCTCGTCGGAGAAGATGACGCAGCCAGGAAGTAGCTTGCCGAGCGTCGACAGCGCCGCCTCGTTGGACACGTATCCGCTGGTGAACAGCAACGCGCCGCTCTTGCCGTGAAGGCTCGCCAGCTCGGCTTCGAGCTCCGTGTGGTAATGGGTGTTGCCGCTGATGTTGCGGGTGCCGCCCGAACCGGCGCCGACCTCGTGGAGAGCCTTCTCCATCGCCTCGACCACGTCGGGGTGCTGGCCCATGCAGAGATAGTCGTTGGAGCACCAGACGGTGATCGGCTTGGGTCCATTGCCGCCAAAGCAGCGGGCGTTGGGATAGCTGCCCTTGGTCCGCAGGATGTCGATGAATACGCGGTAGCGGCCCTCGTCGTGAAGGCGGTCGATCGCGGATTTGAAGATGCTGTCGTAGTCCAAGGCTCGCTCTCTTGCGCCCTCTAGCTCGGGCCTCTGGGCAATTCCATTGCGAACGACTCGCAAAAAGTCGCGCTACAGGGTCTTGACCTCGCCAATCCCGAACCGGGCGAGCGCGGCCAGCGAGGGCGTCCGCGTGGGCCCAGTGAACAGCATGAGGCCGTCCGACGGCTGGGCCGGCCAGGGCTGCTCGTCCGTCAGGTATGCAATCCGCCGCGCAATACCCGGTCCGCCGTCGACATAGGCGACATAGGGGAAGGCCGCGCGCAGCTTCTGATCGAGCAGCGGGAAGTGGGTGCAGGCAAGAACGACGGTGTCGATCCGCGCGCCGTCCGGAGCATCGAACATGGGCTTGGCCGCCGCGCGAACGGCGTCGACGCCGATGTCCTCGCCTGCAAGCTTGGCCTCGGCCAGCTCGACCAGCTCGGGCGAGCCGTGGCGGACGATCGTGCAGTCCGCCGCGAATTTCGCCGCGAGGTCGTCCACATACGGCTGGCGGACTGTCGCTTCAGTGCCGAGAACGCCGATCACGCGGGTCTTCGACATTTCCGCCGCCGGCTTGATAGCCGGCACGGTGCCGACGACCGGAAGGTCGAGCGCCGACCGGACGTGATCGAGTGCGATCGTCGATGCGGTGTTGCAGGCGATGACTGCAAGCCTGGGGTGGAAACGCTCAACCAGGCGGCCGAGGAGCGCGGGCACGCGGCTGGCAATCTCCGCCTCGCTTCGCTTGCCGTAAGGGAACCCGGCGCTGTCGGCGGCATAGACGATGGGCGCGTTGGGCAGAAGCTTCAGCGTCGGTCCGAGCACGGAAAGCCCGCCGACACCGGAATCGAAGAACAGGATGGGTGCGTTCGCGTCCACGGCTGCTCTGTGGCGTGGCCCGGGCATAGCTGCAAGTTGCGCCGAGCTTCCGGTTTGCTACCACCGCCGCATGACCCGCGAGATGCTCCTTGCCTTGGCATTCGGCTATGCGCTCGGGTCGATCCCGTTCGGCCTGTTGTTGACGCGGTGGGCGGGCAAGGGCGACATCCGCGACATCGGCTCGGGCAATATCGGCGCGACCAACGTTCTGAGGACGGGAAGCCGCATCCTGGCCGGACTGACATTGATCCTCGATTGCCTGAAGGCGACGGCGGCGATCCTGCTCGCAACCCGGCTCTTCGGAGGCGGCACCGCCGGAGCCGCGGCAACCGGCGCAATGATCGGGCACCTTTATCCGGTGTGTCTGAAGTTCCGCGGCGGGAAGGGCGTCGCAACCTTCCTCGGCGTTCTCATCCCAATGCTCCCCGTGGCTGCGGCGATCTATGCGGCCGTCTGGATCCTCCTGCTGCTGACGCTCCGAATCTCGTCGGTCGCAGGAATGGCCGCGGCGGCAAGCGCGCCGATTTCCGCTCTCATCCTGCATTCGACATATTTTCCATTGCTGCTCGGTTTCGCGGTGCTGGTGCTGTGGAAGCACCGGGAAAACATCGCTCGCCTCATGAAAGGAACCGAGCCACGGATAGGCACCAAGAACTCGTCGACAGCCTGAGGCTGTTGCGCACGCCGGGCATTGGCCCGGTCACCTATCGCCAGCTGATCATGCGCTTCGGAACGCCCGCAGCAGCGCTTGCCGCCGTTCCCGAACTTGCGCGGCGCGGGGGCGGCAAGGCGTCGGCTTTGCGAAGCGCGGCAGATGCCGAGCGCGAGATCGCCCGGGTCGAGAAACTCGGCGCGAAATGGCTGGTCCTGGGGCAGGGGCTTTACCCACGGCCGCTTGCGGAGCTCGAGGATGCGCCGCCGTTGCTGACGGCGAAAGGCGACCTTGGATTGCTCGACCGCCAGGCCGTGGCGATCGTGGGAGCGCGCAACGCCTCCGCGGCCGCCTGCCGGTTCGCGCGCGGGCTAGCACACGACCTGGGCCAGCAGGGTCTTGCGGTCGTGTCCGGCCTTGCGAGGGGGATAGACAGCGCCGCTCATGACGGAGCCCTTGGAAGCGGCACGATCGCCGTCATCGCCGGTGGCATCGACGTCTTTTACCCCGCGGAGAACGAGGAACGTCAGAAGGCGCTCTACCAGCGTGGGCTGGTTATCGCCGAGATGCCGCCGGGGACGGAGCCTCGCGCGCGGCATTTCCCGTACCGCAACCGAATCATCGCCGGCATGGCGAGCGGGACATTGGTAGTGGAAGCCGCTCCGCGCTCGGGATCGCTGATCACCGCGCGGCTGGCGGCCGAGGCCGGGCGCGAGGTAATGGCAGTACCCGGCTCTCCGCTCGATCCCCGCGCGCAGGGCTGCAATCAGCTGATCCGCGACGGCGCGACGCTGGTCCAGAATGCTTCGGACGTAGTCGAGGCCATTCGGCCGTTCGCGAGCCAAGTGCGCTCGCCGGCAGCGCCGTTCGAGCCATCGTCTGACACGCTGAACGGCGACGATGCGTTGGGGCTGGTGGAGGAATTGCTTGGACCGTCACCGGTGCCGGTCGACGAGATCATTCGCCTGTCGGGGGCGTCGTCCGGGGCCGTGCAGATGGCGTTGCTCGAGCTCGACCTAGCCGGCCGCCTCGAGCGCCATGCCGGAAACCGAGTGAGCCTGGCGAGCGGCTAGGGCGAGTGACGGCGCTCGCGGATCCATCGGCTCGCGAGATATTTAGTGCCGCGGGTGACTGGCAGGCCCTCATGTTCTGAGAGCGGATCGAAGCCGCCATCGCTCGCGATGTTGCGAAAGACGAGCGTGTCGCCCTTGTGGCCTCTCACGTCGAGACCGGCCTTCACGAAGCGGGTCTCGCCGCCAGCATAATCGTCGTTGAGATAGGTGAGCGCGCTCAGGATGCGACGGTTGGGCTCGTCGAGCCAGTCGACGTGGGGATGATATTGCTGGCCCTGCCGATAGCGGAGCACATAGAGCGGCTCGCCCTGCTCGACCGCGGTTCGAGTCATGGCGGCGAGACGGCGGTTGATCGCATGGGTGGCCGGGTCCTCGATCAGCCAGTGGATCGCCGACCCGTCGGAAGTACGAATAGTGTCCGGAACGTCCTGACCGTCGATCTTCACCAGCGAGCGTTCGTAGGTGGGCTCGGCCAAGAGCCTTAGGAAATCGCATTCCGCCTTGCTGAAGATGCCGCGGAATAGCCAGACGCCTGGCTCTTCGCTCAATTGCTGGGGGTCGGGGAGCTCGATCGGGTCGCCGTTCTGATCAAGCGCCATCGCTTCGATGACTGCCAGCATTCGCGCACGAAGACCGTCGGTGCATGCCTCGTCCGCGAGCCGCCTCAAAGCCTCGGCCCAGTCGCGTTCGCCCGCGATTCCGCTCGCGAGCAGGTTGGTATAAGCTCGGACGCCCATGGGCTGACCGGCGACTGCCGACCGCCGGAACAATTCACGGCCGCGGACGAAGTCCTGCGGGACGCCGATCCCGCGCCACCAGGCATCGCCGAGCGCGAACAGGGCGTCGGGGTGGCCGCCCTCGGCGGCCTGCTCGATCAACGACAGTGCCTCGGCCAGCCGACCCGCCTGGGCGAACTGCATGGCCTGCGCGAATGCCTGGTCGGACTGTTGCACGGTCATGGCGTATGGCAGCGGCGGTACCGGCAAGCCAGACGCGCGGACTCCGTCCCTGCTTGACGAGGGAAATCGGGGGACCCCACCTTACGCGTATGCGTGAGGGCAATAAGTGAAGCTGGTCGTCGTCGAATCGCCGGCCAAGGCGAAGACCATCGAGAAATATCTGGGAAGCGGGCACCGCGTGCTCGCTTCGTTCGGGCATGTGCGCGACCTTCCTCCCAAGGACGGATCGGTCGACCCAGACCACGGCTTCGCGATGCAGTGGCAAGTCTCGGCCGACCGTTCGAAGCAGATGCGGGCGATCGCCGACGAGGCTAAGAAGGCGGACACTCTGGTCCTGGCCACCGATCCCGACCGCGAGGGCGAGGCGATCAGCTGGCACGTCCAGGAGGTGCTTCGCCAGAAGAAGGCGCTGCCCGCCAACGTTCAGCGCGTGACCTTCAACGCTATTACCAACAATGCCGTGACTGAGGCGATGAAGAAGCCGCGGGGGCTCGATGAGGATCTGATCGACGCTTATCGGGCGCGGCGAGCGCTGGATTATCTCGTCGGGTTCACCCTGTCGCCGATCCTGTGGCGCAAGCTTCCCGGCGCCAAGTCGGCCGGCCGCGTGCAGTCGGTCGCGTTGCGGTTGATCGTCGACCGCGAGCGCGAGATCGAGATCTTCAGGCCGCAGGAATATTGGTCGATCAGCGCGACGTTCGAAGCGGATGGCCAAAGCTTTGTCGGCCGGCTCGTCCAGCTGGACGGCAAGAAGATCGAGCGGCTGACGATCGGCAATCGCGGCGACGCAGACGCCGCCAAGGCGGTTGTCGAAGCCGGGCGCTTCACCGTCTCCTCAGTCGAGACCAAGCCCTTCTCGAAGAACCCGCCGCCGCCCTTCACGACCTCGACGCTGCAGCAGGAAGCCGCCCGCAAGCTCGGCTTCTCGGCCAGCCACACGATGCGGGTGGCGCAGAGTCTGTATGAAGACGGCCTCATCACCTACATGCGGACCGACGGCGTCGACATGGCGCCGGAAGCGATCAGCGCTGC
>Ga0207647_10004668_pt1 | contig 10149 bp, 3 predicted proteins | sample KBSCornC2_FD_184295 | JGI IMG/M metagenome (GOLD analysis project Ga0207647, IMG submission 184295) | Corn rhizosphere microbial communities from Kellogg Biological Station, Michigan, USA - C2 (SPAdes) (version 2) | ecosystem: Host-associated > Plants > Roots > Rhizosphere ...
CTGACGGAGGGCGAAGACGCAATTATCTCCGACGAACTGAATCACGCCAGCATTATTGACGGCGTCAGGCTCTCGAAGGCGCTCCGGCTTCGGTATCGCAACGGCGATATGCAGGATCTGGAAGAGAAGCTGAAGGAGGCCAGCAGCGCAAGACATCGGCTCATCGCGACGGATGGCATCTTTTCCATGGATGGTTATGTCGCGCGGCTCGACAAGATCTGTGACCTTGCAGAGAAGTACGATGCGCTGGTAATGGTCGATGACTCCCATGCGGTTGGATTTATCGGCGAACACGGGCGAGGGACTCCGGAAGCGTGTGGCGTGGAAGGCCGCATCGACATTCTGACAGGAACGCTCGGCAAGGCCCTTGGCGGCGCCAGCGGTGGTTATACCAGTGGCCGCAAAGAGATCATCGATCTGCTTCGTCAACGCTCGCGGCCTTATCTTTTCTCAAATTCCGTGGCCCCGCCTATCGTTGCGGCGTCGTTGAAGGTGCTGGACCTGGTCGAGTTGTCCTCGGAACTCAGGGAACAGTTGCGAGAGAACACCCGCTTCTTCCGCGCTCAAATGACCAGCGCGGGATTCAATGTGCTGTCCGGCGAACACCCGATTGTCCCAGTCATGTTCGGCGATGCGGTCGTAGCAGCACGCATGGCGGAGCTTCTGCTTAGGAAAGGCGTATATGTTGTGGCGTTTTCCTACCCGGTCGTTCCGCAGGGCAAAGCGCGCATTCGCACCCAGATATCGGCCGCTCATACGCGCAAAGAGATCGAATTCGCGATCGAGAAATTCACCGAAGCGAAGAGGGAATTGAACCTTTAAGGCAAGGTGATGCGAACGGCCAACGCCTCATCACTGGTTGCTATAGATCGCGAGCTGGCTGATCGATGTGAAGTGAGATTGGCCGCCAGGCGTTCCGATGATGCGGATGCCATCACCCCAGGTGTTGTCGGGAAGTTGGAACGTGTATGAGACGTGCGAACCGGCCCCCCGGGACATTGGATAGGCCGGAGTGCTCGTCACTTCATTCACATCTTTCCACTGAAAGTGCTGGCGTACCTGCACACGGAGCTTCTCCGCATACCAGCCACCCGCGCTCACAATGTCGCCCGTAGTGTAGACGACGCGATTGAATTTGTAAGGTTGAGGCCATGTATAGCCCCACCAGTCGATGGTCTTTGTATCTTTGTCAAAATCGTCCTCGCTGCCACTCCCCATTCCAGTGGCCAACTTGTCAGAACAATCTTTCCCGCACAGCAGACCATAATGGGTGCTCTTGCTGATGGCCCGCGTTCCCGGCGTCACTGCAAGGTTTGCTTCGGAGCTATCGTTTGAAGGTATCCCCGGAAGGTAGGGATCGAGGAACACCTTGCGCAATGCAAATGCGTAGGCGCGGTCCCACACATTGCTCTGCAGATACATCGTCCTGCCATCAGTACTGATGAACTTCGACGGGATGCTTGTGCCGTATTGTCCGTAGTTCGTTGCCGTCTTCAGCACGCCGAAATCGGTGGACAAGAAATGGTGCCACGGACCCCATGGATTGGGCGCTTCATAGTACTCGTGCGTGGCACATGACCATGAGGCAAACAGGTAGCGTTTGAGCGGCGCGTCGTACACCACCCCGCCCTGTGCGATCACTCTGTGGCCGTCCTCGCAGGCCCTTGATTTCGCATCGAGCATCACCGTATAGAGCTGTCTGTCATCGGCAAGTACCGCTGCTTTGTGGAGAATATCTCGCGACCAGCCTGGATTGCCGGCAGCGTCCATGCCTGCGTAGAACTCCCATGCAGATCGTGTCTGAACGCTGTGAGCAGGTACGCGCGCCAGGTACAAAGCCTGCTGGGATCGCCAATTATGATCCAGTCCATAGGCGTAGACGTAACCATCGACTGCTTTGCTCGAATTCTTACCGTAGTCCAGGAAGAAGATAGTCGTGAACTTGTAGGCCAAAAGACTATCTGGTTGCGCAGGCGTGCCAAACATGGGAGCCGTCTTGTCCCAGTTCCAGGTTTTTCCATGGTCGATCGATTTGGCGATGGACGCTGCTGGGACATCCATGAAGTTGAGGCTTAGATTCTGGAAGGCCAGATAGATCGCGCCGTCGATGCAAAGCATGCCCGTCGGCTTGCGATTGTAATGTGTGCCGCTCCAGTTGGAACCAACGTCGGTCGCTATCGTGCTGCCGGTCAAGGAGGGCGGCATGCCACGGATCACGCTCACGGCCATGTCGTAACGACTGGCGGCATGCGTGAATGCCTTTCCGTCTCCATTCGCTGTGTATAGGTTGTCATCGTCCGCCCAGCAGGAAGGCCACAGGTCACCATCGCTCTCCAGTTGGTAGGTCGAGAACGACTCTTCCGCTGCGGTTGCGAAGAAGGTACTGCCGCTGTTGGAGGCCGAACTCTGCGGACGGACGAGCGAATCCGGAGGAGAAACCGCGGAAGGCTGTTTTCCATTGGCGCATGCAACCAACGAGAAAAGAAATGCCGGCGCAAGCAGCTTGACTAGGCACCGGCGGCGAAAATGCATTGTTGTCTTACCTTCGACGAACTTTTCTCGAGGATCGACCGGAGGCGATGACACACAGGGTGCCGCGCATGCAGGACGGTAGAGCGTATGTGATCGTTGGTTCGTAAAACCTTTAAAGATCGCCTCGCATATGACCACATTGAAAAAACGATTGTCAAATAGTTAGAGGCGCGATTGCGGAGGTTCGAGCTGCAGGCTCACTCTGCTTAAGGATCAGCATCACGTCACGTCGCAAGATTTCCGACGAGGATGGCGAACGAAGGCGACAGGCATGGCGATATGCCTCCGGTGCCGACCTCACTTATGCCTCCTGCACGATCTCATCACCGCTTCAATGCAGCGTTTTCGGCCGCAGCGGTGATTCTCACGATGCAAGACATTCAAGCCGGAATAGAACCTTAGAGACAGCCACACTCCAGTCCGCCGCTTCCGTGCTTTCGAACGAGCTAGGCGGCCAAACCAAAGTTTCGGCTGAATCAACATGCTTAGGAAAATCCTGTTGACAGGGTTCTGCTCGTCATGTTCGACTCAGTCCCGATCCGAGTTAAAGGTTTAAAAATAGGACACGGAATCGAAGGATTTTGAGGGAGCGCCAAAATGAAACGGATGAAGTGCCTGCTGTGTGTGCTCTTCGCAGTCATGTGGTCCACCGTAGTTTCACCGACTTGCCTTCACGCTCAAGCGGATCGCGGCGGCATTAAGGGCGTCGATCAAGACGCGAACGGCGCCAGCGTACCTGGAGCGAAGATTACGTTGAAAAACGAAGCGACGGGCGTGTCCGCAAGCGCCGCCTCTGGGCCGTCCGGTCAGTTCAGCTTTCTTAATCTCACTCCCGGCCTATACTCCGTGACTACTGAGGCTCCGGGGTTCAGCAAATCCGTGCAGCAGCATGTCGAAGTTGGAGTTGGCAGCACAGTTGCCCTCACAGTGACCCTGCAGCCGGGAGGTATACAGCAGACAGTCACCGTTTCCGCCGCAACCGCGACGATCGAGACGCAGACCTCCGACATCGGCACCACGATCACTCCGCAGCAGATCAAAGACCTTCCGGTCACGCTCAGCGGCGACATGCGCAATCCGCTCAACTTCGTCCTGCTCACGCCTGGTGTCTATGGCTCGACACCGGGCCCCGGAACGAATGCCACCTCCCAGGATTACCGCCTGCACATCGGCGGCTCAGTCAGCTACTCGAACGAGACTTATATCGACGGCATCCCGGTCATGAACACCGACCAGCCCGGCGCCATCGGCTACAACCATCCTCCCATCGACGCCATCGGGCAGTTCAAGCTCATCAACAATAACGCCGCCGCGCAGTACGGACTCTCCAGCGGCATCGTTTCGTTTGCGTTCAACTCTGGTACGAACTCCTATCACGGAAGTGCTTACGACTTTCTGCAAAACGACGCGCTGAACGCTGCCGGGTTTACCACGAACTATCTGGGACTGAAGAAGGCGCCGCTCAAGCAGAATGAATTCGGTGGCACCTTCGGCGGCCCCGTATGGATTCCCAAGGTTTACAACGGGCGCGACAAAACCTTTTTCTTTGTCAATTGGACCGGCTTCTCATATCGTCCGAGCTCGAACAATGCGACGCTCACCACTGTTCCGAACGAATTCCGTGCCGGCAACTTTTCCCAGCAGCTTGGAGCGCAGCTGACCGATCCGGGATCGGGCGCTCCTGTCTTTGACCCTGCCGGCCGCCCGGTTTACTTTGGCGCGGTCTACGATCCCTTCTCGGCCCACGCCGTCGTCGGTCCCGATGGCAAGAGCTATCCGGTGCGCGATCCCTTCCCCGGCAACGCCGTGCCCTCCGGCTTTGGCGGCTACAGCAAAGTTTCGCAGACGATTCTCGACAGCTTCCCCAAGGCGGACAACAACGATCTGCAGAACAACTTCCACCGGCTGCAGAGCTCGAAGATTGACGAACACCGTCTGGTCGTGAAGGTCGATGAGCACATCAATGAGAGACACTCCATCTCCGGCAGCGTCTTTACCGGCGGCTATCAGAATTCCAACAACGGCAATCTGAACCTGCTAGATGCGTTGACCACGAACGCGCCGACCAAGCAGTTCCGCTTTACCTGGAACTGGGCACATTCACCGACACTGCTGAACAACCTGAACATCGGCTTCATCCGCGATAACTACCTGAGTGGTCCGCTTGATCCTGGGCCTGGGCTGGCAGCATTGGGTATTACGGGGATGCCCGAACTGGCCAGCGACAGCTCGTATCCCGGCATCGGCATCGGCACGGTGCAGAACGGCATCGGCGGCGCAGGCGGATCGACCGACACTGAAAACCGCTACATCATTAACGACAACGTGACGCTGATCCGCGGACGGCACAGCTTCACCATGGGAGGCGAAGTGCGCTGGCTGCAGCGCAACGAGCACGGTATTCCGGGCGGCAGCTTTACCTTTGAGCCGACGCAGACCGCACTGAACGGCACCGGTTTCGCCAACGGCCAGCCGGTCACGATTCCGGTGGGCACGGGCGCCCCAGCCGCGAGCTTTCTCCTCGGTGGTATGGATTTTGTGAACTTCAGCTATCCCATCGAGTCCGCATTTCGCTGGTGGCAGACCGGGCTGTTTCTCCAGGATGACTGGAGAGTGTCGCCCAATCTGACGCTCAACCTGGGAATTCGCTGGGATCTGCAGATTCCACGTACCGACCCGAGTGGGGACGTCTCCACGATGGACCCGACTCTGGCCAACCCGGCCGCCGGCGGTATCCCAGGCGCCTTTACCTACTACGGCAGCGGCCCGGGCCGCAACGGCAGGCCGCGTATCGGTGACATCTCCTACAAAGGATTCCAGCCGCGTATAGGCTTTGCCTACTCACCCGGTGATCACAGATCCGTATTCCGCGGCGGCTTCGCCATCACTCGTCCGCTCGGCAATGACAACATTGAGGGTGATATCAGCGGCAATCAGTACACCAGCGGCTTTTCCGGCGCGGCGGTGCTTAGCCGGCCGCAGGACTATCTCGGCGGCCCCGCGTATTACTGGGACAATAAGTATCCAGCCAGCGGCGTTGTCCAGCCAAACTCCAATCTGGATCCGGGCCTGTACGTGGGAAATACCAATCCGCCTCTGATTCATCCCAGTGCGGGCATCCCGCCCACGCAGTTGTACTGGTCGGGCCAGATGCAGCAGCAGTTCTCCAGCAGCATCATTGGCACGATCGGTTACGTCGGCATGCACACCTATCATATTGGCGTGTGGTCGAAGCCGAATGAGGCGAACCCGACCGCGGTGCGGCAGAAATATAGCACTGTGGCCCAAGCCGCCGGATTGCCGCTGAATGAATTCCTGACACTGCCCATCGACGATCCGCACGTTGCTGCCGCCGGCATTCTGCCGCCGTGGCCGCAGTTCCAGTCGGTGTTCGGCCCTGGAGCCACGGCTGCGCAGGCACTTCGCCCCTGGCCGCAATACGGTGACGTGGATAATCCGATAAACCCCATCGGGGGCGTCTCCTACAACGGCCTGCAAACCAGCCTGCAGAAGCGCTTCTCTCAGGGACTCACGTTCCTGCTCTCCTACACCTTTTCGAAAACCATCGGGAACGCGGACTCCAACAGTGGCCCCAGCGCCGGCGCCGAGAACGCGATCTTTGCCGGCTCCTTCGCCCAGGACTACTACAACCCGAGGGGGGAACGTTCCGTTACCAGTTCCGATATTCCCCACGTGGTCTCCCTCAGCTACACCTATGAGCTGCCCGTGGGTCAGGGCAAGCGCTTCCTGAATCACGGCGGAGCTGTCAACACGGTTGTAGGTGGCTGGTCCGTTTCCGGCATTCAGCAATATCAGAGCGGACGTCCCATCCACATCGAGTACGACGCGTTCGGCCCCTCGAACCCCTTCTTTGCTGCAGGTGACGGCTTCAGCTTCCGGCCGAACGTCGTCCCCAACCAGCCGTTCAAGAATCCGGCATATAAGAAGAGCTGTTCTCACCCGGTTTCAGGTACAGGCCGCAATCCCTGCGAGTTCTACATCAATCCCGCTGCCTTTTCTCTCCCGGCTCCGGGTGAGTTCGGCAACGCGCCCAACCTGATCTCGGCTCTGCGCATGCCGGCCTACATCAACGAAGACCTGTCCGTCTCCAAGCGAACAACTATCCATGAGAATCTGGCCCTGCAATTCCAGGCCAACTTCTTCAACGCCTTCAACCGCGTGATCTTCTCGTCGGGAGGGAACGCGCAGACGTTCATTATCAATTCCGCGCCGCCGGATCTGAGTTCTGCATCGTTGCAGAACTCGCAATCGATCTTTGGCATCATGACGACGCAGCAGAATGCTCCCAGAATTATCCAATTCGGTATGAAACTGGAGTTCTAACCCCAATGGCCATGCTCGCTGCAAAATTCGTTCTTGCGGCGAGCATGACCTTGCCCTTGGCTGCGCAGACGGTCTCCACGGAATTGGCCTCCCATGCGCAGGCCGCGCATGCAGCAGAACAACGCGGCGATTTCTCGACGGCTGTGCGCGAATACGAATATCTGGCCCGTCAGCTCCCGCGAAGCGCAGAGATGCAAAGCAATCTGGGTGTCGCCTTGTATTTCGATCACCGATGGGAACCGGCTATCGCATCATTCCGGAAGGCGATTACGCTGAACAAGGATTTGCTGGCACCCCACTTGTTTACCGGGCTCGCGTGGTATCAGCTCGGAAAGCCTGACGCTGCGGCACCGGAGCTGGAAACAGCGGTTCGTCTCCAGCCGTCGGACGTGATTGCACACACGTGGCTGGGCTACGCCTACGTTTCCCAATCGCGTTACGAGATGGCAGCGGCAGAATTTGAAGCAGCGTGCAAGCTGGATCCGAATAACATTGACGCCTGGTATTCGCTGGGTCAGTCCTATCTGGAGATAGGAAAGGATAAGACGCGGCAACTGCTGACACTATCTCCGGATGGGGGGCGGGCCTGGCAATTAGCCGGAGAGCAGTTCGAGTTACAAGGGGACCGGAAGAGAGCATTGGAGGAGTTCCAACAGGCAAGTGCACGTCGTCCCGATATCGCCGAACTTCGCGCAAAGGTGAAAGAGATGGGAGGCGAGGTGGCGACTACGCCCTCCGCTACGAGCGCGGAAAGCAGCAGGGAAGATGAACTCTACGCGCAAGCGCATGACGCGGAGCAGAAATCCCGCGCCGCCTTCGAGCGTGTGCTGTCGATCGCGCCGGACTCGTATCGCGCCCACCAGATCATGGCGTCCACCTTCGTCATGCAGCAGCAATACGACAAGGCGATTGCGGAATATAGAGTCGTCTTGAGCTCGAAGCCGGATCTGCCCGGTGTGCATGAAGCGATCGGGAACAGTCTGTTGCGAAGTGGGAAGAGCGGTGAAGCTCTGCAGGAGTTCGAAGCAGAGCACCAGCTTCAGCCGCATTCTGCCTCCGCTAACACCAGCGTTGGACAGGCTCTGGCCTTGATGGGGAAAGATGATGAGGCGGAAAAAGTGCTTACTGATGCGCTCAAAATGGATCGGCCACCGCCGGAGATTTACCGCATCCTCGGCAAGCTTGATTTGCACCGCAAAGATTATCAATCCGCGGCAGAAAATCTGACCCGCTATGTCTCCGTAAGAAAAAACGATGCGACTGCTTACTTCATGCTTTCCCGTGCGTATCGCGGGCTTGGTGAAAAGGAGCAGATGAACCAGGCGTTGAGTCAGTTCGAAAAGGTGTCGCAGGATGTCAAAGCACGCAACCAGGCGCAAAGCGAGCTCGAACGTCTCGATAGTCGAAGACCGATCGATGATGACATCGCAAAGAGCAATCCTTCCCTCGAATAAGCACTGAAAAGGGTTGTCCTTTGCACGAGTGACACAAGCCGGTCTCCTGTAAGGCAACGACGAAGAAAATAGGAAGCAGCACGGGGAATCAACAGTATGTTTGGTAAAGGTCAACGCGGTGGACATGGCAGGACGATTGCGGCAGGCAACGTGCTGCCGAAGTCTGCCCGAACAGTCCTCCGCTCCCATTCCCGTGTCGAATTTGCAGTGCTCTTTCTGGTAACGTTCTTCCTGGTCACGATTTCTTCGATCGCAGCCTCCAAAGCGAGCGCTGAGACACAATACTCTTCCACTCCGGAGTATCGAGCGTTGCTTGCGGAACTCCGCGACACTCCGGTTCGCCCTAGCCGGATGGGGTCAGGCAGCTTGCTTACGGCGCCGCAGCCGCTCGTCTCCGTCAACGTGCATGAAGATGCGAGGATGCTCCGACTCGAATCCAGCAAATGGCATCTGGAAATTCGAAAGCGCCCTTGGGGCATGACTCTTACAAACAATCAAACCGGTCTGGCGTGGCGGTTGGAGGACACCAACGGCATCGAGTGGGCCCAGGCATTAAATGAAAAGACCGCGCCGCTCCATCTCGGAGAGATACGCAACCTTCAGCGTGACAAAAACCTCTGGCGGATGCAGGTTGCTGTCTCCGGTTCGGAAGCGCCTGCAACTCTCGAGATCGAGGTTCTTTCTCCTGCCGTCGTTCGACTCGCAATCCGCGCGCCCAAGCCCGATATCCGTTCACAGCTTTTGAGACTGAACTTGAGAGCAGGAGGTCCGTTTTTCGGGCTTGGTGAAAGATTTGATCATGTGAGGCTCGATGGGTTGGAGACAACCTTGCGTCCGAAGGACCTCCTGGGGAAACCCGGCCATAACTGGACATATATCCCTGTGCCGTTCCTGTTTACTCCACGTGGCCTCGGTATGTATCTGGATACCGCGAAAGTCAGTAGTTTCAATCTTACCGGCGCGTCACAGGAGGATATCTCCGCCCAACTCGACGACGCATCGGTAGACGCATATTTCTTCGTGGGAAGCCCGAAACAACTCCTCGAGGGATTTACGTCCTTGACGGGGCGCACGCCGTTGCCGCCTTCCTGGGCATACGGTGTCTGGGTCTGCTCCTATCAAAGTCCGGACCGGGTGATGCGAGAGGCGCGCAGATTAAGAGAAGAAAAGATTCCCGCCAGCGCGATCTGGACCTTTGATGTGATGGATCAAGGCGAAATCATGGGTTGGCCGCTATGGTGGACGGGATATTACCCCAATATTCGCGAATTCACCGATGGGCTGCACGCGATGGGATTCAAGGCCATGACCTACGTTCATCCTTATATCCGTTCCGTGTTGGATCCCTACAATCTGCCCTCACCATCCTACGAGGCAGGGAAGCAGGATGGTCTCTTTGTGCTCGATGAACATGGCCAGCCTTCCGGCCCGGCTTTTGAGCCATATAGAGACGGCAATATCGATTTCACGCGGCCGGCCAATGTCGATTGGTGGGAGCAGAAAATTCGGGAGATATTGCTGAAGGATAACTTCGATGGCTGGATGGAAGATTACGGTGAGTGGGTCAATGACGCGGATCAGTTTGCTGCCGGTGTCTCCGGGCGAACGATGGCAAATCTCAATCCGCTTTTCTATCACAAGATCACCTACGAGATAGCTCACCGGGCCAAACCGGATGTCGTCCAGTTTGTTCGCTCCGGCTATGCCGGTTCTCAGGGTTATACGCGGGTCGTTTGGGGCGGCGATCAATTCCCGGACTGGTCCGCGGATCATGGCCTCCCATCCGTCGTGCGCGCGGGAATTACCGCAGGTCTCTCGG
>Ga0207647_10004669_pt1 | contig 10149 bp, 9 predicted proteins | sample KBSCornC2_FD_184295 | JGI IMG/M metagenome (GOLD analysis project Ga0207647, IMG submission 184295) | Corn rhizosphere microbial communities from Kellogg Biological Station, Michigan, USA - C2 (SPAdes) (version 2) | ecosystem: Host-associated > Plants > Roots > Rhizosphere ...
TGGATCAATCTCGACGAATACGACCGCGCCTGCGCGCTGGCGCTCCAGCTTGCAACGATGCGGTGAGTCGCGTCGCATGAGCTCTGAGAGATCGTTTGTCGCCAATGACGGCACCGTCATTGGGTACCGACAGCGCGGTTCAGGTCCCGGACTTGTGCTGCTCCATGGCGGGCTGCAGAGCGCAGCAAGCTTTGCCGACCTCGGAGCAGCGCTGGCTGACCGCTTTACTGTCATCATCCCGGACCGTCGAGGTCGGGGTCTGAGCGGCCCCTTCCGGCCCGATCACTGCATGGCGACCGAGATCCACGATCTCGGTCGGCTTCTCGCCGAGACAGGAGCCCGCAATGTGTTTGCACTCAGCTCCGGAGCGCTGGTTGCCTTGCACACCGCGCTTGTCAATCCGGCGATCTCACGCCTTGCCCTTTACGAGCCTCCGCTCGAGTTCGGCTCGGTCCAACCACGGTACTGGGCCTCGAACTACGAGGCGGCCCTGACAAAGAAAGACCTGGCCGCGGCCTTTGTTGCCGTGGTCAAAGGCACCGGCGACAACGGGATCATGACAAAGCTCCCCGCGCCTGTGCTGAGATCGTTCTTCGCCATGGTGATGCGCCTGCGTCGAGATGCAAGCGCGGGCGATCGCCCACCTCTGGCTACGCTCATCCCGCTGGTCCATTACGATATCGAACTCATCAAGGAGATGGCCGGCGACCCCGATCGCTACAGGAGCCTGGGCACGAAAACGCTGCTTCTCGGTGGCGATCGCAGCCAGGGCTATCTCAAGGCCGGGGTCGATGCTCTCACTGCGATCCTGCCGAACGCGACACGAATTGAACTCAAGGGCACCGGCCACATCGCGGCAGACAACGAAGGCGATCCGACCCGTGTCGCCGCAGAGCTGCGTCGTTTCTTCGCTTGATGTCGCTCGCAGCGACTGGAACGGGCTGGCGAAGCTGGCGTGATACCCATTGCTCGTCATTCCGGGTTCGCGCCAAGGGGCGCGCCCCGGAATGACAGGCAGAGGGGGCGCGCATTGCTGCACGCGAGGCATTCCAAGGGGCTTGATGCGCCGCGCGGATAATCGGCTAGAGTGGCCGCTAGCTGACACCATTCGAGAGAGCCGCGCCTTGACACCCGAGCTGCACCAGAAACTGACCGCGTGGCGCCGCCATTTGCATGCCCATCCCGAACTGTCCCTCCAGGAGAAGGCGACCGCGGCCTTCGTGCAGGACAGGCTCACCGAGCTCGGCATTCCCTTCGAGGCTGGCGTCGGTGGCCACGGCGTCGTCGCGACCTTGACGCGCGGGCACGCGCAGGGCCGCGTCGGCCTGCGCGCCGACATGGACGCGCTGCCGATCACCGAGGATACCGGCCTGCCCTATGCCTCGAAGACATCAGGCGTGATGCATGCCTGCGGCCATGACGGGCACACCGCCTCGCTGCTCGGCGCCGCGGCGCTGCTGGCCGCCGACACCAGCTGGAGCGGCACGGTCGATTTCATCTTCCAGCCGGCCGAGGAAGGCTATGGCGGCTCGCGCGCGATGGTCGGGGCCGGGCTGTTCGAGCGCTTTCCGATGGACCGGGTGTTCGGCTTCCACAACTGGCCGGGCCTTGCCGCCGGCACCATCGCGGTCCATGACGGCGTCGTCATGGCCTCGGGCGGACGCGTCACCATCACCATCGAGGGCCATGCCGGGCACGCCGGCATGCCGCATCTGACGCGCGATCCGGTCATGGCGGCCGGCCATCTCATCGTCGCGCTGCAGTCGATCGTGTCGCGCAGCGTCGATCCGCTCGACACCGCCGTGCTCTCGCTCTGCACGATCGAGGGCGGCACCGCACCGAACCAGATCGCGGGACGCGTGACCATCCGCGGCACGCTGCGGTTTCATCGCGAGGCGGTCAAGGACGTCCTCCTCGCGCGGATCAGCGAGATCTGCGCCGGAATCGCCACGAGCCTTGGCGTCAAGGTCACGCCCGAGATCGTGATGGGCGTCGGCGTCGTGGTCAACACGCCTGATGAGGCGAGCCTTGCGCGCGCTGCCGCGGAGAAGGTGCGGGCCGAAGTCAGGCGCGACCTCGCGCCCAGCATGGCCGGCGAGGATTTCGCCTTCTACCTCCAGAAGCGGCCCGGCGCCTTCGTCTGGATCGGCAACGGCGAACTGCGCGACGGTGCCGAGCTGCACGGCCCGCGCTATGATTTCAACGACGCGATCCTTCCCGTGGCATCCGGCTGGATGGCCGAGGTCGCCAAGACGGCGCTGGCGTCGAACTAGGAACGCCCCGTGGCTCCCCCGGACCGGTTGCGCTAGGATAGAGGCTCGTTCGAGCCCGCGAGATCCGGATGAATCGGCGCGAATTCGTTTCGGGATTGACGGCTGCAGCCGCGTTTGCCGGCGTGACGCCGACGGCTGCAGCAGCGGAAGGCAGGCGGGTCGCGCTGGTCATCGGCAACGGCGCCTACGGCAACGTTCCCGCGCTGCTCAATCCGCCGAACGACGCGAGCGACATCGCTGCGGCGCTGAAGCGGCTAGGCTTCACCGTCTCCCTGGCCACCAACGCCAGCTTCGATGAGATGCGCCGCGGCCTGATCGCATTAGGGCGCGACGCCGCCGGCGCCGACATGGCGGCCGTGTATTTCGCTGGCCATGGCATGGAGATCAACGGCGACAACTGGCTGATCCCGATCGACGCAGCGCTGAAGCGAGACACGGACGCGGCGAATGAAGCCATCAGCCTGCAAAGCGTGATGTTGCAGGTGTCCAATACCACGAGCCTCGGCCTCGTCATCCTCGACGCCTGCCGCGACAATCCTTTTGCCGTCAGGATGAACCGCTCGCTCGCCACACGGGCGGCCACGATGGGCGGGCTCGGCCGCATCGAGCCCACCGGTAACGTTCTCGTCGCCTATGCCGCGCGCGACGGCACCACGGCGCTTGACGGGGACGCGCGCAACAGCCCGTTTGCAGCGGCGCTCCTGCGCAACATCGAGGCGCCTGGCGTCGAGGTTACCTTCATGTTCCGCAATGTCCGGGACGACGTGATGGAGGCGACCCGCAACCAGCAGCAGCCGTTCGTCTATGGTTCGCTGTCACGCAAGGCGATCTACCTTGCTGGCCCGCCGCCCGCCGGTGCCGACGGTGCGGCGCTTCCGGCCGTCGTCTCCCCTGCTGCGCCGCGCGGGCCGTCGTCGACGATCGATCCCGCGCTGGTCGGCACCTGGGAAATCATGGTGCCGAATGGCCGCGGCCAGTCGCGCTGGATCTGGGAGATCATGGGCGACGGTACCTACAGATTCCACGCCGAGCCGCAGCGCTCGGCCCGTCCGCACGAAGGCACGATCACTGCCGCGAACGGCCGCTGGACGTTGCGTGCCCTCAGGGGCCTGTCAGGCTATAGCGACGGTGGCGCATACGAGATCCACGATGCGATGGCTGTGATCACCGGCAAGCTCGGCACCGGCGCCTGGAAACGCAGCGCCGAATAGAGGCGCCTCGGCTGGTGCTCCCCATGCCTTCTCGGAAACAGTCGGGATTTCAGTGTTTGCCGCTTACTTCGCCGCGTCCATCCATATCCCCGGCTCCGAATGCTCGCGGATGTGGGTGACGAGGAAGTCGGAAAAGGCCCTGATCTTGGCCGGCAGCCCGGCACGGTTCTGGTAGGCGATGTTCATCGTGAGCAGAGGCAGCTCCCAATCCAGCAGGACCGGGACGAGACGGCCCGCCGCGATATCGCTCTGGACGATGTAGAGCGGCTGGATGAGGATGCCGAGACCCGCCAGCGCCGCGCCGCGGATGACCTGGCCGTCATTGCTGTCGAGCGTCGGCGTGATGCGGACCGTCTGTGCGCCATTGCCTTTGCGCAGGCGCAGCGAATAGGGATCGTTCGCCAGATTGTAGACGAGCATGTTGTGGCGCGCGAGATCGGCGGGCTGCTCCAGCTCGCCTGCACTTGCGAGATAGGAGGGTGCGGCCGCCAGCACGCGGCGCATCTGGCCGATGCGGCGGACGATGATGTTCGAATCCGGCTCCTGCTCGCGCGTCCGGATCGCCACGTCGATGCCCGCCTCGATGAAGTCAGGATAGCGGTTGGCGGTGGTGATCTGCATGTTGAGCTTCGGATAGCGCGCGCGGAACGCCGGCAGCATCGGTGCGAGATAAATCACCGCAAAGGACAGCGAGCTCGTGACCCGCAGCATGCCCTGCGGCGACAGCGCGCGATCGCTGACGATGTCCTCGGCTTCCGCAAGTTCGCTCAGCACCCGGCTCGACCGCTCCAGCAGCTCCTGCCCCGCCTCCGTCAGCCACAAGCGGCGCGTGTTGCGCTCGATCAGGCGAACGGCGAGGCGCTCCTCGAGCGCGCTGAGATAGCGGCTCGCGGCCGCATTCGACATGCGCAAGGCCTCGGCCGCCTTGGACAGGCTGCCGAGTTCGGCCGTCTTGGCGAACACCTCCAATTGCAGCAGGCGATCCATTTTTCCACTTTTAGGAAAAGAGACTTACGATTATTGGCCTTTATTTCCGTATCCCGCAAGCCAAAATGGATCCAACACAAGCAAGATGACAGGCGAGGAAACTGGGAAATGTCGGGCCCGATCAGGCACATCGTGATGTGGCGGCTGCGCGGGGAGACCGCCGAGGAGCGGTCCGCCGCCCGGGCCAAGGTCAAGACCCTGTTCGAGGGCCTGCGCGGCCGGATCGACGGCCTCACCCACATCGAAGTCGGCGTCGACGTCAGTGCTGTCGATTACGCCTGTGACGTCGTGCTGTTCTCCGAATTCACCGACCAGGCCGCGCTGGCGGCCTATGCCACCCACCCGGAGCACCTGCGCGTGCGCGAGGCGCTCGGCGACTTGCGGATCGGCCGCTTTCAGGTCGATTATCCCATCAAAGGGACCGGCGCATGATCGGTTCGTTCACCTTTGAAAACCTGCCCTGCCGCGTCGTGTTCGGCAGCGGAACCTTGGCCAGCGCCAAGGCCGAAGTGGAGCGGCTCGGCGGCAAGCGCGCACTGGTGCTGACGACGCCGCAGCAGGAGGCGCAAGGCAAAAGCCTGGGTGCAGCGCTCGGCCCGCTTTATGCCGGCATCTTTCCGGGCGCGACCATGCATACGCCGGTCGACGTCACCGAGCGGGCGCTCGTGGCGATGAAGGCGTGCGATGCCGACTGCGTCGTCTCGCTCGGCGGCGGCTCGACCACCGGCCTCGGCAAGGCGCTGGCACTGCGCACCGGCGTCAATCAGCTCTGCATCCCCACCACCTATGCCGGCTCGGAGATGACGCCGATCGTCGGCCAGACCGAGAACGGGCTGAAGACCACGGTGCGCGATGCGGCCGTGCTGCCGGAGACCGTGATCTACGATGTCGATCTCACCTTGACGCTGCCGGCGAGCCTCGCCGCGACATCCGGCATCAACGCGATCGCGCATGCGGTGGAAGCGCTCTATGCGCGCGACACCAATCCCGTGACATCGCTGATGGCGGAAGAAGGCATTCGCGCACTCGCGCGTTCCCTGCCCGCCATTGCCGCCAAGAGCGACGACCGCGAGGCCCGTGCCGAGGCGCTCTATGGCGCCTGGCTGTGCGGCGTCTGCCTCGGCACCGTCGGCATGGCGCTGCATCACAAGCTCTGCCACACGCTCGGCGGCACCTTCGATCTGCCACACGCCGAGACGCACACCATCGTGCTGCCGCATGCGCTGGCCTATAACGCGCCCGCCGTGCCCGAGGCGATGGCGCGCGTCGCGCGCGCGATCGGCGCCGCCGATGCGTCGCAGGGACTTTACGAGCTCGCGAAGCGGCTGGGGGCAAAGTTGGCGCTGCGCGACGTTGGCATGCCCGCGAGCGGCATCGACAAGGCGGCTGATCTTGCCGTCACCAATGCCTACTGGAATCCGCGGCCGCTCGAGCGGGGCGCCATCCGCGACCTGATCGCGCGCGCCTGGGCCGGCGAGCCGCCTGTTACTGTCAAAGCGGTGGCCTGAAGCGATGCGGCGCACGCTGATCAGATCCGCCACGATCATCAGCATGGATGATGCGATTGGCGACCTCAGCACCGGCGATCTGCTGGTCGAAGGCAGCCGCATCGTCGACGTTCGGCCATCGATCGAGCTCGGCAGCGGCGCGGCCGAAACCGAGACCGTCGACGGCAAAGACCGCATCGTCATCCCCGGCCTCATCAACGCGCATATGCACACCTGGCAGACGGGCTTGCGCGGTTATGCCGCGAACTGGACGCTGCTGGAATATTTCCGCCGCATGCATGCCGGGCTCGCGACCGTGTTCCGGCCCGACGACATCTACATCGCCACGCTGGTCGGCGCGCTGAACCAGATCAATTGCGGCACCACCACGCTGGTCGACTGGTGCCACAACAATCCGACGCCCGACCATACCGATGCCGCCGTGCGCGGCCTGATCGAGAGCGGCATCCGCGCCGCCTTCTTTCACGGCTCGCCGAAACCGGAGCCGAAGCCCGGCGAGCCGCATTTCTCGGAGATCCCGCATCCGCGCCGCGAGGTCGAGCGGCTGCTCGCCGGCCCCCTCGCCGACCGCGACGGCCTCGTCACGCTCGGGCTCGCGATTCTCGGACCGCACTATTCGACGCTCGACGTCGCCATGCACGATTTCCGCCTGGCGCGGGAGCTCAAGCTGATCGCCTCGATGCACCAGGGCGGCGGGCCGGCCAAGACGCCTGATGGCTGGGAGAAGCTGATCGCGGCCGGCCTCGTCGGCGCCGGAATCAACATCGTCCATGGCAACGATCTGCCCGACGATCTCCTCGACCGGATGGTCGATCTCGGCGTGTCGTTTTCGGTGACGCCCGAGAACGAGATGATCCAGGGCCACGGCTTCCCGATCACCGGACGGCTGCTGAAGCGCGGTGTGCGGCCGACGATCGGCATTGATCTGGAATCCGTGCTGGCCGGCGATCTCTTCTCCGCCGCCCGCGTCGCGCTGTCGATGCAGCGGGCGCTCGACAATGCGGAGTCGCGTCAAGTGAGCGGCACCATTCCGGCGACGACCACGATCCCCGTCCGCGAGGCCCTGCGCTGGATCACGACGGAAGGCGCCCGCATGCTCGGCCGCGAGAGCCAGGTCGGCTCGCTGACGCCGGGCAAGCTCGCCGACCTCGTCATCATCAACGCATCCGATCTCAACCTCTTCCCGGTGCACGACCCCGTCGCGACCGTCGTGATGCAGACGGGCCTCGCCAACATCGAGTCCGTCATGATCGGCGGGGCATGGAAGAAGCGGAACGGCCGGCTGCTGGTCGAGGGGCTGGAGGCGAAGAAGGAGCTGCTGGCGCAATCCGGCCGGCGGCTGGTGCAGGACATCGAACGACAGGGACGCGCCGCCTGAAGGCGCCAATGGACAACAACCATGACTGACGCTGCAAAAAATGTCGCTTTCATCGGGATCGGCAAGATGGGCCTGCCGATGTCGGTGCTCGTCGCCAAGGCCGGTTATGCCGTCACCGCGTTCGATCAGAGCGCGGCACGGGTCAACGAGGCACGCACACAAGGCATTTCGATTGCCGCCTCGCCGGCCGAGGCCGTGAGCGGCAAGGCGGCTGTTATCACGTCGCTGCCGGATGACGCAGCCTTGCGCGGCGCGCTGCTCGGCCCCGCCGGGTTCATCGCCGCGATGGCCCCCGGAGCCGTTCTGATCGAGACCAGCACCGTGAGCGTCGAGGCCTCCGCCGAAGTTGCGGCCGCCACGCAAGCCCGCGGCGTCGCCTACCTGCGCGCGCCGGTCTCCGGCAATGCCAGCATCGTTCACACCGGCGCGCTGACCTGCTTCGTCTCGGGTCCGAAGGACGCCTTCGACAATGCAAGACCGCTGTTCGCAGCCTTTACGCGCGCCCAGACCTATCTCGGGCCCGGCGAGGAAGCGCGCTACGCGAAACTCGCGGTCAATCTGATGATCGCGGTGTCGGCCGCGATGATGGCGGAGAGCCTGGCGCTGGCGCGCAAGGGCGGCATTGCGTGGCAGGACATTTTGAAGGTGCTCGACGACAGCGCGGTGGCCTCGCCGATGGTGAAGTACAAGACCGCGCCGCTTCGCACACGGGATTTCGAGTCCACCTTCTCCTGCAAGCAGATGGCCAAGGACCTCGATCTCATCCTCGGCGCCGGCCACGCCGTCGGCGTGCCACTGCAGCTCGCGGCGCAGGTGCGCGAGACCTATGGCTCGCTGGTGGCGCAGGGCGACGGCGAGGCCGACTTCATCGCGACCGTCAAGCATCTCGAGCGGCTGTCCGGCCTCGGCGAACCGAAGCTCTGATCAACGGAGACACCCATGCGCAACTTCAACGAAAACACGATCACGGACGCGGTGCTGGAGCGGATCGCAGGCGCAACCGATCCGCGCATCAAGGAGGTCAGCGAGGCGCTGGTGCGCCACCTCCATGCCTTCGTCCGCGAGGTCCGCCCGACCCAGAAGGAATGGGAATACGGCATCGACTTCCTGACCCGCACCGGCCACATGTGCGACGACAAGCGCCAGGAGTTCATCCTGCTGTCGGACACGCTCGGCGTCTCCATGCTGGTCGACGCGATCAACCATCCGGTGCCGGAAGGCGCAACCGAGACCACCGTGCTCGGCCCGTTCTTCGTCCAGGCCGCGCCGGAGAAGGACATCGGCGCCGACATCTCGGGTCCGATGGAAGGCGACCCGATGCTGGTCACCGGCTCGGTCTCGACCGTCGACGGACGTCCGCTCGCGGGCGCCATCGTCGACGTCTGGCATTCCGACGATGACGGCTATTACGACGTGCAGCAGCTCGACGACATCGGCGATCTCGCGATGCGCGCGCGCTTCCACACCGACGCCAATGGCCGCTTCCATTTCTGGTCGATCAAGCCGGCGGCCTATCCGATCCCGCATGACGGGCCGGTCGGCGAGATGCTGGAGGTGCAGGGCCGCCATCCCTGGCGTCCGGCGCATGTGCATTTCATGATCTCGGCGCCGGGCTTCGAGCAGCTCGTGACCCATGTGTTCGTCGCCGGCGACCAATATCTCGACAGCGACGTGGTGTTCGGCGTCAAGGACAGCCTGATCCGCGAGTTCGTCCGCCACCCGGCGGGGCGTGCGCCGGATGGTCGCATGGTGGACAGCGAGTATTTTCATCTCAACTACGATTTCGGCCTGAAGCAGGTTGCGAGCAGCGCGAGAGCCGCCTAAGCCGGACCACAACACAGCGGACCGACAAGAGTCCGTCATCGGGCAGACAGGGAGCAAGGATGGGACCGCGGGTCAGCACAGTGGCTTTGGCCGATCGCCTCACGGGCATGATCGGCCCGCGTGCGAGCGTCGCGCGCGGCGTGCTCGATCAGCACGGCCAGAGCGAGTCGCATTATCGCAACCTGCCGCCTGACATCGTCGTCTTCCCTGAAACCACGCAGGAGGTCGTCGAGATCGTGAAGCTCTGCGCTGCCGCGGGCATGCCGATCGTCCCGTTCGGCGCCGGGACCTCGCTCGAAGGCAATGCGGCCTCGGTCGCGGGCGGCGTCTGCTTCGACTTCGCACGCATGAACAAGGTGCTGGCCGTGCACGACAGCGACATGGACGTCGTGGTGCAGCCCGGCATCACGCGAAAGCAGCTCAATGCGGAGCTGCGCGGCACCGGTCTCTTCTTCCCGATCGATCCGGGCGCCGACGCCTCGATCGGCGGCATGACATCGACGAGGGCGTCCGGCACCATGGCGGTGCGCTACGGCACCATGAAGGACAATGTCATGGCGCTGGAGGTCGTGCTGGCCGATGGGCGCGTGATCCGGACCGCCAGGCGCGCCCGCAAGTCGGCCGCCGGTTACGACCTGACACGCATGTTCGTCGGTGCGGAAGGCACGCTCGGACTCATCACCGAGATCACGCTGAAGGTGCATCCCGTGCCGCAGGCGATCTCGGCCGCGGTTTGCAGCTTCGACACCCTGCATGACGCCGTGGACACCGCGATCTCCGTGATCCAGTCCGCGATCCCCGTGGCGCGCATCGAGCTGCTCGACGACGTCATGATGCGCGGCATCAATGCCTACGCAAAGCTCGGCTATCGCGAGGCTCCGACCCTGTTCTTCGAATTCCACGGCTCCGAGGCCTCCGTCGCCGAGCAGGCCGAGGCCGCGGAGGCGATCGCCGCCGATCATAGATCG
>Ga0207647_10004673_pt1 | contig 10145 bp, 11 predicted proteins | sample KBSCornC2_FD_184295 | JGI IMG/M metagenome (GOLD analysis project Ga0207647, IMG submission 184295) | Corn rhizosphere microbial communities from Kellogg Biological Station, Michigan, USA - C2 (SPAdes) (version 2) | ecosystem: Host-associated > Plants > Roots > Rhizosphere ...
GGTGCTGGAATATAGCCTGGATAATCGCGGGCTTACCATTGCCCAAAAATCTTACCCGTATGGCGTGTTTCGTTCGTTCGCAGTTATAGACGAAGGTGCATTTTCGAGCATTGTGTTTATACCGCTGAAGCGATTTATGCCTGTGCTAACGATCTATTATGCTCCCGAAGATGAGAACGAGGTGGTGGCGACTATTGCCGACCACTTGCCTATGGAGCAGCGAAAGCGCGATGCGATTGATACGTTACTCCACAAAATCCGCTTTTAAGCAAGCGCCATACGTTTGCACACTCTGGGCGTAAAAGTGCGCTCCGCACTCATCGTACCCTAAGTATGATTCGCTTACGGTGCTCCTTTTCCATCCCAGATTGCACTAAACGTACGGCACTTGGCCCGTGTTAAGGAGACTAGTCTTCGAGAAGGCGTTCAATGGCGTTTATGAATGCGGCTTCTTTGAGTGTGATGTCTCGTTCCTTGGCGGTGTTGTACATGGCCTCTACGGCGTCACTGATGTACTTCTCGAGCTGTGTATTAACCTTTTGTTCGTTCCAATTTTCGCCCCTTTTGTTCTGAAGCCATTCGAGGTAGCTGACAACTACGCCGCCAGCGTTGGCGATGATATCGGGGATAATCTGGACGCCTCTCTGGGCCAGATATTCTTCGGCGCTGGTGTTGACCGGACTGTTGGCAAGTTCAACTATGTATTTGGCGCGGATGTTCCGCATGTTATCTTCGGTTACGGCATCACCGAGTGCGGCTAGGACGAGTACGTCGACTTCTTGGGTCACCAGATCGTCGCTGGGTTGCAACTGTACATTGCCATCTTTGAACGCGGCAAGTTTGCCATTGGATTTCTTAACTTTGTCGAGGCCGTGTGCTTTTAGGCCGTCTTTAGAATATACGGTGGTGCTAGAATCACTGGCGGCGACGAGTTGCCAGTTCGGGTGTTCGGTTTCGGAGATGGTGGCAAAAAATGAGCCGACGTTGCCCCAGCCCTGGACGGCGTAGGTCAGCTTTTGATCGAGTTTCCCCTGATGCTTGAGTAATTCACGGAGTGCGAACACGCCGCCGCGGCCAGTCGCAGCTTCGCGGCCTTCAGAGCCGCCCTTGCCCAAAGACTTGCCAGTAAAGCTGGCTTTGGAGTTGTCCCCAGTCAATTCCTCGTATTTTTCAACCATCCAGTCGATGATCTGAGAATTGGTGTTTACATCAGGTGCGGGTACATCTTTATCTGGCCCGATGTGCGGCTGCAAGTATTCGACAAATTTGTAGCTGATTTCTTTTAGCTCATCATCGGAAAGTTCGCGTGGATTGACGGACACGCCGCCTTTTCCACCCCCAAGCGGCAGGCCGACGGCCGCAGTTTTGAAGCTCATAAGCGTGGCGAGCGCACGGACCTCATCCAGGTTAACGTCCGGATGAAAACGAATGCCACCTTTGTACGGGCCGCGTTTGTTGTTGTGTTGAACGCGGTAAGCCTTAAATGTTTTGCCATTCTTTAGTGCGACTTCGAAAATGTGTTCTTTGTCGGTGGCGATTAGTTGTTCGATTGCGTTGTCGTCGAGGCCGAGTTGTTTGCCGGCGCGACGGATGAGTGCGAATGTAGTTTCTAGCATGATTCCAACTATATCATCTGCACCAACATTTTGAGCGACGTAGTTTTTGCAATGAATGTATGGAGCAGTTCCGGAATGCCTGCAACTTACTCGTAAATTTTTGCCCTTTCTTTTGCCTTGATGCAAAAGAACCAAAACCTCAAGAGCTGTTTTGTTCACTCGATGCAAACTACTGTCAAAGCCGACAACACACCAAAAACTCGCAATTTTTCTATAAATTTTCAAGGTAGAAAATTACTCGAACAGTTTGGTGCTACTACGTTGTCGTTTTGTCAATTTTGCTCGGGTGAACAAAAATGCTCGGATTCCAGAGGATTTATTTAGTGGCGGCGGTTGCGGCTTGGACTAGTGCGACCAGTTCTTGCGGTGATGTGTTGGCCTTGAGGATATATTCGCGAGCGCCGAGCTTGAGCGCGCGCTGCACTTCGCGGTCTTCGTTGAGGTTACTTAGGATAATAACGGTCGTGTCAGGGTGCTTGCGGGGGTGGAACTTCTGCAAAAATTCGATGCCATTCATGGTTGGCATCAGCATGTCGAGTAAAATCAAGCGCGGCTCTTTGATACGTGCCTGCTCCAAACCTTCTTGCCCATTGAATGCCACGCGCACATCGTAGCCTTCCTTCTGCAAGATAAGCTTGTAGGCTTGGTTGAGAACCTTGTTGTCTTCGACTACTAGTACGTCTGCCATAATTTAAAGTTTTCCTAGCTTCATTTTAGGTCTTTTGCGCGCGGATGTAAAACACGGCGCAAGAGTTGTATAGTAAAAGTAGTATGAGCCTACGATTTACCGAATATCTGAATAAAGGGTTAGTGATCGTACTGTTGCTCATGTTCGCCTCTACTTTAGGTGCCTCGGTGTATTTTTCATACACTATGCTGAGTTTGAATTCATTGATTCAGGAAGGTGGCAATGACGTCAAGGCGGCGTTTTTACTAGAAGATCTACTGCTGAACCTGCGAAGTGCAGAAAGCGGCCAACGCGGCTATGTCATTACCGACAACCTTGCGTATCTAGCACCATACAACGCCGCACTCAAGAAAATTCCGGTAGACCTGAAGAGTATTGCCGAGCAATCAAGTCTAAGTGGCGAAAAGACGCAGATAGCAGAGCTGAAAGTGCTGACGAACCAAAAACTTGCCGAACTGGATCAGGCGTTGGAAGCGCGCAAAGCCAATGGATTTTCCAGCGCGGCAGGCATCATAAGTACTAACCGGGGCGCCCTTCTAATGCGTGACATCCAGCTAAAAGTCCAGGAAATCGGTAAGTCAGCTTTTAGTTCTATCAGCCCCAAGCAAGTTGCGTCCAAGGCCAACCTGAAGCGGTCGCTTATAGTCGCCGTAATTCTTGATGTGTTTGTACTTGCGCTTTGTGCATTTATTTTGCGGTATTTTCATCAGACAATTCAGCGCGAACGCGCGACCGAAGGCGCCAAGAACGAGTTTTTGTCGCTCGCCTCCCACCAGTTGCGTACGCCAGCTACTAGTGTCAAACAGTATTTAGGCATGGTCAACGCTGGTTACTTCGGCGAGCTTAACCTCGAGCAAAAAGAAGCGCTCGAGGTTGCCTACCAAAGCAACGAATCAGAGATCACTATTATCAATAACTTACTCAATATTGCCAAGCTAAACCTAGAAAAAATACAGATTACCAAAAAACAGATAGTTGTGTCGACGTTGGTAAAATCGGTGGCGGACGAATATGCACCGCAGGTAAAACAGGCCAATCAGACGCTGGTATTTACCAACAAGTTAGGCAAACAAAAAGCGCTGCTCGACCCTACGTATTTCAAAACGGTTGTCGAAAATCTAGTCGATAACGCGGTCAAATATTCACCGGAGAGTGCCAAGATTATGATAGATCTGCGGCCTGCTCCGCCGCAGAAAATTGCCAAAAAAACAGTGCCAAGTTTTCAACTGTCCGTAGGCGATAACGGCATCGGCATCAAAAAGCACGACCTCGGTAAATTATTCAAAAAATTTTCGCGCGTACCTAGTCTAGCAACGGAATCTGTCGATGGCAGTGGACTTGGGCTATATTGGGTCAAGCAGATTGTTGAGCGGCACGACGGGCGTATTAGTGTGCGGTCGCGCGAGGCCAAGGGTACGAAGTTTACGATTATTATGCCGCTGCGCGTTGAAGCCAAGACATTGCGCCGATCCGGCTAGTTATTTCTTGGATGTTTTTTCGTCTGCTGGTTTGATGGCACCCGTTTGCAGGAGATTGTCGATAAGCTTGGTTAATCCCTGCGGGCTAGTCCAGGCTTTAATAATACACTTATCGGCGCCGAGTTTGAGTGCTTCGTTGATTTCTGGTGCGTTGTCGAGGTTAGTAAATACCAAAATGCGAACATTAGGGTGTTCGTGCACGATATCGTAGCTTTGCAAAAATTCAACGCCCGATTTGATGGGCATCAGGAGGTCGAGCAAAATAATCTGCGCATCAAAATTCTTTAGCTTTTCCAGCGCCTCATCGCCGTTAAACGCCGATTCGACGGTATGATTGGCTCGCTCTAAAATCAGACGATAAGCGAAGTTTAAGTCCTTGTCGTCCTCTACTACCAGAATGTTTGCCATGTCAGTTCCCTGCCTTTGTACTTATCATTAGTATCACAGTTGACTACCAAAATTCAACCAAATATTTTACAGAAACTCCTTAGCGTCGCCACAAAACTCTTGCAAAATGTCAACGTTAAGGTGAAGAATTTGCCAGAACGTGTTATAACTTAGTCTAGAACAAAGGAGATGACAATGGCAGATTTTGAATTCAAGGCTCCGGTAGACCGGCGAACCACTATACAACGTATTGCGACTATCGTAATCTGTGCGCTCTTGATTATTATTTTGATCTGGGCCATTGTTCATCACTTCCAAAAAGCCGCCAAAGAGGAGCCGGCGAGCTTGCCGGATACGGCGCAGAACAAGGGGGCGGACCAAGATTCCACGCCTCCAAGCGGTCCGACCGCGCCAGCTGACAATGGCGATAGCCCTGCCAATTCTAGTAGTCCATCTAGTACTTCGGGTGACTCGGCTGCCAGTTCTTCTCGCGGAGACCAAGCTACAAAGCTGACTGATACGGGCCCTGGTGACACTGTGGCGATTTTTGTAGGTGCAGTGATCGTTGGCAGCGTCGGGTTCCAGCTGCGAACGCGCCGCCAACTGGCACGCTCGCAGAACTAATCACTCAATTGGAATTGGTGTGGCAATTTGCGTTGCCGTGTGTTTTGGCTGCTTGATTACCAGCGCCGCAACTATAGACGCGCCAATCGCAAATCCGACGGCCGCGTAGTACGCGCCATGAAATCCCTGGAGTTGTGCAAAAGCGGTGGTGGCTTGCGCGGTAGTTTGGCTAGCGGCTGCATGCGCCGCCCGCGATGATGCGATGCCGCTCAAAATGGCCAAGCCAAGCGAGCCCCCCACTTGCTGTGCAGTGTTGACTAAGCCCGACGCCAGACCGGCTTCGTGCCCAGGTACGCCAGAGGTGGCAGCGATAGTGACACTCACAAACGTTACGCCGGCTCCCAAGCCCATAATGAGCAGCCCCGGCATAACATGTACCCAGTAACTTCCCTGCAACGGTATATGAGACAGCAGGAGTAAGCCCGCTGCAATGACAAGTGGTCCAGCTACTGCCATTGGTTTGAAGCCAACGCGCTTAATGATTGCGGGTACATTGGTAGCGGAAATAGCGATGGCAATCGGTACTACCAGAAATGCCAAACCCGTACGCACCGGCGAATAACCCAAAATGCCTTGGATGTAGAGCGAAGTAAAGAAGAACACGGCGAACATACTGCCTATCACTGGAAGCATTGTCAGATTGGCGCCGCTCACATTGCGGATCTTGAACATACGCAGTGGCATGAGTGGACGTTGAACGCGCTGTTCGTTGATGACAAAGAACGTTAGCAACGCTACGCTAATCGCCAGATACAACAGCGTAGAGACGGCAGTCCATCCATGTGACGGGGCTTCTACTAGTGCGTATACGAGCATCAGCAGCCCGCCGGTGACGGATATGGCGCCTGGCAAGTCAAGATCGTTGTGTTTCTCTTCGGACTCGTGTTTTGGCACAAGTTTGTATGCACCAAATAGCACGATGGCAGCTATCGGCACATTAATAAAGAAATTCCAACGCCAGTTGAGGTACTCGGTCAAAATACCACCCAGCAATACGCCGGCAGCTGCGCCGCCAGAGGCAACAGCACCCCAGACGGACAGCGCCTTATTGCGCTCATGCCCTTCCCGGTATGTAATAAGTACGATAGATAAGGCCGCGGGCGACATAAATGCTGCCGACAAGCCCTGGAGTGCGCGCAGTACTATGAGCATCGTGCCTGATTGCGCCAGGCCGTCTACCAGTGAAGCAATGCCAAAAAGCGTCACGCCGATCATAAAAGTCTTGCGGCGACCGTACAGGTCAGCTGCGCGGCCACCAAGCAGCAAAAAGCCGCCAAATGCCAATGTGTACGCTGTGACGATCCACTGTAGGTTTGCCGGACTTAGGTTAAAGGCATGCTGCATTGCTGGCAGCGCCACGTTTACAATTGATGAATCCAGCACCACCATGAACTGTGCCAACGCCAGGATGACGAGAACTAGCCAATGCCCCTTTGCTTTGTCTACCATAGCTTTCCCCTTGCTTTTTTAGGTAATAGTTATAAAATTGAAAGTACTGAATCATTGTAAAGCTCAATAGTTGACTTTGTCAACCATTGACACGGCAAAGTTTATGACAACAGAAGAAAAGACTAATAACTACCTCACCGTAATGGAATTTTTGCTGCGGGCCAAGCATCAGCTTATGGCCGTAGGCGCTGAATTTGGTCTGACTGGCGTGCAGACCATGGCGCTGGTGTTAGTCAAGCCGGATATGCCCTCTCCTATGAACAACCTTTGTTCATTTTTCATCTGTGATGCATCCAATATGACCGGTATTATCGATGGTCTGGAGCAGAAAGGTTTGGTTTCGCGTCAGAGTTCCGACAAAGACCGCCGCATCAAAGTCGTAAAAATTGAGCCAGCTGGCAATGAAGTCCGCAGTCAGATTATGAGTCGTCTGACCGGTAACGAATGTGTTTTTAACCAATTGACCGAGCTTGAGACTGGGCAGCTAGTCAAGCTTATCCGCAAAATGTCCACAGCATTTGCCTAAAGCGCTGTCCGGTAGATACGAGTTCTTCAGCGAACGTTATAAAGTCGCCTTGTGGCCACGTTTTCTTCTGGTATAATTTGGAGCTTACACACGCAAATTATATGGAGGGTTAGCATGGTATCGTCTGAAAGTCAGCCAGCGATTATTGGTATTGGAGGAGTAGTGGCAGTGAGTCTGTCTCTAATGACGCCCTTATCGCACAGTACGGCATAGACTCGTCGGATGAGTGGATTGTCGATCATACTGGCATAGAACATCGCTACCGTGTGAGCAAAGGTACATTGACGGCTGATCTTGGTACACAGGCAGCTGTTGAAGCTCTGGTTAGCGCCGGCACGGAAGGTGCGGATTTGTCGAGTATTTACCTGACCACATTGACACCTGATTACCTGGGGCCCTATACGGCTACCGAGGTGCATAGGCAACTGAAGGCTCGTCGGTCGTGTTCTGCCGATGAGCTGGTTACAGCCTGTAGTGGAGCGGTCATAGCCCTTTCCTATGCAGCGAAAGAAGTTACGTTGAACCCGGACGCTACCGTGCTTACTGTTGGTAGCGAAGTCATGTCGGATATTACTGATTACCAAGATCGTCGTAGTGCCATATTGTTTGGCGATGGCGCCGGGGCGGCGGTGGTGCGAAGATTGCTTAATGCAGAAGCGCCTGTATTTTCGCGTGCAACGGCGCCTGACCGAGCTGCGATCCATGCTCCAGCTGGCGGACGAGCCGAACCTGGTGGAGGCGCAAACGACCCCCGCCGCAAAATACAGATGAATGGTCCACTGGTGGCCCGCCATGCCATGACACTTATGCCTGAGGTGCTGCTAGATGTAGTGCAAAAGGACGGTGCCTTGAATGCAGACACCGGACAAATTGACTGGGATAAGTACGGTCTGTTTGTTCCGCATCAAGCTAATGGTAAGCTGATCGAAAAGCTATGGGAGGGTCTTGGGGTGCCCGAAAACAAGCGCTTACTTACCGTAGATCGTCACGGCAATACGTCTTCTGCTTCGATTTTGTTAGCGCTCAAAGAAGCCTATATCCGGGGGCGGCTAGATGGCCATATGCGCATTCTTATGACCTCTGTCGGCGCCGGGATGATTGCGGCGGCTGGCGCGATGGATGTACACATCAGTGCGACTGCGGGTTCATGCTGACGGGCGGCATAGCTACTGTATGCCTAACTTTCATCATATTCACTTAAAGTCCCCACGTTCGTGAGCCCTCTCCTCGTAAGCTTTCTGGAAACAAACCTCTAAGTGAACTTGTCCTTCGCAGGGCCAAGACAAGAAGCTTTGTTATTTCACGTCATGTCCGAAGCAAACTTTTCTGCGTGTGACATTCATGGACGTGTCTACTCCGTAGGTCCGACATGCCCACAGCATGCCACCAAATAAAAAAGGCCAGGCAGGCTGACCTTCTTTATTTGGTGTACCCGACAGGATTCGAACCTACGACCTTCGGCTCCGCAAGCCGACGCTCTATCCAGCTGAGCTACGGGTACTTAGCCTTGAGACAAAACCCTGATGGTTTTTTCTCTGGCACTGCCGGGGACGAAGTAAATTCGTCTCTCGGGTTGCTCTTTTTCCTTCCGAAAATCAACACAACAGGGGTAATTTTAGCACAGCACTAAACAAATTACCAGTCCCCTCTTTTCGCGCACAATCTGGTACAATAGCTTCCAGCTTGGAGAGATGACCGAGTGGTTGAAGGTGCTGCTCTCGAAAAGCAGTGAGCCGGCAACGGTTCCGAGGGTTCGAATCCCTCTCTCTCCGCCAAATAAATAAGACCTGTCGCAGGATAGGTCTTATTTATTTGTTGAAGGACACGCGCAGAAAGTTGTTCGATAGCCGAGCCAGAGTGGACCTACTCATAAAGGATAAAATGAGCTCTGCGTGAAGCTATAGCACGCCGCAACGGAAAAGGACGGAGCCCGCTATTTTTCTCTATCAAGGTCGGCGGTTTCCTTTGCTAGAATGGGTGTGTGGCACAGCAGAAAACTCCCAGCATGACTATAAAGATTTTGGCGGTCGTGGCCATGCTCGTCTTCACGATTTGGGTTTCCTGGGCCGAAGGACCGCTTTTGGCGGCAGCACCCCTGATAGGTGCTATTTGGCTGGCGCTACAGATCAAACGTGATAGCAAAACAAAAACTATTTCCATAGCAGTACTCGGTCTCACTGCAGCCGTAGCTATTATTGTGGTGGTATATTTTGCGTGGGTCAGTAGCTTTACCTTTTAAGGCGTATACTTAATTACATGCAAGATTCGATCTTTACCAAGATTATTAAGGGTGAGATTCCCTGCCACAAAATATACGAAGATGAGCTAACATTAGCTTTTTTGGACATTCATCCGGTGACCGATGGTCACGCACTTGTTATTTCGAAAAAACAGATTGAGTTCGTTTGGGATTTGCCAGCAGATGACTATATGGCGGTTATGGCGACGACGCAGAAAGTTGCATTGCGGCTGCGGGAAATCTTGGGCACAAAATATGTCGGCGAACGGATCGTGGGTATCGATGTGCCGCACGCGCATGTGCAGCTCATCCCCTTTAACATGGTAGATGAATACAAGGCGCCGCAGGACATGGAGTCTGAGCCGGACCATGCTGCGTTGGTGTCAATGGCTGGTCGGCTCGCCTTTTAGTCGTCAGCAGAGTATAATAACAAGTATGTTATCTGACGCACTGACGGGATTGATCTTTGGTGTCGGGTTTGGTGGCTGGGTGTACTTTAAGCTTCTACGCAACACCGGTGGACATCAGAAAAGTGCGCTCATTGGCGGTCTGCTCTCCGGCGCGGGCGGGTTTTTCGTAATCTTTACCCTGATCAAATTCGTATTCCATTTCTAGCCGGTTTGTACCAATTGCCTTTTGGTTTTATGGTTCAAGTGGTATTATGTGGCTATGGAATCTGGTGGGAGCTTGGACGAGAAGTCCTTGGGGAAACGTCTACAGAATGCGCGCAAGGCTGCGGGCTTTACGCAGCAGAGTTTGTGCCAAAAGGCAGGACTTAGCTATTCGACGTTAGCCAAGATTGAGCGTGGCGCTATCAAGGCGCCGTCGATTTTTACGATCCAGACTATCGCACAGGCATTAGGCTTAGGTCTTGATGCGCTGCTGGGGCTTTCAGTTGCCCCTGCTGCCCCACAGAAGCTGGTGGCGGCTAATGGCGTACGATTTGTATACTTTGACGTTAACGGCTGCCTGGTGCGCTCGTATCACCATGCGTTTACCAAGCTAGCTATCGATACTAATACTTCGCTGGATATGGTAGAGAGCGCTTTTTGGCATTACAACGACCAGGCTTGCCGTGGCGACATGAGTATGGATGAGTTCAACGCAGCACTGGCTCAGCGGCTGCAAGTAGAACACA
>Ga0207647_10004674_pt1 | contig 10144 bp, 13 predicted proteins | sample KBSCornC2_FD_184295 | JGI IMG/M metagenome (GOLD analysis project Ga0207647, IMG submission 184295) | Corn rhizosphere microbial communities from Kellogg Biological Station, Michigan, USA - C2 (SPAdes) (version 2) | ecosystem: Host-associated > Plants > Roots > Rhizosphere ...
CGGATCGTCCAGGGTCCCGCAGCGCCCGCTCTGCTCGCAGCCGCGCGGGACGCGACGTTGCTGGTCGTCGGCTCTCGAGGGCGGGGCGGATTCGCCGGGCTGCTGCTCGGCTCAGTCAGCCAGCAGGTCGCCCATGAGTCCACTGTCCCGGTGGTCATCATCCCGCCGGCAGCCCGGTCCAACAGCCGGCCGGACGGCTGACATGGCCACTGCACAGACTGTTGCCCTAGACAAGCGTCGGCTATCGGAACACGAGCTGGCTGAACTGAAACTCAGGCTGCAGGAACACCGCATCTTCCGCCGGAATCAGCTGCGCGACTTGTTTGCCTCGCACAACTTGAATGAGTTCCAGGAGAGTTGCACCGCGGCGCGGATCGAGGTCCAGGCCCACTTGGCTGCCGGCGAAGCGCCGTAGGTCTTTGTTTGCGGGCACTCAGATCCTAGTGGCGCTCGTGCTGTAGGTCAGAGGTGCGCAGGTGATGGAACAATTCTCCGACTATTTACGCTACACATGGTGTAGCGGTTGGAGCTGACGTGAAGGAGGAGTTGTGAGCATGACGGCATGGGGTGGCAGTGACATCGTTCTGTTGATGCTGCTCGGGGTGATGGTGGTCATCATCACGATCCGAGTTGCCGCACGGGAGTACCGGCTCAAACAGGAAGCGTTGGCCAAGCAGGCGCGGGACCCCATTCGGCGTTCCGCCTCTGGTGGCTCTACGCGTCGCTCTCGAGGCGAACGCAGCAGTAGTCCGGGGTCGGCCGAAGGTGGGCTTGCAGGCCGGTGATGCCGAGGCCTGAGACGAGACCTTCGAGGAGGCAGAGGTTCATCTCGCAGACCAGGTCGGTGTGCTGTCGGGCGAGAGTGTGGAACGGGCAGTTGCCGAGGACGATCGCGTCCCGCTGAGTGCGCGGTTCGAAGCCTTGCTCCTCGAGCAGACGCATGAGTGCGCGTGAGTCGGTCGGGTCGGACGTGTCGCCGACGGTGGCGGCAAGGCTGGTGCCGAACTGGCGGGCACGACGGTCGAGTGCTGCCCGTGGGGTTTCGCCAGAGGCCTCGACGTCCTCGAGGGCAGTTGCGAGGAGGCTGCCGGCCAGGTCGTAGCGGCGTTCGGGCAGGGAGACGCCGATGTACTCGCTGGAGCGTCGGTACAGCTTCGAAGGTCGTCCTGCTCCCGGGCCGGTGCGGCCGGTGCGACGCTCGAAGACGACCTCGAGCAGCCCCTCCTCGGCCAGCTTGTCGAGGTGGAAGGCGGCCGTCGAGCGAGGGATCTCCAGCGCGGCGGCCGCCTCGTCCCGCGTCACCGGATCGGCCTGGCGTACGACGTGGTCGTACAGCAGGCGCCGCGTCGGTTCTTCCAACGCTGCGACCGCCGAGATCCGGGCGTCCCTGGAGTCGTTCACCCGACCCACTCTAAAGCCAAGTCCCATTGACGAAAACGGTAGGCCCTTCTAAAGTCAAAATATGTCTATTTTAGAAGGAGTCGATCATGAGCACTGAGGGGCGCACAGCCCGCACCACCGGCCGTGAGTCGCTGTCGGATCCGGCGTATCAAGCCTTCCTGGCCCTGCGAACCGTCTTCACGGTGGCGCCGATCGTCTTCGGCCTGGACAAGTTCGCGAACCTGCTGACCGACTGGCCGAACTACCTGGCCCCGTGGATCAACGACATCGTCCCCGGCTCCGGCCAGGACGCGATGTACCTCGTCGGGGTGATCGAGATCGTCGCCGGCATCGCCGTCGCCGTCATCCCGCGATACGGCGCCCTGCTCGTCGCGGCCTGGCTCGCCGGCATCATCCTCAACCTGCTGACCCTCTCAGGCTTCTACGACGTCGCCCTGCGCGACTTCGGCCTCCTGGTCGCCGCCGTCGCCCTGGCCCGTCTCGCCACTCGGTACGCACCCGCCCGGCACGGTTCTTCGTCCACGACGAGCTCCGGTACGTCGAGCACCAGGTAGACCCGGTCGACAGCGTCAGTGCGTCTTCTGCAGAAGTGCTGCCAGGACGGCTGCTTGGCTGTGCTCCGTGTCCTTGGTTGCGGTCAGCAACGTCACGGTCGACTTCGCGGCCAGGGCACGCGGGTGATCAAGGGCTGCTCGCGGACCGGGTGTTGCGAGTGAGGCTCTCCGACAGGTTGCGCGGCGCGGGGGTCATGGCAGTTCCTTCAGCTCTGGAAGCCGGTTCCGTGCTGCGATCCGGCGACCGGGCCGGCTCCGGGGTAGCGCGGACCGTGCACGGTCGGGACTACGGCCACCGGACAGGCGGCGTGCTGGAGAACGGCTTGGCTGACCGACCCGAGGAGCATGCCGGCGAAGCCCCCGTGGCCGCGGGAACCGACGACGACCAGGCCGGCCGCGTCGGATGCGTCGATCAACGCCTGCGCGGGATGTCCGTGCACGACCTTCATCTCCAGATCGATGCGGGGATCGAGGACTCGCTTGCTTTCCATCGCCGCGGCGAACAGTTGTTCCTCGACCTGTTCGACGACGTGTGGCGGGACGCGCAGCGAGGACTGCTGCCGGGTCGGCGGTACGGCGTGGACGGTCAGGAGTCCGACGCGCCGTCGTACCGCCTCGTGGTACGCGAACCGGATCGCCGCGGCGGAGACATCGGAGCCGTCGACGCCGACCACGATCCGGGCGGTCCGAAACGCCGGGAACGCCGTACCGTCGCGATGCGGACGGACGACGACGACCGGGCATCGGGCGTGCGCGGCCACGGCGGTGCTCACCGAGCCGACCAGCAAACCGCGGAAGCCGCCGATTCCGCGGCTGCCCAGAACCAGCAGTTCCGCGTCGTGTGCCTGGCTCAACAGTGTCGGCGCGGCGCCGGCGACGAACAGCTCACGAGTGATCTTGATGTCGGGTGCCAGGTAGCGCGCGGAGGATTCTGACTCGGCCAGGACCCAGTCGGCCACCGATCGGAGGTCGACGGTCAGATCCCTGATCGGGATCATGTCGGGTGCGCTGCTGAGGAGCGGGACAGTGAAGGTGTGGATGATGCGTAGCGGGCAGCGCCGGGCGGACGCCGTCATGGCGGCCCAGGCCAATGCGCCCTGTGCGGAGGCCGAGCCGTCGACACCGACCACGACGGCGCGGCCGCGGGTGTGAGCAACAGTTGTCATCGTCATGTCCGCCGCTCCGCTCCGGTTCTGGATGTCCTGCGGTCTCGAATGTGCCGTTTCCGTGGCGCGACGGGTACGGCCGTGATCGGCGAACCTGTGACCAGCCTTATGGCCGACGTCCGGCAACGATGCTCTACTGGACGGCACCGCGCCCCGGCAACGGTTCCGCCGGGGGAAGGGAGCGAGATGAGCGGTTCCGGTGGAGTGCGATGGCCGGGGTCCGGCGCGGACAACAGCGCGGACGAGGCTTGGCTGACGGCGATCGCGGAGGCGGCCGCGGGCGACTCGCAGGCGCCGCTGGAGCTGCTGGTCGAGTACCTCACGCTGCTCGCCGACGCCGCCATCTCCGGGCGGCGGCCGCGCGACCACGAGCTGGCGATCGTACGTGAACTCGGCCGGCGTGCCGCTGAGCAGGGCATTCCGGCCGGGCGGGTCGTCGACCTGTACCTCTCGGCGGCCTGGCGGATGTGGCGCGACCTGCCCGACGTCGTGCCGTACCGCGACCGCGACACGGTGCGAGCCTCGGCCCAGACCGTATTGCGTGTCGTCGGTGAGGCGATCGCGGTCCTCGTCGACAGCTACCAGGTCGCAACCCAGCACCTGATCCGGCAGGAGGAGGCGCTGCGCCGCGAACTGGTCGACGACCTGCTGCGCGGCGACGCCGACGTATCCCGGATCGTCGAGCGTGCCGAGCCGTTCGGGCTCGATCTCGGCCGTCCCCACCAGGTGGTGCTCGCCGTTCCCGCAGACGGCCTGGCCGAGGGCGACACCGCGACCGCCATGCTCGAGCGGTTCATCCTCGACCGCTTCGGCGACCGCGAGGTCCTGGTCGCGACCAAGGACGGCCTTCTGGTCGTGCTCATTCCCGCGACCACCGCGACCACCGCGACCACCGCGACGACCGCGACGACTGCCCCGCGGGCCGGTACCAAGGGCGTCGGGGCGCCGATCCACGACGCGCTGGTCCGGCACCGGGCAGGGCGGGCGTGGCGGGTTGCGACCGGTCGCGCCTATCCGGGCGCCTATGGCATCGCCCGCTCGTACGAGGAGGCTCGTGAGGCGCTGACCCTCAGCGAACGGCTGCAGCTCGACGCGGCTGTTGTGGACGCGCGTGACATGCTCGTGTACCGGGTGCTGGTCCGTGACCAGGCAGCGATCGTCGATCTCATCAACGCCGTACTCGTCCCGCTGACCCGCGCGCGAGGAGGCGCTGAACCGTTGCTGCAGACCCTCGAGACCTACTTCGCCACCGGCGAAGTGGCCACCGAGGCTGCACGGCGCCTCAACGTGTCGGTCCGCACCGTCACTTATCGGCTGGCCAAGGTCAGGGAGCTCACCGGCCAGGACCCAGGTGATCCGGCGCAGCGGTTCACCCTGCACATCGCCGTACTCGGCGCCCGGCTTCTCGACTGGCCGGCGAGCGACCTTCCGTCGAACGCCCCGCGCACCTAGGCCCTCGATCGGATCTGGTTGCCGGGCGTCGGCGACCTGGGCGGCTCCAGGTTCGCCGGTCGCTGCCGTACAGATTCCGGCCGGAGAGCGGCAGAGTCGTAGCTGCACGATCAGCTCGAATGCGGTCAGGAGGTCTCCTGTGAACTTGTCATCCGCTGTCCTGCAGCAGGCCGTGGTCGAGGCCGGAGGGGTGAGACCGCGATGAGGATCTACCGTGCCGGTTGGCTGGTCGTGTGCGGCAGCATCGGCGTACTCGGGCTGATCGTGGCGTTCACCTGGTCGCTGGCCGTGATCATGACGATCTTCGTGTGCGCCGTCCTCAGCGGTTGGGCCGTCGCGTTGGTTGCCCTGAACCCTGAAGACGGCACACGGCTTCCCCGAAACCTCCGGCGAATCGTTGCCCGCAGCGCCATCCTCACGGGTGCCGGGGTCGTCGCATTCATCGGTCTGGGCACATTGCTCGGAGCTCCGGCCGCGGTGCTCCTGGTGGCGACAACGGCGGGCGGATCGCCGTACGTCACCACGCGCTGTGTTCACTGGCTCCGCGAGCATGGTCATCTTTCTGAACCCGCAGCGCGTCCTCCGCTACCGGATTCCGCTCAGCATCCTCGCGAGCCCGCCCCGCTGCGGATCACACCGGTCGATGCCGAGTGGCGGTTGGAACCCGCGGAGCTGGCGTCCCTCAGCGACGAGGCGCTCTGCCTGGCCTGGCGAGGCAGCTACTCGGCACTCCAACGTGCCGAGTCACCAGCGCAACGACTGAGGGTCATCGAGGAGCGACGGGGCTATCTGGACGAGATCGAGCGCCGCAACGCTCCGGGGATGGCAGCCTGGTTTGCATCGGGCCCCAGGGCAGCGGGGGATCCCAGCAGGTTCGTTCTCGGGGACAGCGCCACCAGCAGCGCCCGCATCGACTGGAACGATCTCCTCCACGACACAGACCAGTGAATCTGCTCCTGGCCAACGGAGCGGTCGCAAGAGCCCGGTCACGGTTCGAGGAGGCCGGCCCGGATGGCGTAGCGGGTGAGGTCGAGGCGGTCGCGGAGGCCGAGTTTCTGGAGCATGTTCGAGCGGTGGCGCTCGACGGTCTTGATGCTGATCGTCAGGATCTCGGCGATCTCCTTCGATGAGTTGCCCTCGGCCACCAGTTTGAGAACCTCCTCCTCGCGGGCGGTGAGGATCTGGGCGGGCAGATCGATGCCTTGCCGGACGCGGTCCAGGTAGCTGCGGACGAGCCTGGTGACAGCGCCCGCGTACAGGAACGGTTCGCCGCGCATCGCGGCGCGGCATGCCTCGATGAGATCACGGTCCAGGACGGACTTGAGCACGTAGCCCGATGCCCCGGCCTTGAGAGCCTGGAAGAAGTACTGCTCGTTGTCGTACATCGTCAGCATCAGCACGCGCACGTCCGGCCGAACCGCCGCGAGTTCCCTGGCGGCTTGCAGCCCGGTCATGCGAGGCATCGCGATGTCGAGGATCGCCAGATCGATCGGCTGACTGCGGGCCACCGCGACCGCCTCGTGTCCGTCGGAGACCTCCGCCACGACCTTCAGATCGGGCTCGGCGTCCAGGATCAGGCGTACACCGCGGCGTACCAGCGCGTGGTCGTCGGCCAGCAGGATCCGCGTCGGTTCCGGTGTCACGCTGCGCCTCCAGGCCTGGGCACGGTCAGTGTGACCTCGGTGCCTCCTGACTGTCCGCCGGCGATCACGAGGTTCGCGCCGATGAGCAGCGCCCGCTCACGCATCCCGCGTATCCCGGCGCCCTCGTGCGCGAAGCCGATGCCACGGCCGTCGTCCTTGATCCGCAGTACGACGTGACCGTCGCGCGTGTCCAAGGTCAGAGCGACCGTGGACGCGGCGGCGTGCCGGGCGACGTTCGTGAGACCTTCCTGCGTGACGCGATAGAGCACGAGCTCCGTTTGGTCGTCCATCGCCGGCAGGTTGTTGCCGAACTGGTGCGTGATCCGCAGGCCGGTGTGGTCGGAGATCTCTGTCGCCAGAGCCGTCAGCGCACTGACCAGGCCGAGATCGTCCAAAACGCCGGGCCGCAGCCGGCGCGCCAGGCGACGTACCTCGTCGAGGCTTTCACGGGTGGTTTCCTGTGCCTGGGTGAGCTCGTCCCGCAGGGCTTGGTCGTCGGCAAGATCAGCAGCCCGCTTCAGGTCGAGGAGCACGGCGGTCATGCTCTGCCCGACTTCGTCGTGCAGTTCGCGGGCCACCCTTCGGCGCTCGGACTCCTGGGCGGACAACGCCCGCGCGGCACTCGTCGCTCGTTCGGCCTCCAGACGATCGAGCATGGCGTTGAAGGCGCGAAGGAGGTTGGCGACCCCGCCATGGCCGTGGACCGCCAACCGGTCCTCCGGACGTAGCAGGTCGACCGTCGACATCTGACGGCTCAGACGCACGAGCGGCGCGAGGCCGATGCGCAGCAGGGCCGCATTCGCGACGAGCATCACGACCAGTCCGCCGATCAGGACGACGGCTTCGGTGAAGAGCACCGGGACCGACACGGTCACGGGAGCCCACAGCAGCAACGCCGTAGCCGCCCCGAGAACCACAGCGTTGAGGGCGAAGATCCGCCAGAACAACGACATCGCCGGCATCCCTTCCTCGAGTGCGACACCGTCCATTGTCCCGGGTGTCGCCGATCGGTGCGCCGAGTACGTCTCGTCGAAGGTGCGATGTACCGCCGTCCTGCCCACCTCTCCAGCATGGGCGGCGTACCCGGACGTGTCCATCGGGACTGACCCCCATGTGCGCGCGGCCCGCGAAAGATGGGTGCTGGTCCCGATTGGCCGGCGACGTTCCACGGGCGACTCTGGGGCCATGACGACACACCGGATCACCACCCGGGCGGAGGATGCCGACGAGCGTCGGATGCACGAGCCTCTGCGCCGGTTGCAGCGGGAGCGCAACACCCGGCTGGCACAGCTCACGGCCATGGAGGCCGACCGGCCGAACGCCAACGAGGAACTGATGACGGCGCAGACGAAGGCGATCCGCCTGGTCCTCGGCGAGATCGACGCCGCGGTGGAGCGTGCCAAGAACGGCTCGTACGGAGACTGTCAGGACTGCAAGGTCCGGATCCCGGTCGAACGACTCGAGATCCTGCCGTACGTGCGGTACTGCGTGCGCTGCCAGCAGCTCGCCCTCGATGCGGGCAGCTGAGAGGAAACGAGCGCAATGGCGGGACGAGTCGCATCAGTTGTCAACGCCGGAATTGCCGGACGTGACCTTGCGGTGCTGCGGTCGAGCCTGCTCGAACAGCGTGCGTTTCGCCGTGAGCAGTTGCGGCGGATCCGCCAGGCGCCGCCTCCCGGAAGTCCGGCGCGACTCCGCTCCGCATTGGTCGAGGTGCAGGACTGCCTTGCCACGGGAGCGAGGATCGTTCTGGCTGATGTGGAGGCCGCACTCGCCCGGATGGAGACCGGGCACTACGGACGGTGCTGCCACTGCCGCGAAGCCGTCGGCCTCGCGCGTTTGCGCATCTGCCCGCAGACGTTGTATTGCGCAGAATGCCACCGCCTGCGGGAACAGGGATGATGCGAGCCGAGCGGACGACGAGCATGATGCGACGCCGAGGCCCGGGGTCGGGCGGACCACCGCTCTACGCCGTCGCGGTGGACCTCGGCAGCGCCCGCGTGAAGCTGTGGGCCCCGGACCGGCGCGGTCCGGTCGAGGTGCGGACGGCCGAGGGTGACCGGACCGTCCTCGTACGTCGTGGCGCGATCGTCGACGTGGCGGCGATCGCGTCCTTGCTCGACGGTTTGGTCCCGGTCCGCGCCCACCGGGACTCCGTGGTCATGGTGACGACACCGGTCGGTAGCGGCGACGCCCATCGCCGCGATCTGCTGGAGATCCTCGGTCCGCGGCGCTTGCTGACCATCGATGGTGTGAAAGCGGCCGCGCTCGGCGCACGAGCCGATCTCACCAGGGCGCTGCTGGTCGTCGACATGGGAGCACAGCTGACGGAGGTGGCTCTCATCGAGGCGGGCCAGGTCAGCCGTGGACACCGTACGGCGTTGGGGCTCGACGATCTGGGATCCGGCGTGTCACCCGCGGATCTGGTCCGGGCGATCGCGACCGCGACGATCCCGATGCTCGACGACGACTGCGGACCACAGGTGGTCGATGCGCTCGACCGCGGGATCCTGCTCACCGGCGGCGGCGCCCTTCGTCCCGAGCTCATCTACAAACTCGCACAACAGCTCGGCGCGAAGGTCAGACCCGCACCGGCGCCGATCACCGCCGCCGTCCGCGGCGCCGTTCTCGCGCTGCAAGCGACCTGCCGTCACCCGGGCTCGATGAACCGGTGAGACGCTCCCGGTCCAGGCGAACGCGAACAGGACCTCAGGCGGGTCGGAACGGGACCTAAGGTCCTGGGGACGGGGTGGTGGACCGACCTAGCCTCAACGGTATGTGCGAACACTGTGGCTGCCGTGAGATCGAACCGATCGCCCGATTGATGGACGAGCACCTGGAGATGCTGGAGCTGTCGGGGCAGATCAGGCGCTCGCTGCTGGCCGGCGACCGGACGACCGCAGAGGGGGCGCTCGCCCTGCTCGGTGCGCGGCTCGTCCCGCATGCGCGGCGCGAGGAGCGTGGTGTGTTCGCGGCGCTCGAGGAGCAGGGCGACTTCGCCGACGAGGTACGACGGCTCGAGGCCGACCACCGCGCCTTCGACGAGATCTTCGACCAACTCGACGCCGCCGCGCCGGACTTCGAGCAGCGCGTCAAATCTCTGCTCGCCGACCTCTCGCTGCACATCGACCGCGAGAACCTCGGGATCTTCCCGGTCAGCGTCGTCACGCTGGGCGCGGAGGGCTGGGAGACAGTCGAGCGCGCCCACGCCGAGACGGACGAAACAGCGACGCCGGCGCACTGAAACCGGGTCGAGCGGCCTCGGCCCGGTTCCGGTGTCTACCGCGGCTGGTCAGTGGGCTTGAATGCGAGGCGCCACACGTCGGGGCCCTGGGCGACGTACTCCACCGAGAATCTCCCGGGCGCGCGCTGTTCGAGTTGGGCGAGCAGCGGCAGCGGGTCGTGTGACGCGGTCAGGACGAGGCAACTTCCGGGGCGAAGGGCGTCGAGGGCGCCGAAGATCGCCCCGTGCCGAACGGCGTGCGGAATGGCGCTGCTGTCGAGCTCCAGAACTGGACCGTCGCCGTCACCGCAGGCGCAGGCGTGGTTGCTCTCGTCCGCCGGTGCTTTGGGGCCCGGGTGTGAATGAGCCTCCTCGCCGATCAGTTCGTGCATCCCCGCGAGCAGTTGCGCGACCGACACGTCCGGAGCCGCCAGCAGGATCGGGAGGACCTGCTCGTTCTCCTTGGCCAGGTGCGCAGCGAACAACACGCTGAGCGCGCGGGCGAGTTCGGCGGCTCTGAGGGCGTCTGTGGTGGTGGCCAAGGTATCGACCAGGCCGACGATCACCTGGTGCTCGGCCACCATCGCTTCGACGAGAAGACGCAGGTCTTCGCGTCGGGCTGCCTCGGCGTACAGGGTTCGTTCCTCGGCCAGAGCATGCGGCACCAGCTCGGTGCGGCACCACTCGACCAGGCCGAGGCGAGCC
>Ga0207647_10004675_pt1 | contig 10144 bp, 7 predicted proteins | sample KBSCornC2_FD_184295 | JGI IMG/M metagenome (GOLD analysis project Ga0207647, IMG submission 184295) | Corn rhizosphere microbial communities from Kellogg Biological Station, Michigan, USA - C2 (SPAdes) (version 2) | ecosystem: Host-associated > Plants > Roots > Rhizosphere ...
AACCAGCGCGGTCAGCGTGAAGGTGCCACCGATCAGGTACAGGTACCAGCTCAGCAGGTTGATCTTCGGGAAGGCAAGATCCCTTGCTCCGATCATGATCGGGATCAGGAAGTTGCCGAGTGTTGCCGGAACCGAGGGCACCAGGAACAGGAAGATCATCACGATGCCGTGCATCGTGAACATCTTGTTGTAGGTGTCGGCAGCCAGCAGATCACCTGCAGGAGTCAACAGCTCCAGACGCACCAGGCCGGCAAATGCTCCACCCAGGAAGAAGAAGCCGGTGATCGAGATCAGGTACAGCATGGCGATGCGCTTATGGTCTCCGGTAAGGAGCCAGCTCAGCAGGCCGTGCTCAGCATTCAGGTAATTCCGCTTCGGCAGAGCTGCAGTGCTCTGATCCGGAAGGCTAACGATAGTGCTCATGGCTTCACCATCCCCGGCGTGGTCGGCGCCGCTTCTGTGGACGTTGCTGTGGTCAGCGTTTGCTGCACACGATAGTTGGTCTTAAGAGACTTGAGGTACTCCACCAGGTCGATCAGGCCTTCTTCGCTGATCTGGCCCTGGTAGGTCGGCATAATCGGCTTATAGCCGGCCGGAACGTGCGATGACGGATTCAGGATCGTGTCACGCAGAAACGCCTCGTTGGCAAGCTGCGTCGATCCGTCTTCCATCTGAACCTTCTTGCCGTACAGACCGGCGAGGTTCGGTCCGCGGGCGCCGGCATCGCCGGTGTGGCACTGGTTGCAGCCCAGGCTCGCAAACAGGCGCTCACCGTTCTGTGCCAGGCTCATGCCGCTGGTCGAGGCGTCAGTCCACTTCTGGTAGTCGTCTGGCGACAGAGCCGTCACCGTGCCGATCATGCCCGAGTGCAGCGTACCGCAGTACTGGGTGCAAAACAGGTGATAGACACCCGGCTCGGTGGCATTGAACCACACCGTCGAGTAACGGCCGGGAATCACCTCACGCTTCACCCGGAACTCGGGAATCGAGTAAGAGTGGAACACGTCCTGCGAGATCATGGTCAACTGCACCGGACGGCCCGTGGGCACGTGCAGTGTGTTGATCTCGTGCTGGCCGCCCGGATGCTCGGCCTTCCACATCCACTGCTTGCCGACGATGTAAATGTTCATCGAGTTGGCAGGTGGGTTGTAGATGCGGAAGTACAGCAGCGCGCCCCAGACGAAGGTCACGAGGAAGATGACCAGCGGAATGATGGTCCAGGTTGCTTCCAGCAGCGTGGAGCCTTCGATCTGCGTCGCCTCGGGGCTGCGCTCCTTACGGTAGCGGAGCGAGAACCCGAAGACCAGCGCGCCGACGATCAGCACGCCGACAAGCGTCATCGCCAGCAGGAAGAAGTAAAGAGCGTCGGCATAGGGAGCAATGGTCGACGCCTCCTTCGGAAACAACGCCGAAGAGGTGAGCCACTTGTTTAGAAATTGCCAAAGTACCGGACTGATTCCCATCGTTTCCCTTTATCCGTTCTGTCGCTTCGTCAAAGAATGATCACGTCCCAGCTTTACATCCCGCCGGAACATCAAGAACATGAACCCACCCAGGCCGGCCACGGTAACCATGCCGCCCAGTTGCACCACACGCGACACGATCAGGCTGTGCTTGTTCTGCTGAGGGTCGTAGTGATAGCAGTACGTCAAAATGTTGGCGACCGGCGAACCGATCTTGTTGCCGGAAGCTTCGATCAGGCCGAGCAGCAGATCCTTGGGCGAGTACTCCACGCCCATGTAGTACTGCGCCAGCCGTCCCTCAGGTGTCACTACTTCCAGCGCCGAGGCATGCGCGAACTGCGAAGTCTGCCCATCCGGGCTCTTCACCTCGACATAGCCATACCCGGTAGCCTGCGAGACCGCATCGATCGAGGTCTTCGGTCCAACCAGGAAATGCCAGCCGTTCGCTGTCTCCGGATGTCCATACCGCTTCACATACATCGCTTTCTTTTCGGCCGCATCCTGAGGAGTCTCCCGCGGATCGATCGAAACCATCACGATGTTGAAGTCACTGCCCGGCTTCAGCTTCACCATCTGAAGAGCGGAGGCCATGCCGTCCATCTCCTCGGAGCAAAGCATCGGGCAGCGGTAGTACACCAGAGCAAAGAGCCCGGGCTTCTTGCCGTCGAAGTAGTCGTTCAGCGTGACAGACTTTCCAGTCTCGTCCGTGAACGGAACATGCAACGGCAAAGGCGTATTCAGGTGCTGCTCCACGCCTACGCGCTGCAGCACGGTCGGCAGCTGCCCGCCGCTGACTTCGCCAGTCTGTTTGTCACCATAGCCGCTGACCTGCCCCATCGCGGAGGCACACGCCAGCGCGCATCCCAACAGGGCGGCGAGGCGGGTCTTCCGAATTGGGTGCGTCGTCGTCATGGTTACTTCTTCTCTTCCTTACTTGCTTCTTTTGCGAACTCAAGCTTCTGCTCGCGCTCCGCAATGCGCTCCTGCTCAAAACCGCTACGGGCAAATCCGTTGGTTAGCGGAGCCGTCACCACCGGAGTATCCGCGCCCACCATCTTCGCCACGGTGGTTGCAGCCTTGGCATCAGCAGCCAGCGGAAGTCCGCGCTCGGCGGTCAGTTCAATCGCACGATCGATCGGAATGCGAACCGAGTTCGGCATGCCCTGCACCTGCGAGTAGTTCTCCAACAGCAGGTCTTCCCTTGCGTGCAGATCGCTCGAGCTCTGGTTGCCGTCATCGGGATCGAGGCGCGGTCCAGGGAAAGTCTTCACGATCTGCGAGGCAGAGCGCTGCTCAAAGACCGGGTTCGAGGTCAGGCCATCGCTTGTCTTCGCCGGTGCGTACTGTTGGTGCCACTTGTCCAGCGGACCGTCATCCTTGGCAATCTGGCTGTTCACCAGGCGGCCGATGAAGAAACAGACCACAAAGAAGACCGCTACAAAACCGGCCAGGCCGCCGACGAAGACCAGAATGCCGCTGACATTGACGTCGGTGACTTCATAGCCCGGATGCTCAGGATCGTTCACCTGAGGATGCGGATTCGGATTCAGGGTATCCCCGTCGTTCTGATTGGGCTTAATGTGCATGCTCGGGCTCCAGAATCTCTTCGGTATGCGGGTCGTTCACAACAACCAGCGGACGCGACATCAGCGTCGTGAGGTAGAACCAGCCCCAGATGGAGAGGACCGCTACCGGTACCGTGATGTAGGCCAGGATGCTGAGGTTGCCGCTCAAGTGCAGGTTGCGGGCAGCGTCCGGGAAGTTCGGCTCAATCAGCCAGAACAGGTCGAAGCCGCGGGCGAAGATCATCCAGCCGGTCAGGGCCAGCATCTTCGACTTCGAACGCTTCAGGTCCTTCGACAGCAGCAGGACGAACGGGATCACCCAGTGGAAGATGAAGTCGCAGGTGCAGATCACCCACCAGCCACCACGGATACGGTTCAGGTACCAGGGAAGCTCTTCCGGCTGATTGCCCGACCAGATGATCAGGAACTGGGCAAACGACAGGTAGATGTTGAGCATCACGAAGCCGAGCATGAACTTGCCGAGGTCGTACTGCTCGGTCTTGCGCAGAATCGTGGCCATCGGTTCGTACTTCGAAAGCCGGATCACCGTGTGAACTGAAAACGCCAGCACAACGTATCCCTGACCGACCAGGAAGAGCAGGCCCCACACCGAGGAGTACCAGGTCACGTCCAGCGCCATGATGAAGTCAATCGCAATCACGGTCAGCAGAATGACGTAGATCAGAACGCCGATACCGGACAGATTCTCGAACTTGATGCGCCAGCGATCATAGCTGCCCTGCGAACCCTTCTCAGGGTCGGCATCACGCTGCAGCGACCACTTGTTCAGCAGGGTCGCAAAGAGGATCAGAATCCCGAAGACCACCAGAACCTGAACACTCACGCTTACCGGAGAGAGCATGGGCCGCTTGAAGTTCAGAGCATGCGCCTGAGCTTCAGTCAACAGCTTGGCCTTCAGCCCGTCTTCCACGGCATCGAAGGTCGGGTACGCCGCCCAGAGATAGAGCTTCTTTGCGAAGACCAGAATCGGAATCACCAGAACGAGGACCAGCCACAGAGTGCGGCTCATCGCCTCGAGAGGACGGCGCAGCAGCAGGCCCCACTTACCGCCCGAGACATACTGCAGCATCAGCAGGCAGAGACCGCCGCCAGCGAGCGAGAAGGTCATCATCCAGCCCAGCAGGTAACCGCGCAGCACGTGATCCGCGCCACCGCCGAAAAGGAAAAGCAGCGAAGCGATCGCCGCGACCGCCGCCACAATCAGAGTCCGCGTGCGCCATGCGCCGACAACCTCAGGCGCAAGCAGCGTAGCCGGCAGCGGCTTCGGCCCGTGGTGAGCTCCGTGTCCGTGTTGTTCGTGTCCGTGTGCCATTCGTTACGGCCTTAATCCTTCTTCAGATCTCGAAAAATCAGTCGGTGCCCAAAATCACTCGGTTCCCAGATATGCGATCAGGTGATCGATATCCGTGGAAGAGAGCTTGGAGGAAAATGACGGCATCTGGATCTTGCCTGTCGGAATACCCTGCGTAACCACCTGCCGGATGCGATCCGGACCAACCCGTCCTACGATGCCCACCAGAGAGGGAATGTTCGGCGGAAGTCCGGTGCGTGCTGCCTGATGGCAAACACTACAGTTCGCCATATAAGTGGCCTTTCCTGCAGCGATGTCCTCAGGCTTGGGCTTGGTCAGGGCAGCAGTCTTAGCCGTCGCCGGAGCTGCTTCCTTGGTCACCGCGGGAGTCGTCGCCTTCTGGTTCTCGCTGGTCGCCGGAGCTACGCCCGGCGTCGTGGTTGGCGTCGGCGTGGCAGACTCAACCGGCTTCGCTACCTCAGGCGCTGCGGGACCCGTGGTATTCGGCACCGACCAGTCACCTGCGAAACCCACCGGCATGCCCTGCTCTTCCGCCAGCTTCGACAGCGGCTTCACCTCAACACCCGCCGGCACATCGCTCGCCTTGGCGTTCTGGCTCAGCTGCAGCGCGCGGATATACGAGGCGATCGCCCAGCGGTCAGCCGGCGTAATCTGTGCCGAGTAATCAGGCATCGCGCCATAACCGTTGGTCATCACGCTGAAGAAGTGGCCGAGCGGCGCGCTGCGCAGGCGCTCCGTATGGAAGTTGCCCGCCAGACGGTAGCCGCGCTCAACGATCTCGCCGGCACCGTTGCCCACACGCGAGTGGCACGGCGTGCAGTACACATTGAACCGCTCCTGGCCGCGCTTCAGTACATCGAGCGTCGCCGGGAAAGGCATGCCGTCGGCTTCCTTGCCGTCCACCAGACCGGTGTAGAAGTAGCTGTCCTCGTGCAACTGGCCACGAGCCACGGTGTTGGTCACCTGAGGACGAGCCGAGCGACCGTCGGCGAAGATCGTCGTCGAACGCTGCGGAAACATCTTCGGCTGGTCGTGCATATCCTGACGGCAACCGGTCAGCACAGCAACGCTGGCCAGAGTGGCTGACAGGATGAGGCGTGCGCCTTGAACCTTGAAGCTTGCGCCCTGCATTAGAGATCTACCTCCACCACGCTTACGGCATGGAACTGCTCGAGGAAGGCGCGCGTCTCGTTCACATCGAACCGGGGATCGGTCGCCTCCAGGCACAGGAAGAACTTGTGGTCGGTCGCTCCCTGACGGAAGTTGGGAGCGTTGAACAGCGGATGATAAGGCTGCGGCAGACCGTTCAGCGCCAGCATGCCGAAGGCAGCCGACAGACCGCTGAACAGAATCGTCCACTCGTAGGTCGGGATGATGAACGCCGGCCACGAGAACAGCGGACGTCCGGCGATGTTCAGCGGATATCCCCAGCGCGCGATCCAGGTCTGCATCAGAAACGCCGTCGTCAGACCCAGAATGCCGCCCATCAGGGTCAGCAACGGAACGCGGTTACGCACCACGCCCAGAGCCTCGGCGGCCTCTTCCACCGGATACGGTGTGTAGCACTCCATGCGGCGGTATCCGGCATCCCGTGCAGCCTCAGTGGCATGCACCAGGGCTCCCGGAGTATCGAACTCCGCCAACAGGCCGTAGGTTCCTTCTTTTACCGGCATCAGGCGGTCTCCTCTACGGTAGTTTCAGCGTCCAGACCCTTGATCTTGGTCTGCGGCAGCATCATCTTGATTTCGTTCATCGGAATCATCGGAGCCAGACGGACGAAGAGCAGGAACAGGAAGGTAAACATACCCAGCGTGCCGACGTAGAGCATGTAGTCCCACTTGGTCGCCTTGTACGTACCCCAGCTCGACGGCAGGAAGTCGCGGTAGAGCGAAGTCACGACGATGACGAAGCGCTCGAACCACATACCGGTATTGATCACAAAGCTCAATACGAACAGGTAGGTCACATTCACCCGCAGCTTGCGTGACCACAGGGTCGTCAGCGGAATGGCGATGTTCGTCAGGATCAGGATCCAGTAGGCCCAGCCCATCGGCCCGAACATACGGTTCCACATCATGAAGAACTCCCAGTGGCTGGCCGAGTACCAGGCCATGAAGACCTCGAGGCCATAACCGTAAGCCACGATCAGACCGGTACCGAGCATGACCTTAGCCATGTTGTCCAGGTGGCGCAGCGTGACCAGGTCTTCCATGTGGTAGAACTTGCGGATCGGAATCGCCAGCGTAAGCACCATGGCGAAGCCGGAGTAGATGGCGCCTGCGACGAAGTACGGCGGGAAGACCGTCGTATGCCAGCCGGGCAGAGCTGCGACCGCGAAGTCGAAGCTGATGACCGTGTGTACCGAGAGCACCAGCGGCGTTGACAGACCGGCCAGAAGCAGCGAGGCCGTCTCATAGCGCATCCAGTGGCGGGTCGAACCGCGCCAACCCAGCGAGAGCATACCGTAGACGAACTTAGCCAGCGGCAACTGCGCCTTGTCGCGCAGGGTGCCGAAGTCCGGAATCATGCCGATGTACCAGAACACCACCGAGATGGTCGCGTACGTCGAAACGGCGAACACGTCCCAGCACAGCGGCGAACGGAACTGCGGCCACACGTTCATAGTGTTCGGGTACGGGAACAGCCAGTAACCGAGCCACGGACGGCCGACGTGCAGAACCGGGAACAGGCCGGCGCAGCACACGGCGAAGATTGTCATCGCTTCCGCGAAGCGGTTGATCGAGTTACGCCAGGTCTGCTTGAAGAGCAGAAGGATCGCCGAGATCAGCGTTCCGGCGTGACCGATACCGATCCACCAGACGAAGTTGATGATGGCGAAACCCCAGGCGCCCGGGATGGTGACACCCCAGATACCCACACCCTTCAGGAAGAGCCAGGTAACGGCAATCACCAGGAAGGTCGCCACGCCGGAGGCTACGATCAGGCCAAAGAACCAGCCCAGCGGCGTGTTCGACGTCAGCACGACGCCGGCAATCTTCTCGGTAACCGATTTGAAGTTATGGCCCGGCGCGATGACGGCGAATTCGCCAGTCTTCGGGTCGATCATCGGATCGCTGATTTGTCCCTTGGTCGCCATTTATGCCAGCTCCAGCTCAGGATTCGGGTTGATGACACCGGCCGTGTAGGTCGTACGCGGACGGTAGTTCAAGTCGGCAAGCACGCCGTAGTTGCGCTCTTCTGCCTTGCGCTTGGCTACCTTGCTCGCCGGGTCGTTGATGTTGCCGAAGACGATGGCGTCGGTCGGGCAGGCCTGCTGGCATGCCGTCACGATATCGCCGTCACGGATTTCGCGATTTTCCTTGTCGGCCTGGATCTTCGCGGACTGGATACGCTGCACGCAGTACGTGCACTTCTCCATCACACCGCGCGAGCGGACCGAAACATCGGGATTGCGGCCCAGCTTCAAGCTCTCCTGCTCGTAATCTGAGTAGAGCAGGAAGTTGAAGCGGCGAACCTTGTACGGGCAGTTGTTCGAGCAGTAGCGGGTGCCGACGCAGCGGTTGTACACCATCTGGTTCAGACCCTCGGGCGTGTGCACCGTCGCGCCGACCGGGCAGACCTGTTCGCAGCCCGCGTTCTCGCAGTGCTGGCACAGCATCGGCTGGAAGTGCGCCTTGGGAGCATGCAGATCGCCTTCGAAGTACGTATCGATGCGGATCCACTGCATGTTGCGGCCAACCTTTACCTGCTCGCGGCCAACCACCGGGATATTGTTCTCCGCATAGCAGCTCACAACGCAGGCGTTGCAACCGATGCAGGAGTTCAGATCGATCGACATGCCCCAGGCGTTCTGTAGCTTGCTGCTCGACTTATCGACGTTCTTATAGCTCCACGCATCCGGGAAGAAGCTCATGTCCTCTTCCGGGGTCTCCTTCAGACCGGCGCCTTCATGCGCGAAACCAGGATTCTTCTTCGCTTCTTCCGCCGTGGCATAGCGAATGATGCCGCGGGTCATGGCTTCGTTGCCGGCCAGCGAGTGCGTGTTGGAGAAGTCCTTCGCCATACCGACACTAGCAACCGTCGACTGCGCGAAGCTGCCACGGTTATCGAGCGAGTGCACGGTGGTGACGCAGATGTCGTAGTTGCCGTCGGTCTTTTTCGCAGATCCACCCGTCCAGGAAGCCGCCGTGGAGGTAGCGATCGCGTACGCATTGAATCCGTGTCCTGTAGCGACGCGCCCGATAGTGCTGCCGAAGCCGACGTGTACCGTGATGGAACCCTGCGGATGGCCCGGAACCATCAGTACCGGAGCCTTGACCTTGTTGCCGCCTACGGTGAGCTCGACCATCTCGGTCTCTTCCACACCGAGCTTCTTCATCGTCTCCATCGACATCAGCGCTGCATTGTCCCAGCTCAGGTGCGTGACCTGCTTGGGAACTTCCTGCAGCCAGCCATTGTTGGCATAGCGTCCGTCGTAGAGCGAAACATCCGGCTTGAACGAGATCTCATACTCGCCCGAAGGTACCGAGCTTGGTGTGATGCTTCCAGCCTTGGCCGAAACCGACTTCGGCGAGAAGGCGGTATCCGCCACCCAGCCATCGTGCAGCGCCTTGCGCCAACCTGCCTCAAAGTTGCCCTTGATCACAGTCTTCGCGTTAGCCAGAACGGCATCGTAGCCCGAGCTCTGCGGATTGTCGGTGAACTGCGCCAGAAGATCGTGCGCCGTCTTTCCGCCATACAGCGGATCGATCATCGGCTGAATGATCGAGAGCGTGCCATCGTACGCACGCGCATCCGACCAGCTCTCAAGGTAGTGGGCCTTGTTGATATGCCAGTGAGCGATCAGGGCCGTCTCGTCAACGAGTAAGCCGTGATGCACGATCACCTTGGCCTTCTTGGCCGCCTCGGCAAAGTTCAGATCCGCTGGAGCCGAGTAAACCGGATTGACACCCAGGATTACCAGCCATGACACCTTACCGGCGTTCAGATCAGCGACCAGCGCCTTCAGGTCAGCATTCTGCTGGCTCGGAATCGGGTTCACCGTCTCGGTGTAGACCACAGTCTTGCCCACCGCGCCGATCTGCGCGTTGATCAGGGCTGCGGCAGCGTGGACCGCAGGCGAGGTAGCTTCGCCCGGAATCACGACAGCCTTACCACCGGCCTTGGTCAGATCTTTCTTGACCGTCTCCAGGAACTTTGCGGCCTCAGCCGGAGCAGCTCCCTGTCCAGCCAGCGCCACAGCGAACTTCTCTACATCCGAGGGCTTCAGCGACAGGCGATGCTCAGCCTTGAAACCGGTCACCGACGGCATCGACTCGACGACGTACAGGCGGTTCTGCTCCTTGCCTTCTTCGTAGCGATGACGCTCAGCATAAGCAGCCGACAGCGGCAGGAAGCCCGGGAAGTGGCCTCCGCTCAGGAAGTCGGCATCGAGCGACAGAATCACGTCGGCATTTTCGAGCTTGTACTGCGCATCGACGTACTCGCCAAAGGCAGCCATCGATCCGGCGCGGGCGGCATCACGATTCACCGGCTCCCACTGGATCAGCTTGGCGGCCGGATACTTCGCCTGCGCGGCCTTCCACTGCGCGGCCAGCGTCGGCGAGGTCACCGTCTCGCTCAGGATGTACAGCCCAGCGCCCTGGCGCAGACCGTCCAATCCCTTTGCAAGAGCATCCTGGAAGTTGCCCCAGCTCTTGTTGTTGCCTTCAAAGAGAACATGCTGCGAACGGTCCGGATCGTACAGGTCAAGCACCGTCGCCTGCGTAAAGGCGTCCGTCTTACCCTTCGTTGCCGGGTGCTCCGGATTGCCGTCGACCTTG